>Ga0224555_1002884_pt1 | contig 18953 bp, 14 predicted proteins | sample 714S23034metaG_FD_180687 | JGI IMG/M metagenome (GOLD analysis project Ga0224555, IMG submission 180687) | Peat soil microbial communities from Stordalen Mire, Sweden - 717 S2 30-34 | ecosystem: Environmental > Terrestrial > Soil > Wetlands > Peat | place: Sweden: Norrbotten County, Stordalen...
TCATCGCCCGCTCCGCCGCGGTCCTCGGATAGATCTCCATGCTCTCTCGCATGGATCCATCCTTGCCGCACGCCATGCGGACATTTCACTTGCTAAAAATACCGGACATATTATGTGCTAACGACAGTCGGCAAACCTTCCTTTACTACTCAGTAATGTCAGGTTTGCCGGTGACCCAGACCGTTCCAAAGTTCTCAATGAACGACTCGGCGATAGTGCGACAATTTGGAATCTCCTGACGCTTCCCGACGGAGAGGATCCGGAGATCGTCTGGCAGATCTCACTCCCACCGCAGTCACGATGTTTGAAACCCTGACCGGTCCCGCCCGAAGGCACTGAACACCTTCGCCGACCCAAACGTGTAGGTCCGTCAGCCTGTGAGCAACGGCATGCGCAGCGTGACGCATGTTCCGCGTCCGGGCTGGCTGGCGATCGCTGCGCTGCCGCCGTGAAGCGTCATAATGCTCTGCACGATGGCCAGACCCAGTCCGGTTCCACCGGAAGTCGTCCAGCCTGAAGCGCGGGAGCGAGAAGGATCGACGCGGAAGAAGCGATCAAATACCCTGGGCAGCGCTTCAGTCGGTATGCCGGCGCCGGTGTCGGAGACTTGGATCCATATCTCGGCATCGGCGGCGGAGGCCGCCAGCGTGACCGACCCTCCTCTGGGTGTGTGGGCAATGGCGTTCGAGACCAGGTTGCTGACCGCCCGCAGCATCATAGGCCGATCCAGTGCCGCGGTGATGGACTCTCGAGCATCAGCCGCAATGAGAGATATCCCGCCGTCGGACGCGGTGGCCTCGTAGTATTCGCGCACCGCGCTCAGCAGTTCACCCACGTTCACAGGCTGCCGGTGCAGGTCGGTCAACGGGCTCTCCGCGCGGGCAAGGAACAGCAGGTCGCCGATCAGATCGGACAGCCGGACGGACTCTTCAAGAGACGACTCCAGCACAGCGCGGTATTCCTCCACCGTGCGCGCGCGAGCCAAAGCGACCTCAGCTTCGCCCCGAATATTGTTGATCGGCGTTCGCAGGTCGTGTGCGATATCGGCGGTGAACCTGGAGATCTGAGCGAAAGATTCGTCGAGGCGGACCAGCATCGCGTTGAAGGTTCCGGCCAGGAAGGCCAGTTCCGAGGGATAGCCTTCCGCCCGAATTCTTTCGCGCAGATTGGTCGACGTGATTCTCCGCGCTGTTGCGGCAATCTCTTCGATAGGACGAATCCCGTGGCGTGCGATTCTGTATCCCACCAGGGGGAAGAGAACGGAGGTGGCCATCAGGATGGCCCAGAACCAGAATCGATAACGCCGCAGCAATCCTTCTTCCTGAGCAACGTCAATGGCAATTTCAATCGTATCCATGTGAGCAGGCGTTGCGCCCACCGCTGCGGCGGCGCTGGTGACACGAAACGCCTGCCCATTCCTGCCCGTCATGGAAACCAAATGCTCCGGGTGGCCCCGTGTGCGGCTCACCAATTCCGCCAGGTCGAGCTGGTCCGTCATGCCGGGTGTCGTCAGAACTGGCACACCATGTTCATCGAGAAGACGAATGTAGAACTGCTGGTATCGACGCGCGGCCGACTCGAGTTCAATCTCTTCCCTCAGCCCATCGAGGTCGTCCGGTCGCTCCCGCAGCAGAGTGCGCAACACGTGTAATTTGTCGGCGAGAAACAGGTCGGTGCTTCTGTCCAGCTCGATGCGCAGCACAGTATAGAGACCGGCTGTGGCCAGCAGCAGCAGCAGCAGGCCGACGAGAGAGTAGGCGGCCGTCAGCCGAAATGCCAGGGTTGAGCGCACGCGCACCGCGGCCGATGAGCTATTGTTCGGCGTCGAGGACATAACCGGCGCCGCGAACGGTATGAATCAGCTTGACGGGAAATGGATCATCGACTTTGCTGCGCAGCCGGCGCACGTTCACGTCGACCACATTGGTATCGCTGTCGAAGTTCATATCCCAGACCATTTCCGCAATCAGGGTCCGCGACAACACTTCGCCCGCTCGTCGCGCCAGCAGCGTCAGCAGCAAAAATTCCTTTGCGGTCAGATCCAGCTTCTGTCCGGCGCGAATAGTGCGATGGCGCAACAGGTCGATCTCCAGATCGGCCAGGCAAAGGGTCTCCGAAGCGCGTGGTGCTGCGCGGCGCATCAGTGAACGCACTCTGGCCAGCAGTTCGGAAAATGCGAACGGCTTGATCATGTAATCATCCGCGCCCAGCTCAAACCCCTGCACCCGGTAATGCACGGCGTCCCGCGCGGTGAGCATGAGGACCTGGGCTTTCCGGCCCGCCTCGCGCATACGCACAAGCACCTGCCAGCCGTCGAGCCCCGGCAGCATCACGTCAAGCACGATGAGGTCGAAATCGAATTCCAGGGCCAGGTGCAAACCCTGAATACCATCGCCGGCCACGTCGACAACGTAGCCGGCTTCGCTGAGTCCCTTCCTCAGAAAACCCGCCGTCTTTGGTTCATCTTCGATGATCAGAATTTTCATGACTGGTCTCAGAATTCCAACCGCAAGGCGAACTGCATCTCGCGCTGGGTTCCCGAACCGACCGGGGTTACCGGCGATACCGTGTTCACCGTGTTGATGATGCTGCCGAACCCCGTGGCGTTCGACGGGTTGAACGTGGACTGTGGCTGACCCAGCTGCGGGTGATTGAAGATGTTGTAAAACTCGGAGCGAAACTCCAGGCGCCCGCGCTCCGGCAAGGGGAATGTCTTGTCGGCGGCCAGATCGATCTGCCAGGTACCCGGCCCGCGCACCGCGTCGCGCGGCGCGGTGCCGAATTCTCTTGCCGGAGCAGCAAAAGCCGCTGGATTGATCCACTCCGCCACCGTTCTGCCTCCCGGCGGAGTCAGCGAGACGCCCTTGACCAAGTCGGGACGCTGCGTGCCGGAGTTTCCATCCGGCGCGATGTAGCTGCTGGGCATCAGCACATTGACCGGGAAGCCGGTGCGAGCCAGGGCAGTCGTCGTCATCTCCCAGCCGCCGGCGATGGTGTTCTTAAGCCCGCGCTGGTTCAGCATGGGCTTACCCACGCCAAAGGGCAGCTGATAAACTGCGTTGCCATTGACGACATGACGGGCGTCCCAGGCGCCGCTGGCGGTATCGCAGGCCTGGCACAACGGATTCTGGGGGTCGATCTCGTCGCCATCGCCGCTGCCGTTGGAGCCGTTGTCGATCTCGTGCGACCACATGTAATTGGCCGTTACCAGGAGGCCGCGGGAGAACGAACGCCGCATGGCCACGGAGAGACCGTTGTAGGTGCTCATGCCGACAGAGCCGCGCCAGCCGATGGCGGGAGCAAAGGCCGGATATTGCGCGATACCCGTGGCCGGATCGATCAGGTTCACCACGTTGGTCTCCAGCAGATGCACCCCGTGGCTTCCCAAGTACGAGACCGTGCCCACGAAGTTCGCCGGCAGCTCCCGCTGCACGGAGAGGTCCCACTGCTCAACATACGTATCCTTGCGGTCGCGTTGTTCGGCATTCGGTGAGATGGTTCCGGCGCCGAATACGACCGGATAAGCAAGCGGTGACTTCGAACTGCCCGTCGCCGCGTAGGAAGGTACTTCGTTCTTGGCGGGCAGATTCTGATCGTCCAGCTGTCCGTCTTCGTGGTACGTGCCGAATCCACCCCGAATCACGGTCTTGCCGCCCTTCCACGGCGTCCAGGCGAAGGCCACGCGGGGATCGACATCGCCGTAGTTCTGCTGTCCGAAGGCGGCGCCTGCGCCGCAGAAACCCTGCGGCCCGCAGGTGGCAAAGTCGAAGGGGTTGGCCTTTCCGTGCGCCTCGTTGAAAAGATCGAAGATGGTGTAGCGCAAGCCCAGGTTGAGGACAAGACTGGGCCGCCACTTGTACTCGTCCTGCGCATAGAGGAAGTAATCGTTCTTGCGCAGATCGTTAATCGGCAGGGCCCCTGTCAGGCTGGCTTTCTTCATGTCATTCTCGGCGAGGTCCTCCACCGTGGAGAACGTGAGCTTTCCGTGTTCCCCGTAATTTTGGTTCATCTGGATGTAGCGGAATTCCACTCCGGCTTTAAAGTTATGCCGGTCGTGAGACCAGGTGAGGTTGTCGAGCCCTGAAAACGAGTTGCCCACGTAGATGCTGGCGTAGTTGTAGTTCTCCGTGACAAATCCCGGTCCAGGACCCGTCGCAATCGCAACCTGGTAGATAATTCCGGAGTCGCTGAAGTTGTACTGGTTGTCCGTGGAGCGATTGAAGCCTGCCTCGGCCTCGTTGACGAGGTGGGGATTGAAGACGTGCAGCAATTCCAGCACGCCGTTGACCGGCGCGGAGACCTTCTGCTGCAAATCCGTCGCGGAAGCCGAAAGCGGCTGCGTATCGACCGACCGGTCGTAGCTGAAGCGCATAAAGGCCGTTGTCTTCTCCGTGAAGTGCTGGTCGAGGCGCAGCATCGCCGAGCCTTCGTTGACCACCTGCGTGCATTCGCAGGTCAGAAGGTCATAGTCCATATAGTTCGGGTCACCCGGGTCATTGGCTGGCGTCCAGGCAGTGAGAAATCTTTTTGGCCCGGCTCCGGGGAAGCCGTTGACGATGGCATATACGGGCGAGGTGGTCGGAACAGTTGCTTTGAGCGACTGGCTCGGCACGTCGCCGCTGACCGGATAGCCCCAGTTCTGTCGGTAAGCTTCGGAAGCCAGGAAGAAAAACGTCTTCTCTCGCACAAGGGGACCACCCAGCGATCCGCCGAATTGATTGAGCCGAAGCGGCTGCTGAGCTTCGCCGTTGGAGGCCCATTCAGGAAGCGGCGCGTCAAAGACATCGTTGCGCATGTACTCGAAAAGCCGCCCGTGGAAGCGGTTGGTGCCCGCGGGCGAGGTTACGTCCAGTTGGGCGCCTCCTGTCGCGCCTTCCTCGGCGGTTGACAGCAGCGTATCGACGCGGAACTCTGCGATCGCATCCAGCGGAATGGCGAGCCGCACCCACTGGCGCTGGGTCTGATTCACGATGTTGGTGGCGTCAACACCGTCGTAGGTAAAGTTGCTGTCGTCGAGGCCGCGTCCGGCAAAGCGAACCGTCCGCTGGTTGCTGCCGCCGGTATCGATGGCGCCGGGGACGAACGCCGTCAGCGCCGACCAATCGCGGCCATTGAGCGGCAGCTCCTCGGCCTGCGTTTTTTCGATCAGGCCGGTCACCGCGCTGGTGTTGTGGTCCATCAACGCCGAAGCACGCGTAACTTCCACGCGCTCCTCGCCGCCCGAGACCGGCAGCGTCGCATCCAGGGTGCGCGTCCTGCCGATCACCTGCTCCACATCGACAAATTCGAGCTTCTCGAAGTCCTGGTGCTCGAAGGTGACGGTATAAATGCCCACTGGCAACTGGGGAATGCTGTAGTTGCCGGTGGCGTCCGAAACGGACTCGCGGCGCAGTCCGGTTGCGTTTTCGACCACCGTAACATGCGCCTGCGGCAACACTCGGCCAGAGGGATCGGTGACTGTGCCGCTCAATCCGCTGCGGTCCACCTGCGCGAGAGCAATACCGGCAACGAAAAACATCGCGCTGAACCCAAACAGAGCGCGAAGACCTCGAAGCGCAGAAAACCTCGCGCGGGCTAAAGAATATCTCTCCTTCGAATCGCAATGCATAAGGCCCTCCAGGAAGAACTGGCTGTCGGCGGCAAATGTGATTATGCGCGGTTTTGTATAGCGCTGCCGGCCCCTGGCCAGCGCCGCGTTTTCACACTCATCGGAAGCGCATTCGGGAGCACGGACCGCGCCGCAGGCACAATCTGGCTCGTACTTACACGAGGGGGAATGCAAATCGATTGCGGCTCCCTCAGCGTTTTTCCAGGAGTCTTTAACCAGCAGTCGAACCTGATCGGATCGAACCGTCGTCAGCGATGACCAGGAACGCTTGAACTCTGCAGATAAGCAGATGACAAATTTGTAATCGCACTTCGTTAAGGCCGCGTCATACCTGGATTAAGGTTCGACGAAACGCGAAATTCCCGACATGCCATCCGCTCTATGCAGGCGAGTGGCCGGGGACGGCCCGCAGTTGATGGCAATTTGCGTTTGCCAGGCAAATAAAAAAACCCTCTCCCCGATGATCGGAGAGAGGGCCGTTGCAGCCGAAGCCTGTTTAGTTGTCGTCGTCCAGGTCTGCGGTAGTGGTTGCCTTTCTGGTGAAATCGCTCGCCGGACGAACGTATTTTTCGCCAGGGAACGGGACCTTAAAGCCGGTGGCCTCATACCAGTCGAAGTGGCTGACGGTGTCCGGATCTAAGGAGTCGGGCATGTGATATCTGCCGGCGAAGACCTGCGCTTTCATTTTGAGCCAGCCAGCCCGCAGAGCTTTGACCTGAGGGCTATCGTGCAGAGCCGCGGTTGTGGAGCTGCAGGTGTTGAGGGTGGAGGTGATGTTCGTCGGTGCCACATATCCGGCAACGCCGTAGCACAGCGGAACCTGATTCGGCACGTGCGACCACGGCAGGAGGTTCTCCGCGGGCGGGTTGTCGACGAAGAGCGTCTTCATGGGCGAGGCCACGAGGTCATTCTGGTTCATGGGCTTGAGACCGAGGATCTGCTCGATCGTGCGGGTCAGGTTGACCTGCGTGTAGAAGGTGCTTTCCTCGGTGACCCCGGCGCCTGTGCCATCGGAATTCACCTTCTGAACGACGTAGGGGCTGACGACATACCCCGGGGAGCGGTGACCGTCTACGTGGTCGACGCCGTTCTGCGCGTCGTCTTCCTCGATGAAGATCGCTGAGTCCTTCCACACGGCGCTGTGGCTGATGTAATCGATAATGCGCCCGACGGCCAGGTCGTTATCGGCCTGCTCCGCGGTCGCGTTCGGCGGGCCGGTGGTGTGGTCGGACATGATCCAGATGAATTCCAGCTGGGGTACCGTACCGGCGGCCACGTCCTTATTGAAGTCCTGCTGCCAGACATCGACGCGGTACTGGTCGGGGATGCCCAGATCGAACTGTGGGAAGTTCTGGACCGTGATTTTGAACAGGTTCGGGAGCGGGGTGACCGAGCCGATGGTGTTGTAGTACTGGAGCTGCGACTCCTTACCGGCCTCGTATTCCAGCGTGTCATTGTAGAACTGGGACCAGCTCGGCTCGCAGCTGTTCGAGACAATAAAGGGTAAAGCCATCGGGGGAACCGTCCCGGAATAACTATTATCCAGGGTGTAGTTATTCGGAGTGCAACCCGGCACAGTAAACGTGTTGTACTCGATGTACTCGCCGTAGTTCTTCACCCTGACGCCGGCCGCAGCCGCCACGTCCCAAAGGTGACCTTTTGTCTGGTAAGCGATCGCATCGCCGCCGTTTGAGGGATAGTCGCGGAGCCAGTCCGGCGACTGAATGTCATCGCCGTAGGGCGCCATGGCCTGCACGATCCAGTTGTGACCGTCGGCCGACTGGCGGCTGGGGTCGTAGAAGTTGTCCAGCAGCGGGAAGCGGTCCACCAGCGCGTGCGCGTTGGGCGTCACGACGGGGTATTCGGCATAGGTCGAATTGTCGCCAAAGACTGCCAGAGACGGGTCGCCATTGCCGCCGACCACGTCGCCCAGCATCTGGTCGTAGGTGCGGTTTTCGCGGATGATCATGAAGACGTGCTTGATCTTGGAAGGATCGCCGATTTTCTCCGGGATAGCGCGCGGCCTCGCCCAGGAGTTGCCCCCCGCGGCCGACCAGATGTTTTGCGCCAGATCCCAGTGGTTGTTCTGGAAGACCTGCGTCGTCATGTTGTCCAGGGCATCCCAGCTCGGCAGCGGAACGATGCTGACGGTGCCAAGATCCTGGTGAGTGTTAAACGATGTCACGCCATAGTATTTGGCGTACGAATTTTCGGCCGAATTCGCTGGCGGAGGCGCCACCCCGTAACCTGTGGTGCCGATGCCCTTGTCGTTGGCGACCAGCAGCGCGTTGTCCGCCTTGTCCAGAACAACCGAGGCCGGCGCATAGCCGACCGGGATCATGCCCAGCACCGGATGATCCCGGCTGTCGACAAGGTCGACGACCGCGATCGCGTTAGCGTTGTAGAGCGCCACGTAGGCATAGGTTCCGGTGGCGTCGACGGCGATCGAGTTCGGGCCGGCGCCGTAAGCGGATTTTTTCTCGCCCGGTACGCTGATCGGCAGGCCGAGGTTGATTGTCCGGGTTACAGTGTTGGTGTCGGTGTCGATCACCGAGATGCTGTCGCTATAGGTGTTGGCGACCAGCAGGTGGTTCTTGCCCCACAAGGCCATGCCGGTCGGGTGATAGCCGGTCTCGATGCTGCCGGTGACCGTGAGCGAGGCCAGGTCAACCACCGAAACGGTGCCGCGGGCCACGCTGCCTGTCGGATATTCGGCGACGACCGGCGTGCCGTTGGAGTATTCCTGGAAGTCGTTCGCGGTAGCAATCCGGCCCGCCTCGTTGGAGACGTAGGCGGTCTTGCCATCGGGCGAGATCACGACGCTGTGCGGAACGTTGCCGACGCGAATCTCCGTGCCCTCAACCGGTTTAGCGGCAGTCAGGTCGATTTTGGTCAGCGTATCGTTGTTGTCCAGCACGACGTAAGCCGTCTTCGCATCCGGCGAGACCGCGATGCCGGTGGGATAGGAGGTCAACACACCATCTGAGAAAAGCGAGACGGTCTGGCCGCAGGGGATATCAAAGCTGCCGTTCGTTCCCCCGGGGCTGTTCGGGAAGCACGTGGCGTTGGTTAGAGAGTCGTTGCTGGCGTTGACGTCCATCGGAACGCTGACGTGGGCGTAGTCTGAGAGCAAGCCTGTCGACGGACTGACGCTCGCGATGGCAACGAAGCCTCCCTGTGAGAAGCTGAAATAGAAGGAATTGCCGTCCTGGCTGAACAGGAGGTACTTGCCGTCCGGCGTATAAGCGATCCCGAGGTTGCTGCCGTCTGGATCAGCGCCTCCGATCGCCGGTGTGTAGGTCTGCAGGACTTTGCCGGTCTGGGTATCGAAAATCGTGACCGCCTGGGGAGCGCCCATCTGAAGGACGGCGGCGGTGTGATTGCCGGTAGGGTTGAGCGCGATGGCCTTGGCGCGGGTCGTGATGCCGAGGTAGACTTGGGTGCCGACGGGCGTGATGATCGTGCCATCACTGACGACCCACGGATTGGCCAGAGGCTGCGAGTAGGTCGGGCCGGTGGTCGCGCTCGTGTTCTGGCCAGGTGAGTACGTCGGGAACGGCACAGACTGCGCCAGCGCCGGAACGGTCAGTCCCGCCACCAGCAGGCCGGCGAGCAGAGGCAGGCGGTTAATCCGAGAATTATGTTGAGACGAATTTCGGGACATGTGTCGCTCTCCCCTTTGGTTTTTCGATCACGGAATTGGAATCGGCGGCGCGACATCGGGGTCGAAGTACGACCAGCGCCCCCGCGGACATCAATCTTTTTTGAGACGACCTGTAATGGCCTGTGACAATTGGCGCGGACGAACTTCGCCCTCAGAGCGAGACTAGAAACACGTGCCGCACAGCAGCGTGACGCCGACATTACAGTTTTGTCACCGCGTTTCGAGGGCGGGTATGGTACAGCCTCACTCGCGGGCCGAGGTCCCCTTGATGGGCAATCTTCACGCGGCCGCCGTCAACAAGCTGGACCCCGTTCCACGGAATTTGATCGGTGAGGAGATAGCTGGGTATTTATCGATTGGACGGGGCAGCTCCGGGAGCTCGGCTCCGGGACCTCTCGTCTGCAGCACTGGTCCTCGAAACGCGCATTGGCGATGATGCGCTCACCGATTGAGTCTTATGATCCAATCCACGGACTCCTGAAGATTCACGCCGAAACATGCGCTTCATGACCGATTGTCTCAACATCGGCAACGGGAGAACTCCAGCGTGACTGGGCAACATCCACGACGATCAGCGTGATGTCATCCTGCTGCGTCATGGAGGCAGGTTGCCACCGCCGGATCTCTGTCATCATCTGATTTGACAACTCCAGGGGTGACTCCGATTGATTCCTGCGAATGACCTCCTCCAGCTTGCTGTCGCCAAAGGAATCGCCCGCGGCATTCTCAGGTTCAACGACACCATCGGTGTAAAGCAGGAATCGGTCGCCCGAATTGAGGGAAAACTCGCAGACGGGATATTCGGGTTCCGGGATGACTCCGATCAGCAGGCCATTGCTTTCGATCCGGTCCAGCCTGCCCTGTCGCCAGCAGAGAAGCGGTGGATGACCGGCGGCGGAGTAAGACGCATGACCCTGCTCCGTATCGAGCCACAAATAGCCGGCAGAAACGAGCTGTCCGCGCAGTTGACCTGCAAGGATACGATTCAGGCCGCGCAGCACCTCTCCCGGCTCCTGGGCGCAGGACACCAGCGACTGCATGGCGACCTTGATCATGGCGGCGATCAGCGCGGCTGCGACGCCGTGACCGGAAACATCGGCTACCAGGAAGCCAACCCGGTGCCGATCGATGGGAATGAATTCATAAAAGTCGCCCGCGACGGCGGTTGCCGGAAGATAGGCCGCGCTGATGCGAAGGCTCGTAATGTCCGGAACGCCGCTGGGTGTTCCGCTTGCCGCGAGATGCACATCCCTGTCGATCTTTGCTGGGGACTGCCGCATGCTCCTGAGGAGGTGCGCAAAGTAATTTAAGCGCGCTGAAAAGTGCAAATGGGGGATAAATCCCCATTGCATTACCGCGATGCGGGACGCCCGCTTCACCTGCGGTACAATTCGGGCGAATCTGCAGCGGCCAAATCCTCCTGGCGAGAAGACTTCCGCGCCGTTTTTGCGGGACGAAGAACAGACGTTGGAGCGACCTTTCGCGTGATCGGGAGACGGGAGCGACTATGCGCATGAATGCGATTCCACGGTTCGGATGGATGATCTCTGTCGCCTCCATCGCACTTTCCGCGTCGGCGCAAACTGTTGACGGCACACCTCACCTGCGGAAACAGGGTGCAGCCACTCAGTTAATCGTGGATGGCAAGCCGTTCCTGGCGCTCGGAGGAGAACTGACCAACAACGCCGCGACCAGCCTGCCTATGATGGACCCCATCTGGCCAAAGGTCGTCGCCGCGGACCTGAACACCGTCCTCGTGGGCCTCGCCTGGGGGCAGTTCGAACCCGAAGAGGGCACGTTCGACTACACCCAGGTCGATGGCGTGATCGCCGGGGCCCGTGAAAACCACATGCACATCGTCTTCCTCTGGTTCGGCGCGTGGAAGAATGGCACGTCCAGCTACCCGCCTTACTGGGTCAAGAAGGATTACACTCGCTTCCCGCGCATTCAGATTGGCAACGGCAGCACGGTTTCTGTCTCGGGTCCGGTCGAGACGCTCAGCACCCTGGGCGATGCCACACGAGACGCGGATACTGCCGCATTCGCCGCATTGATGCGCCATATCAAAGAAGTAGACGGCACGACGCACACCGTGGTGATGATGCAGGTGGAGAATGAAGTCGGCGTGTTGCGCGACTCGCGCGATCGATCTCCGCTGGCGAATCGCGCCTTCGCCGGGCCAGTCCCGGCGGAGCTGATGAACTACCTCGAAGCGCACAAAGGTTCGCTCATTCCCGAGTTCCGTGAGGTCTGGGCCGAAAGCGGATACAGGAAATCCGGCACATGGGAACAGGTCTTCGGCCCCGGCAAACCGGCCGACGCGGTCATTCCGATTCAAACCACCAGCCCGCCCATGAGCGCCTTCGACCATGAAGTGAGCTGGCGCCAGCTGCACTGGCCCTCCGACGAGATCTTTATGGCGTGGAACTACGCCCGCTATGTGGAGGCGGTTGTGAAGGCCGGCAAGGCCGCCTATGACATCCCCATGTACGTGAACGCGTGGCTGCAACAACCGAATCACGCATGGCCCGGGACCTACCCCTCCGGTGGTCCGCTGCCGCAGGTGCACGATGTGTGGCGGGCTGGAGCTCCGGACATCGACATATTGGCCCCGGATCTCTACGTCCCCTACTTCGACGAGCTCTGCGCAAGGTTCAGCCGCGATGGAAACCCTCTCTTCATTCCGGAGACGGGAACCAGCGCGGCCAACGTCATTGTGGCTGTCGGCAAATACAACACCATCGGCTTCTCTCCCTTTGGCATTGACGGGGGAAGGCCAATTCCTCCGGACCTGGCTTCAACCTACCAGATGCTCGAACAGTTATCGCCGGTCATCCTGCCTCATCAGGGCACCGATACCATCACCGCCGTGCGCATGGTCCAAGGAGATCCGCCCAAACAGGTCAGGCTCGGCGACTACACGCTGACCTTTACCTATACCGGCCGAATCCGCGGCCTTCCACCGCAGGCGAAGGGCGGGGTTGAGGCGCCAGCCATGCGGCAGACCCCGCAGGCGGCGGAAGATCAGCCTCCGCTTGAAGCCGCCGTCGTCGTGGTCAACACCGGTCCCAACGAATACTACTTCGGCGGGGGCGGCATGCGCGTCGACTTTGCGCCGAATACACAAGGACCGCAGAACGTTGGCCTTGGCGTGGTGGAGCGGGGACGTTTTGCAGACGGAAAGTGGGAACTCACGCGCTGGATCGCCGGTGACGACGACGCGCAGGGAGAAATCCTTGTCCTGCATCCGGACACCATCGTGCGCGTGCGGCTCTATCGCTTCCCATAAACCCGGCACTAAGGTTCGAACCTGACTGGAACGTACACCTCATAGTTATCCCGCTTGAGCTGGCCGGCATTGCGCAGTATTTTCCCGTTCATCCTGACATGCCTGAACAGGATGGGAGCGACGCTCGCGCCCATCAGTTCGCCGGTGCGGGTCGGTTCGCCAAAGGTGCAGTTTTCGAAGACAAAGTTCGTCAATGGCGCCTTCCCGCCGTCGATGTAAATATGTCCGCCGTCGTTTTCAAAGGTCGAGTTAACGAATCTGAAGTCGTCCAGAGAGATGTTCTCGCTCGATCGGGAGCCGGCTGTGTATCCCTTGCCTACAAAATATGCAGGCGTAAGCTGAATCCAGATTGCGAATTTATTCTGGTTCGAGATGAAGTGCACATCGTCAAAGCGCAGGTGCCTGATATTCGGGGCGCCGCCGTATCCGACGGCCAGCGCGGACGTGTATGTGTAATTCACAAACCCTTTGACCACGACATCTTCGATGGTGGCGCGCGGACCTCCGTAGAAGGCGAACGTGTCGTCCATAGTCATGGCGAAGCTGTCCTCGACCAGGATGTGGCGGCTGTTGCCGGTGAAGTCGAAGGCATCGTCGTGGTACTGCTGCTTGCGGTTCACGATCTTGATGTTTGTGGCCGAGAAGTTTTCGCTGTCGGACACGGTGACGGTCCAGTAAGCGGACCGGAGGAGCAACAGTCCATCCAGAGAGATGTTTCGCGATTGGTTGACGATGTAGCCCTTGATTCCGGTTCTGTGCGGATCGATGACCAGCCCCTCGTCGCTTCGAGCCTGGCCGTCTCCGGTATCGGGCTGGAAATCGTGCCACAGCCACGGATAGCCCTGCATATCGATGGCGCCTCGTCCCATCAGGCCGGCATTCTCAACGTTATTAAAGACAATCAGCGCGGTGAGCGCTCGTTCCCCGGCAGGCATGGGCGGTGAAGTGTAATCCGCACTTTTGCGCGACCCTCGAATCAGGGCGCCCGCGTCCACGTACAGCTTCACGTTGCTCTTCATGAGCACCGTGCCTGTCAGGTAGACCCCCGGAGGAAAGAAGAGCACGCCGCCTCCCGGCCGGGCGGAGACATCGCTGATGGCGCGGTTGATCTTTTCGGTCTCGAGCGTGTTGCCTGTGTTGTCTACCTTGTAGTCCAGAATGTTGGCCACGTTGGGATCGCCAGGCTTCGGGGGATTCTTCTCCGGGGGGTCGGCGAAGAGCAGCAGCCCGGGGCTCTGAAATGTGGGCTCTTCATTGAAGAACAGGACCAGATAACGCGGCTGATCCAGATCGAAGCTGACCGTCCTGCCGCTGATCCGGGGATGGATGCCGTAGGAGAGCGGCCGTATCGAACAGGTGATCACGTCCCGATCGTTGACCAGCGAAGTGATCGTGACATGGACCTCACCGGTCATGACGAAACTGCCGTAGTCCATCCACTGGAACTGGTTGAAGGTAGGGAAGCGATGCACGAACACGGGCAGCCCGTCGACCGTTACTTTGTAGGCCAGGCTTGGGGTAGCGCCAGGATAGGGAGGAACCGGGACTACAGAGCCGAATGCAGCGGTCGAGAGCACGGCGAAGTATTCGGCCAGGCCGGCCAGCCATCTGGATTTCATGTTTCCGTTCCTTTCCGCTTCGGCAATTTGAGTTAGAAGTGGTTCGCGGCTTATCCCTGCCGTTTCTCCTCCGGGACCCTGAAATACAGCCATGCCGGATTCAGTAGGTGGCGAGAGATACCCGGAGCACCTCGGGCTCCGATACGAAGTTCAATCCCCAATCCGTCTGATCGCCGTTCAGAATCCGCTGGAATTTGAGGCCGCCGTTTTCATACGCGCCCTCTTCCACGCGCAGGAACTGGCGATGCCGCCACTTGCCGTCGATCTGGGCGGAAGGAGTTTGTCCGGTTCCCACAACCACCGCTAGCGACTTCTGTTGCTGCTCGGTGCCGGCGGGGCGAAAGTCGACGCGGCAATCGAATCCAGTGACCAGAAACTGATTGTCGTTGAGTTGAGCAATGAGGGCGCGTCCGATCGGTGCGGCATTCCCTTTGGCGGCGCCACCTCGGCCGCCGCCGCCGTACGAGACGATCGCATCCCATGTCCCGAAGTGAAGGGTCTGCGTGGGCTGGCCTTCCACTTCCGCCACCGCCTGCAGTTTGCCTTCGAAATTCAGGCGGGCAACGTCGCGCATCATCGGACCGAGGAGCTTGTAATTCTGTGCCGTCGGTTCCAGGAACGCATTCGGATTGTCCGGTAACATTCTTTCCGGATGATTGGTCCGCGTGTAGTCCAGCCCGAACGGCGAATAGCCGATCGCCTGCAGTCCCAAAGCGGCAAACAGGAACCGCGCCGCCTGCGGCGTTCCCGCGGTCTCGGTAATGAACAGTGGATTATCCGGCCGATGATATAACTCCAGCACCTTCAGATAAGTGGACGTCTCCAGAAGATAGATATCGGGCGCGAGGATGTCGATGGCCGGCGCCTCCGCTTTCCAGATGGAAAGCACGTTGTCCGCGGGACCGCCGCTCTCGTAACTTCCCGGGGCTCCCTTAAACGGATCGCGCAACGCCGCGTTGACGTACAGCGGCAGCGGATATGCGGCCTTGCCGGCGGCGGCAACCTGGCCCACGTAACGAGCGATCGCCCATGCATGGAAGTCGACGTCGGCCTCCGCTCCGAAGACCTCGGCCCAGCTTCCCCCGCCTGAGGCTGTCTTGTTCATTGCCTTCAGCACATCGTCGGGAACCGGCGATGCAAAGAGTCTGTTCGCATCCGGAGAATAGTCGCGCAGCGTTCCCCATGTGCCGGTTTCGTTCTCCACCTGCACCATCACCACCGTTCTATCGGGATCAGCGACTTTCAGGTGCTGCATGAACGCCGTGAATGCGTGGATATCCGCATCGAGAGAGGCGTGTGCAAACGGGGACGGCGAGTCGACGCGTTCTCCGCTTTTGTTGACCACGTGAGCATATCGATCGGGGTCGAGCTTCATCCATTCCGGCATGTAGTGCTGGCTGCCGTTCTTCCAGGTACCGAACCAGAGCAGGACGAGGTGAACGTGGTGCGCGCGGGCCTGGGCCAGCACCGTGTCGATCTCCGAATAGTCGAACTGGCCCGGCCTTGGCTCGAATTGCTCCCAATAGATGGGCGTTTCGAGTGTGTTGGCATGCAGGTATTCAATCGCAGACCATACTTTGGGCAGCGTGGCCGGCCAGTCGCTGGAATTATTCGACTGCGCGCCCAGCATCAGAAAAGGCGCGCCGTCCACCATCAGGGCATATCGACCATTGTTCTGGACGATGCTCGGTACGGGGTGCTTCTCCACCTGCGCGTGCACCGCCAAGCTGGCGGTGGATGCTGCCGCGAACGCTGCCACAATCCATAGCTTCATTCTCATTGACTCCTCATTTTTCTGCGGTGGAAGAAATTCAGGGAAAGTGTGACTTCATTTTCCACACACCCATGGCGCAACCCCCTGAGCGAACGAGCCCAGTCTAATACGGAGATTCAGCGATTCATCCGCCTCACACAACCGCTACATTCGTGCTTCATAGATTAAGCCGATCCGATGACCCATATTGGCTTGTCGCCCGGGTGGATGAGCACGACGCCAGTTAGTGACGCGCTTTAAAATCGATGCGCAGATGAGTGATAAGCAGCTCGGGATGGGGGATGTCGGCTGCCTCCGCCAGTTCGACGCAACCTGCCGCCGTTCCGTGAATCCGCATCGCCGACCGCGGTTTTTCCATTGTGGCCAGCCATGAGATGGTCGCAATAGCTCAGGAAATGAAGGTTACGGAAAATCGCCGCGATCAGGAGGAAATGCTGCAAACATGCCGCCTGCTCTCCGTCCGGCATCATCATCGGAATCGCTCCAGGAATGTCCTGTCCGGATCGCCGACGACCCGCTGCGTTTTCGTCTACAGTTGACTTTTGCCTGGCTCAGTCAGACACATGGCATGATCGCTAAATAGAGGAGATTCCCGCATGACGAAACAGAGGGCAATTCTTCTCAGCGCGATTCGCGGACAGCATCTCGGCCCCCATCGCATCGCGGAGCGCATCGCCGGAGTCGGAATTCCCATGGCCGATCCCGCGGAGGCGATCGCCTTCTACCTCGATAAGCTCTCCTTTGCGCGAGCCCCGCATCCGCTCGAACCCGGACTCGAATCGGGAATTGCCGCGCTAATGCTCCCCGCTACGCCAGCGCAGCGGATCGAATTCCTACCCCCGCTCACCGGCCAACAGACGTCTGCCCTGCCCTTTCGCCTCATTTTTTCTGTTCCCGATCTCCGCCGCACGGCCGGCCGGCTACAGGCGCTCGGTCTGCCCGCAACCAAACACCGGTCTGCGCTCGCGATTGAAGATCCGGACGGAGACCAGGTGGTTTTCATCGGAAGTGCAAGGGAGACCCCGTGAAGAGATCCCGCAACCAGTCCTGCCTTGCGCTCGCGGTGCTCGCAATTGCCTCCATGGCCCACGCCAGGGATTTTCGCGTGAAAGATTTTGGCGCGAAGGGCAACGGGGCGACGCTGGATACGAGGGCCATCCAGGCGGCGCTTGACGCCGCTGCCGGCGCGGGCGGCGGAACGGTGATAGTCACGCCGGGAACGTATCTCAGCGGATCGATTTTCGTAAAGTCGGGCACGGTGCTCGAAGTCCAGAAGGGCGCAACCATCGTCGGTTCGCGGAAGCTTGAGGACTATCCGATCATGCCGACGCGCATCTCCGGCATCGAGATGAGCTGGCCGGCGGCGCTGGTGAATATCTACGGGCAGCACGATGCGAGCATCGCCGGCGCGGGCACCATCGATGGCGACGGCCAGGTGTGGTGGCTCGGCTACTGGGCGCTGCGGCACCAGGACGAGCCCAAAGGGCTGCGCGGCCTCCGGCTCCGGCTGTTCGGCAAAGTGCCGCAGTGAGGGAGCCTCGTAGGTCAGTTAGCCGTGCCCCTCAAATCTGGTTGCGTTGCCCTATGGGTCACGTTTGATCTCGCCGCGTTCCGGGCAGTCCTTTCGCATAGTTTCATTTGATCCCCGGTACGCGGATGGATGCCCTCTCGTCGGTGTGTCGTCGCATAGCGTCTTTGTCCACACGTCGTTCTGCTGCGCGAGCTTTCCACAAACTTCGCAGGTTCTGAGAGAATCCATCTCGGCTCGCTCGATCCTCTGCCAGATCGGATCGCTACCTTCGTTGACGTAGAACCGGAGGCCGCCAAATTTCTCCTTAACCTGCAGCACCTCAAATGACTGCCCTGTTTCTCTTTCGTATCCGGCGACCAACGGCTCCAGGTCCTCACAGAGCGACCAAATGAGGTGAAACCAGCCATCCCGAACCTGGAAACCAAAGGGCATCAGCGTACGCTGCACGTCACCATCGGTGTCGAACCACTTGGGCCAGCGGTCAATCAGTCTACGCTCCAGTTCAGGGCTCATCGTCGTTCTCTTTAGGGGTTTTATAAAGACACCGTGAACACCGATAGTGCGAGTCGGCAGAAGCCTCCGTCCTCCTGCCCGTCAGATCCATCGATGCTCTGATCCGCCTCATCAATTCCTTCCTGCTCAAAATGCAGCGATCAGCCATGATTACGAAGCAGTCAATCCTGGTGTCATAAACTACTCGGCCGCGCGGGTACGCCTCGTACTCGACGTCGGCTGCAACCTGCCCGCCCATCTGAAGCTCAGTCCAAACGTCGATGTGGCTGCGGGGATGAGTCACGCAATCCCCATATTTCTCGGCTACGCTTAGGAGGTTGGTCTCAAAAATTAACCTGGAGTCATCGAGCAGCCAGAAAATCCCGACGCGCGGCTGATCGATCCCGGGGCCCATTCCCCCCGTTGCAATCCCGGTCATGCCGGTTCACTCTGGTCTGCACGGTTCTTCCTGACGCCGCCTCCCAGCGCAGCCTCTAGATCGATATCGTCAGTCGTCTTTTCTCCGCGCAGCGCCCTGCGCACGACACAGCAGATCCATGCCTTTCCGCCGTTGGGGAGATCCTCGATATGCATCTCATAGTGCGGATAGAGAGTATGGCAGGCTTCGCAGCACTCCGTGCCGAGATGACCGAAATCTGCGCAGGTCCTGTATTCGCCTTCTGAGAGGCGCTCTGTCAGCGTCTGAATTACTAAGTCCTCCTCTTCATCTTTCGCGGCTGGTGCGAGCGGGCGACCCCATTTGCCATGCATCGCCCTCAGGGTCGACTCGATGATTTCGCTCTTCGTCATTGCTTCATTCCAGGTATCACAACGTTGTCGGCTGCTCTTCGCGCATCGCATCGAGGCAGGTTCTCATTTGCTCGATCTGGTCCTTAGCCCCTTTCCGAATCCTCGCGATTTCCCCGCGATCTTTCCACCATTCGACTGAATCGTCGACGTCCAGGTCTCCATCTCG
>Ga0224555_1002886_pt1 | contig 18904 bp, 25 predicted proteins | sample 714S23034metaG_FD_180687 | JGI IMG/M metagenome (GOLD analysis project Ga0224555, IMG submission 180687) | Peat soil microbial communities from Stordalen Mire, Sweden - 717 S2 30-34 | ecosystem: Environmental > Terrestrial > Soil > Wetlands > Peat | place: Sweden: Norrbotten County, Stordalen...
AGGAACTCAACCAAACAGAAACCGCTTTTCCAGGTTCCAAACTGCGCCTGCACTACTCCATTCGCGAGGCGTTTTGAGGTAAAAAGCGGACACTTTGCTTGACTCATATGTCAGGAGTTCTGGAGTCTTCGCGATCACATCCTGTAAAGCACGCAAGTCAGAACAGCTTCCCGGGGTTGCCCAAATGTCGATTCGTTTGACTATTTTATGAATCTCCTCGCGCAATCGTTTTCGCGCCCCAGTATTGCCTGCCCTCAGCAAATTCTCCAATTCCTCCTTGGCCCTGGCCATTTCTCGCTGCTGCTCCCAAACGCTTCCGCCCGCACGGGCGAGATCCGCGAGTTGTTGTTCCAGCACCACCTTTTCGCCCTCCATTCTTTTCATTTCCCTTAGCAAAGTATTGGGCGGCTCCGCATCCACAGAAATGTAGCTCAGCATTTTGTTGAGGCCCTTCTGCACTTTCTCAATTGCGATTTCCAAGCGGCGTCGTTCCTGCAAGCTGAAATTGTCCGGGGCTTCCACAGACAACTGAACCCAATCAATCCGGTCCAAGTGATAGAGTGCGTTTTGCTCGAATGACATGTAGTTCCATTGGTTTGGGGCTGCACCCGTCTCGATCGCAGAACTGAACAGATAACTGTGACGAGGATTTTTTAGGATCTTCTTGTAATGCATGGCAGCTCCGGTCTTGCCATCGAAAACCCGGCCCTTAAAGAGGTTGTTGACCGCATCGGAGTATCTGCATGGAGATTTGGGAGCCCGGCGTTTGCGGATGGCGTTTGCCTTTTGGAATTGGTCGATCTTCACGATTGCCGGGTAGTAACCCTTGAGGGGTTCGCCAATGGGTACTTGAAGGTTCCCCTGCCTGATGCCAGGCTGGAACTCACCTATCACCGCGCGGTTGCGAATAATGCGACCCACATAGGTGCCAGTCCACCATTTTGACCTTCCCCAGGGTTGAAACTTTTTGTGATTTAGGAGGATGGCGATACGGCGCCGCCCAAGACCTTTGCATGCCATTGCAAAAATCCGGCGCACAAGCAGGACTCGATCTTGGATGGCTTTCCATCGCTTCCGCCCAGGCATTAGCCTTAACCAGGAGGGGCCCATCGCCGTGAGCTTTACTTCGGCTGCCAATTGGCGCTTCCGCGCCCAGTTTTTTTTGTGCCTTCCGGCTTTGGTCTTGGACTCATCATTGGCACGCGTCATAATCCCCAGCACCCCGAACAGCTCATGGGGATGCTCGTTGATCGAAGCGAAAGTGTACCATTGGTTGTCCGCGAACGTTACCACCTCAATCCCCGCGGAGAGAATCTGCGCCAAAAGGGTAAATTGGGCGATGGGTGCTTCCCGGGAGAGCCGGTCGATGCATTCCACCAGCAGAACGGTGCCTGGTTTGATTTTTCCGTCTTTAATCTCCTGCAAAAGCCCACCCAGCTTCCCGTACTTGATGTGGTCGCCGTGGAACGCTGAGAGACCATCGTCGAAGACACTTCTGACGATGGTCAGCCCATGTGTCTGGGCAAACTTCTTTGCTCCTTCCGTCTGCCGCCGCTTGGAGTCGCCCGCGCCCTGGTCTTTATCGGAAAACCGGCCGTAATCAATGGCTTCACGGGGCGTTGCTTCTTTTGTGTTTATATCCAAAGGCGTTTTGATATTGTTTTGTTTGCCTGTTATTTTGGGAGCGGCGCCTGGAGTTGCGATTCTGGGACAAGCAGCACGAATTTAGGATCGACGATTGTTTGGCTGCGTAATGCTTTTCGCACCAATGGCAAGGCAGATGAAGGGTTTTCGCACTGGCCAACACACACGGACTTGTAGGTGTGAGTCCTGGGATTGACAGTGGGATGTGACGCCAGAATCACGAATACCCTGTACATGGCCTGTTCCGGGAGTTTTCTTTGCGAGCGGTTCATTTTACCTGGTTTATTTCCTGGCGTTGCGGTTGGCCCAATGTTTTACCCGGGTGTCACTCGCCCGCGATAGCCACTTTTCGTCGGCCGCCAATGTCAAGATGTAGTCTCGGGCGAAGTACTTCGGGGCGTTATGCGGCGGGTTACCGAGCGTTTTGAGGAGGCGCACAGCGACTAACATTGGCACATGTTGCGGCTCCAGGCCTAATTGGGCGGCTACAGCCCAGGCTTCCTGGGGCCTATAGCAATTCCGGAACCGCGGGTCGTGGGACGACCCATAGTACTTACCACTCGTCATACCACATTGTAAGGCCTTCTATTATTGTTGCCTCGGGCAAAAACACTTTATTTGTTCTGCCCAGCTTGAGTATTCCGACTTATGGCCAATAATCCCACGCTACGAACTCCTCCGCCCTTGTCCAATGTAAGGTGTTCCCAAGCCAGTCTTAGGCGTAGGATGGTGGAACACCAGAAATCATACAGTTGGGCGGCCGCTGTTGGAGATCGGGCGTCCGGCTGCGCTAAAGCAGATGCTATCAGCACATCATAGGTTGTAATTGATACTTCGGCGAAGCAAAGGACGGCCGATTGTAAATGGACGTCGGAACGATTGCCCGCAGGGCCATGCGGCTTTGAGCCGCTCCACCTCCTACAGCCGGGGGTCACTGACTAAACGAGCACTTGGCCTGCTTATAAGAGAACACGTCATTAGCGCAAGGGATGTTTAAGCGACGTCAAATCAGGCTCAAAAGACGCGGTCAGAATTATGATCGGGGCTCAATCCGTACACCAAGAATAATTTGCTATAAAATGGGTTATGAGAAGAGCGAATTATACGGGATGTGATGTAGCCATGTGGCTGGGTGCCAAAGAGGCGGGCAGGTATATTGGATTCTCGTCCGACTGGGTGGAAGTCCGGGCTATGCCATGGCAGTCCGAGCCTGTAGCGGGGCGTATCCGCTTTAAGCGGTCCAAGTCAGACGGCCGCCGCCGGTACTATGTCCCCGACCTTGAGGCCCAACTTTGCGAATAATTTTGCCCACGCGTAGTCTTCTTTTTTGATCGGTAGCCACTTGAGCTTTGGACCCTTCCCTTGAAGCCAATGTAGTGGAACCACCCCATACGACGTTCGTAGCGTTTCTAGGCCCCCAACTTGGTTCAATTCAACCGCAATTTGGCTGTCATGGACTCCGTTCGATCTTCTGACCAAGACATAAAAAGCACGACCGCCGTGCGATGTGAGTTTCTTGGCGATCTTTCCCTGCTTAAATAAACGATCCAGCGCTGTCGTCAAGGACCAGGGGGATAACGGGTCCCCAGCCGTTTTTGACCTACCGGGGAAATACCAAGGATTGTCTGGGCACCTCACTTTGGCCCATTGGTCCATCGCATCCAGCAGTATCCGTCCTTCCGGGTGCAGGTATATCGCGGGATTATCAGCATTTTTCTCAGCGCGACGAACGTACATCGACTCCCCGCTGATGAACCCGGGATCCTCAGTGTTTTTGGCATCCCGCCTCAAGGCCAGCGTTTCCTCAGTCCTCATCCCGAAGTTCGATTCCCATAGAAACTGCCACGCCAATGCCTCGCTCCGGGGATCCTCGAACAACAACGCGGCTGCCTGGTGAAGTTCTTCTGTGTTGCTTGCAGCCAACTCTTTGCAGTGCCTCGCTTTGCTGGGGTTGTAATACCGTGCGCGCGCTTTGATGGGATTGGAAACTAGCCTCCCCTTTCTCACTTCCCAGTCCAACGCTTTCGAGAGCGTATTCAATTCCAGGTCCGTCGTTTTAGCCCCGTCACCTTTTGCCACGTTTTTCTCCCGCCATGTGTGGTACTCATCCAGAAGATCATGGGCCAGTTCATCCACATGCCTCGTTTTGAAAAACCGATCGAGAGTTGGTATTGCGTCCTGCTCGGTTCTCAAGTGCTTCTTCCCTGGGTGGACCAGCTTTCCCCGACGAATTGAAGCAAAGCCAGCCTTTCGATAATCAGCCAATGCCTTGTCGATCCGCAAGCGTTGCGGCGCCTTTTTTGGCTCTTCGATATTGAATTTGGCGTTGGTTTGCTTCACCATCCACTGGTCGCGCAGCTTGACCGCCATTGTTTTTTTTGTGGTGTTTAAACTTCGTTCGGTGTCCTCGGTGTCCGTGCGAATACGAATGTAATACACATTCGACACGGCGTGGATATACAAGAATTTTTCACCTTCGACTTTTTCGAGTTTTTGAGCCATGAAATTATGTTAGGGGGGATTCTGGGGGGATTGGCCAGTTCTGGTCAAACACCAATTCTTGCAATTTTAGATTTCTCCTCGGAAAAAGTGGTGCACCCAATAAGAGTTGAACTTATAACCTTCTGATCCTTGGTCAAGCACGGTTGCTTCTTCTGCGCTTTCTTCATGAGGTCGATCACTTGTTGGTCGGTCATGCCCTGGAGCGCTGCGCGCGCGTCATGGGCGTCCACTTCCCGGCGTTCGCCAGCCACTCTTGCTGCGACGCGTCCCTGGAGGTTGGTCTGAGCCGGCGTCCGCTCCACGGCCAGATTCGAATTGTCAAAAGTAACGACGGGGACTACGGCTTCCTGGGAGTCCACAAACCCGATGCTGACATTGTCCCCCGTTTGGGTCAGCCGGAGCTTGGGCGAAATGTCGGCGCTGGCGGCAAAAATGTGCGGGTAGTTGCTGAAATACAGGTAGTACATCGTGTTGCCTTCTCGAATCTCGGCCGTGAAGCGGCTGACCCGCGCGGCCAACTGCTGCAGATTATGCCGTTGCTCCGGCGCCACCTGCTGGCCGCTGGTCGTGAGGAGCTGCTGGTACTTCAAGAGCGCGCTCTCCTCGTCGTCGCCTTCTGCCACCTGCATATTGGCCACGTCAACGAAGGCCACGCCTTGGAAGCTGTGGCTCTCGCCCAGCAGAGGCACAATGGCCGTCATGACGCCGTAAATGTTGTAGCACTGGGCCAGGCAGCCGTGGAGCTTGCGATAGGAAACCCGGTTATTCACCAAATCCACCACGGCTTCGGCCGTTCCGCCCTGGACGCGGTAAAGAATGCTCTTCCCGGTGCGCGCGTCGGTATACATCAGCCCGGTCAGCGAAGAGTGCTTGTTCTGGTCGGCGCTGCCCGCCGGTGTGGCGATGCCGGTCACCCAATAAGGCTCTCCATCGGAGCCATAGGCAATTTCAGGCTCCTCGGTCTCCATGACGTCCTTATGCCCCCAGCATGAGTTCCACCACCCATGCACAAACTGGGTGTAGTAGTAAACGTATCCTTTGACGAGGCCCTGCGGCATGACCCGGTCGATCCACTGCGGTACCTTGCCCAACTCGTAGAATGTGCTCTCTCCCGTGATCGGACTGATGGTAATGACCCCGTCCACTTTGAGGCCACTCCAAGCGGCCGTCGGATGGCAAGCGGTGATGGTCCAAAATGGATTTCCTTCATCATCCGCTTCGAAGGTGAAATCGGTGAGAACGTATTTTGTCCCGTACTTCTGCCAGGCAAAGCGTTCAATCTGGTCCCCAAAGTAAGCCCCCAGCAGATAGCGCATTTTCAGGCCCGTCTTGATGACCACGGGGCGCTTTGGATCCTCGCCATGCACCATGATGTAGCCGGGAGAGCCTTCGGTAGAAGTCCACGAGCTATACTCTTTGAAGTCGAGGGGAGCGACGTACCACAGCTCGCCTCGGACAATTTGGAGAGTCAACTGTTCCGGAACCACTTCAAACTGGCTGCCAACGGAGCCAGGAGCTTCCCCAAGCTGTTTGTTGGCCAAGTAGAAGGCTGTTTCCGCGGTGACCAATCGGACGTGTCCCGGGTCCTTGGGCTGGACGTCCTGCGTCCACTCGCGCTGTTCCACCTGGCCGATGAGCCCGTGATAATCGTTGCTGCGCCAGACGTCGCAAGAGGTCAGGCCAAAGACGATAAAAAGCACCACGCCGGCCATTGGCAACGCTGCCCCTGCCCAGGTGAACTCTCCTTCCATGCTGCTGATGGCTGCTGCGGCCGCCCAAAGGATGACGACGAGCACTCCAAGGAGGCCGAAGAGCGGCCATGCCGTCGACGGGCAGGCTTCGTAAATGACGAGAGCAGTCACCAGGAATGAGGCCAGACCTGTCAAAAACGCCGTTTTGGGCTTGCGGATGAGCGGGAGAACCCCGATTACGGACACCAGAATGGCATTAGAGGATTGTCATGCTTTTGCTTTTGTTTTGCCGGAGGCTGATTTGGTGCGGCGGCGGGGTACAGAGCGGGGCCAAAGCGGGACCAAACCTTGCTTGGCCATCACCACCGTATAGTTCTCGCTCTTGAGCCACTCCATGAGGTGCAGGGTCATGTTGGCGATGGAGCCGGCCTGAAGGTCCTTTCCTTCATAGGTGATCATAACGGGGAAGGAGAAGTTCCCAAGGGTTTCGTCGTCGACGCCGACGGCGCGTCCCTCATCGGTGGCGATCGAGATTGTTGCCTGCACAGTCTCGGGATTGGACCGGGCGTCCAGGATGTACTGGAGGCTCAGGTGGTTTTGGTGCAGGTGTTGAATAAACCTCTCAATGGTAGTGTTTGTGCGCATATAAAATAGATGTTCCTCCCCGTTAAGTGAGGAGGCTCTCCTTCAGATTATATGTCCCTACGACCCTGTTTTCCCGGACCAGGCCCTTTTAGCGGGCCTTCTCCTCCAAAAGGGTGAGTTGCATGGCGATCTGAGCGACTTTATCCTTGGGCAGTTGCTCCGCCAGGCGAATGACGTCAGCAAAGGAGAGCTCGGCGCCGCAGAAAACGGTTTTTTGGTCCTGCTCCATCTGGATTCCCAGCCAGGGCTGTTCGGCCGCGCCCGTTTCTCCATGAGGGATGGGAACTTCTTCGCCACTTCTGAAGAGCCGGTACACGTGGCCTTCCAGTTCCACTGCGATGCCCCGCATGAGGGCTTTGGTTACAATCTCAGAGTTTGTTTTCATGATATTTAGGTTTTCGAACCGGTTTGCTTCCTGAGTCCAGGCCGGAGCATGCGCTCTGCCATCTCAAAGTGCCTTTCGTAAATGTGGTGGCTATGCGCGAAATGCGTATAGCTCCCCAGCTGGAGACCATGGTAATGCGGATGAAGTTCGCGCAGAGCCCGATGGAGCAGCGTCGTGAAAAAGTAGGCGTTGTAAGGGAGACCCCAAATGCTGTCGTTTGATCTCATGTCCACGATAATATGCAGGCGGTCATCCCGGATGAAAAACTGGAGAATTGTGGTGCAGGGGATGTCCCTGTTTCCGTCCCACAAATGGTCGGGAGTGTTGAAGTGGAGGATGGCTTGCCGCGAATCCTTGTCTTTGAGCAGCGTTGCAATCGCCCATTCCCAGGGCGTCCTGATGGTGGAACTGAAAGCCTCGTTCCCGCAAATGCGGCGCCCCTGCGTCAGATGACCGTAGTTGGAGGTGATGGTTCCATCCGGGTTCTCGATGGTTTTCCAGTAGCTTGCCGCTTTGGCCATTTCATCGGCTGAGCGGGTTTGTTTGGCAAACAAATCCATTTCAGCTTGGGTGTAAGCGGCGATGACCTTGTTCCTCTCCGGATCGGCGGTTTGGACGGGAGTTGCCATGGAGGGCTGGTGGACCGTGAATTTGTAGCCAAGCCTCTCCCGCACGCGCAGCCCCCGTGGGGCGCTTTCGTATTCCGGGAAATAGAGAACGTCGTGGAGCGCCTGCTGATAGGCTTCATCCAGCGTGGCAAAAGTTCGTTCATCGGTCGGCATAGTCTTTTGCAGAGAAACGCCTCCAGCTTTAGTGCATTCGCGCGCTTCCGCTTCCGCTTCCAACACCAGTAGCTCCAGGGTTTTTCCACTCGAAAGTGCTCTGGGGGCGCCCGACGCGGCGCAGATCTCCTTCTTAAGCCTAAAGGCGTACCAAAACAGAAAGCCCAGCCCCGTCGGGATGACCGTGTAGATTACCAGGTTGGTCAGCGTTATTGGGGTCATAACGGCCATTATGCAGGAGCTTCCTCCTCCACCGGCGCCAGCCTCTGAGCTGCGTTGAACCGGTAGAAGGCGTAAATGGCGAACCCGGCGCCAAATGAGTCAAGGATGACATCCTTTACGGCGGGTCCCCGGCTGGGGACAAAAACTTGGTGCGCTTCGTCCGACAAGGCGTAAAGACTGCAGCACACCATTACCAGGACGGGCCCGCGGTAGAGGTAGATGCGCGGCCAGCACGCCAGGGCCGTGATCGAAGCGAGAAGCCCAAGTATCGCGTATTCGGTGAAATGGGCGGATTTGCGCGCCACGTGGTTGATGCTGTTGGCAAGATGCCCATGGATGCCAACGGTTTCAATGACCTGCAGAGTTCGGCCGGCATTGAAGGCATCGGTCGAGAAGTTGTAGATCGCGGCGGCCCATATGGACACGAGCACCCACGCAATGATTGCTTTTGTTTTCGAGTTCATAATTCTGTCAGCCTCTCCCTCATTTTTCCTTTGACGTGTATTTCCAAACTCCCGCTTCCACTGCGTCCTGCTGGGTGCAGCCCGCCCCCACTGCGGCTTGGATGTGCTTTCCCGCAGCCAGGCAACGTTTTGCCTTCGGATTCTCTTTGAGATCGTAGACGTTCATTGGGTCTGCGGGCCTTCAGTTGCGGTTGCCAAAGTGCCAACTGATTTCATCAGGAGTGAGCATCCGTCCAGCTTTGGCATCCCAGCAGGACAGCACCATGGCGCCTTTTTGAATGATCTCATCGGCGTTTCCCCAGGCTTGGTAGTACTTGGGGCCTCGATCCGGTGATAGGTTCGCATCGGCCTCGATGCCATACCGCTTTGCCGTTCGGTTCACTTCCGTTAAGTAGACGTTCGGGTGCGTGTAGGTCCCGTTTTCGTCCTTTTCCCCAGGGCGAACCACTGGAGGCGCCACGGAAAGGTCCACCTCGGCGAGCACGGACGTCAGCAAGCAGGTGAAGCAGCCAGGTTCGACAACGTTGTCGTCAATTTCAATGGCTTCCAGGACCGTGGCAGCGCATGCCGCCACAGCGCTGTCGACCCCAAATCGGGTAAGCACTTCCCAGCAGTTTTCCGACCGGATGCATTGCAGCCGGTCGGGGTGGTGGCGCTGGAGCAACAACAGTACTTGCAGAACTTTCTCAGCTTCTTCGCGTGGGCCCACAATTTCCTTTGCTACCATAATCCGGTTAATTTTCGTTTTCCGCAGAGCGGGTTTCTCTTCATGAGTATTTTAGTTCAGTGCCGGAGCTTTTTCTGCATCTAGTAGTTGCAGGCTAGGAGGATTAGGCATAGCCTCGAACCGGGGAGGAGTTTATGCGCATTGGCTACGAAGCCTTGAACATCGATCGCGCGAGCCGCTGGCTCATGTCTGTGATTGATGGGACGTTGCGCTTTTACGCAGTGGCCAACAGGATGTTTGCGATTTCAAGAAAGACGCCATCGTTCTGCGGAATCAAACCCGTGCAGACGTGGGTCAGAAATCCCATGGAAACAGACGAGTGGGACCGGAGCCGGCTGAATCAGTTCACGCCTATGGAGTCCACGCCGGTGCGAGCTTCCCCTCTGGCGGCTCCCATCCGGGATCTTGCCGCTAAATTGCTGGCGGGCAACCAAATCTCACCCGCGGAAGCGACCGAAGTAATGAGTCGCTCTCAAACCAATCCGTGGGCAGTGGTTGTGCCCATGAGCACGCTGGAAGACTTTCCCGAAATGGAGCCGGTGCTGCGCGGCGCCGAAGGATGCTGTCTTTCGGAACTGTTCCTGCCGCGGTTTGCGGTGGAAACAATCGAGAATAGATTGACCATGGCGGGCGGGAATCGGATGAGCTTTGACGCCGTGCAGCCGGGCATTCCTGTAGCTTGGAAGCCCCTGGCCGGCTCGCCTGTGAGCGGTTATCTTCAAGCGATCCAGAAAAAGGGCCCGCCTCCTGAGCAGCCGCCTCCACCTATGGAAATTGATTGAGGGCTGCTTTGGCAAATCGTGCCTGGATCCTTTTTTCAGCCTGCCGTTCCTGGCGCCATTCCACTACCTCGCCCCAGATCATCCAAAGGGTGCCTGCGACGATGACCACGCCAATGAACCAGGGTGCCTTGTTGCGAAGCAAAGTGACGAGGGTGCCGCCAATGGAAGCCACGATCATGCTTTTCGTCCAGATCTCGCGTTCGGGAAACGGCTTTGCTTTCAGAAGGCGGGCATGATTTTGCAGTGCCCAGCGCCTTGCTTGTGGAGTGTTCGGCATTTTTTCCAGCCGGGCCCAGAACGCCGCGTAAGCCTTCTCCCACCGTGCTGTGGCGTTCTTCCTCATCGCTTTCCATTCAATATGAATTCCGACGTACGGATGGTTTCTCCGGCCGGTCGGAAGCTGAAGCTCCGGTTGCGCCAGCGTTGGCAGACTGTGGCGGAGGAGGTCATGTTGTTTGGAGCTGCAGCGTCTTTAGTCCCCGTCTCGCTTGGGTGGGATCGGCTTGGCCACGAATCCTTCGCATCTGCCATCAGCGCCGATTTTGCACCGGCTGGCCGTGGCGCATTTTCCGGAGACATTAAACTGGCAACCGGTGGCGCGGCAATCGATGTCCTCGTAATCGCGGCTGACCCAGTCATGGTGCCCTCCGCTGTTCTCTGTTGGAATTAATCCGCGAACATGATCGTCCATAGCGTTAAAGCAAGTTGTTGGTGATGGATTCGATCGCCACTTTGAGCCCTGCGACGTACTCGTTGGATTGCACATCTACCCCGGCGCAGGCGTGCGCCAGCACCAAACTCTCCACCCCATCGATGGCGGCGTTGTAGCGATCTTTGATGGACTTGGGGTACTCGGTATCGGAAGCGGGAATGGGCAGGCTTGAACTCACCGTTCCACTTTGCCCATTTGTTTCCAGTTCGATGGTGTCTCCGTCCAAGGTGATAACAATTCTCATGAACAAGTGTTTGGCCGCGCTTCCCCAGCGGCCGGAGCTAAAGGGGATGGTTCGTCAGGTGCCGATTTGAACCGGGCGCTTTCCCTGCTTTTCCCGCTGGTTCAGCCGGGCCATATGCTCCAGGAAGAGTGTGGCCAGCTCTCGTCGGAGAGGTGGCACTCTTTTTGGGGAGCTGCTTTTCACTTTTGATTCATCTGTCATACTGGGCTCCTGCTCAATGCTTGGAGCTGTTTTCAGTATATGATCTTTGGGGTCCAGTTGCGGTTATTTTACTGCAACCAGGGTTGCCGTACGCTTCTCATTATCAAAGCTTAGACAAATGGGATCGGTTCCGGCAGGAAGATCCCGGTGGATTGGTTGCAGACTGTCTACTTCATCGCTGCAGGCAGTGGTAGTGCCAACTACTACTCCGTCTTTAACGAGGGAGTACTTTCCGGCAATGGTGCCCTGCACGGTCTTGGGAATATGCCCATGCCACCGTATGAGGCACCGCTCGGTTACGGGCATCCAGATGCGAATTTCATTCCCGTGCCTTTCCACGCGATCAGACGCGCTCCTGGGCCCTTCTTCCGCGCTGATCAGATTTTTCATGGCCGCCAAGCTGGCCGCGTCCGGTTGCGTACCGGCCAAGCGCCAGAGACGGTGCTCCATCCGAAACGCAATGGGAGTGACGCTCATGATTTGCTGGTAGCGGAGCTGGCAGACTCACCGCTACGGGGAGTCGTTCCTGATGCTGCCTGCATTATGCGCCCGCCGCCGGAAAACGCAAGGATAAAAATTTACAAAATCGCTTTGACATTCGCTGCGGGGTGCTAAAATCTTGGGTAGCGGGACTCCCACTGCCAGAACACCGGGCACTCGATTCGATTGTGCGAGGCTCAACGCGTGCCGTATTTTCTGGCGGACGATTGGTTGCAGTGGATGGAAGAAATGAAGAAATGGTGATGTGATTGGATTACGGGCGTAGCTTGGGGGCGATTGTGCGCCGAATTCGTTTCCAGGATACGTCACCAAACAGGATGGGGTGACGTGCTTGAAGCGCCTCATATTCCTGCTTCTTGCGGTGGGCTTCTTGATTGCGCTTGATAGCGATTTCCAGTTCTTTTTGCTCACCAGGCGTTAGCACGCGGGGCGGCGCAGCCGGGGAAATTTCGCAAGGAGGATGTTCAGGGAGTCCCGGATTTTTCTTGCGCGCTTCATTCCATCTTTCTTGCCGAGCTTTAGCTTCCTGCGCCATTCGTCGGTTGTTGACGTTAATTGGGTCATTTGGCCAGCCGCCGGGTGGCGGCGTATCCCAAAGTTCGTTCACTGGCCGTCCGGTGCGGCGCGTCCAGCGGTATTCCCAAATCTTCTTCACGACCCAGCCGAGCATCGCCAGCACAAAGCCGAGCATCGCCAGCAAACGCAGGAGTTTGAATATCATAGCTCTCCCTATTCGGGCCTATTTTTGTTTTAGCGCGGTGGGCGCTTCGCCCAAGAGCAGCGCCCGCTTTGCCTTGAGCAACTGGTAAATCAGTTTACGCACATTGGGGTCAGAAAAGACATTCTGGAAGTCAGGAAAGACCGTTCCGCTCACACCCTTTTGCACCCTAACCCCCTGGTCACTAAGCCAGCCCTCGACGCCGCCCAAAGCCGCCTGCGTCGCTGATTGCTGGACTGTCTTCCCCTGCATAGCCTGCAAAAGATCTTTACCCTGGAGTTCATGCGCTGCGCTCTCGGCCAGAAGTTCGGGATACGCCCAATCAGGGTCAACCGCGTCCATTTGCACGATGTAATCCGCAGCGCCCTGGGGATCGTTGCGGTGAGTTTTTTCAGCATACTGGCGCTCAAACTCGTCAATGCTCCTGCCATCCTGCGCCAAGGCCGCGTCCAGCGTGGCCTTAATGTCGGGGTGCAGACTGACCAAGCTGTCGAATATAGGGCGAAAGTTCTCATGCGTGATCGTGAAGCCAGGAGCGCGCTTAGTTGGGTCAATCCAAAGAGCTTTGTTCGCGGGGTCGAACCACTTTCCCGAGGCCGCCGTCGGACGCAGCCCGGCGTTGCCTGCTGCCACTTCGCCTGGCGTAAATGGGTTGGCTCTGGCGTCGTCTGCGGTTGCAAAGCGAATCTTCCAGTCGGGATTCACATTCTGCCAACGCGTAGCCTGCAATATCTGGTCAGCGGGCACAAGCCGCAGAGTGTCCGGGGAACCGCCGGCGTTCACATAATCGGTGACATACTTTGTCACCGCGTTCAAGTCGGCCTGTAAAATTGTTTCTGCGTTCAAGGCCCGTTTCCGTCCATTTTCAATTTCACGCTCCAAATGAGCGCGTGGACTTCACACACATTAAACATGCCAATCCGGTAAGTCAATCGTGCGAAATCCTCACGCGATGAAGAAGACCAGAGAAGCGCGGCGCGAAATCTTCTTGGCCAGCGAGTTCGGCAGGCACGATTCAAATCGCATCCGCCAGTCAGTCAGGACGACCTTGCGGGCCGGCTGGTTGGGCAGGGAATCCTGCTCGACCGCGGTGCCATTTCCCGAATCGAAAGTCAGACGCGCTACGTCATGGATTATGAGGCGGCGGCAATTGCCCGTGCGTTGAAAGTTCCGCTTGCCTCCTTGTTTGGGCAGGATGCCTAATTCGAGAGGCCGTTGTCCGAAAATCAACTCGCGCTCTCCCGAAAGAGAGCGACACGGCCATAAAACTCCGGTTTGTTACAATTGAACGCGGCCCCATGCCATTCCAGAATCGACGCAACGAGCCGGGAAGCATTCAGTCCACCAGCGGCGTCGCGGATATGCTCCAAGTCTGGCACCCGCCTGAGACGCCATTGCTCACGCCACAATCGCCGGCCCCAGTAAACCCGGTGTCCCCTCGCTTGAGCACGCCGCCCAGATGAGCCGGACGCCATATCGTCGGCACACTAAGCTCTGGATCGCTTTGGGAGATCGCGATGAACCTTGCTCCCGGCAGCGAGGCTGAGATAGTATGGGCGCCGTGAGGGGCGAATGTTCGCCTGTTTATGGACACATTTGACAAGCCGCCAGAGATCCAGATTCCGACTCCAGCGACGGGAGGTGGAACGCTGCGGGAACCGAGCGCTGCAGTGCCACCAGAGATTCCGCCGCAGGTGCCTCCTGCAATCCCTCCGCTAGTGATGACCGAGCCAGCCAAGAAGGGTGGGAATCCTTATGCGTGGGTCTACTGGACTATCGGGATCGTGGCGGGGATTGTTATCCTGGCGGTGGTGTTCAGCTCCGACAGTGGGTCGGGGGCCTCGAGTACTTCGAAGGCTGGGGGGCCGTATGGCGGCGGCAATACGCCAGCGCGGGCACCGACTGCCGTGGATTTCCGGCCGGTGTGCAAAGCCTTGGATGAGAAGAACGGATTCAAGGATTTCCGTTTCGGGATGACGCTCAACGAGGCCAGGGCGGTGCTCGAACCGACTGACGTCAGCCATGATCCGGGGGCGAAGGTAGATGTATTTCAGTATTCGGGCACTGCGGTAAACAGGATCGGGGAAATTGCGACCGACAGTGTGTGGCTGCGCTTCTTTGATGGCCAGCTATACCAGGTTGATGTGCGCCTGTCGGGCTTCGGCAACGAGGTGTTCCAGGCGCTGAAGATCAGCTACGGCGAGCCGGCCGATAACGGGAGTTGGACGCGGGGCGAAGAAAAGCTGGCCGCGAAATCCTGGGATGGCGAAAAGGTATCTGCGGTGATACTGGCGCTGCCTAGTCAGGCGTGGGATGCGGTTGTGCTTTACGATCAGGCCGCCAGCCAAAGAGCCCGGGAGTACGCAGACAAGGAACCGGAACGCGTGGCGGCGGATTTCTCAACAAATGGTTTCAAGTTGTTGACGATGGGCATGCGGCTGGAGGACGTCACTGCTTCTTACTTCGTGACCGAGGCGAGCGAGATTAGCCAGGTAAAGAAGGTGTCTTTCAACAGGGGCGACTGGTTTACTGTCGGCTTCTACCCGTTGCAGTCTGTCTCTGCGGAGTTTTTTCAGGGCAGGCTATATCGGATGGATTTGGGGTTTGGGGATCATCGGAAAGAACTCTTTCAGACAGTCCAACGGCGGTTTGGTCCACTGTCGGATAATAATCCTTGGACTCGTGGGAGCGAGAAGCTTACGGCCAAGTCAGGAGGGACCGACCGGTTCTACTGTACGATTTTAGCGCCTACCGGGGAGAATTGGGATTACATCGTGCTGCAGGACTACTCAATCCAGCGCGAGGCGGAGGAATTTAAGAGCACAAGGGCCAAAGGAGCGGCGAGGAATTTCTCCACTAATGGTTTTAAGTCGTTGGCATTGGGGATGCGGTTGCAGGACGTCAATGTGCAGTATACGGTGACTGACAGCAGCGACGTGACTGGCGTGAAGAGCATTGTTATTCGGAGCGGGGACTTGTTGGTTATAGGTGTGTACCCTCTGCGCTATGTCAGTTGCGAATTTTTCAAGGACAAGCTGTACCAGATCGATTTGGAGTTTAATCAGAATCGACAGGAGATCTTTCAGGCTTTCCAGCAGCGGTTTGCCCCTTTGCAGGAGAATGACTCGTGGACTCAGGGCACCATGAAGCTGACGGCGAGGGCGGGCGGGAGTGACCGGTGTTATGGGACGATTCTAGCTCCTGGTGGATCGTATGGGGGGCAGGAGTGGGAAACCATCGTGTTACTCGACGGAGTGTTGCAGCGGGAGGCGGCGCAATACAAGGAGGACGCGCCTAAGAGAGCGGCGAAGGATTTGTGATGCCGCCCGTGGGGACGGGCGGCCTAGAAGCGGCCGCAGAAAGCGGTGATGCCCATGGTGCTTGCGAGTTATAGAAGGTGTCTTAAGAGAAGGATGGCAAACCAGACAAAAACGGAGAGCGCAAAAATGGTGCCGAGATAGTTTAGCGCTTTTGCGAGGGGGTTGTGGTCGCGATTCGGGCAAAGCTCGACCAGGAGGCGGCCGCCGGCCAGGGTTGGTAGGGGGAGCAGGTTGAGCATGCCTGCCTTAGCGGCGAGGATGCCGTAGGCGGTGACAGGGTGATTTGTGGCGATGGTTGAGAAGAGGTTGTAGAACTCTTTGCCAATGGCAACAGGAGCGCGGAGCAGTTCGAGCACTTGAGGGTAGGTTGCGAGAAGACTGTGAGCTGCGTGGTTGAGGCCGAGACAGAGGAGCGCCGAGAGGAGAAGAGCCGCCGGGCCGGAGAGGGCTACGGCGGCGCGCTTCAGGCGGGGCTGGAACGGGAAGGCGTCCATGTCCAGCTGGATGTAACCACCGGTTGGGATGTACCCGAAGCAGACGGGGGCGAAGCGGGTATTCATTGTGAGCACTGGCTTGCCGTAGAACACGGCGATTTTTGTGAACCTGACGCCCAGGGAGAGACAGGCGATGACTGTGCCGGCGTTGAATAGGACGGCAGCTAGGGTTCCGAAGAAGAGGAGGAGCCAGAAGGGAAGTAGGTTGTGGATGATGGACATGAGGTCCTTCAGTTCCAGCGAGCACGCGGGGGTTTGGAGCCGGTGGCGGCATCCAGGGCAGGGAGGCCGACTTGCCGCTTTGCGACTGTGAGGAGGCGCTTTTTATCGATCCCCAGGGAAGTGAATGTGGCGTCGCAATGCTCGTCCTCCGCCAAGAGGCAGGCGTAGAGGAGGTGAACTGGGTAAACGACGCCGACCGTGAGTTCGGCGAAGTGTTCGGCGTCAGCGAAAACCCGTTTGGCCTCCGGCGTGCGGCGAAGGCGCTCTGACTCGTCCAACTGAAAGCGCCGTTCGGGTTGCGATCTTCGCAAGTTGCGGCGAAGGAGCATTGGATCCACCTGAGCCGTCCGGAAGACGGTGCGGAGTTTTCTAATTTCGCGGAGGCATTCTTCGAGGACCATGTCACGGTCTGGAGCAGTGTTTGAAACCAGGGCGGGGAGGTCAAGGTCAACAATCTTGCAGAGACCCAGGAGCAGATGCGTGGGACCGAGGGCGGCAGCGTTAAGGTGGCGTGCCTCGAACTGGGCCACCTGCCAGACGAGAACGAGGCTGTTTGAATGGGTGGCGCTCATTGATTGGGGATTACGGTCGGGAAATGCGCAAGACGGCGGTGCGGTTGCGGCGCCCCTCGCTGGGGTATGGCAGGTCTGAGGGGGAGCCGTTGGTGGCACTGAGGGCACCTGGCGGTATTAGGGCGAGGTGGTCTATGACGCCTTTTATGCGCTCGGCGCGGATTCGGCCAAGGGCTGAGTCGGACAGCGGTTTTGACCACGGCCAAGTGGCAGGCTCGTTGTCCGCAAAGGCCACGACGTGGATCGTGATTTTTTCCTGGGCACGCGCCAGGGCCTTTGCGACAGATGTGATTAGGGCTTTGGAGCCGAGCTTGAAGTGGGCGTCACGGTCGAACAGAGGTTCGTCGAAGCGGATCTCCCAGCCGGCGCCGTAGGGGTGGATGGTGGTGCCGCGGACGTCAAGAGCGAGTGGGGGCGGAGATTGAGCGTCTGTGAGAAGGTTGGTAACCGGGCGGTGGTCGTTAGCGTAGGCTTCGGCGAGGGTGAGGAGGTCGCGGCGGGTTTGCTCGATGGCCTGTTGGGATGTGGTCTGCTGGGTCGAAAGTTTTTGATGCGAAGCGGCCAGCGTGTCGAGCTGCTGCGCTATTCGTCCCTGACCTTGCGAAAGCTGGGCCTGGGTTTTCTCGATGGACCTGATCTGCGTAGCGAGTTGGTCGGAACGCGAAACGAAGGATTGTTCCAAGGACTTTAGCGCCTGGGCTGAGTCGTTTGTGGGGGTAGCTGGGGTTGGGTCGGGGGGCTTCGGCTGCGGTGTTGCGGCGAGAGCGGGGATGGCAGGGTGCGGGCGGTGTGCGACCGGAGCAGATGGGCTGGGCGGTGTGGTGGGGGTAGGCTGAAGCAGGGTGACCACACCAATGAGCGCGAGGCACGCGGCTAAGGAGGCGGATAGCAGGAAGGCGATTCGTTTTATTACGGCGAGGGCAAACCACGGTGTTTGAAGAGATTGGAGTGCCCGGCGGGCCGGCTCGTAAGAGGGTTCAGCTTGAAGGGCTGCCTCCCAGAGTTTGCGCGCTTGTTTGAGATCGCCGGAGTGGATTGCGATGCGAGCGAGCAGATCGAGCGCCTGGGGCGCTGAAGGGAGGCGACCGTCAGGGGAGAGGAGGGCTTCAGCTTCTTCCAGCCTGCCGTTGGCAGCCAGCGTGGAGGCTGAGAGGAAGGCGATGTCAGGGTTGGCTGATGCCTGGGCGGCTGGGAGAGGGGTGGAGTCCATGTTATCTGAAGAGTCCTTTGTCGCCCGTGTATCCACGCTGCTTGGCCTCGGCGATTTCCTGCGGAAGGAGGGCAAGGAGCTGGCCGACGACGTTGCGGAGGCCTTGAACGTTACCCCGGTTGATAAACTGGCGACCTTGGTCGATGAGGCGATCGGCGGCGGTGCCGTCTCTCATATTTGCGCGGTCCTCAACGAGGTAGTTGAAAAAGCCTAACCAGAATCCTGGCTGGCCGAAGAGGATATCGTGTTGCAGGTCGTTGATCTGGTCGAGTTTCTTGCGCAGCGCCTCGGATAATTTCTTTTCGATGAGAGCATCAGCCTGCTCGCGAAGCTGGGCGGCCTTTTCGCCCTGATTGGAGTTACCGTGTTTAGCTGCCAACCTGTCGAGCTCATCAAGAGCTTTGTTGACTTCAGCCACGAGGGCCGGCCACTTGAGCGAGTCCTCTGCGCGGTCCAGACTGATCTTAAACTCGAGGAGCATTTTCTCTGCCTGGTTCGCTGCGACTGGGTCGCCCTTGGCGGCTTCCAGCTTTTCGCGGATGTCGTCCGCGTCGCCGGCCTGGTTAAGGAGATCGTTGGCTTGGTCATCGTCGGCTCCATCGGCCTTGTCGCGCAGGAAGTTCTGACGCTTTAGCTCGCTGTCGAGGTCCTGTGAGAGGTGTTTGGGATCCGGGCTGGAGCGGTTGTAATCGATAACGGCCTCAAATTCCTCATCGAGCATAGGAACGTAGGCTTTGGCCTATGGCGGTCAGATAAATTGACAGCTTTTGTTCAGCTAAATTGACGCACCAGAGTGGATTACCCTACTATCTCTACTAAAATGCTTGGAGTTCATGCGCATGAACTTGTAACAAAAAAGTCCTAAG
>Ga0224555_1002887_pt1 | contig 18901 bp, 17 predicted proteins | sample 714S23034metaG_FD_180687 | JGI IMG/M metagenome (GOLD analysis project Ga0224555, IMG submission 180687) | Peat soil microbial communities from Stordalen Mire, Sweden - 717 S2 30-34 | ecosystem: Environmental > Terrestrial > Soil > Wetlands > Peat | place: Sweden: Norrbotten County, Stordalen...
CGTCTGCCCCGGCTTCATTTCCAGCACTTCCACGTCCGGCACAAGTTTCTGCAGTTCGCCGGGCGTTCCCGTCAGCAGCGGAAACGTGCCGAAGTGCATGGGGATGACCGTTTCCGGCTGCAGCAGTTTACAGGCATAGGCCGCCTCGCGCGGCGACATGGTGAAATGGTCGCCAATCGGCAGCATGGCAATCTTCGGCGCGTAGAGGTCGCGAATAATGGCCATGTCGCTGAAGACGTTGGTATCGCCCGCGTGGTACAGCTTCACTCCATTCGAGAACTCGAGCACGTAGCCGCAGGCTTCGCCGCCGTAAATAATCTGGTCGCCATCCTGAATGCCGCAGGAATGCACCGCGTGAACCATGGTGATCTTCACGCCCGCGACGGTTTGCGTGCCGCCCTTGTTCATCGGGGCAATCTCTTTGACGCCTTTTTTCTGCAGCCACAAGCAGAGCTCGAAAATGCCAACTGCGATCGGATTGAGCTTCTTGCCCACCTCGACCGCGTCCCCGATGTGATCGCCATGCCCGTGCGTGCAGAGCAGCGCGTCGGCTTTCTTCACGTTCTTTTCACTCTCCGGGCACTTGGGATTGCCGGCAATCCACGGATCGATGTAGAGGGTCTTCCCTTCCGGCGTCTGGACGCGGAAGGTGGCATGGCCCAGCCATGTGAGTTGGATTCCTTTGAGATTCACGACACACTCCTGGGAGTTAGGTGCGAACTAGAATTCTAGTGGCTTGGAAAAGAGCGCGCAACGGGCGAACAGGCTGAATTCATAGTTGTTCTATCCAATCCTCTGTCTTCATGACGCGGCTGAACCGCATCTGCTGGGTGACCAGGATCGCCCGATGCAACTCCTCATCGGAGACCGTTCCCGCATCGTTCTTAATCGCCAGTGTGCCGGTCCCGTCGGAAAGGAATTCCACTCCGAAGCCGAGGTGCATTGCCTGGCGTGCAGTCGTGTCGCAGCACATCTGAGTCATGTAGCCGGCAATGACAACCGTCTCCATGCCACGCTCGCGCAACCACACCTCGAGCTTCGTGTCGGTGAAACTGCCGGGCAGCGACTTGTGGATAAGTACATCATGCGGTCGCGCCGCCACCTCCGCATGCAGTTCCCATTCCTCGCTCCCTTTGCGGAAGACGGCGGCGTCAGCCTGCGGCGACGCGTGCTGAATGGCGACCACCGGCACTCCATGGGCGCGCGCTGCATCCATGGCACTGAGCACCATCGCCAGACTCCCCGCCGGATATGTAATAGGCAGCTTGCCCGTGAAGTATTCATTCTGGACGTCAATCACCAACAGTGCGCGTTTCGGGTTCTCAATCACAAGGCCATTGTAGGACAGCGCGCTCATTTGGCGCGTCTTGTCCGGACGGGCGAGACGCCCGGCTCTCCCCTCCTGTGTAAAATGGTGCTCGATGCCCGACCTTAAAGTGTTGCTCTCACGCGAAACCATTGCCAAGCGAGTCGCCGAGCTGGGAGAAGAGATTGCGTGCGATTTTCGCGGCCAGTCGATTATCTTTGTCGGCGTTCTCAAAGGCGCGGCCATTTTTTTGAGCGATCTTGCGCGTCAGGTTCCGCTCGATGCCACCTTCGACTTTATCGGAGTTTCGAGTTACGGAAACCGCCCCACCGCCAAAGAAGACCCGGCGGGCCACGCGGCGTGGGATTCGCTCGGCGAAGTCCGCTTGACTAAAGACATGGATCAATCGCTGGCGGACCGAAACGTGATTCTCGTCGAGGACATTCTCGACACCGGGCTGACGCTGAACTACATTTCGAAGTTGGTCCAGGCGCATCAACCAAGGTCGCTACGCATTGCGGCGTTGCTGGACAAGCCTTCACGCCGCAAGCTGCCGATCGAAGTGCAATACATCGGCTTCACGATTCCCGATGCCTACGTGGTTGGCTACGGATTGGACTATGCCGAACGTTACCGCAATCTTCCGGATATCTGCGTCCTCGAAAATTTGTGATTGGCGATTTGTAATTTGTAATTGTAAAACCTGCATCATCGAGTTCTTAAATTACCAATCACAAATGATGCGGCTGCTATGATGGAGCTTGTGAAAACGACTGCCTCGCCACCTGGACGCGCTTCCGAGGTGGAACCCCTTCTGCTGGAAGTGGCCGACGTGGTGAACACCACGCTCGATCTGGAAACCACGCTGCGGCGCGTGGCGGAACTGGTACGCAAGGTCATCGACTACGAAATTTTTGCGATCCTGTTGCTCAACGAGCAGCGTCAGGAATTGTACGTCCGCTTCCATGTGGGCTATCCGCCGGGAGTCGCCGAGCGGGCGCGCGTGAAAGTGGGCCAGGGCGTTACCGGGCGCGCCGCGCTAACCCGGCAGGCAGTGCTGCTCGCCGATACGACGCAGGAAGATTTCTACATTGAAGCCCTGCCCAATGTGCACTCGGAACTAGCCATCCCGCTGATCGTGAAGAACCGGGTGATTGGCGTGATCGACATTGAGGCGCGCGAAAAGGGTTACTTCACCGAAGAGCACAAACGCCTGCTGACGCTGATCGGGTCGCGCATGGCGGTGGGCATCGAGAACGCGCGGCTGCACACCCGCATAACGCGCCAGGCGCGCACGCTGCTGTTGCTGAATGAGATTGCACGCGAACTCACTTCGATTCTGCACCTGGACGAACTGCTCAAGCGTATCGCCGAGTTGCTCAACCGGCTGATCGAGTACCAGATGTTCGCCATTCTTCTGGTGGATGAGACGGGAGAAAAACTGCAGCACCGCTTCGCGCAGCGCTTCGAGGAAAGACTGCATCTGAAGCACGACATCCCGCTGGGCCGCGGAGTGGTGGGGTACGCCGCGCAGGCCAAGGAAGCGGTCCTGGTGCCTGACGTCGCCAGGAGCGACCGCTACATCGCGGTGAATCCGGAGACGCGCTCGGAACTGGCGGTTCCGCTGATCTACCAGGACAAAGTAATCGGAGTGCTCGATCTGGAGCATACGCGCCGCGGCTATTTCACCGAGGACCACAAGCGGATCCTGACCACGCTCGCGGCGCAGCTTGCCATCGCCATTGAAAACGCGCGTTTGTACGAGCAAATCGCCCGGCAGGAGCAGCGACTGGAACGCGATCTGGCGCTGGCGCGCGAACTGCAGTTTCGCTTGCTGCCGCATTCGTTGCCGAAGATGCCGCATCTCGATGTCGAGGCGAAGTTTCTTCCCGCCCGCGCCATCGGCGGCGATCTCTACGATTTCCTTCCCTATTCGTTGTCGCGCCTGGGGATCGCGATTGGCGACGTAAGCGGCAAAGGCGCGCCGGCTGCCATTTATGCCGCGCTGGTCAGCGGCATTCTGCGTTCCCACGCGCCGATTGAGCCGGGCCCGGCGGAGATGCTTTCGGCGGTGAATCTTTCGCTCGCCGAACGCAGGATTGCAGCGCAGTTTGTGTCGATCATCTACGCGGTGTGGGATGACCAACAGCGGACGCTGCTGGTGGCGAATTCGGGCTTGCCGCGGCCCATCTATTGTCATGACGGCAAGATTGAGTTTATCGAGGCGACCGGGCTGCCCCTGGGACTGTTCGACGAAGCCGATTACGACGAATTCAATTTCAAGGCCAAGGCGGGCGATCTGTTCGTGTTCTACAGCGACGGCATTCTCGACGCACGCAACCGGAACGGCCAATCGTTTGGGCCGGAGCGTGTGGAAGCGATCGTCGCCGCCTGCGTCACCAAATCGGCGGGCTGCGTGGTCAACGAGATCTTCAAGGCAGTTACCGAGCACGCCGCTGGCGTGGATACGTTCGACGATCAGACCGTGGTCGCCATCAAAGTGAAAGCCGGTCCGGGCAAACGCAAGTGAAACCAGCGCGCGAATCGCAAGCGTTACGCCCGCCCGCGTTTGCGTATCATGGCGCGGCGACGGGAGAGCGTGGTGCGGACCTCTACTGCGAGGCCGTTGCACTAGAAGACCTCGCCGCGCGCTACGGAACTCCGCTGTACGTTTATTCCGCGGCAATGATTCGCGCGAGGGCGAACGCATTTGCTCGCGCGTTTCATTCCATCCCTCACACTCTGTGTTATTCGGTCAAGGCCAATTCGACGCTGGCGATTCTGCGACTCATGGCGAGCGAGGGAGCAGGCTTCGACGTGGTTTCTGGCGGAGAACTGCAACGAGTTTTGCGCGTCAGCCGGAAGGCAACGAGCAAGCCCAAGGTCGTGTTCTCCGGCGTGGGCAAGACCGCGGCGGAGATGGAAATCGCGTTGCGCTCGGAGATATTGCTGTTCAACATTGAGAGCGCTTCGGAATTGAGCTTGCTTTCAGCAACCGCGGCACGATTGAAGAAGCGAGCTGCGATAGCAGTGCGCGTCAATCCCGACGTCTCGGCGAAAACTCATCCCTACATTTCGACCGGACTGCATCAGCACAAATTCGGCGTGCCGATTCCCGAGGCGCAGGCGCTCTACGCGCAGGCTTCGAAGCAACCTTATCTGAAAGTGGCCGGAGTGAGTGTCCACATCGGATCGCAGATTACCGATGTCGGCACATTTCAAGAAGCGCTCGAGCGTGTGGCCGATCTGGTTCGCGTGCTGCGCAAGCAAGGGCACGACATTCGCTACATCGACGCCGGCGGCGGTTTGGGCATTTCCTACGAAGGCGTGCAGGGGAGTTTTGCGAAGCAGATCGCAGCGTACGCGCAAGCGGTACGGGGCCCATTGCGCGGGTTGAAGCTGCATCTACTGCTCGAACCGGGACGTTCCATCGTGGGGCCGGCCGGCATTTTGCTGACCCGCGTCCTCTATCGGAAAACGAATAATCGCAAGCGCTTTCTGATTGTCGATGCGGCGATGAGCGATCTGCTGCGTCCTTCGCTGTACGGCGCGTATCACGAGATTGTTCCGGTAATTCGCGAATCGCGTGAAACAGAGATTACCGACGTGGTCGGCCCCATCTGCGAGACTGGCGATTTTTTTGCGCGCGACAGAAAACTTCCCGTGGTTAGCGAAGGCGATCTACTGGCTATTCTGGACGTCGGCGCGTACGGTGCGGTGCTGGCGTCGAACTACAACACCCGCGGCCGCGCGGCGGAAATACTGGTGGATGGCGCAAAAGCGACACCAATCCGGCGACGCGAGAGCTTGCAGGATCAGATGAGGATGGAGGAGTTTTAACTTTTGCGCAGCTTCTCGCCAGCGTTTCGGTTCAATATGGTTGTGTTTCCGTGTGGAGGCAACATTGAAAGAACTGAAGTGTTTTCGGAGGACTCGCTCATTCTTGACCGCGACGGCTTTCTTCGCGGGGTTAGTGCTGATTTACGTGGCCACAGCGTCAGCCTTCGCTCAAGAAGTGTTTCACCCCAATCAAGAGGTCCGCGTCACCGGTCTGCCGTCACTAACGGCGCCGTCGACGGAAGCATCCGCCGTGCTCGCAACAGGACTAGCGACAATCCTCCACGACAAAGCCGTGTGCTGCGGAAAGGACTCTGCCCTTGGAGATACGGTGCTCGCCGCTCCGCTGTCACTGAAGGGACTCAGTGCCAGCTTGCAGGGACGGCATGTCTTGAGCGACGGCCGGTCCGTCATGGTTAGTGCGGAGTATGTCCCGCAAAGCTCAGTTACCCCTGACCTGATGATCAGCGCCCTCTTGGACCAACACGCTCTGCTCATCGAGTGGAAGTCGCACTTCTACGTGCTCTACGCCGCTATCTTCGATGAAACTGTTTATTCCAGTGGACAGCGTCAATTTGTAGTCCACAAACTCTTATTGCTGGATCCACGATTTTCTGATCAGCGAAGAGAAACCGAGTTCAGGCGTGAAAGCGACGATTGGGCAAAGGTTCAAGGACTTCTGACGCTGACAGCTGCGCGGCAATAACTTCGCAGTTACAGCGACTCCAAGAAATTCGTCACTGCTCGCAACACCGGCTCGGGCTGCTGGATGAACAGCGCGTGTCCCAGGTTGCGGAACTTTACATGCGTGTGATGGGGTAACAAGCGCGTAGCCAGCGCAACATCCGCGTCGGACATCAGGCCGCCTAATTCCTGACTGGCTTGCAGAAGCAGCGTTGGACAAGCGATTCCGCGCAACACCGCCTCCCCGTCCCAGCCTTCAAGCGACGATCCGTCGAGCGTCATATCGTAGGTATCAGGGTCGGCCTGCTGCACGCAGCGCGCCCAGGAGAGCAGATAAGCCTCATCGTTGCCGGGAAGTTGGCGGATCGTCACCGATTCATCAGTGCCCGGAATCGGCAACAAAATTCTGCCGATGCCGTCCGCAATCTGCGTGACGGAGCCGCCCTTGCGTGCTAGATCGCGCAGTCCCGAGAAGAGCGCCGTGTACATCGGGTTGTGAAGGTGCCGGACGACGATCAGGTTGTCGCCGAGAATCAGGGCGCGAACCAGTTCCGGATAATGCGAAGCGACCCACATGGCGAGCATGCCGCCGAGCGAATGTCCAAAGAGCACAGCGGGAGCGGCAACACGCTCGCGCAGAAGGCAAGCGATATCTTCAGAATATTGCGGCCCATGATATCCGCGAGCTACGCGGGAGGACTTGCCATGACCGCGCAGGTCGGGCGCGAAGATGTGCCAGCGCAGGCTCAGCGCAGGAATCACCGGCAGAAATACCTGCCAGCGCCGGCCGAGACCATGCAGCAACACGAGCGGCGGCCCGTGGGCAGGGCCTTCGGCGTAGTTCAAGCGAACTTCGCCGGCGTCAAAGGTGCGCTCGACAAGGCTTGGATGGTTTTCGCTCACAACCTTCTCGCTCACAACACTCACCGGCTTGCGGCATCGGCGTCGTAAGTCAGTTTGCCGCCGACCCAGGTCTTGAGTACCTTGACTTCGCGGATCTTGACGGGATCGATGCTGAGCACATCGTCACTGAGCAATACCATGTCGGCAAGTTTCCCCACAGTGATCGAGCCTTTTTCGTTCTCCTGAAATTCGGCATAGGCCGAACCGATGGTGTAGGCCTCAATCGCTTCTTGTATGGTCAGCTTTTGCTCGGGGAACCATCCAGTCGGATTCTTACCGTCAAGGGTGGCGCGGGTTGTGGCCGCGTACAGAGTAAGCATTGGATTAAGAGGCGCGACATTCCAATCCGTACCCAATGCGAGGCGAACACCGTGGTCAAGGAACGTGCGGAAGGCGTAGGTGCGGCTGGAGCGGTCGTGTCCGATGCGGCGCTCAGCCCAGCGGCCGTCGTCAATGGCGTGATAGGGCTGCACGGACGCGATCACGTGCAATTGAGCAAAGCGGTCGAAGTCTTTGGCTGCCATGTGCTGCGCGTGCTCGATGCGCCAACGACGATCACGGCTGCCAGCCTTTTCGATTTCACCATAAATGTCGAGGATCGCCGAAATTCCAGCATCTCCGATGGCGTGGGTGCAGATCTGCAAACCAGCGGCATCGGCCTGCATCATGCGATCCCGCATCAGGGAGATGGGATGCATCTCGTCCGAGAGCAGGCCGCGATTGCCGGGCTGGTCCAAGAAAGGTTCGAAAAAGTACGCCGTGGCTGAACCGAGCGAGCCATCCGCGTAGGCCTTCACCGCGCCGATGCGCAGATATGGACCGCCAAACGCCCGCCGGATGCCGATCTTCACCTGGTCGTCCACCTGCGTGATCAGCGGCGCCGCATAGATGCGAGTGGTCAGCTTGCCTTCGTCGAGCAACTCGGAGTAGATCGCGATGTCGGCATAGTCGGGATTCATGTGCTGCACGCTGGTCACTCCGAGCGAGGCGGCATGTGCGAGCGCGCGTTCAATGGCGTGGCGCCGCTGGTCGTGGCTGGGAGGTGGAACCGCTTTGAATAGCAGATCCAGCGCCGCGTCTTTCAGCGCACCCGTCGGATTTCCCTGCTGATCGCGTACGATTACTCCGCCCGCGGGATCCAGCGTTTGCGCGGTGATCCCCGCCAACTTTAAGGCGAGCGAGTTCGCCAGGACCATGTGGCCGTCATACCGATCCACTGCCACCGGGATTTCAGGCGTTACCGCGTCGATCAGCTCTTTGGTTGGCAGTTCCGCTGGAGTCCACTTGGTCTCGTCCCAATCGCCGCCGAGCAGCCATTCGCCCTTGGCGGTTTTGGCGGCGCGCTCACGAATGCGGCGCGCAAATTCCTGCGGGCTGGTGGCGTCATTGAGTTCGACGTTGTCAAGCTGCGATCCACCATCCATAAAGTGCACGTGAGCGTCGTTGAATCCCGGCAGCAGGCGTTTTCCGGCGGCATCGACCACGCGAGTGTGGGGCCCGCGCCAGGCATCCACTTGCTGGTTTGATCCGACGGCAACGATGCGGTCGCCGAGAATGGCGACTGCCTCAGCCTCCCTGCGCGAAGGATCGACGGTCCAGACGCGCGCGTTTTGGATAATGAGGTCCGCGGCCGGTCTCGTTTGCGCGAAGACCGACAGGGCGCCGGCGAGAACGACGGCGAACTGCACAAGGCACATCTCCATTGATTTCTCCCGGTTAAATTCCGCTTCGATAAAGACCCTGAATCCGCGTCTCTTTGCCAGAAATTGTCGTTACCGTTCTCCCCATTTCAGTTTGGTGGCCAGCACTTCGAAAAATGTTTTCTGAAAACGCAGCAGCCTGGCCGCATGTTCCGCCTTGACCGAGCGCACGACATCGCCGTCTCGCATGGGCATGCCGACTTGTCCATCGAGACTCAGGTACGCTTCTTCATCCCCGGTCTTGACGTGGATTTCGATCTCCACCGTATCGCGCACTACCACCGGACGGTGCGTCAATCCATGGGGCGACACGGGAGTGATGACGAAAGCATCCACATCCGGCTTGAGGATCGGCCCGCCCGCTCCCAGAGAATATGCGGTGGAACCAGTCGGCGTCGCGATGATCAGACCATCGGCCCGGTAACTGGAAACGAACTCCGAGTCCACGAAAAGTTCGAAGTAATTCAAGCGCGCGATGGCACTCTTGCTCACCACCAACTCATTCAAAGCGACGTGCGTGGCGACAGTCTCGCCGCCCCGCACCAGCGAGCAACTCAGCATGGAGCGGCTGTCGACAACATAGCGCCCCTTCTCGATCGCGTCCATAGCGGTATACAGATCGGCTAGTGGAACTTCCGTCATGAATCCGAGGGTGCCGAGGTTGACGCCGAGGATCAGCGTTCCGACTTTCGCCACCGCGCGCGCCGCCGAAAGCAGAGTACCGTCGCCGCCCAGCACCAGAGCCAGATCCGGCGACCGCGTGGCCAACTCGCTCCGCGGCATCGCGTCGGACGCCGAGAAATAGGCGGCGCTTTCCCGATCGACCACCACTGCGTAGTTGCGCTGCTGCAGCCATTTTTCGAGCGCGGGCAACGCTTCGCGCAGCTCGGGACGCTCCGGCTTCGAAATGATGGCAACGGTTTTCTGGCGGGCCGAACTTTGGGAAACATTGGACATGTTTTCGGACTTCTCTTCTCAGATCTGTTCTGACGGACTTCCGATTGTACAGAATCACCGGATGGCAGGCGGCGAAAACTCAGCGTGTAGCAGGAATTCGCGATTGCCTTCGCCACCGAGGATGGGAGACTCGATCCATTCCGCGTGCATGCATCCGAGTTCTGCAAGCGCCGCTTCTACCCGGGCCACGGCCGCTCGCTGTGCTGATTCGTCGCGCACAATTCCGCCTTTACCTACTAGTTCCCTGCCCGCTTCGAACTGCGGTTTCACCAGCACCACAATCTGCAGGACGATCTCGCCTGCCGCAGGCGCAGTCGAACCAGTCGAATTGCGACTGAGGCTGGCGCAAAACGAAGCGGCGCGAAGCACCGCCGGCAGCACCAGCGTCGCAGAGATGAAGGAGACATCCATGGCGATGAAGTCGACAGGCTCGCCAATGTCGCCATGTTCAAGATAGCGGGCGTTGGTTTTCTCCAGAAGCCGCATGCGCGGGTGGTTGCGCAAGCCGAAATCCATCTGACCATAGCCGGTATCCACGGCAATCACCTTGGCGGCGCCGTGCTGCAGCATGCAGTCGCTGAAGCCTCCGGTGGAAGCGCCGACGTCGATACAGACTTTTCCGTGCAGATCGATTCGCCAGTGCTCGAGAGCCTTCTCCAGCTTGAGCCCGCCACGGCTCACGTAGCGCAGATCCTCGCCCAGCAGCCGCAAGGCCGAGCCGGAGTCAATCGATGCGCCCGCCTTCTCGATCTTCTGTTCGTTGACGAGAACTTTTCCCGCCAGGATCAAGGCCTGCGCGCGTTCACGCGATGGCGTAAGCCCACGGTCCACGAGCAACTTGTCGAGACGTGTCTTCACGGAGTATCGAAAAATCGAATCGGCCTGATGCGCCTAGCACCCGATGCAGTGCAGAATGTTGAAAGCGTTTGGATAACAAAAGGTTACAGGAGTAAGTGCCCGCTTTTCCACAAACTTTTCCTCAGCAGTGTTGAAAAGTCCGGAGAAGTATCGGGCCACCTGGTGATCGGGTCATTTGGTGATCGAAAAGCAAGATAAAGAATGCAGAGCAGTCTTGGGAGCGGGCTACTTTGATTTTCGGGAGGTCATACGAGAAAGACACCGCCAACGAAAGCCGCGACAGCGATAAGAAGTATTGCCAGTTCGGTTAGTGCTGCGGGAATCCCCGTAACGCCAATGAAAGGAGCCCACTACACTCTTGCACTTCAGATGACCCGATCACCAGATCACTTCACCCAGCAACTTCTTCCAGCAGCTTCTGGTCGATGTCGAAGTTGGCGTGCACGTTCTGCACATCCTCGTTATCTTCAAGAGCTTCGAGCAGCCGAATCATCTGCGCCGCCTGCTGCCCTTCCAGTTTGATGTAGGTATCGGGAACCATGGCCACGCTCGACGAAACAGGCGTGATGCCAGCCTTCTTCAAGGCCCCCAGCACGCCCTCGTAGGCGGAAGTCTCGGTCAGGATTTCCCAGTTCTCGCCATCGTCCTTCAAATCCTCGCCGCCCGATTCCAGGATGATGTTCATCAGATCGTCTTCCTTGGCCGCCGACTTGGGGATAATGATGTCGCCCTTCTTGTGAAACATATACGAAACCGAGCCCGCTGCGGCCATGTTGCCATTATTCTTCCCAAACACGTGTCGGATTTCGCTTACCGTGCGATTGCGGTTGTCGGTGGAGATTTCCGCCAGCAAAGCCACGCCGCCCGGACCGTAGCCCTCCAGCACGAACTCTTCGTAGGTGAGGCCCGGCAGTTCGCCGGTGCCGCGCTGGATGGCCCGCTTGATGTTGTCGGCGGGCATGTTCTCGGACTTCGCCGCCAGGATGGCCGTGCGCAAACGCGGGTTCATGTCGGGATCGCCGCCCGACTTGGCCGCCATCGCGATTTCCTTTATGAGACGGGTGAAGATCTTGCCGCGCTTGGCGTCGAGCGCGCCTTTCTTGTGCTTGATGGTTGCCCACTTAGAATGGCCGGACATAGCTGTACCTCGTCTCTAGAGAACGAAAATGGAGCTGATTCTCGGAATTATGGATCCGCCCGCGGAGGAAATCACAGGATCAGCCTCGACGTAAAACGTTCAGGCGAATTGAGATTATAGCATGGGTGACGGGCCGCCCGTGGTTAGCACCGCTGGCTCGGCGGCGTTGTGGCGTCATCAGCTATGTAACGCATGGAAGCCAAGCCATGAGTTACCCTTTGTGGGGAATCTCCATGGCCGCGAAAACTCTCGACCTCCAACTCACCCAACTCGAAGCCTGCCGCTATCGGTTCGGCAGTCACGAAGTCGCAAGCGTCGTGAAACTGCTGAATCGCCTCGACGCCGCGCGCTTCACCGATACGGTTTCGCTGATCCGCTTCCACGAAGCGCTGCTTTTCCTGCGCGCCTTTCCGCAAGGTCCAGCCGTGGTTCGCGCCACCGAGCACATTCTGAATCGTTTCCACAAGAAAGTGGAAGCATTGCGCAAAGCCGGCGCTGACATGGACGACTTTGACACCTTCGAAGTCGCCGGTATTGCCGGTACCGAGATGGAAGACACCCTCAGCTTCGATGTCGCGAACTGGCTCATTGAGCGCATGCCCGGCAAAGTCGAAATCGCCTGGGAAAACTACGAGCCCGGACGAGAGTTAGGCAACACCGGCCCGCGCTTCATCCCCTTGCTCGAGGACGACGCATACGTCGAAGCCGACACACCGTGGCGCCGATGGATTGAGGCGGCTGGAGGAAAGAAGCACGCCACGTCAGCGTGGCTGGTTGGACGTTTCGAGCGATTGCCGCTGCCATCGCAACAAAAAGCTGAGCTCTACGAATCCCTGCGCGTGCCCTTGCGCTGGAATCTCGAGAACTCCGTCATCACACGAACGCGCAATTGGAAGCCGGTTGCGAGCGTTTTTTATCACAGCGAACCGCTCATCAACCGCAGCCAGGTGTCGCTGGCCGAAGAATTGGCGCGGCCTCCAGCGCAACTGAAGAAGCTCTCGCGCAAGCAGGGCGAAGAGGTCATGGACTTGATCCGCGAGGTCATGCTGGTGCGCTACCGCGAACTCTACGGCACCACGCTGGGCGATCCGGCGTCGGTTGTGCAATCTGATCTTGGCCGTGGCGTTTCCATCTATCTCTGGAATCTGCCGCCAGATCGGCGTCTGCCGCTGCGCGCGTACGTCGCGGGATTGACCCTGAAAAATGGCGTGCCGATTAACTACGTCGAAGCCATCGGACTGTGCGAGTGGATGGAAGTCGGCTTCAACACCTTCTACACTTTCCGCGGCGGCGAAGCGGGATGGATTTACGCGCAAGTGCTCCGCTGCCTCTGTCACTTGATGGGGACGACGTGCGTCTCGGTCTATCCCTACCAACTGGGCCATGACAACGAAGAAGCGATCGAATCGGGTGCGTTCTGGTTTTACAGAAAGCTGGGTTTCAGGCCGGGACGCGCGGAGCTGCAGAGATTAGCGGAAGACGAAGAGCGCAAAATCGCGGCCGATCCGAAATACCGGACGCCCGCGCGCACGCTGAAGCGGTTGGCGGCGGGGTACGTCTTCTACGAGCTGCCGGGAAGTGAAGTAGGAGCGTGGGACAGATTTTCAACGCGCAATATCGGATTGCGAGTCAACCGGCGGATGGCGCGCGATTTTGGCGGAGATGCCAGCCTCATGCGCGAGCAGTCGAGGCGTGCGCTCGAGCGATTGCTGGGCGTCAGTACATCTTCGTGGACGCCGCTGGAGAAAGCAGCCTTCGAGAATTTTGCGCTCGTCCTGACGCAGCTGCCGGGATTGCGTGCATGGACACGAGAAGAAAAAAAAGACCTCGTCCGAATCATCCGCGCCAAAGCCAAACCCGATGAAATGCCCTACCTGCATCTTACGCAGCGCCATGGGCGGCTAAGGCGGGCGCTGCTCGCGCTCGGGTCGTAGCTAGCGGGTTTACTATTTCGTTTCAATCTGCTCGTGTAGAGCGGACACTCCTGTCCGCAGCGCGGAATCAGGCCCGCCCTGCGAACTCCCGCGTCTCTGTGGACACCTTGATGGTTTCACCTTCCTTAATGAAGAGGGGAACGCGAATCTCGATGCCGGTCTCAAGCTTCGCTAGCTTGGTCACGCTGCCGCTGGAGGTGTCGCCGCGGACACCAGGTTCAGTGTAAGTGACACTCAGCTCCACATGGGGCGGCAGCTGCAAGCCGATGGGGTGGCCGTTGTACCTATGCAACTGGATGATGACCCCTTCCACGATAAAGTCCACAGCGTTCCCCATCATCTCGCCGGAAAGGGTGAGGGTCTCGAAACTCTCCTGGTCCATGAAGTAGAAACCGCTTCCGTCGCTATAAAGATAGGATGCCGGGACCGTCTGGAGGTCAGGCTCCTTGAATCTGTCACTGGCCTTGAATGTCTTGTCAAAGACCGCGCGCGTGAGAAGGTTACGCATCTTCAGGCGGACCAAGGTTTGTCCGCCCCGGGCTGTAGGGGTGGACACCTCCGCTTCCAGGCAGACGAATGGCGTGTTTTCAAACTCAAAAAACATTTTGCGCTTCACGTCGATGGCATCGATCAATGCGGCCATGATTTCCTCTAAGACAGGCGCCGTAAGCAATTGCTTCTAATATATCGAGAAAAAGGGGTACGGCCGAGTTCAAGATAAATGGTCACAGCCACCGCGATTCACGAGTTTCCGGTTCGACGCGCTCGATACGCGTAAACCACCGCCAACAGCGGCGGCGCGAGCAGAAATCCCCAGAACAGAATCACAAACCCGAGCACCAGCGGAACCAGAATCGACGCCCACATCGGCACCTTCGCCACGCGTCGCATAATGTAGGGTTGCAGCACGAACCCATCGACCAACACAATCACTGCGTAGAGAACCAGGACGTAGAGCGGATGCTGCCAGTCTTTCCAAGCGAGCGCCGAGGCCAGCACCGGCCCAATCAATCCGAGGATCGGCCCGAGGTGAGGAATGATCTGCAACACCGCAGCCACCAGCGCCCACAGCGGAGCCCATGGAACGCCAATGATCCACAGCCCGATCAGCCAGAGAAGGCCGACCGCGATCGAATCCTGCAACTGAGCGACGGCCCAGTGCCCGAGAGCGGAGGCCGTGATTCGGACGTGATCGGCGGTCGTCACTTGTCTGTCGTCAACGTTTTGGTGAGATCGAAAATCTTCTCGCAAATTCTAGTGGCAAAGCTGGCGTCGCGCCCGCCTGGGAGCAAACATATCGTGCCACGTCGTTGGCGAGCGTGTTGATTTCGTCCAAGTCCATTTTGCGCAGCAATCCCAGAACCAGTGCCGCCGAAAACGAATCACCGGCGCCCACGGTGTCGGCGACCTTCACTGGACGAGATGGGCAATTGGACCACCGCGCCTCGTTTTTCTCCTTTTGATAAAGCAGGCTGCCATTCGCTCCGCGCGTCAGTGCAACCACTCGCAGGCGGAAGGTTCGCGCCAGGCACTCAACCTGATGTTCGATCTCGTGTAGCGCGGACACTCTTGTCCGCGCGTTTGCAGCGAAGCAGCCGTCGGCGCGGACAAGAGTGTCTGCGCCACACGAACGATTCTCCGCCAAGCCGGTGAGATCAAGCATGGCCGCCAAAGCCGGCAGTTCGTCCTCATTCAACTTCAACACGTTCGCCAACTGGAGCGATCTTTCAATCAACCCGCGCGAATAGAACTGCTGCCGAAGATTGATGTCAAAGACGCGCAGCGCATCTGCTGGCGCCTCCGCAACCAGTTGTTGAATTGTGTTGCGCGAGGGCTCCGACCGCTGGGCGAGGCTGCCGAAGCAGATCGCGTGCGCCTCGCGCGCGGCCGCGAGCGCCTCCGGTGTCGTAGAAATGTAGTCCCAAGCGACATTTTCTTGAATGGTGAAATGGGCAAGCCCATTGCCGGAAAGCTCGACCTTCGCCGTCCCGGTCGGTGCGGTTTCGTCGATTTGCACGGTGCGGTCCGGCAAGCCCATCTCGTGAAAGCGGCGAATGATTTCGCGCCCGTAGTCGTCATTCCCAACGCGCGTGATAACTTGGGCCTCGGCACCCAGGGCGTGCGCATGATATGCGAAGTTCGCCGGAGCTCCGCCCAACTGTGGTCCGGTGAGCAGCAAGTCCCACAGCACTTCTCCGATGCCGACAACATTAAAGTCCATAGTGGCCCTATTCGATACCCAGTTGTTTCTGGATTTGCTCCAGCGGCACGCCCTTCGTCTCCGGAACCAGCGTCTTCACCCAAATGAGTTGCAGAACCATCATGCAGGCGAAGAACGAAAAAACATAACCGGGCGGGAAGGCGGAAACCATCTTCGGGAAGAAAGTCGTGAGCAAGGCGGCAAAGATCCAGTGCGTGAAGCTGCCGAGGCTTTGACCTTCCGCGCGATGGCGGTTGGGAAATATCTCGGAGATGAAAACCCAGATGACCGCACCTTGACCGATGGCGTGCGCGGCGATGAAGGCGAAGATACAAACTGGGACGATAGAAAAATGCTCCGTAAAGAAGGCCCAGGCAACCAGACCAAGGGACGCGATGTAGCCGAACGAGCCAATAAACAGAAGGGTTCGGCGCCCCAGCCTGTCAATCAGCCAGAGGCCGACAAAGGTGAAAAGGAGATTAGTCACGCCGATACCGATGGATTGGAGCAGCGCGGCCTTCGCAGCCAAACCGGTAAGTTCAAATATACGCGGAGCGAAGTAGAGAATCGCATTGATGCCGGAGAGTTGGTTGAAGAATGCAATGCAGATGGCAAGCAGGATCGGTTTGCGCAGACGACGCGTCCAGAAATGCGCCGACGATGCCTTCTCCGAAGACGCAGCCGTAATCTCATCAGCCTCGGCTTCGATCTCAGTCTTGGGCGCTTCGGGTTGGATGCGTTGCAGGACCTTCACACCTCCCTCGCGATCGCCCTTCCGGCCCAGAAGCCAACGCGGGCTTTCGGGAATTCCGAAGCAGAGCAAAGCATAGAGAAGTGAGGGGAATGCGGCCACTCCGAGCATCCAGCGCCAGGCATTCTCGCCGATGCCCGCGAGCAGCGCGTTAGACACGAAAGCGATCAGGATGCCAAACACAATGTTGAACTGGAACATGCCGGCAAGTTGCCCACGGTGCTTAGGCGGCGCAATTTCCGAAATGTACAGCGGAGCAGCCACGGTAGAAATGCCGATGCCCAGACCGCCGATAACACGCGCGACGATAAAAGTGGAAACATTAGTTGCTAAACCCGAGCCTACTGCGCCCACAAAATAAAGGACGCCGATCCAGAGCAGCGTGGCTTTGCGTCCGAACCGGTCGGCGGGCCAGCCGCCGATCAGCGAACCCACGACCGTACCGTAGAGGGCGGAAGCCATGGCAATCCCGTGCAGTCCGGGACTCAGGCCCCAAAGCGCCTGAATCGTTTTTTCCGCGCCAGAGATAACGACCGTGTCAAAACCGAAAAGAAATCCGGCGAGCGCGGACGTGAGCGACCAGAAGAAAACGCGACCATTCATACAGGGATCGAGCGACGAGCGAATCTCACGATAAATGCATCCTTGAGGCTGCGCAAATGTGAGTCTCTGCGTTCCGCGGACGCAGCACCCGCACCGGACCGCCGGCGAACTTGAACAGCCTCGTTTGACCGTGTATAAAGACTAGAGAGCACGATGCCGGGTGCAGTAGGGCGGGCGCGTGCCATGCAGACTTCGAACTTCCTCAAACGGTCTGCAAGATATTGATTGTAAAGCGGAAGTGGTGGAACTGGCAGACACACCATCTTGAGGGGGTGGCGCCGAAAGGCGTGGGGGTTCAAATCCCCCCTTCCGCACCAGACCTTTAGTTATCTTGTACTTACGTCATGGTGATACCTAGACTGATTCCAAAATCAGGAGGGGTCACTGTGAACCGCGAAGTCAACGTCACCAAGCGAGTCCAAACCAGCAACGGAATGCGGTATTGCCCGGTTGTCCTCTCAGCGAATGGCCGCATCAAGCCTGATGTGGTGCTGGTCAACGGAAAACCTGAACGGCATACAGAAGGTGCGTATTACCTCGAATGGCATGAGGGCTCGAAGCGGGTCAGGCTGTCAGTCGGCAAAGACCCAGCCGACGCCAGTGCACGACGGCTGAAAAAAGAATCAGAACTCAACGCGAAGAACAACGGAGTTACCGTCGTAGAGGAAGAACAGACGGGTAGGTCACTCAGTGAAGCGATTGATGAGTACCTTGAAGACGTGAAACTCAAGCAACTCACGAACAAACGCAACAACTTTGGACGCCATAACACGACGGGATGCTACAGCACAGCACTTGCCTACTTCAAGGAATCTTGCCAGAAGATGACTCTTGAAGAAATTGAGCGTCGTGACCTTCTGAAATATGCAGCGTTCTTGCAGACGGATAAAGAGCAAAGCCCGCGGAGCGTACACAACAAGTTTCAAATCGTGATGTCCTTCCTCAAGGCTCAAGGCATTCGCGGGTTGGTGAGCAAGAACGACTGGCCGCGGTACACCGAAGAGGAACCTGAGATTTACGAGCAGGAAGAACTCGACAAACTGTTCGCAGCGTGCGACGCGGAAGAACGGCTTTGGTATGAATTTTTCCTGATGACAGGGATGCGTGAACAGGAGGTCAAGTTCACGTACTGGTCGGACGTCAACTTTACTGCAGCCACCGTCCGGGTTAGCCACAAACCAGACCGCGAATGGACACCGAAGGCGTACAAAGAGCGTGAGATTCCCATTCCTGCAAATCTAGTGAGAAGCCTGAAAGCATGGAAAGCGAAAGCGGACAAGACATGCAACCTTGTCTTCCCAACCGCTGGTTGCAAACCGAAGTGTGATTTTCTCGACTGTTTGAAAGCGGTCGCTGAACGTGCAGAACTCAACCCTGAAAACTTCTGGCTACACAAGTTCAGAGCGACATTCGCAACTCGTTGCCTGTGGGCGAATGTTGATTTGCGTACCGTTCAGTTGTGGCTTGGTCACTCAGACATGGAATCGACCATGCGCTATCTGAAGCCGTCACGAAGTCAGCAGACCCGCGACAAGGTAAACGAGATTTTTGGAGGGACAAATGGATAGCACTTTGGGCGAAAGAAGCACTCATGAACTGAAATCCCTAGCCTCCCGCATAAAAGCGTTTCCTCACGCGATGACTGCGGAGGAACTCGCGAAATTCTTGCAGGTCTCCCGGTTGACGATCCTGCGACGGGCAAAACGAGGAACCATCCCCTGCTTCCATGTCGGTTCGTGCGTTAGGTTCGACCCCGCAAACATCAGCAAATGGCTTGTGGACATGGGTGTGAAAAGGATGTCCAAGCCCTAGCAGGTTTGTACTGAATACACGACTCGGGCCCAAATCGGGCAAATCGGCCCCAGCTTAATCGGTTCAGCCTATACCGGGCAACGGTTAGCGAGCGCAGCGCCCGCAGTGCCATCAGGTAATCAGGCCCATCAGGCCATCCGTACCGTCCGTGCCGTCCGTGCATAATGCTTATAACCGCCCCTGACATGTGACCGAAGTCATTTGGTCTCAGTGGTGTA
>Ga0224555_1002890_pt1 | contig 18895 bp, 19 predicted proteins | sample 714S23034metaG_FD_180687 | JGI IMG/M metagenome (GOLD analysis project Ga0224555, IMG submission 180687) | Peat soil microbial communities from Stordalen Mire, Sweden - 717 S2 30-34 | ecosystem: Environmental > Terrestrial > Soil > Wetlands > Peat | place: Sweden: Norrbotten County, Stordalen...
TTTGATGTACATAATTGCTGTCCTGCGCAATACTTGCGGGCATGGCATATCTCCTGGGATTACCACTGCTGCTGTTGATTCTGATTGGTGGCTTCGCGTTAGTCATCCACTTCCTTCCTTCTTTCGTGGCAGGATCGCGACATGTCCAGAACTTCTGGTGGATCTTTCTCCTCAACCTCTTCTTCGGATGGACGTTGATTGGCTGGGTGGTCGCGCTGGTCTGGGCCTTTCGTGACACCCCCCGGATCGTCTATGGCTACATGCCGCCGCCGCCGTACAATCGCTAATTGAGGGTTTTGCCATGGGATTCAGCGACCAGCCATTTGAAGTGATGTGCCCGGACTGCGGCGGCATGTTGAAGGTCGACCCGGTAACCCGCTCCGTGATCGCGCACACGCCGGCCCCGCGCAAGAGGACCTTTGAGGACTTCGGCGAAGCCGCCAAGGCGCTCAAGGAGCAGGATGCACGCCGCGAATCGATCTTTGCGCAATCCGTACATGCGGAAAAGAATAAGGATGACCTGATGGCCAAGCGCTTCGCCGAAGCCGTAAAGAAGGCCAAGGAGTCCCCGCTTACGGGCAAGCCATTGCGTGACTTTGATCTGGACTGAATAGGGCGTGACAAAACCCGTAGGCTAGAAACCAGTAGACTAGGGGTATGCCGCCGATTTTGAATGCTCAGGGCGTGTCGAAACGCTTTGGGGCGACACCACTCTTCGAAAAAATATCCTTTGCTGTAAACGAGGGCGACCGCATCGGCCTCATCGGGCCCAACGGCGCTGGCAAGTCGACCCTGCTGGCCGTGCTTGCGGGCGAGGTCCAGCCCGACGCGGGCGAGGTCTCCGTGCGCAAGCGCGCACGCATCGGCTACATTAAGCAGATCTCCGAGTACGCCAAGGGCCTAACCGTCCGCAGCGTGCTTGAGACTGCGCTTAAGCGCGCCAGCGTTCCCGCGAATGAGCGTGAGCAGCGACTGCGCGAAACCCTCGGCCGCGCCGGATTCGCCGACGACGGCGCCGACACCTCCATCCGCATGGACGCCGACGCCTCAAGCCTCTCGGGTGGCTGGCGCAAGCGTCTCGCCATCGCCGAGGCCATGGTCACCCAGCCCGACGTGCTGCTGCTCGACGAGCCGACCAATCACCTGGATCTCGAAGGAATTGAGTGGCTCGAAGGCATATTGCGAACCGCACGTTTTGCCTGCGTCGTCGTCTCCCATGACCGTTACTTCCTCGAGAATGTCGCCAGCGAGGTCGTCGAACTCAGCCGCGTCTACGCCGAAGGAGTCCTCCGCGTACGCGGCACCTACTCCAAGTTCCTCGAAGGCCGCGAGCTCTACCTCGAGGCGCAAACCAAGATGCAGGAAGGCCTGCGTAACCGCGTCAAGACCGAGATCGAGTGGCTTCGCCGCGGCCCCAAGGCGCGCGCCACCAAGGCCAAGGCCCGCATCGACAACGCCCACGGACTCATCGGCAAACTCGCTGAAGTCGACGCCCGCACCCGCACCGCCAGTGCAGGCATAGAGTTCGCCGCAACCGACCGCCAGACCAAGCGCCTCATCGAATTCGAAGACGTCAGCATTTCACTCGGCGGCCGTGAGATCGTCGGAGGCGTCAGCTTTGGCCTCACCAACGGCATGAAGCTCGGCCTCGTCGGCCCCAACGGCAGCGGCAAGACCACAATCCTGCGCGCCATGTCCGGCGACCTCGCCGTGACCTCGGGCGTGGTCAAGCGCGCGAACGGTCTGCGCATCGTCTACTTCTCGCAGCTGCGCGAGATCGACCCATCGCTCACGCTGCGCCGCGCCCTTGCTCCGGACTCCGACTCTGTCGTCTATCAGGATCGGGTTGTGCATGTTGCCAGCTACGCGGCAAAGTTCCTCTTTACCAGTGAGCAGCTCAACCAGCCCGTCGAGCGCCTCAGCGGCGGCGAACGCGGACGCGTGCTCATCGCACGTCTCATGCTGCAGCCCGCCGACGTGCTGATGCTCGATGAGCCGACCAACGACCTCGATATCCCCACGCTCGAGATCCTCGAAGAATCGCTGCTGGAGTTCAGCGGCGCGCTCGTCCTCGTCACGCATGACCGCTACATGCTCGATCGCGTCTCCAACATCGTGCTCGGCCTCGACGGCCACGGCCACGCGCGCATCTTCGCCGACTACTCACAATGGGAGGACTGGAAGGGAAGCGAACAGAACTACGCAACCAACCAGCAGGCAGCGGCCAACAGCGTGCAAAAGACGTCGGCCACCTCGACTACCGGCAAGAAGAAGCTCTCCTACCTGGAGCAGCGCGAGTTCGACAGTATCGAGGAGCGCGTCGACAAAGCCGATGCGCGCATGGCGGCAGCGCACGACCGCCTCGCCGACCACTCCGTCGTCACTGACGCAGCAGCGCTCACCGCGGCGCTCGCCGAGATGGAAGCAGCCCAGGCCGAGCACGACGCGATCTATGCACGCTGGGCAGAGCTAACCGAGAAGGCTGGCTAGCTAGCGCATCAGTCCTTGCGCAGAACCTCGCCATTTTTCATCACGAAGACAGGCTTCTTCAGCACGCCGATGTCTTTCAGCGGATCGCCGCTCACCGCAATCACATCGGCGTAAAAGCCCGGTTTCAGCTGTCCGATGGCGTCCGCCCAGTCGAGCAGCTTTGCTCCGTTGATCAGGTCGGAGCGCAGCACATCGGCTGCCGGCATGCCGTACTTCACCATCAGCTCAAACTCGCGCGCCTGTGTCCCATGCGGGAACGGCCCCACATCCGAGCCGACCGCAAACGGCACGCCTGCGGCGATCTGCTTCTTGAACTGCGCCGCGTGGAAGTCGAGCTCACGGCGGTAGCCCGTCCCGTCGCCATGCGCCGGATGCTCGGCGAAGTATTCCACGATCGCGAAGGTGGGCACGGCATATATCTGCTTCTCCTGCATCAACTTCATCGTCGCAGGCGAGAGGACGTACGCATGGTCGATGCTCGCAACGCCAGCCTCCGCCGCGTAGGAAGCGCCCGGCTCACCGGTGCAATGCACGCCGACCCGCGATCCAGTGCGGTGCGCCTCCGTAACCGCCGCTGCAAGCTGCGCTTCGCTGTACTGATAGGGCGTCGTAAACGTATCGCCTTCCAGGTGATCCCGTCCCGTCTCGTAGATCTTTGTGAAGTCCGCGCCGTCCTTCCGCTGTTCGCGCATCACCGCAACGATTTCGTCCGCCGTGTTCGCATAGTCGGCGTTCGAGAGCAAGTGCTGCGCTGGGTTGTACCCGATCGCGTCTTCATGGCCACCAACAATGTCGATCGCGTTACAGGACACCCGCATCCGCGGCCCGGGAATACTGCCCTCGTTTATTGCGTTCCGCACCGCAACATCCGCGCACTTCGCGCCCTCGGTCCCCATGTCGCGCTCGGCGGTAAAGCCCGCGAGCACGTCAGCCTTGGCAGCCGCAGCCGCTGAGAGCGTTCGCTGCGGCACGGACTCCTCTACCGTCTGCAGGTCTTCCGCACCGGGATGTAGAAAGAGATGCACATGCGCGTCGATCAGCCCGGGCATCAGCGTCGTGTCACCAAGATCGATGACCGCCGCGCCTGCCGGATGCGTAACGTGGGTTCCTGCTTCCCGAATCCGCTCGCCCACAACGAGCACCTCACCCGGCGACAGAACCTTGCCATCAGCGACGTCAAGGATGCGCGCTGCATGCAGAACAGTCACGGTAGCAGGGGGCTGCTGAGCCTGGACGGCTAGCGTACAACACGCAAGGACGGCGGCCAAAATACGGTGTCTCATCGTGCAAGAAGAATACTGCAAATGGACTGGGAGGCCAGGTTATTTCGGTGACCACTGTTCATCGGCCGACGGGCCGTAGAGCGCGGGCACGGGAATATCGTTAAGCCGCAGATAGACGCCCAACTGCGCAGTGTGGTGGATCAGGTGATTGAGGCACATCAGCCGAAATGTCTTGGAACGCGGAACGCTGGAGATGATGTGTTCGCCAAAGGAAAAGGGCCAGACTTTCGCCAGATGCTCGTCGCTTGCGGCAGCCAGCGCGGCACGACACTTAGCCGCCGATTCGTCCAGGTGCTGGAGGCAGGCCTCGCGGGTGGTAAAGGTGAGGTCGGCGCGAGGTCGCTCGGAGTTCGCCATGTCCATGCCGTCGTCTTCCAAGATATAAAAGCCGAAGTGCGGAAGCGTCGCGCAATGCATGGCAAGCTTGCCGAGCGGCATGGACTTGGGATGCGGCACCCAGTCAGTTTTGTCGTTGGGCACACGCTCAAGCGTGCGACGGGTGTTCGAGATCTCGATGTTGAAGTCTTCGAGCAGCAAATCAGCGGTGGACATAGGGTTCTCCTAATTTCGGCGATCCTAGATTCCAGTGATATTGAACCCGCAATCCACGTACGTCACACCGCCGGTCATCCCGCTGGCGAGATCGCTGGCTAGGAACAGCGCCACTTTGCCAACCTCAACCTGCTCGATGTTCCGGTGCAGTGGCGCGCGCGCCGTCACCGTGTCGAGAATCGTTGCAAAGTCGCTTACGCCGCGGGCGGCGAGCGTCTTGATCGGCCCAGCCGAGATCGCGTTGACGCGAATGCCTCTGGCCCCAAGCGACGCGGAAAGATAGCGCACGGTAGCCTCGAGCGCAGCCTTCGCCACGCCCATCACGTTGTAGTTCGGGAAGACTTTCTGGCTGCCGTAGTAGGTCAGCGTGATGATCGATCCGCCCTCGGTCATTAGCGGAGCCGCGGCTCGTGAGATCGCGATCAGCGAGTAAACGCTGACATCCTGCGCGATCCGAAACTCCTCGCGCTTCGTCATCAGGAAGTCGTTCTTGAGCGCATCCTGAGGCGCAAACGCGACCGAATGCACGACAGTATGGATCACCGGGAACGCCTCGCGGATCTGCGCAAATGCGGCATCGATCTCCGCGTCGACCGAAACATCGCACTGGAGCGCGAGTGTGGTGCCGGTCTGGCCTAGCGCCGCGATCAGTTCGTCGGCCTCGGCCCTCAATCGCTCGCTCTGGTAGCAGATCACCAGCGTTGCACCCGCCGCGGAGAGCTTTTCTGCGATGGCATACGCGATGCTGCGTTTATTAGCGAGGCCGAAGACCACGGCCACTTTGCCCTTCATATCGATCATGCTGAAAACTCCTGCTGGCTGACGAATCTAATCTAATGGACTGACGCTAAGAATAGCAGTTTGGGAGAACTCTGGCTGCGGAAGAGGCTCTCAACCGTGAACCAGCCAATCGAATTGCTCCTCCGAAAGTGGCACCACCGACAGCCGAAACTGGCGGAACATGATCGAACCCTGAAACACGCCTGCAGCCCTGATCTCAGCCAGTAGCTTCTCCCGTTTCAGGCGCTTTCCCGCCTTCAGCCGAACGATTGGCGTCTTCGGATCATTCGGGTCGGTCGTCACCGAAACAACCTTCGCCGTGCCCACCGCCGCCTTGCCAACGTTCGAGTGGTAGATGATGCACTGCTCCCCGGGCTTCATATTGCGCAGCGTGATCAGCGCCTGCGGATTCTTGATGCCATCCCACACGGTTTCGCCGTCGCGCAGCAGATCGTCATAGGAGTATTTGTCAGGCTCAGACTTCAGAAGGTAAGGCATCGCTCTAACCAGTTTAGCCGCCTAGGTCGAGGTGATGCACCTGCCCGATAGGCCGGCGCAGAAATAGACTTCCAAGCCGCTGGAACTTCTCCACAGAATCCGTAGCAAAACACTCAAAGGTTGCGGAAGATGCCGGCATGCTCACCGCAATCGTCGAAGTCAGAGCCGCCTCCGCCGCCTCCGCGGTCGCCTCCGCGGAGTCAATCACCACGGCATCGGACCCGAGCTCGCGCAGTGTTTGTTCGATCGCATCCGCAATCAGCGGATAATGCGTGCAGCCGAGCAGCACCGCCTGCGGTGCGCACTTCGCCAGCGCCTGCGACAGGTAGATACGCAGCACCTCGCGCGTCACAGGGTGGTTGGTCCATCCCTCCTCCACCAGCGGCACCAGCAGCGGACACGCAACCTCGGTAGCGCGCAGGCCAACCGCCGCGCACGCCTCGCGATACGCGTGCGACTGCACCGTCGCAGCGGTCGCCAGGACCAGCACATCGCCGCCCGGTTCCGCGACCGTTCTCTTCGCTGCACGAGCTCCTGGCTCGATAACTCCCAGAACCGGCACGCTCACGGCCTGCCGTATATCCTCCAGCGCCAGCGCCGTGGCCGTATTGCAGGCGATCACCAGGTACTCACAACCACGATCTTCCAGAAAGCGCGCACTCTCCACTGCATACCGCGCGATCGTCGCCTGCGACTTCGCCCCATAGGGCAGCCGCGCCGTATCTCCCAGGTAGACGTAGTTTGCCGCCGGAATGCGGGGCAGCAGGGCGCGCAGCACCGTCAGCCCTCCGAAACCGGAGTCGAACACCCCGACCACAGGGCCACGCTTGGAATTGTGCTGACTGGAATTGTCCTGCTTTGAATTGTGCTGACTGGTAGCCGAGTTCATTGATTCGATTGTCCCTCATTCGCGCCGGAGGTGGTATCGCGTGCAGGATACGTGCGCAGAAGATCTGCATGACCCGCCAGCGTCTCGCGCGCCTGGCCATCGACCAGAAAGCGTACCTGCTCGATCTCCGGAAGATTCGCGTGCAGCGTTCCCAGGATCGAAAGCAGTGTGAGCGACTCAACCTCCACGCCCGAAGGATGCTGATTCACGAAGGTGCCGCGCAGATCGATCACCGCAAGTTCTCCCCCTGGCTCCTTCGGCTGCAGCGCGTTTGGATCCGTCGAAGCCACCGGCACCGTGGCGCTGAAGCCACCGGCGGATGTAGCCGAAGATGAGGTGTCGACCGCATATCCAACGACAGGCAGCGGCATCAGAAACACCTCAGCAACCGCCGAGCCCGAGGGCAGCGGATGCGGCGACCCCGGCAGTGCATACTCCGCGATCAGGTGATCGATCAGAGCGCGAGCACGGGCATTGACCTCGCTTGGCAACGCGATCTGGCGGCTGTTTGCGGTGATCGTCCCATCGTCATCATTGGCGAGATCCAGCGTGACCGCCTCGCTCATCGCGGTGGGCGCGTCGAGCGGTGTTGCGTCGGCCAAGGCCTGGATGCGGGCACGCCCTCGCTGGCGCTCTACGGCCAGCAGTATGCCCATCCCGACAATGCAGGCGATCAGACACCAGAAAACGATCCGTTGATGGCGCTGGATCATGGCTGCGCCTCCCGATGCTTGGGCTGCGCCGCGTGGGTCGTCACTGCAGCCGCTGCAGCCGAGAGACGCACCGGCGGTTGCACCCGGCTCGGCCAGAACACCAACGCTCCTGCGATGGCCTGCGCGACGCGCTGCTGATATTCAGGGTTATTGATACTGTCAGGGGCGTCCCCCTCAGGCGCCAGCTCGATGACCAACGCAGGGCATGTCAGCGAGTCCACCGGCCGCACCGACGCGCTGCTCGTCACCAGCGCAACGCCGGCACGTATCAGGGCTGTGGCAAGCTGCTTCTCCAACTGCTGGCTCTGCGCTACCCAGGCGGCCTGCGCCGTCAGCCACGGATCCATCGGCGGCGCACCAGCGGTTGCGTCCAGCTCAGAGCTGTACAGGTGGACCCCATTGCCGCTCCCGGTCGCATGCAGCAGAAGGCAGGCAGACGCATGCGCATGGTTTGCAATCCCCGCGCGGTCATCCAGCGTTAGCGGTGAACCCGCTGCATTTGGTTCGGCCGGGCTGTCCGCATCCCGCGTCATCACGACCGTAAACCCACGCGCCGAGAGCAGAGACCGCAGCCTGAATGCCAGTGCCAGCGTCACATCCTTCTCCACCGTCGTGTCGCTGATCCGCGAGCCGCTGTCCATGCCACCGTGCGCCGGATCGAGCTCGACCACCATGCGGTTGATCTGGATGGGAGCAGGGATTGGCTGGGAACTCCCGGTCTTTGGCGCCTTTGGCGTCTGCCTGTGTGGAGTCGGCGAGGGCGCCGGCTGCGCAGTGTTCTGCGTCGCCGTCTGCGCGAGACCCGTGAGCGTCGCCAGGGCGAAGAGAAAAGCGGCCACAGGCACAGAATGTCGCAGGGTGTTCAAGAGAGGTCGTTGGCCTTTTCGGACGTAGGTGCGCCGCGTCGATTGTAACGGTCGCGGTTGTTCGTTGCGAATTAGATGCCGGGCGGCGGGTACGTCGTTGTGAGAGGTTTCGCAGCGTTAGACTCGTACTCATGCGGGTTTTCGGTATCGACTGTGGAACGGAGTTCACCGGCTACGGTGTCGTCGAGGTAGACGACACCGCACGCAACCGGAAGCTGCGCCACCTCTGCGCCGGTGCCGTCAAGTTGAACAAAAAGGACCGCACTCCCGTCCGCCTCCTGCAGGTCTACACCGAGCTCTCCGCGCTCCTCCAGCTTTGGCAACCCGAAGTCGTCGCCATCGAAGAAGTCTTCTTCTCCGCCAACGCCAAGAGCGCGCTCAAGCTCGGACAGGTTCGCGGCGTCGCCATGTTAGCCGCCGCCAACTGCAGCCTTCCCGTCGCCGAATACGCCCCACTCACCATCAAGAGCGCCGTCGTCGGCTACGGCCTCGCCGCCAAGGAGCAGGTGCAGTTCATGGTTGCCCGCCTTCTGGAACTCGACGAAGCCCCCAAGCCCGCCGACGCCGCCGACGCGCTCGCCATCGCCATCTGCCACATCCACCACGCCCAGACCGAGGAGCAGATGCGGCGATGATCGCGACACATACTGGTGCGGCTGCAAGGCAGCGCGACCGCTTCAGGCCTCGGACCTGACCGGCGGACCCAGCGCGCGGTAGAACTCGGCCATCGCCTCCAGCCGCACAGCCTCCGATCGCGCCTGCGCAGCGATGCTTGCCGGCCACGCAGCTTTCAGTTGCTCAGCCGTATAGCCCGCCGCCCGCAGATTATTCGCCAGCGTCTTTCGCTTCTGCGCAAAGCTCGCCCGCAGAAACCGGTTAAACCCCTCGAAGTCAATGCCCAGCTCCGCAAAGCGCGGCGCAAACTCCAGTCGCAACACGGCCGAATACACATCAGGTGGCGGCGAAAACGCACTCGGCGGCAGTGTGAACAGGTTCGTCACCTGCGCATGCATCTGCGTCGCCGCCGAAAGCGCTCCATAATCGCTCGATCCCGGCGCGGCGGCGATGCGCTCCGCAACCTCGCGCTGCATCATCACCACGGCTCGCGCAACCACGCCCGCGCGCGCAGCCGCAAAAAGCAGCAACAAAATGTCCGAAGTAATGTAGTAGGGCAGGTTTCCAACCACATCCAACGAAGCCGCACCCTCCAGCATCGTCGCCAGGTCCGTCGTCAAGATATCCGCTTGGTGAATCGTCACGTGCGCGTCATTACGAAACCGAAAGGTCAGCTCCCGCGCCAGCGCCGGATCGAACTCAATGCAGTGCAGCCGCCTGCATCTCTGCGCCAGCAGCGCCGTAATCGCGCCATGTCCCGGCCCAATCTCGACCACGGTCCTCTCGCTTGCATGGCCAATCGCGTCGGCAATCCGCTGGCACGCATTCTCGTCAATTAGAAAATTCTGCCCGAGCTTCGGTTTCTTCTTGGATGACATCGTCAGATGGCCCTATCGTATGGAGACTTGCTCCGTTGAAACAAAAAGTGCAGCGGAATGCCGCACAAAATCACAATCGCGCCTACGATGGACTCGCGTGGCTGATCCATAAAGCTAAACACCAGCAGCACCAGTGCGGCAAGAATAAACAGTGCAGGCACCACCGGGTAGCCCGTCACGCGGTATGGCCGATATGCATTCGGCTCCCGTACGCGAAAGACGAACACGGTCGCCGCAGTAAGCGCATAGAACAGCCACTCCGAGAAGATTGCCAGCGAGAACAATGCCTGGAATCGCCCGACCTCGAGCAGCAGCAGCGAGCTTAGCACTGCCTGCAACATCAGGCTAGCCCACGGCGTCTTGAATCGCGGATGGATCTTCCCCAGCACCGACGGGAACAGCCGGTCGCGCGCGGCTGCAAATGGCACGCGAGCGCCCGAAAGCGAGCTCCCGACAAACGTCGCGCCAACACTCACCGCCATTCCTACAGCAACCAGCCCCGCCCCCAGATTGCCCGCAACCAGCTGCAACGCATCCGTAGCCGGCCGGTCAGTCGCAGCGATCGCCGCCGCCGGAAGAACATACTGGATCGCCGCGTTGGTCAGCATATACAGCGCGCCCACGATCGTCACACCACCGATCAGTGCCACCGGCAGGGACCGCTGCGGCTTCTGCACCTCGCCCGCCATCTGCGACACGTCCGACCAGCCGTCGTATGCCCAGAGGGCAGCAATCAGCGCGACCATGAACCCCGCAAAACCGCCGCGCGCGCCCGTGAATCTCGTGCCAAAATTATGCCAATCGCCGTACCTGACGCTCGCAAAACAGAAGCCCGCGATGACCAGGATCATCAACACCTTCAACCACGTCAGCACGGTCTGCACCTGGGCTGAGTCGCGCGTGCTCACAATGTTCAAGCCGGTGATCAGCCACGTCGCGGCAATCGCCATCACCTGGCTCCACAGCAGATGCGCAAAGGCCACATGATCGAGAAACGCAAACGCTGGAAACGTTCCGAGCACGCGCATCAGCCCAGCGGCAATCGTTGCGATCGACGCTGGCTTCGCAATCATCGTCCACGTCCATGTGTAGAGGAACGCCGTCAGCGGGCCATAGGCGTCGTGCAGAAACGCATACTCGCCGCCCACCCGTGGCCGCATCGCAGCGACCTCGGCATAACTCATTGCGCCGAACAACGAGAGCAGCCCGCCGGTAATCCACACCGCGTAGACCATCCGCGAGCTGCCAACCGCGGCCATCATCTCGCGCGGAACCAGAAATATTCCCGAGCCGATGATGATGCCAACGACGATCGCCAGCGCATTCGTCGCTGTCAGTACCCGCGGCAGCTCGTCGTGCGGTCGTCCCATAGCGGCGTCGGAGGTCATTGCAGGGAGACTATCAGAGCCTCAACCTGCACAACCAACGATCCTTCAGATGTAGTCCTTCCAATCCGCCCAAACCACCTTCATCGCGGGCTTCCGCCGCCGAAATAGATACACATATTTGTGTTCGAACGGCATGGCATACGGGTTGTCGAGACGACCGATCACCTGCACCGATTCGTAGCGATCGGCGAAGTCAGCCGGCGGCGAATCACTCACCGCAATCACCACATCCCAGCTGCACCCATGCGTTCCCCACATCCAGTAGCTGTTCTGGTTTGCCACCGTGGGAGGCATCGAAGGCTCCATCTTGTGGCCCAGCAGGTCGATCGCCCCAGCCTCTCCATAGTTGTTGACGACAATACACACCCGTCGCTGGTCCTCCGGCGTAAGCGAACGATAGGTGCTGACGACATCTGTAGTCAGCTCATCCCATCCAAAGCGGTCGGCATAGAACTGCGGCAGCGGCCCCGTCGACGCAGTCTCCAGCTTGTCTCCATGCAGATGCAGCGCGGTGGTATAGCGCACCCACGCAGCCGGCCGCAGCACCGGCGAGCTCATCGGCAGAATGATCAGGCTCGTAACTAGAAGCACAGCTTCGAAGACAGGAAACGCCACAATCCGATCTCGCTGCACCGCACGCGATCCTGCAAATCGCCGCTCCCACGCGATAGCTCCCGCGGCAAATAGCGCCGGATAAATTGCTGCGAGATAGTAGTCCTTCGCATGCATCTTGAACATGATCGCGAAGAACAAAAGATATGCCACTCCAAGCCAGCGCCCATCGCGGATCGACTTTGCGCGCAACAGCGAGATGACACCTGTGATCCACAGCAGCGCATTGACTGGATGCAGCATCGAGAACTGAGCAAGAAAAAACTTTCCTAATCCAAGCACTAAATTCTTGTGTCGCACCTGTCCATTGCGCAAAAACTCCAGCGTCGGCCAATGGTTGTGGATCTGCCACAGCACGTTGGGCAACGCAATCGCGATCAGCAACGCAATGCCTACCGCAGCCGAGCGCGAGAACAATACACGTTTCTGTCGCGTCGCCAGCAAGCCCAGCCCAACAGCCACCAGGAAGAACGCCATCGACGGCTTATTCAGCAACCCCACGCCCGCCGCAAGACCAAACGCAATCCACCATAGTCGCTGCGAGTAACCGCGCAGCATCAGAACCAGAGCGAGCACGCACGTCATCCAGAACACCGGCTCAAACGAGTTCATCGAGAGATAACCGTCCGTCCCGATGTACTGCGGACATACGATCAGCCCAAACATCGCCAGCGCCTGCGCGGGCCGCCGTCCACCCATCGCCCACGCAATCATCCCCGTCAGAAAAACCGCCCCCGCTCCTGCCACCGCCGAGAGGATCCGGATCGCAAACACCGAATCGCCAAATAGCAGCTCTCCTAGTCGCGCCTGCGCTGCAACGATCGGCCCATGATCGACATATCCCCACGCCAAATGCCGCCCGCAGGCAATGTAATAAAACTCGTCGCGGAAGTAGCCGTAGCCAATGTGCAGCGTCCACAGCGTCAGCGCAAACTGCAACGCGAGCTTCGCCGCAGCAAAGATCGCGGCCACGCGCAGAGCATCGCGCAGCGTGGGGTCAGCAGGGCGAACGATCGTTGTGCGCGTCATGGCCGTCGCACCAGAGTACGCGCCCACCAACCTGAAAGTTCCCTGGATTTTTTAGGCGCTGCAGCCAAGGCAGTCCTGCCCGTTCTACGACGAGACTGAGATGTTGACCAGGTCATCATGCTTGTCCGGGTCCGACCCCTCAGCAAAGAACCTGCGAATCTTCTCCGCCGTCGCCTTATTCACCACCGCCGTCAGCGCATCAGGATTCTTCTCCGCCGTCTGCTTCAGCGCGCGCACGCTCCCGAAGTGTTCCAGCAGCCGCTGCCGCGTAATCGCCCCCACTCCCGGAATCTCATCCAGTTCGCTCGTCCGGTCTCGCATCTCCCGACGTTTGCGGTGATATGTCACCGCAAACCGGTGGCTCTCATCGCGAATCTTCTGGATCACATGCAGCACCGGGGATCGCCGGTCGAGCACCACCGGATCATCCTCCTGCCCATGCACATAGATGATCTCCTCACGCTTGGCAATCGACGCCAGCGGCTGCGTCGTCAGCCCAATCTCATGCAGCGCCTCGGCTGCTGCATGTAACTGTCCCAGCCCGCCGTCGATCAGCACCAGCGACGGCATCGGCTTCTTGTCCTCCTGCAACCGTTTGTAGCGACGGTGAATGATCTCCCGCATCGACGCAAAGTCATCGACACCGCTCACCGTCTTCACCTGGAACTTGCGGTAGTCTGCCTTCTTCATCGCTCCCTTCTCCCACACCACCATCGACGCAACAGTCTCCGCGCCCTGAATGTGTGAGATGTCAAAGCACTCAATCCGCTCCGGCGGCTCGGCCAGCATAAGCGCCTCTTGCAGCGCCTCCTGCATGGTCTGGATGCCCGGCTGCAGCACGCGAAAGCGCTGGTCGTACGACTGCTTCGCATTCTGGCACACCAAGTCGACCAGCGAGCGCTTGTCGCCGCGCTGCGGTGCGGCAATCTCAATCTTGTGCCCGATGCGTTCGCGCAACGCTTCCGCCAGCAGCGCACGATCGGGAAAGTCCACCGGCGCATAAATATGCTTCGGCACATACGCCTGGTCGAGATACAGCTGCTTCAGCAGGGCAGAGAAGAACGTTGCAGCGGAGAACACGGGAGGCTGCCCGTCATCCAACGGTTCAAGTACCGACACTTGAACCGACTCCGTGCTATCAGCATGAATCTCCGGTGCAGCGGTCGCAGGATTCGGCTCCAGCTGTGGCTCCGACTCTGCCTCATCCACGTGCGACAGGTCCATCGCCGCGAGCTCCGGCAGCTCCTCCCAGAACATCTCCCGCCGATCGACAATCTTTCCCGCGCGCATGTGGAACAGGTTCACCGCGAGCATGTCGTTCTCATAGTGGAAGCCAAAGACATCCGCATCCTCATCGTCAGTCGAGGCGATCCGCTGCCGGTCCTGCGCCTGGCTTACCGTAATCAGCTGATCTCGCAGCCTCGCGGCAAGCTCAAACTGCATGTTCTCGGCGGCCTTCTCCATGCGTTTCGTTAGTCGCGCCTCCAACTCACTCGTCTTGCCCTCCAGAAAAAACTGCACATCGCGGATCGCCTGGCCGTACTCCTCGGTCGTAACGAAACCCTCCACGCACGGCCCAAGACAGCGCTTGATGTAGTACTGCAGACACGCACGCGGATGATAGCGGTCGAGGTCCACCTTGCAGCTCGGAATCAGAAAGCTGCGATGAATCACATCGACAAGTCTGTATGCGAGATTGCCAGGAAAGTACGGGCCAAAGTACGCGCTGCCATCCTTGCGCAGCCGGCGCGTTACGAAAACCTTCGGATGGCGGTCCCCGAGCGTCAGCTTGATGTACGGATACGTCTTATCGTCGCGCAGCAGGATATTGAACCGTGGCTTGCGCTGCTTGATGAGATTGTTCTCAAGCGCCAGCGCCTCACGCTCATTTGCGACCAGGATGTACTCCAGGTCGACGGCCTCGCGCATCAGCGAGCCCGTCTTGCGGTTCGCCAGCTGGTTCGCTTCGAGGAAGTACGAGCGCACCCGCGCGCGCAGGTTCTTCGCCTTCCCGACGTAGATCACCTCCCCCTCTGCATTCTTGTAGAGGTAGCAACCTGCGCCCGTCGGCAGGGTCCGGATTTTTTCCGAGAGGTCCATCCTGCACCTTCAAGTCTAGTCGCTTTGGCGGCATCGTCTGCCGCTCAACTCCTGCTCAACTCCATTGGACGCCCGGCAGCCGGGGAACGCCGCTCCCTGGGCAGGGAAGCGCAAGCAAACAGCGCACGCCACGCGACGACCTCGGGTAAGCTAAATGTATGGATTCCATCAGCCGCATCGATGGTGAAGATGCCCAGGCGCTGGCCGCGGCAGCCCTGCAGCGCGCCGCTGCCATCATGGCTAAGCTCCGCGCGCCCGGCGGCTGCCCATGGGACCGCGAGCAGACCTTCGACACCATCAAGCGCCACACCCTCGAAGAGACCTATGAGGTCTTCGACGCCATCGAGCGCCGCGCCTGGCCGGATCTTAAGGATGAACTCGGCGACCTCCTGCTGCAGGTTCTCTTCTACGCGCAGATGGCCTCGGAGGCCGGTTACTTCGACCTCCGCGACGTCGCCGAAAACCTTAGCGCAAAGCTGATCCGCCGCCACCCGCACGTCTTCCCTGAAAAGGACCGGCCAGCTACCATCGCAGCCGACTCTTCTGCCGTCCTCCGCAACTGGGAGCGTATCAAGCTCCAGGAAAAGGAATCCGCAAAGCAATCCAAACCCGCACCCTCCTCGCTGCTCGACGACGTCCCCCGCTCCATGCCGGCGACGCTTGAAGCTGCCAAGCTCGGTTCGAAGGCCGCCAAAGTCGGCTTCGACTGGCCCAGCGCAGACGGCCTCTTCGATAAACTTGCCGAAGAAACCATCGAGCTGCGCGCTGAGATCAATCGTGCCGACGCCGACAAGATCGAGGCCGAATTCGGTGACCTGCTCTTCACCATGATGAACCTCGCGCGCCACCTCAAAGTCGACGCGGAGTCGGCGCTTCGCCGCACCAATGCCAAGTTTCGCGCACGCTTCTCCTCAATGGAGCGCGTCAGCGGCGGAGCGGCCCAACTGCAAGCGATGTCCGCCGAAGACCTCGAGCGGCTTTGGTCCGAGGCCAAAATTGAAACCGAGATTGTGGAGACGAAGGATTGAACGAAACATCCCAGGCCAAGCCCATCCACATCAAGTCCTTTACTGAACTCGAGCAGTTCGACCAGTGCGTTGCCCTGGAAGAAGCCATCTGGGGCTATGACCCGGCCGACATGATTCCACGCCGCATGTTCCTGCTCGCCTCGCGCATCGGTGGCCAGGTCCTCGGCGCCTTCAGCGGCGACAGCCCCGATGCTGCGCCTATCGGCTTTGCCATGGCGCTCCCCGGCTTCCACAACGGCCATTCCTATCTTCACTCACACATGGTCGGAGTGCTGGCAGAACACCGCAATCGCGGCATCGCCCACGCTCTCAAACTCGCTCAGCGGGAAGACGCCCTGGCCCGGGGCTTTGATCTCATGGAGTGGACCTTCGATCCCCTCGAGATCAAGAATGCACACCTGAACATCGCGAAACTCGGCGTTATCGTTCGCCGCTACAAGCACAACTTCTACGGCCCATCCAGCTCGCCTTTGCAGGGCGGTCTGCCCACCGATCGCGTCTACGCCGAGTGGTGGCTGCGCTCCAGGCGCGTCGAGCGCGCCCTGCACGGCGAGCCCCAGCCCGGCGAGTCCCAGCCCATCGAGGTCATCGAGCGCGTCGACGTTCCCTCCGAGATCTACGCCTGGAAGGCCTCCGATACTCAACGCAGCACCGCCCGCGAGGTTCAGGCCCGCAACGCGCAGGCGCTTGAATCTGCCTTCGCCCGCAACCTCGCTGTCCTCGGCTACCAACGCAACCAGCGCGGAGACGGCCAGTTTTTGCTCGGGACATGGGACGAAGATCACCACTACTAAGTTTTTCTACTCCGTACCCCTTACTCACTACTCACTGCCGCTCGGAGACACACGATGAAGATCGACGCCATCCACCTGCGCGAGATCCAAATGCCACTCGCGCATCCATTCGAGACCAGTTTTGGTGTCACCACCGGCCGCCGCATTCTCCTCGTCGAGATCGAAGCCGACGGCCTCAGCGCCTGGGGAGAGTGCGTTGCTGGCGAGCACCCCTACTTCTCCGACGAGCAGGTCGACACTGCATGGCACATCGCCGAAACCGAGCTCGCGCCGCGCCTGATCAACGTCGAAATCACGTCTGGCCGCGACTGTCCCGCGCTCTTCGAGCAGGTCCGGGGCCATCGTATGGCCAAGGCCGCGCTGGAGAACGCTGTCTGGGACCTTGATGCCCAGCAGCAGGGAATTTCCCTCGCCAAACTTCTTGGCGGTACGCGCGAAATTATCCCCTGCGGCGTCTCCATCGGCATCCAGGCCACGCCCGAAAAGCTGATGGACACCATCGCGAAGGAGCTTGCCGCCGGCTACCAGCGCATCAAGCTCAAGTGCAAGCCCGGCTGGGACTCCGCAATCTTCGCCAGGGTGCGCGAGCGCTGGCCCGACATCCTGCTCAGCTGCGACGCCAATTCCGCCTACTCGCTCGACAACGCCGACCACATCGCGGCCATCGAGTCTTGGGACCAGTTCAACCTGCTCATGATCGAGCAGCCGCTCTGGTACGACGACTTCTACTTCCATGCTCAGCTCCAGCGGCGCATCAACACAAGGATCTGTCTCGATGAGTGCATCCGCAACCGCCGCGACGCGCGCGCGTCCCTCGAACTCGGTAGCGGAAAGATCATCAACATCAAGGTCGGCCGCGTCGGCGGCTTTACCGAAGCCATCGCCGTGCATGATGTTGCCCAGGAGTTCGGGATCCCCGTCTGGTGTGGCGGCATGCTTGAAACCGGCATCGGCCGAGCTCACAACATTGCGCTCTCGTCGCTGCCCAACTTCTCCCTGCCCGGCGACGTCTCCGCGTCCAAACGCTACTGGGCCCAGGACATCATAGAGCCTGAGGTCACGGTGAGCCCCACCGGTACGATCACCGTACCCACCACGCCCGGCCGCGGTTTCGCCGTGCAGCCCGATCGCATCGATCGCATCACCGTGCGTCGTCAAACGTTGCGCCGTGGCGCTGCCGTGGCTGGCTGAAGCCCTGCCGGAGGGGGATCGTCATCGCCAGCAGCGCCCGTATCGCGTCCTGATAGGGCAGCGAAGGCATTGGCCGGAAGTCCCACGACGTGATCGCAGCATTTTCCGGAAGGGTCTTCACCATCAGCACGCGCGCCGTCAGGTGCTCATCGAGATGCGAGTATACCCACCGGTCACCGCTGGCATGTGTCTGCTCCAACTCCACCGTTCCGCCCGGAAAGATCTTTGCCACAAATCCAAAACCGATGTTCACCGGGTGCAGCACCTGTGCCTCGGTGCGTGTCATGCAGCGCGACCGGGAGTCGATCCACACCCGCCCTTCCAGGCCCGTCAGCATATCGGCAAACATCGTCGGCGGCCGAAATGTTGGATCAGGATGAAAGTCGAGCACCACCTGCTGCCCGTCCGCGCCTTTTTGCTGGGGCTGACCCGGCGCATAGCTGTAGATCATCGCCTGCGGCAACAGGAGCACCAGCTTCATCGCCTCGTCTCGCGTCTCACTGTCCCGCCTGTGATGCTTGATAAAGTCGTAAGGCGCGGCAATGTCCTCCTTCAGGCGATCGAGCTCCGCCGCATCTTCAGCGGCCGTAATGGGCTCACCATTGCGCTCCACCAGCCGTGCTACATTGCCGTCTTTGCTCTCGATAATCTCGCGCGTGATATCGCCCTTCGCGTCGACCTTGCGCTGGCGATAGCGCAGAGGAACTTTATCCTCGTCGTCGATAATGCTGAGCTCATTGCGGATCGCTGCCTCGGCCCATGATCGTGGAGTGCCCTCCGGTTGCCCCGCGATCGCGTGTTCCGGGATCGCGCTCACGACAGCAGGCTGCTGCGCACCGGCCACCTGGCCCGGCATAGTCAAACCGGCGAGCAAGCACGCGCCGGCCAGCCAAGAGACTTGAGCCTTGAACTGGAAGGTTTGCAGCGCCATGGAAAAACGGTGTCTCAAACGAAAGCGTGCCTCACTGTCTCGTTAGACGCAATATCCCTCGCCTTCGCTGATCCGAAGCGCGGCAAACCTCGCCGTTCAGGGCGGGGTCGAGAGCGTCCCGGCAGAGGCGGGGGTATTTTCGCCTTGTCTTCGCTTTCAGCGGCCGGTATAGTTGTGGGGGATGAAGCGACAGCAGGCGTTCAAATACGAACTGAAGCCGAGTGACGAGCAACGCCACCGGATGGTTTGTTATGCAGG
>Ga0224555_1002893_pt1 | contig 18878 bp, 20 predicted proteins | sample 714S23034metaG_FD_180687 | JGI IMG/M metagenome (GOLD analysis project Ga0224555, IMG submission 180687) | Peat soil microbial communities from Stordalen Mire, Sweden - 717 S2 30-34 | ecosystem: Environmental > Terrestrial > Soil > Wetlands > Peat | place: Sweden: Norrbotten County, Stordalen...
CGAGCGTCACGATAAAGGGCGCGATGCGCAACCGCGTAGTCAGCAGCCCATTCACCGATCCCCAGAACAACCCGGTCGCCAGGCCCACCAGGATGCCGACAGGGACCGGCATGCCGTGCTCCAGCGTCATGGTACCCAGCACGCCGCACATCGCCAGCATGGCGCCCACCGAAAGATCGATGCCGCCGGCGATGATGATCATGGTCATGCCCAGCGACATGATGTTGATCACCGCCGTTTGCCGCACCACGCTCGAAAGATTCGTCTCGGTGAGGAAATGCGGCGACGCCATCGCCAGCGCCACGAACAGAACCACCAGGCTCAAGAACGGCAACAGCCGCTGCATCATAGCGTGGACTCCTGGTCCAGCGCGGCGCAACGCATGATTGCCTCCTGGGTGGTGCGTCCCGGCAATTCACCGGCAATGCGTCCCTGCCGCATCACCAGGATGCGATCGGCCACCTGCAGCAGCTCCTGCATCTCCGAACTGACCATCAGGACCGCAGCCCCGGAGCGGGCCAGTTCGTCCATCAGCTCGAATACCTCGGCCTTCGCGCCCACGTCGATGCCGCGCGTAGGCTCGTCGAACAGGAACACGTGCGCGCGCCGGAACAGCCATTTGGCGATCGCCACTTTCTGTTGATTCCCGCCGCTCAAGCGACCCGCCGCCTGCCGCCCGGAGGAAGCGCGGATGCGCAAGCGCGCGATGTACTCGGCCGTGACGCGCCCCTCGGCCCGCCCGTCGATCATGCCGAGACGGCTGATCTGGCGCAGGTTTGCCATGGTGATGTTGCAGGAGATGGGCAACCGCACCGCCAGGCCCGTCTTTTGCCGGTCTTCGGTAACCAGCGCGATCCCCGCCGCCACCGCTTCGCGCGGCGATCCGATTCGCGCCGGCTGGCCATCCACGAAGATGGTTCCGCGATCGATGGGGTGTACTCCGAAAATGGCGAGGCAGGTTTCGGTTCTTCCCGCTCCGATCAAGCCGGCCAACCCCACGATCTCGCCGGCGCGCAGGGAGAATGCGACATCTTGAAATGCGCCGCGGCGCGTGAGTCCATCCACACGCAGCAATTCCACACCCGGCGCGACCGGCTGCCGCCGGCAACTGGCCACCATCTCGCGGCCCACCATGTGCTGGATGATGCGGTCCGTCGAGACTTCCGCCAGCGGCCCGGTGTGAACCGTCGCGCCGTCGCGCAGGATGGTAACCCGGTCGCCGATCGCGCGCAGTTCCTCCAGCCGGTGGGTGATGTAGATCGCGCCCATACCCCGCGCGCGCAGCGTGCGCACGATGCGGAAGACTTCTTCGCTCTCCGCGCCCGACAGCGACGATGTGGGCTCGTCGAAAATCAGCAAACTGGAACCGTGCTGGATGGCGCGGCAGATGCCCACCAATTGTTTTGCCGCGGGGCTGAGCCGCTCCACGCGCCAATCCGCATGCAGCGGGAATTGGTGCTCTTCGATGATGCGCGACGCTTGCTCGATCATGCGCCGCCGGTTCACCCAGCCGAACGGCAACCGCTCTTCACGCCCCAGGAAGATGTTCTCGGCGACCGTTAGATGGGGCGCCAGCAGCGATTCCTGGTGTACCATGGCGATGCCGGCCGCAGCCGCTTCCGCGGGCGAGCGGAAGGCGGCGGCGCGCCCCTGCCACAGCATGCGCCCGGCGTCGCGGCGCTCCATGCCCGCCACGATCTTCATCAGCGTGGATTTTCCCGCGCCGTTCTCGCCCAGCAGCAGGTGCACTTCACCGGGCGCCACACTGAGGTTGCCGTCGCGCAGGGCCGTCACGCCGCCGAACCGTTTTTGGATGCCGTTCAGATCGAGGAGCACAGCAAGGGACAGTGTAGCGTGAGGCGGGCGCAGCTCGCCCTAAGCTTACTGAATCGTGTAACTCGCCGTCGCCACGCTGCTATGCAGATAGCCCGTCGCCACCGCCAGCGCCTTGAGCGTAGTACTGGCCGAAATCGCGATCGGCACGGTGTACTGTGTGGAAGACGCGGTGGGCGTCGTTCCGTCCGTGGTGTAGTAGATCGTGGCGCTGGGCGTCGCGTCCGCGATGCTCACTTGCTGCGCCCCGGTGTAAGCGCCCGCCGCCGGATTGAACGACGGCAGGGCCGCCACATTGCCCGCATACGACAGATGATCCCAAGTCACAATTTCCTGGATCGCCGACAGCCCTCCGGTGCCGCCCGTGAATCCGACATACGCGGTGTTGCCTCCAGTCGTCGTTGGAATGTCGATGGTGAACTGCGTCGCGAAATACTCGGTGCTGTTCGCCGTATCCACGATCTCCAAAGTCAGGACCGGATTGTAGTAGATGAGACGCGCGCGCAACACATCGCCGCTATGCAAGTCGATACCCGAAGGCGTCAGGTCGATGGCGGGCACGTAGGGGTCCGCGCCATCCGTGTAAATGCCCGTCGAGTTCGCGCCTTCGCCCTCGTTGCTGTATATGTCGAACTTGATGGCCACGCTGTTGCCGATTCCGGGCGACCCGCCGTATCCCAAGTCGCCGCCCTCCGAGCCCAACGCCGCGGGCCCCTGGTTCTGAATGCATATCGTGAACCCGTCCGCCTGCGCATTCGTGAGCTGGAACGTGAAGTCGCTGGTGAAAAACTGCGCGTTGACCGGCGTATTGAAGAAGGCGCTGGCGGCCTCGTCATCGTTCCCATCCGTGAGCCGTAGGCGTGTGCCGTTTAGGGTAGCGCTGCCGTTGAAGGTCAGCCCCTGCGCTGTGAAGCCGTTCAAATAGTCTGGTCCCTGGCCCGCCCCCACGGGGATGGTATAGAGCGCCGAACTCACCAGGCTCGGCGGCATCCCAGCCGCAACTGCCAGTGCCCTGATGGTATCCGTCTTACTCACGTTCACCGGACCCGTGTAAAGTGTCGAATGCGCCGTCGGAGCCGCCCCGTTGGTCGTTTAGTAGACGCTCGCGCCGGGGGTGGCGCTGGCGATCGCGACGCTTTGCGCCCGGGCCGCTGGTTCTGATGCAGGGCGTCGAAGGAGACCAGTCCGCCGGAACTGCCGTCGCCCGTCCCTGGCACGGTGGCCTGGATGGCACCGGCCCGCCGAATTTCTCGTTGCCCGTGGTGATGTCCAGAGCGTGCAGCCGCTGGAAGAAGACGCCGTTCTCCTTCGTGTTCGCCACGACATACAGCGTTCCGGCACTGGGATCGATCACCGGTGTGCCGGTGATGCCGATCTGCGGCACCAGGTCCGTGCATTGCGCGTCGGTGGCACTATCCACCGTGGTGACCGACGGCGGATTGATGAAGCTCACGTGCCACAGCGGACTCGCATCGGCGCCCGAAGCGCGGTCCGCGTCGAACGCGTAGACGCTATCGTTTTCGGTGGCCACAAACACCACGTTGTGAGCCTGCCCGCCGAATCGAGACATTCGGCACGTACAACGGCTGCGCATAGATGTATCCGTCCACGGGCTGCACGAATAAGCGCCCAAACCCGTTGGGGTTCACGTTCGCGGGAGTAAGGATCGATTCGTGCAGGTTTTGGCCCGTGCGGGCGTTGTCGTTGTGATAGGTTGTAACGCTCACTTGCGCCCAGCCCGCCTGGACTGCGGCCAGAGCGAAGCAGGCAGTTATCCTTACTGGGATCATGCGTTTGCTCAGATCTGAAGTGGCGTTCCCCGATTCCAGCACGCGGCTGGCGTGGCGCAGACGATCGTTGTTTGTCGTCTGGGCACCGTGCTCGAACTCGGCAGGCCACGAAAAACGATGGCCTGCCCCACAGCTAATCTGTACAGTTATTTCTTGGGCACCGCTTGGTCCAACCACAAATCAATCGGCCGCTTGACGCCTTCCGGCCGGAATGGCAATTCGATCTTGCGGCCCTGCCCAGCCGACGCATAGCCGGCGTAAAGCGCTTCCATCACCACGCGGCCGTCTTCACCGGTCGACCGCGGCTTCTCCTTGCCGCGCACGCACCGCGCGAAGTGACGCATCTCGTGCGGCGAGCCGTAATTCCACAACTCGTCGAACACCGGATAGCTCCAGCCTTTCGTGCTCGGCGCCTTCTCCACCGCGTATCCGTAACCGTATTCGCTATAGGTGGGCATGGCGTTGCCCATGTGCAGATTCGGATAGCTGACGCCGCCTTCGCCGTAAATCTCCGTGCGGTCGTCCATGCCGCCGCGCTTGGCCCAACTGTTCTCCACCAGCCCCACGCCGCCGTTGGCGAACTCCAGGACGCAAATGCTATCGTCCTCGCCGCGCGTCTTCGCGCCATGCACATAAGTGCCCATGTGACACGTGACGCTCTTAATCGGCGAGCGGTCGAAGAACCAATAGCAGAACGCGATGCTGTGACAGCCCATGTCCATGAAGACGCCGCCGCCGGAACGCTCCACGTCCCAGAACCACGCGCTGTGCGGCCCGAAATGCTTCTCGCTCTGCTTCACCAGGTACAGCTTGCCGAATGCGCCATGGTCCGCCATTTCCTTGGCCTTGACATACTTCGGCGTGAAAAGCAACTCTTCCGCGTATAGCAGCAGCACGCCCTCGCGCCGGCACACGTCGATCATCTCGTCGGCCTCGTCGAGCGTCATGCATAACGGCTTTTCGCACACCACGTGCTTGCCCGCGCGCGCGATATCGACGGTCATGGCGCAGTGCAACGTATTGGGCGCGGCGATGGTCACCATCTCGATATCTTTTTCCCGCAGCATCTCCCTGTAATCCAGGAAGACGCGCGGGATGCCATACTTCCGCGCCATCTCCGCCGCATGTCCCGGCGTGGGCGAGCACACCGCCACCACCTCGGCCTCCTCCGGCATGATCTGAAACGACGCTGCGTGGATGTCGCCTTGAAACTGCGATCCAATGATTCCAACCTTCACTCGCTCAGCCACGTTCGACGACCTCCTCTTTCACCGGATCGAAATGGAACATCTTGCCCTCGCGGTAACTGCGCACCGCCAGCCCAATGTGGGTCATGGTGGTGTAGCCCAGCGACGCGCTGCAATTGGGCTCCTGCCGCGAGCGCACGCAATCGAAGAAGTTGTCCACGTGCTTATCGTCGCCCTCGTTGCCAAGGCCTGGGATGACGATTTCCTCCTTGCCCCACTTGGCGGCGAACTCCTTGCGATAGGGCTGTTCAGCGACGATCTGCGCGTGATCGAATTGCCGGTTCTTGGGACCTTCCCATTCATCGCCCAGGAACAGGGTGGCCTTGGTGCCGCGCAGCATGGTGACCGGCCCGACCTCGTTCACCTGCGACGACTCCACCGTGATCGTGTATTTGCCCGGATAATCGGCGGAATCCATGAAGGTGTCGGGAACTTCGCGGCCGTCGTTATAGACCCACAGTCCGCCGCCGCCCACCACGCGCGTGGGATGTTGATTGCCGAGCGCCAGGTGGAAGGGCGCCACGATGTGATAGTGCAGGTCCGTGGCGATGCCGCCCGAGTAGTCCCAGTATTTGCGGAACCGAAAGAAACGGTCGGCGTCGAACGCGCGCCCCGGCGCCGCCCCGATCCACTGCTGCCAGTCGATGTAGTTGTCGCCTTTGCCCTGCGGACCGGCCTCCGGATCGATGTCCCAATTCCAGTCGCCATCCGGATTATTGCGGCTGTAGGTGCCCTGCGCGGCCACCACCTGTCCGAGCATGCCGCTTTCGACCATCTCGCGCACCTTGTGCCAGCGCGTCCAGGAAGTGCCCTGCACGCCGACCTGCACGATGCGCTTGGAATCGCGCGCGCGCTCGAACACCTGCCTGGCTTCGTCCAGCGTGTGGGTCATGGGCTTTTCCAAATACACGTCCTTGCCGGCGGCGATGGCCGCCAGCGCGATGGGCGCGTGCCAGTGGTCCGGCGTGGCGATGAAGACGGCGTCGATGTCGCTGCGCTGCAGGAGTTCCTGATGGTGCAGGTAGGCTGTTGCGCCCGCGGCATCGCCGGCCGCCTTCGCCAGCCGCTTGCGATACACGTCGCACACCGCCACTACCTGCACATCGCCGCGCGCCTTCTGCCTGCGCAGGCAGGCTTTCAGGTGATAACCGCCGCGCGCGCCGATCCCGATCTGGCCGATATTGATGCGATCATTCGCGCCTTTGGCGCGCGAGGCCGCCATCGCCGCGCCTGCCAGTCCCACAAAGCTGCGTCTGCTGAGTTCGTTCGCCATATCGTCCGCCGCTCGAATTGTATCAGGAGTGCATGCCTGCCTGAGATGGCCGGGACGGGCAAGTGCTGGCGGAGGTGGTTGGGTGTATACTTTGGAACCAAGGGTAACCCACCCTTCGGAGAGGATACTACGATGAAGTTAGCCACAGTTGTTACTCTGTCGATCTTGTTAGGCGTGCTCGCGCATGTCGCGGTCACGCCGCTAAATGCCCAACAGGAGCCCGCTGCGGCGCAGGCTCCGGCACTAAATCCGCTGCGGGTTGCCCTGCTGCGCTGGTACCCGGCAGATCATGCCAACGCTACGATTCCGGCCGGAACCTCGCCAGGTGCCCTCGCGTTCGACGGCTCCAGCATGTGGATCGCGGGCCCCAGCATAGTCTCCAAGGTAAGAGCCAGCGATGGACAAGTCTTGAAGACCGTTTCGCTCACCACCGGGGCCGGCGCTCTCGTTTTCGATGGCGCCAACATTTGGGTTTCAGGCAGCTCCATTACCAAGCTCCGTGCCAGCGACGGCAGCGTCGTGTCTACCGTCACCATCCCAGAGAGCGCCGGGGCAATGGTCTTCGACGGCACAAACATCTGGGCGCTGCTCGGCTTCTTCCCGTCTGGATCGGTTGCGAAGATTCGGGCGAGCGATGCCACGCTGCTGCAAGTTGTCGCATTGACGCAGGTGCCCGAGTCGATCGCATTCGACGGCGCGAACATCTGGGTGGGACAGGGCGACGGCACCGCCATCAAGCTGCAAATCAGCGATGGCACAACCGTTGCCACGTATGGACCGTTTGGACCGCTGCTGGGGATGGCATTCGACGGCGCCAACATGTGGATAGCCGCCGCTGGGAGCGTCTACAAGGTGCGCGCCAGCGATGGCACGACCGTGGCTACATATACCTTTACGGGCTTCGACGCGATCAGCCTCGTCTTCGATGGTTCAAGCATGTGGGTGACGAGTCAGGTGGGGAATGCCGTAAAGAAACTGCGCGCCAGCGACGGTACGGTCCTGGCCACCGTGACGCTGGCGAGCCCGCCAAACGGCATTACCAATGTAGCCTTTGACGGAGCTAGCGTCTGGGTCCTTGCGGGCAACGACGCGATTAAGTTGTAGGACCGCGCGCGCCAGGCAGGCGGCTCTTCAATTCGGCGGCAGCATCCGCATCACCAGATTCCGGAACTCCACCACGCTCCCTTTGTTGTGCTGCTGCAGCGCCAGCAAGCCCTTGCGATAGGTGTTCTTCTCGTCGACGTAATCGACGACCACCTTCTCGTTCACCTTGATAATGATGTGATTGCCGTTGGCGATGACGTGCTGCGTCCACCACGTGTCGTCCGGGATGAGTTGCTCCTTGATGTCTGCGAAGCGGTACAGGCTGCCCGTGCGCCGCCAGTCGGAATGCGTATTGTTCACCTGCGCCTCGTAACCGGCCGGCCACTCGGGCCCGAACTTCGCGCGGAAATACATGCCGGAATTGCCGCCGTGATTGATCTTCACTTCAGCTTTGAACTCGCAATTCTCGCACTCGCGCAGCATATAGAACAGATGGCTGCGCTCGCCGTCGCCCACGATCTTGCCGTCCTTCACGGACCAACTCTCGGGATTGTCACCCGCTTTCCAGCCGTCCAGCGTCTTGCCGTCGAACATGCCGATCCAGCCTTCGTCCGCGCCTAGCAAACAGGCTGCCGCCAACAGGCCGGCCGCCAACAGGCGCATTTGGAATCTCTGCCACCGCATGGATGAAACCTCGCTTTCGCGGCCATTTTACCGCACGGCCCTGCTATCCTGAAGGCTGATGTTCCTCAAGATCCTCGCGCACCCCGTATTCGTCAACCTGAATTTCCACATGCCCATGATCGTGGATCTGTCGCATCCGCTGATCATGCTGCAAGGCGAAAACGGTTCGGGTAAATCCACGCTGCTGCATTCCATCTACTACGCGCTGCGCGGCCAGCAGGCGGACGGCTACATCTACCGCCTGGACACCGGCCAGGTGAAGCTCGGCGAAATTTACCTGTTCGACGCCGAGGCGCACAATCCGCGCACCAATCCGGAGTTCTTCAAAGAGGATCCGCGCATGCTGGAGTTTCTGAGCATGGCCAGCCACGGGCAGGTGATGCTGAGCATGTTCCGCGAAAACTTTCCCGCTTTGCCGGAAGGCACCGTCCTGTTGCTGGATGAGCCGGAGATGGCGCTCTCGGTCTCGAACCAGCGGCGCATCCTGAAAATGCTGCTTGAGCTGGTGGACCAAAAGAAGTTCCGCGTGATTTGCGCCACGCATTCGCCGGTGCTGATCGAAGCGCCCGAGACGTATACCATCAACCTCGACAACCACATCAACAAGAATGTGCTGGCGACGGATCTGGGCGTGCAGGGCGCCAGCACGATTCAATAGGCAAACTAATTCCCGCGCGGGATGTGGAAAAGGCGAAAGCCTTCTACGGGAAGCTTTTTGAATGGACGCTGGAGGATATCCCGATGGGAGCCGGCGCCTACACCATGATCAAGGTTGGAAAAGGAACGGGCGGGGAGATCATGAAGCACCCCATGCCCGGAGCGCCCTCGGCATGGCTCGCGTATGTGGAGGTCGGCGATATCGACGCCACGATCATCCAGGATGTCACCGAGGTTATGGGCATGGGTGGCTTGCGCCGAAAACTGTGGCGCACGTCGCAGCGTGCGCCACATTCCACGCCAGCGCAGTGTCCAAGAAATAACCGTACAGCAGATTAGCTGTGGGGCAGGCCATCGTTTTTCGTGGCCTGCCGAGTTCGAGCACGGTGCGCAGACGACAAACAACGATCGTCTGCGCCACGCCGGGCACAGCGCATAGAATGAAGACATGGGCGACCGCCTGCTGCAGCTCTTGGATTTCTTTCTCGAGCGTCCGCCGCTCACCGGCGCTTTGGTTTGCGGCGCGCTGTATCTGCTGAAGCGAACACGCCAGCCCCACCTGAGTGCTGAGGAGCGGCAGCACGCCGTGGATCTTTCCCAGACGCAGCGCACCTACGCCGAGAAGATGTACGATCCTCCCACCGATGAGGAGCAGGCCGCCGCGCAACGGCCGCGCAAGTGATCAGCCGGCCGGCTCGATGATGGCCGACATGGAGCCTGCGCAACGCGGCAGGCGCGGGTCCGGACCGTAGGCGTGGATCTGATCGCACGCGAACTCGGCTTGCGGCCGCTCGCAGGTAATGATCACGGTGCGCCCAGAGCGGTCCACCTCTTCCGCATGCCGGAAGGCTTCCTCCAGCGTGAAGATGAAGAGCCTCTGCAGCATCTCGATCACGTAGTCGTAGCTTTGATCGTTATCGTCGAGCAAGACGACGTTGTAGAGGGGAAGGATGGATTCCCGCTCGGCGATTCGGGTCTCCGGTGCAACCGTAGTTTTCGGCATGGCCCGCTACGAATTAGTATGCCACGCCGGGGGGCCCGCGGGAAGACCGTCAGGCGGCGCCGGAGAATAGAAGCTCGCGCAGGGTATGCACCAGAATGTACGTATCCAGCCCGTGCGAGAAGTACTTGAGGTAGTAGAAGTCGTATTCCAGGCGGCGGAGCGTATCTTCGGGCACGCCCGGCGGGGTGTTGATTTGGGCCCAACCGGTGAGGCCCGGCTTCACCGCGTAGCGTTGGCGGTAAAACGGAATGCGCCCGGTCAGGACGTTCGCGAATTCGGTCCGCTCGGCGCGCGGTCCAACGAAACACATATCCCCGCGCAGTATGTTCCACAAGTGCGGCAGCGCGTGCAGGCGCCAACGCGCGACGAAGCGCTGCGCGCCTTTGCGGTTTCGCGCATCGTCATGCGCCAGGCGAAAACTGAAAAGCGGGAATGGCCGGCCGCGCAGGCCCGCGCATTCCTGCCGGTTCATCAGCGGGCCGCGCGACGACAGTTTCAGCAGTACCGCCGCCAGCAGCAGCAGCGGCGCAGTCAGGATGGTCAAGATCAATGCCAGCACCCAGTGGCCGAGTGTCTGGTAGACCAAACGCTGCGTACGCGGGCGGAATGCGCCGGAGAGGAGCATTTCCGACGGGCGCAACTCGGCCAGAGGGACGCGCCCGGATAGCCGCTCGAAGGCGGTGGAAGCCTCGTCGATGGCCATCCCGCCGTAGCGCAGTTGCAGTAAATCCACGATGGGCATTTGCCCCCGGCGCTCGGCGAAGCCCACCACCAGGCGGTCGGGCGCGGCCTCCGCCACGATCCGCGCCAGGGCGCTGAGCGGTCCGAGCAATCGGCCTGCCTCCGGCGGCGTGGACGGCGCGTCACCGTCGTCCACATAACCGATTACTTGCAGGCCGAGTCCCGGGTGATCGCCGATATAGCCGGCCATTTCCTGCAGCATGGGGCACATGCCGACAAACAGGATGCGTTGCGCGCCCACCACGCGCAGCACGAAAACGCTGTAGACCACCCGCCAGGCGAACAGCGCCAATACCAGCACGGCGCACGCGGGGACCATCAGGCGGAGCGGCAGCCGCAGGCCGTCGTTCACGTAGCCGAGCAAGCCTTGGGCCAGCAGCGCGATGCCCATCGCCAGGGAGAGTTGTTGGATGAGCAGCACGCGCGACTTCACATAGAGGTTGCCGTAAAGATCCTGGAAGTACAAACCGAAAAGGATGCTGGCCCCCGCCAGGGCGATGCGCAGCAGGCCATTATCGGCGAACAGAAACACCGTGGGATCCACGTTCAGAATCAGGAATGCGACCACCAGGAAACAGGCAGCCACGATCAGGATTTCGGAGAGCAGCAGGGCCAGCGCCCCAACGGGTACGAAGATGCGGGACAAACCAATCATTGTAGCCGCATTAAGCGGCCGCCGGCTGCGAACTGCGATAATCAGATAAGTTGCATGGATCGTTCCGCCCAGCCGCGCACGCCCGTTTATTTGGACCACCACGCCACCACCCCGCTCGATCCGCGCGTGCTGGCGGCGATGATGCCGTATCTCACCGGCAAATTCGGGAACGCGGCCAGCCGCAGCCACAAATTCGGGTGGGAGGCGGAGCAGGCTGTGGAAGAATCGCGCAGGCAAATTGCGTCGCTGATCGGCGCATCGCCGCGCGAGATTATTTTCACCAGCGGAGCCACCGAATCGGACAACCTGGCGATCAAGGGCGTGGCGGAGGCGTACGCCGGCAAGGGCGATCACCTGATCGTCTGCGCCATCGAGCATAAGGCCGTGCTGGACGTTTGCCGGAGGCTGGAGCAGCGCGGCGCACGCGTGACCCGGCTGCCCGTGGGCCGCGATGGGCTGGTGGATCCCGGCGCGGTCGAGGCGGCCATCGAAGAGCGCACCGTGCTGGTCTCGATCATGTACGCGAACAATGAAGTGGGTACGCTCCAGCCGGTGGCGGAGATCGGCCGCATCTGCCGGGAGCGCGGCGTTTTGTTCCATAGCGACGCGGCGCAGGCCGTGGGCAAAGTGCCGGTGAATGTGGATGCGGACCAAATCGACCTGCTCTCGATTTCGGCGCACAAGATGTACGGGCCCAAGGGCGTCGGCGCGCTCTACGTCCGCGAGCGCGAGCCGCGCGTGCGGTTGATGGGGCAGATGGATGGCGGCGGTCACGAGCGCGGCATGCGATCGGGCACCCTAAACGTGCCGGGAATCGTGGGCCTGGGCGAAGCTTGCGCCATCTGCGGGCGGGAAATGGACGAGGAGAGTGCGCGGCTGCGGCGGCTGCGCGACCGCTTGCGCGCGAAGCTGGAAGCGGAGCTGGACGAAGTGTCCGTCAACGGCGGCATGGAACACCGCCTGCCGCACAACCTCAACATGAGCTTCGCCTGCGTGGAAGCCGAATCGTTGATGATGGGGATGAGCGGCGTGGCGGTTTCGAGCGGTTCGGCGTGCACGTCGGCCGTCATGGAGCCGAGCTATGTGCTCAAGGCCATGGGCGTCGCCGACGATGCCGCGCACAGTTCCATCCGTTTCAGTCTGGGGCGGTTCAATACCGAAGAGGAAGTGGACTACGCGGCAGAACGCACGATCGAAGCGGTCAAGAAGCTGCGGGAGCTTTCGCCGATGTATGAGATGACTAGGGAGGGAACATGGTTCAAGTAACTGAAAAGGCGACCCAGCGGATACGGCAGATCCTGGCCAAGGACGGCGGCGCCGGTCTACGGCTGGCGGTGCAGGGAGGCGGCTGTTCCGGGCTGTCGTATCTGTTTAAGCTCGAGACGAAGGAGCGGGCCAGCGATCATGTGTTCGGGTCCAGCGACGCGAAGCTGCTGATCGATCCCAAAAGCTTCGTCTATATGGACGGCCTGACGCTCGACTATAAAGAGTCGCTGATCCAATCCGGATTTGTGATCGATAATCCCAATGCGCAGAAGACGTGCAGTTGCGGCACGTCTTTCTCCACCGAGTGACATTGCACCTGGAGGGCGGGCTTTAGCCCGCGCGGGGCTTGAGCCCCGCTCTTTGTTACGCGCTCTGGCCGATCTGCATCTGAAACTCGATATCTGCGGAAATCATGCGGCCCAGTTTTCGATCTTCAGTCCCTTGATCCGGCTGAATGCCTGGTCGTTCGTGACAAGCACGGCTCCCAACGCCAAGGCATGAGCGCCAATCATCATGTCGAGGTTCCCGATCGGGCGGCCTTGCGTTTCCAGCGCCGCCCATAGCGTCCCATAGTGCCGGGCAACGTTTGAATCCCAGGGCTGGACCGAGACCCTGAGCAGAAACTCATTCACGATGGCGTGCAAGAGCGTGGCCTCGGGGCGCCGTGCAACTCCGTAGAGCAACTCTCGTTCGGTCACTGCGGAGATGGCGAGCTGCGCCATTGGCACTCTTTCGATGCGGCGCTGAACCGCCGGCGAACTACCCTTGATCGCATAGCTGGCGATATTTGTATCGAGCAAATACAGCTTCGTCATCGGAACAAGTCGCGCTCTTGGGGCGGGCGATCGTCCCTATCGGACATGAAATCGTCCGGTATGCCTGCCTCGGCGACGAGTTTGAAAAAACTCTCCCACGATTCCGGCCGGCGCGATAAGATGACGTCTCCGGTCGCGGGATCTTGACGGATGAAGACCTCCGTGCCCTCGAATCGAAACTCGGCCGGCAAGCGGACGGCTTGGCTCCGGCCATTTTGGAAAAGCTTGGCGATTCTGGACATGGCCTTCACCTACTCCAGCCCAGCGGCGGCGTCTTCGATCAGCGCGGCTTCCTTCTCCAGCACTTTGCCCACGCGCACGATCTGCTCGTCGGCTTCCTTCCAGCGCTTTTGCTCGATGGCTTCGCGCACGCCCGGCAAAGTTTTGACGCCGTAGCCGGTGTAGAAGCCGGGCGCGTAAATCTGGTGCTCGAACCAGGGGCGCCCCGGTAGCCCGTCGGGCAGTGTCAAACCGCGCTCGACCCGGATGAGCTTCTCGTTCACCGCCTCGATGCCCGGCTTGTCGAGCTTGGCCTTCTGCGCGGCTTTGTCGTAGCGTTCGGCCGCGCGGGTGAGCGCGGCCAGCCCGTTTTCGAGCGGCGCGAAATTCAAGAAGGGCGGCTGGGTCTCGGCGGGCGGCGGCACGGACGTCTTGCGGGGGTCGGCGGTGGCGCTAAAGACGCCTTCCTCGATCTCCTTGTTGCGCTCGCGGATTTCGTCGCTCTCGGTCTTCCAAAGCTTCTGCACTTCATCCCCGTAGCGGCGGACGGTTTCGGCGAAGTTGGTGAAATCGTACGGCAGCAGGTCGGCGTCGGCAAAGCGCATCATGGCGGTGCCGGCGGTCTGCGCCAGCGCCCGGCCATAGATGAAATCGCCGTCCGCGAAATGCGTGTACCAGTAGAAATCATCGTACACGGAATGATAGATGCCGCCGCCGTCTTCGCCGCCGAAGCCCAGGTCCAGCGTGGCGATGCCCAGGTGGTCGATGAACGCCGTATAGTCGGAACCGGAGCCCAGCGCGGCGATGCGCAGCTCGGAGCGCTTGCGCAATTCGTCGCGCTCGGCGGACGGCGCGCGAGAGATGCGCGCGAGTTGATCGCGCTTCCACACCGGCATTTTCTTTTCGGGATCTTCGATGTCGCGCGCCACGCCGTTGATGAATTTCTCGAGCGAGTGGGAGCCGGCCATGCCCAGAAAGCCGCGGCCGTTGGCATCCGAGTTGATGTACATGGCCGCGTGACGCCGCAATTCCTGGTCGTGCTCCTCGGCCCACTCGGTGGATCCCAGCAGGCCTTCCTCCTCGCCATCCCAGACGCAGTAAATGAGGGTGCGCTTGGGTTTCCAGCCTTGCTTCTGCAACTCGGCAAAAGCGCGGGCTTCCTCCATGAGAGCCACCGTGCCCGAAACGGGATCGTCGGCGCCGTTCACCCAGGCATCGTGATGGTTGCCGCGCACGATCCACTCATCGGGATACGGCGCGCCGGGGATGCGCGCCACCACGTCGTAGATCTTTTTCATGTCCCAGTTGAACTCGAGCTTCAGATGCACGCGTGCGGCGCCGGGGCCCACGCGATAGGTGATGGGCAGCGCGCCGCGCCAGGCCTCCGGGGCGACCGGCCCGGTGAGCGCGGCCAGCAGCGGCTGCGCGTCGCCGTATGAGATGGGCAGCACGGGAATCTTGGTCAGCGTCTGCGCATCCTTGATGGCCAGGCGCTTGGCATTGGCGGTCGCGCCGATGCCGGGCGTCAGCGGGTCGCCCGGGTAAACAGGCATATCCATTACGCTGCCGCGCTGCACGCCGTCCTTAGGCCTGTAGGGACCTTGCGGGAAGACTTCGCCCGCGTAGTAGCCGTCTTCCTTCGGGTCGGAATAGATGATGCAGCCGATGGCGCCATGCTCGGCCGCGACCTTGGGCTTGATGCCGCGCCACGACCCGCCATAACGCGCGATTACGATGGCACCCTTCACGGACACTCCCAGGCGGTCGAGCCGCTCGTAGTCTTCGGGCACGCCGTAGTTGACATAGACCAGCGGCGCCGTGACATCGCCATCGATCGAGTAGGCGTTGTAGGTGGGCAGTTGCTCGTCGTGCTGGCCGGAGGTGGGATCGCCAGCTACGGTAGGCTCGGCGAGCTTGGCCGTGAAACGCTCCGGCGCGACCATTTCGAGGGCGCGCGTCTTGGGAGTGGGGAAGAGCACCTCGAAGGTTTCGATGTGGGCGTCCAGGCCCCACTCTTTGAACTTCGCCAGGATCCACTCGGCGTTGTCCTTATCGTAGGGCGAGCCGACGTGATGCGGGCGGGCGGACAGGCGCTGCATGTAGTCGTGCAGATTCTGGGCGCTGGGAGTGGCGCGGAACATTACCTCCCAGTCGTGTTCGGCGTGCGCCGATTCCGGCGAGTAGCCGCGCAGGACGGGGGCGTCGGCGGCGGGCGCGAGCGCTGCGCCGAAGAGCAGGGCCAGACTGGCCAGGTGCGGTGTGATCTTCATCAAGGAAAGAATAACAGAGGCGCGCTTCGCGCGACGTGGCTGGTGGTCGGTGTCTGGTGTCTGGTGGCTGGTGGCTGGTGGACGTGCTACTTTCGTGGCACACTGGAAACTGTGAAGGCGCCAGACCAGAGAGCCAGGGCGTGGGCGCGGCTCGCGCCGCCCGGCGAGCTGCATGAACGTTGAGCGCCCCATGCCCCGCACTGCCATCCTCTTAATCCACTGTCCCGACCGGCGAGGAATCGTGGCCGGAATCTCCAGCTTCCTGTACACGCAAGGCGCCAACATCCTGCACGCCGACCAACACCAGGACAACGATCTGGGACTGTTCTTCATGCGCATCGAGTGGGACCTGGACGGCTTTGCGCTGGATGACGCCGCCTTCCGCCAGGCGTTCCAACCGCTCGCGGAAAGCTTCGACATGCGCTGGAAGCTGGCTTATTCCGACAAGCGTCCCGCAGTAGCCGTCTTTGTCTCGCAAGCGCAACACTGCCTGCTGGACCTGCTCTACCGGCATGAAATCGGCGAACTCGCTTGCGACATTCCGCTGATCGTCAGCAACCATGTGGATGCGCAAGGGCTGGCCGGGTTTTACGGCATCCCCTTCCATCACATTCCGGCGGACGCGGAAAACCGGACCGAAGCGGAGGCCCGGCAGACCGCGCTGCTCGCGCAGCATGGGGTGGAGTTGATCGTGCTGGCGCGCTACATGCAAGTACTCTCGCCCGAATTCGTGGCGCGCTACCCTCAGCGCATCATCAACGTGCATCACTCGTTTCTGCCGGCCTTCAGCGGCGCTCGTCCCTACCACGCGGCGTATCAGCGGGGCGTCAAGCTGATCGGGGCGACCAGCCATTTTGTCACCGAGGTGCTGGACGACGGTCCCATCATCGAGCAGGATGTGGTGCGCATTTCGCATCGAGACCAGGTGCGGGACTTGGTCCAGAAGGGGCGCGACCTGGAACGCGTGGTTTTATCGCGCGCGGTGCGATGGTACCTGGAGCACCGCATTCTGCACTACGCGGGCAAGACGGTCATTTTCGACTGATCCGTCTCACTGCGGACTCGGCTTCACGTCGAACGGAGCCTGCGTCCCTCGATGCACATCCTGTAGCCGCCGGTGCGTGGTCTTCATCGCGTCGATCAGTTCCCGGTACGGCCGGTCCGTTACGTCCACTAGGCCGATGTTGTAGTTCTCCCCACCCATCCGCCCCGTCGAGGGCTGGCCCACCCATTGGAACCAACTCGCTCCGATGAACGCCGGGAACGCGGCCGCCTGCTCTACGTAGTAGCGGTAGGCCGTTCCGCGCTCCGCCTGATCCCGCACTTGCACCAGACCCGCCGCCAGGCCCCGCCCGGGTACGCCGAAATGGAACTCACCCACGATGATGGGCCGCCCTGTCACCCGATAGATCTCCCCCATCACCTTGGCGTTGACCGACGTCGCGTAGACGTTCATGCTGTATACGTCGAAGGCCTGCGACGCACGCAGCATCTCCGCCGGCGGAACGCCGCCACCGAAACGCAGCCCCAGGTTCAGATGATTCGGGTCATACCGCCGGATGGCCGCGTCGATTACTTCGAGGTATCTGTCGAACGCGCGATAGACGAACTGCTTGCGCCGCTCCGGCGTGTCGCCGCCCGCCAGAAACGCCTTCGCTTCGCGTTGGATGGCACTGGGCGGCCGCTCCAGGATAGTGTCCACCACGAGCGACTCTCTGCCCGGCCACGGCGGCTCGTTGGCGATGAAATACCCTAGCAGGTACGGATCGTCCTTGCGCGGCCCGCACTGCTCGGCCGCGGCCTTGCCGGCAATCTTCGGAAACTCGTCGGAGAATACGTCCGGCATCCCCATGTAGCCGGTCTCCATTCCCCACCCCCTCAGGTTCACCACGTACGCCTTCCGGTCGGTGTCCCACAGCCGTGAATCGCTCCAATTGCCGATCGTGTTCAGGCCCCACGACTCCAGCCGCCGGATCGCCAGGTCGATCCACTTTGTCTTCGCGTCCGCGCCGTGCCGCCGCGCCAGGTTCCACCCGTAGAAGCCCGTCTGCGGGGCGCGTCCGGGCACCGGCGCCGCATCCACTGGCGGCATCGCCGTGAAAAAATCCTCCCGGCCCCGCATCCGGGCGTCACCGCCGCCGCTGCCCATTCCGGTGGAACCCGTCGAAAAGAACAGGTGTCCGTCGGGGTCCACGAACCACCACCGTCCGTCCACCTGCTCCACCCGGAAAAAGCCCGTCGCCCTGGCCTTCGTGTTCGAATACCCGCCGTACTTGCAGTAGCCGAACCCGCCCTCACCCAGGCCCGCTTCCTCAGCCGCCCACTCTTTCTCAAGCTGACCGAGGCTCTTCACCTTCCCGGGCCAGTCCGCCGGAATCCACTGGCCGAATTCGTCCACCACGGGTTTCTTATCCAGGATGTCGGAGCCCGGATCCTCCTTCGAAAGTTGTACTGACCGGATGTCGAGCGTCGGCTTTCCCAACGGCGCCTGCATCGTGACTCCGATCGCCTCCACCGCATTCAGCGGCCCGTAGACGCCTCCAGTGCCGATCCAGAACGAATTTCGCGCGACCTTGCCCACTGACGCTAAGTCGAAGCCAGTGCGGTTCGGTTGCCGGTAGAATTGCAGGGGCACAGCCGCGCGGATCCACACGTTCGCCAGCGGATGCATCTGCCTCTGCTGCACGCGGTCGCTGCTGTAGAAAGTCAGAAAGAACCGCTGCGGCGACGAAGCCTTCATCTCCAGCACCAGGAAGTCATATCCGGTCCAATCCGACGGAAGGTTCGGGGCCATGTCTTTCAACGCCCACTTGTGCTCGGATTCGGCGCCCTCGAAAACCGCTCGCAACGGCGCGGCAGAGGCGGCACGAACGGAAGGAAGCAGAAACACGGCCGCGGCAGCCAGGTATCGAATCATGACCTTTCTCCTTTCCGCCTCACGCGCCTGCTCAGAGCGCCAGTTCTTCTTCGGAGAAACGGACGCGCGTAAAACATTCCGGCCGGTGCGTGTCGTAAACCCCGTGCGCGTTCCAGGCCCACGCAGGGTGCGGCGAGACTTCCTGGCCCCCGGCGCGCAGCGCCTCGAACCGCCCGAAGAATACTCGCCACTCGTCGCCGTCTTTAGGCGGCAGAGAGCGTCCGTTCGCCAGCCACTTCATTCCTGACCAGGGAAATGCGATCTCCACCGTCCAGCCCTTGTCCACCACCGAGTCGTCGTTAATGACGCCATCGACGTGCGTGGCCCACCGCAGCCCCGGCATGTCGTAATCGAGAAACGCCCACCGCAAGCCCCGCGGGTGCGTGCCTCGCCAAAACGATGCCGGCTGCCTGTCGTAGTCGCCTCCAAAAGTCAGCGCGTTTCGCCGCAGCACGTCCCATTCC
>Ga0224555_1002895_pt1 | contig 18873 bp, 22 predicted proteins | sample 714S23034metaG_FD_180687 | JGI IMG/M metagenome (GOLD analysis project Ga0224555, IMG submission 180687) | Peat soil microbial communities from Stordalen Mire, Sweden - 717 S2 30-34 | ecosystem: Environmental > Terrestrial > Soil > Wetlands > Peat | place: Sweden: Norrbotten County, Stordalen...
AAGGGAAAGGTGACGATACCTCAGGACGTCAGGAACCGACTGGGTCTTCTGCCCCATACCGAGGTGGAATTCGAAGTGAGCGGTGATCACGCCCGGATTCGAAAATCCAGACGCTCGGAAGGATCGAGCGTCCGAAGTCAGAAGGCGCTCAGGGCGCTCCGTGGCTCGGCCGATACGCGCATGTCGACGGCCGAGATTATGGCGCTGACGCGCGGAGGCAGCCGTACCGGCGCGAACGGCAAATGACGACGGCGCTGCACAATCTACCGACCCGTTTAAGCAACTGCCGCGGCGTCCTCGTCGACAGCAACGTGCTTCTGGATATAGCGACCAACGACGCGACATGGGCAGAGTGGTCGGCGCAGGCGCTCGCTGAGTGTGCCGACCGCGCGGCCCTCATTATCAATCCCATTATCTATGCAGAGGTCTCGATCGGGTTCAGTACCATTGAAGCCCTGGATGCTGCTCTCCCCCCTGCTTCCTGGGAGCAAGAGGCTCTGCCGTGGGAAGCCGGGTTCCTCGCCGGCAAATGCTATGTGAGCTATCGCCGGCGCGGTGGCCAGCGGACTACACCGCTTCCGGATTTTTACATTGGCGCGCACGCGGCCATCGAGGGACTGGCGCTGCTCACGCGCGACGTTGCGCGCTATCGGGCCTATTTCCCGAAGCTCGAAATCCTGGGGCCGGCCTGACATCCGGGAACGCGGCGCTGCAGTGCACCTTTCCAGATAGGAACATTTGTCATCGCCCTTGCATGCCCCTCGAAGCCTTCAGTGAATCGTGACGTTGCCGCAGCAGCGTTTGTACTTCTTTCCGGAACCGCAAGAGCAGGCATCGTTGCGCCCGATCTTTGGTCCTGACTGACGATCTCTGTTCTGTCCGTGGCGCGCCTCCTGGGTTCTGTGGGCGCGAAAATAGTCGTAGAGCCGCTGCGTCGCGACGGATAGGCCGGCCAGTACCTGCTCCCGCAATTCCCGGTCGGGCGGAGCCTTCCAGGGACGCATCTCGGGGTCGGGATCGTTCTCGTGTGCCAGAGTCAGGACGGGCAGTAAGATGGCGAATCGATTGTCATCCTCGAAGATTTCATCCCATGCTTTGCGGCACAGGCCGACTCCCCGCAGAAAGCCGTGCGCCCAGAGGTTTCCCCGCGGGACGTCTTCGCCCTCTTTGGTCTCCAGACGGGGCAGGAAGATCAGATCCCGGGAGGCCAGGGCACGGGCGATAGAGTTCCAGTGGCGCATGGCGAGATTCAGAAGCTCCTCCAGGTTCCCCTCTGTGGCGAACGGGGCCTTGTCGCCTCCCCATAGCTCATCGAGATACATACTGGGCGGTACCGTCACCGGTGCCGAGATCAGCGCGGCGAAGAAGCCGTCCATTTCTTCGAGGTCCATGGCGTCCTCGTCCGGAAAGCCATCGAGGATTGCGGCCAGACGGTCGTATTCCGCGTCGGTGAGCGGCTGGTCCAGGGGGGCCCGACTCGGGATACGGGGCGGCGGTTCCATACCGCCAGAATAATCGCCGGAGGACTTGTTGAAACCTGGGTCCAGAGGAGAATTGCGCCGTCGAGACCTCGCAGATCGCCCCCGCGCTTCAGCGGTGGCCAGGCTAAGGTGCCCCTCTGCCGCGGCACGCCCTGATCCCGCAAATTGTGCAGCCTTCTCCCAGGGAAGCTGCTTTCAGACAGTGCGTCCCCAAGATTCGTCGCGAGGGCGCGCAAACCCAATTCCAAACCGGAGGATTCATTCCCATGTTCAAAGAACTTGCGCCGCTCGTGCGGCATCGCACAGTCCTGTTTACCGTGACCCATGTCGAAGAGGACCAGTTTCGCGTCAATGTCATCCCGAAAAAGGTCACCGACGCTGAAAACGACGCTCTCACGACGCCGGTCAGCGTCACCGGCACCGTCGAGGATCTCGACAGAGAGCTTCCCGAGACGCTGCTTCACTTCGTTTCGAGCCACCTCGAACTGAAGAACACACTCGAACGAGCCAAAGCAGAGATGGAAGAGGCTTCCAAGGCAGCCAGAGCCGAAGCGAGAAAGAAGTCCGGAAACCAGACCACGAGGAAGGATCCCGCGGGGAATTCCAACAAGCCAGCAATGGCGCCGGAAGCACCAGCGCCGGCGAAAGCCGAGTCTCCCAAAGCAGCCAGTCTGTTCGACAACGCCCCGGAGCCTGTCAGATCCCATGGAGCCGATGGACCGGCTGCCGGCGACGCGCGGCCTGCCTTCGGGGCATCGGAGACCGACGAGGACGAAGAGATCCTCCGGGAAACGTATGACGCGGGCGAAGGCGAAGAAGCAGACGAAGCGGCCTGAAGAGCCTTCGGAACCGCCCGGTTATGACCGCTTTTCCAGGCGAAATCCACAACCCTGAGCAGGGCCATTCTTAAGCGGCACCACGCCAGGGAGAAACAGAAGCAAGCCCCATTGATTGTTTGGCTTGCATGGAACCAGCAGCGAGCAATAGCGTGAATGGGGTGCCCCTTGAGCCGGTCGAGCTCCCCGATCCGCCTGCCCTTGGGCTGTATCGTGATCTAGCGTTTCTCTTTTTATTCGCCTATGCTTTTATCCATGTTTCAGGGACCGTCAGCACGCAAGACGTTCGTTGTCGCCTGTAAGAAATGCCGCCGGGACGTCCCGACCGGTATCGGCGAATTTCCGTTCCAGTCGATTGTGGTCGAACGCCCGCTGTGTGGGGAGAAGCGACGCTATCTGCCATCAGAGGTATTCCTCGGACGAGTCGATCAACTTGTGAATCGTCAGAAGCGCACGGGGGCAATCTGATGTTCGACCCAGACGCACACCTGCCACGGATCAATCGCGGAATGGTCTATCTGGGCGCATGTCTCATTGCAGGGATCCGGCTTGCTCGCGAGCGGCAGGTGAACGTACGGGTCGTACCAACGAGACAAGCGATCGAGGAATCAGTGGATCTGGCTCACGAAGTCTATAACCAGGTTTTCCGCAAGGTGCCGGAGACGATGAAGGAGATTCACTGAATATTTTCCGTACCCAGAAGATGATGAGCCGCGGTTGATTGCGGTGATTTGATGCTGCGGCTCCTCCGCGAACGGGAGTTGCAACGGAAAAGAGGCTCGGTGAGCGCATTGGCGATTTTGCATAAATTGAGAGATGGGGACCGGTAACCCTCCGGATTCTCGACTCACATCAATCTGAAAGCTTGCCCGGAAGCTTTTTCCAGAGCGAAGACGGAGTCCACGACCGCACTGTTTGCACCAACCGACCCTTGAATCTATCTGAGTTCAAACTGGCAGCCGCCAGAGGGCTCAGGATGGCACGTTCGTGAGAAAGAGCATTGAACTGCCAATCACGGCACATGCTCAACGGCGATTCCCGCAGGCTCTCGCTTTTTCCAAATGGGATAGGGTATACCCGCGAGCCGATTGATCGCGAAGGCCTGAACCGTAAGCAGGATCACTGCGACCTCGATAATGACCAGCTCTTTGGGTTGAGAAATGATGCCGAGCGAAACGATGAGAGTGGTCGCTCCCGCCGGCGGATGACTTACCCTCAGCAGAGCCATGAGGGCGCCAGTAGCCGAGAGCGAGAGCGCGGCGGCCAGCACCCGTGGGCCATGGACACCGGGGTTCGTGCCAAAGGGCGGGCTGGAGGCTACCGCGAGCGCGAATGCGGCATAGCCACAGACGAGCCCGATGGCGTGTCCCAGGATGGTATTGCGCGGGCTGGAGGATTCCGACAGCGGAGAAAAGAAGAAGAGGTACGCGGTAGGGCCGAGCGATGGGAAAACAAATGGGCTGCCGGTTACAAGAGACAGCAGCGCGAGCAGTGCGATGGTGATGAAGCCGTTGATGCCGACATAAACCGCCCACACCAGGCGGGGCGGAAGGTGGAGCAGGAGCCATTCCATGCGCATGTGCGTGAGGAGTGTCCCGACATGCTCGAAGCTGTTGAGCCCGGCGGGGGCATCGTGATGATTATTCACGAAGGTCATCAGATGTTCGGGAGCAGATCGAAGTATTCATCGTCTTCGTTCCTGCCGCCCTCGCCGAGGCCGACTGACTTTTCCGACTCAATGAATTCGATTCGCTCGATCCACTTGACCATCTTGTAGCCGAGCTGGTTTTCGACGCGCAGGCGCAGGGGTGCTCCATAGACTTCGGTGAGGGGCTTCCCATTCATCTCTGTCGCGAGCAGGCACTGAGCCTTGAGTACATTTTCGAGGCTTTGCGTGTCGTAGCACGCGCCACCATAGAGGGAGCCACCAAAGGAGAAGAACGCGACCACTTTGGCGGTCGGCCTGGGCCGGACAAGTTCGACCAGGGATTTCATGGGAAGGCCGCCCCATTTGGCAATGCCCGTCCAACCCTGGATGCAGTGATGCATGGTGATTTCCTCGGCCATGGCCAGCCGCTCGATATCCGCAAGAGAAAGCTCGACCGGGTTGTCGACGAGGCCGCCGACCTTCAGTCTGTAGTCCAGGAAGCCGTTCGTCGCCATGCGCTTCCAGTCGTCGCGTTCGGGCATTTTGCCATTGGGCCAGAAGCGTGGAGAGATATCCGCCTCGGTGTAATGCTCGCTCGGGGAGAGGCGGTTGAGCGTCATGAGCATCAGTGGATAGGTGATGAACTTCTGCACGTGCTGCAGAACGCGCGGGATTATCCAGGAGATGTAATGGGCCGCGACCCATGCGAGCACGACGACGCCGATGCCGACGAAGCCAAGAATCATTCCCAGGTGGTTCTGGTCGTCGGTGCCCATCACGATGTGGTTCATGTTGCGAGCAAAGCCGGTCATCACGATCAACGTCACGTGCACGACGATGAAGGCAAAGAAGCTGAGCATGCTGAGAAAGTGAATGGAGCGCGCCGATTGCCTGCCGCCAAACAACTTTGCGTACCAGTGGAAGCGATTGACCGCAGCGGGCGACATGGCGATGCCGGTGAGGATAGCCAGCGGGCCAAAGAGAAAGACGACGGAAAAATAGGCAATCTGCTGCAGCGCATTGTAGCCGTAGAATCCGTTGAACTCAGGCGGCAGGTGGAATGTCGCATAGTGCACCCATGTGTTCCAGGCCTGGAGCAGCACCAGCGTCGATTGGGGAACGAGCCGCCGCCACTGCTCGGTATCGAAGAGCATGACGACGAAGAAGATGCCCGTGATGATGAATCCGTAGACGTTGAGAAAGTGCCAGCATCGGGCGATCCCGATGGTATGCCGGTAGCCCGGCGTGGCCACGAGGGGGGAAAGGTAGCGAGCATCGTCCTTGGCGGTCCAGATCCGATCCGTCGGGGCCGTGATGGGTGTCAAGCGAATCCACTCGCTGCCCGGCGTGCAGTGATTGTTGAAGTAGAGGCGAGGATGATCGGCCAGGATCGACAGGCCGCTTCGGATCAGCATCGTCACAAAAAGGAAGTTGAAAAAGTGACAGTAACGGACCCACACCGGAAACCCATGCGGACCGGCGAAGTTGTTGGGGGACATCAGCGGGACAGGCGGAATATGAGGGAGTCCCACAAGAAGAACCTCAGTCCAGGCAGCCAGCACAGGCACCGCCGCCAGCAGCGCCAGAGCAATGAGGATCGAGGGCCGTATCCAGATGCGCAAGCGGCGATCAGGGGGATAATGAACCGCAGCATGTGCCGCATCGAACGCAATCATTGCGTGACTCCTGAGACACCTTCATGGATCCCGGCCCGCGAGAAGGACTAGGTGCCATAGCCACGATGCGGCATGGCGAGCAACTCCTGATTGTCCGGCCACGAGATGGTGAGAAGAAATGCCGATTCGCCGATTGCTTCAACGTCGTGCCTGATCGAAGCGCCAAGAGTCAGGAGACTCCCCGTGTGCAGGTCGTATATCTGCCCCTGCGTCTTATAACGGATGGCGCCCTTCAACACCTGCACCGAGCTTGTGCCATCGGCGTGATGTTCCTTGATCGTGGCGGCAGCTTCCATGCAGATCAGAACAAGCCGAAAATCCGACTTTTTGAATAGAGTCCGGGCATAAATGCCTGAAGGCCATGGCTTGTGATGCTCGAACTCAGCCATTTCCCGCACCAGGTCAAAGTGCGCGAGATCGGCGATCATCGTGCCGTCGTCTGCTGCAACAGGAATTGTCATTAGCCCGCTCTCCTTTTGAAAATAGCCTGAAGCACGACCGCTTCATTGTGCTTCGTATCCTTCGCTGCGTAGATCAGCGTGATGGTGGAATGTTTCTTTGCAGACTGCAGGGTGTCGGCGATTTTCTTTTGCAGCTTTGGGCTCTTCAATTCCGCTTTGTAGCGTTTGCAGAATTCGGGCCAGCGCTTCGGGTCGTGTTGGAAACCACTTCCTAAGCTCCGTGCTCGGCGCGATGTCCTTTACCCAGGCATCCAGGCGCAAATCAGCTTTCTTTTTTCCACGTGGCCACAGGCGGTCAACGAGAACACGGAAACCATCCGTGCTGGCAGGCTCTTCGTAAGCCCTCTTGAGCAGAACTTCCATGTATCGCGTCCGTTCCTAAGCTCGCAATCGCGAGAGTTGCGCCGCTCGTGAACGATGCAGATCTCTCATTGAGACGAAGTTTAATCAGCGCAGGATACGTGCGCCGGTCAAAAGGGATCACATGCGCGGGGGCTGTGTGCCAGGGGATCTTCCTTTTACTCCCTGAAACGACCCTTCTGAAGAACGGCTCTTCCACCACGGAGGCCATAACGCCCGCATGACGGCTCCGCTAACGACTCCAGGCACTCCGCCTGAGTGACCGGCTAATCCCGAATTACCCTGAACTGGCGCTTTCAGGCCAACGCGCTCATTGAGTTTTCGATGACAGGTGAAGCGCGGCCCAGACGAGTGAAGTGTACCGTGTGCTCGGAAACGGGTCCTGATGGACTGACCTGGGGAATCGGGCAACTTCCTGATCCACGATGATCTGCTCCTGATATTCCAGTTCGCGAGCTTCGGCTTCGGAAATATTCAGCGCACGCATCAACTCCTGGTACGAGGTCGCCTTCACTGGCCTTCCCTCCCAGAGAAGCATCAGCTTCTTCCGGATTTCATCGCCATCGCGGCTCTGGAGAGCCGCATGGAGCAGACAGCCCGGGCAGGTTCCCGGACCAGAACAAGCACGCATCGACTTCGGACAGATCATCCGCGGTTTAGTCAAGGGATCTCCCCCGTACCACGAACCATACCCCTCCGATTCAGCTCCTGAAAGATGACTTTGGGCACAGAGGCCGGTTCCGAGCGGGCCTGTAGGAGATGCACCGGCTTCCGGCCGCGCACAGCGTTCCTGCGTGGAGTCGGAGACCGCTGAGGACGAAGAGATCCTCCGCGAATCGTACGCCGCAGGCGAGGCCGAAGAAGGCGACGAAGCGGCTTAAAGCATTTCGGAGTCGCCCGGTTGTGCACCGCTCTCCCAGGAGAAATCCACAACCCGGACCGCAGCGCTACCTCTCATTGATACGGTACCAGGTGGCCGGTGCAAATCGCGCAGAATCTGCCAGTTGCAGTGGAACGCAGCCATAGGCAAATGCATGAGATTGGCTCGGACACTCCGGCAGATTCCCCCCATCTATGTGGTGTGGTGTGGTGTTTCTCCTGAAAGCGTGCAATAATACTCCTAATGGGAGTTCGTCATGGCGACTCTGCTCAGCTACCCGGTCACCCGCTACGCTCCGGCCCAGCTACTCGATCTCAGTTCAAGGACCGTTCGTGAGGAACGCACGCCTGCGGCAGTGCGGATATTCCTCAACATCATGGAGGAGTGGAAGGTGAAGGACGCCGACGCGCGCAAACTGTTGCGCGGCATCGGGAATGGACCCTTCTATGAGTTGAAGCGGGATCCTGTTGGCAAGGTGCTCGATGCCGAGCGGCTGCAGCGGATCTCTTACCTCGTCGGCATTTACAAGGCGCTTCGCATCCTCTACAGCGAGAATCTGGCGAATCGCTTTGTGCATCTGCCCAACCGCAATCGCATGTTCAACGGCTCGACCCCTCTGGAATACATGATGAAGGGAGGGCTGCCGGCCATGCAGAACGTCAGGCGCCTCCTCGATGCGCGCCGCGGAGGTGTCTGAGAGCGTGCCGCGGAGCCATCGCAACCCAGACGGCGGGGGGCAATCCGGTTTCCCGTCTCTTTCTTTTCTGTCTCTCTCCAGCACGAGCCGGCTAATCCCTTCCAGATACAGCGATGAAAGCGTGCTGGCTGACGTAGCACATGGAAGCGATCTTCAGACCGCATTCGCCCTCGATGACCTTACCAACGATCGGCTGCTTGCAGAGATCGACCAGCATGAAGGCATCGGCCCCCACGAGCTTGTCTACGGCATCCCCTGCGCGAGCATAATCAATGCGGCTTTTACTCACGCCCACCCTGAAGGTTCGCGGTTCAACGGGCCTCGCCGCGGCGCGTGGTACGCCGGATTGGCAGTTGCCACAGCGCAGGCTGAGGTTATCTGGCACAAGACGATCGAGCTTCATGAAGTGGGCGTCTTCGAGGAAGAGGACACCTGGGACGAATATCTTGCGGATTTCCGGTGCGAATTTCACGACCTTCGTTCGCTGGAATACACGGACAAGATTCTTGCGCCCGACAGCTACATCGATTCGCAGATCCTTGCGGAGAGACTGTTCTCGCAAGGCTCGCTGGGCGTCATCTACCCCAGCGTCCGCGACCACAGTGGCATTTGCATCGCCTGTTTCCGCCCGGCGCTGGTAACGAACGTCCGCAAGGGCACGACGTTTCTGTTCCGTTGGACCGGCAAAGACCAGCCGGTATCTGTCGGGCCGGTGGAGCGACGATAGATTCTGCTCTCGCAAAATTCCACGCCCGTCGGCCTTCGGGGCCGGATCTTTATTTCTGCGCTCAGAACAGGCATCAGGGAGACCGGACCCCCCAGGCCTCCTGTCAGTCCGGGTTGACTCCCGTCTCAGCAATCCACGGAGAACGTCATGGCAGCTTCCACCCGTTCCGGCCCTGAGCCGGAGCGAATCTCCCTGCGTCAACTCATTCAGACCGCCGCCGCAGCCTACGGCGATGGCCCCTGGGAACACCTGATCGACCGGTGCGGCAAGCTCATCCGTCCCGGCGAGGCCGGGGACACCCTGGTCGACTTCATCATCCGCGAACTCGGCGACACCTACGACCCTGACGCAACGCGCGCCCAGCAGCCCGCGTCCGCCTCCGCCGGCTCGAGGCCACCTCAGAAAGAACGGGGGTGCGCGAGCAGCGTCTGTGGATGGATGGGTTTTTGAAGCACCTCGAAGTCGTATCCCCGCTGGATGGGCCGCGTCCATCAGGTCCATCGTGACGGTCTGGCCGCAGAGCAGCACGACGCGGCAGTCCAGGCAGAACTGGCGGATGAGGGTGGCGGTTTCGATGCCGTTGAGACGTGGCATGGCCACGTCGGCAGACAAGGTGCTGTGGTTGACTGACGCGATTCGATGCTGGAGTTCCTCTGCGAACCGAGGCTGCGGCGGAAAGGAGAGCAGGCGCTCGGCGAGCGCGACGTCTTCCTGCGCAAAGTTTGGCGATCTTTCTGAGGCAGATCCCTCGACTCTCTTCGGCGCAATGAAGCTTAGTGCCGAAGACGCCGTGGCTTGAGGCGATCTAAGGCTGGTACCCGTCCGCCATCCACTGTGCGAATAATTCAATACGAGCCTGCGGCCACGGCCCTTCTCCCCGCGGCGGCGGGGGCGGCATCACCGCGCCGCCGATGCCTCGAATGCGGTCGTAGATGGCGGCCGCGTGGGTTTTGACGTCGTCGTAGCTCGCCAGATCGAAAGCCTTGCTCATCGCACGAATGTCCCGATCCGTGAAGAGCGGTCGAATGTCCTGCTGAAAGCTGGTCGGTTTTGCCATTGCCCTCTCCGTTTTTGGAATGTTCTCTCCGGTGTGGAACCTTTGACAAGGGCCTGGCCGCCGGCCGGGAATCAGAGAATCTCAAAGATGCTGTAAAGCGGGCCATCCGGAAAACCGTGCCCGACACCGACAGCGATGACTCTGTTGATCCGGTCGTATTACTGTCCGCCCGGAGTCGCTGAGTTCCTTCGTGTGACAGCTGCGCTGACCCAACTTCTCATTCTCTAATGAGCCGTCTCGTCTCCAGCACGTCAATGGCGTGCTCCTCGCGGGCGTTCCTTAGGCGTGGGGAAAGATCGGGGTGGCGCCGGTGGCGCTCGCAATCAAATACTTCTCCTCTTCGCTGCTGATGGGCTGGAAGTTCTGCGCCACATACATGGCGAGCGGGAAATAGCGCTCGTCGCCGGGTGGAAGGGCGGCGGTGATGCGTTGGGAAAGGGTCCAGCGCAGGGCCAGCGCAGCCTGCTCCGGCAGGGAGCATGGCTCGTACCACTCTTTGGGGTTGGGCTTCTGAGCCTGCTCCATTCCGGCGGGCCATTGCGACTTGGCCATGGCTTTGATGGCCAGCATGCCGGCACCCTTTTCGTGCACGCGGGCGATCACGCGAGGCCCAAAATTCATCTGCGAGGCCAGGACAAAATTGACGGGAAACAGCACAGTATCGAAGTCAAAGTGGTCGAGCAGAGCCAGCGCGGCTTCCTCGGAGTGAGCGGAAAAGCCGAGATAGCGGATCTTGCCGGCCTGCCGTCCGGCCTCAAAGGCTTCCTGCGCGCCGCCCGGGCCCATGATGCGGTTCACGTCCTCAATCGTGGTGACGGCGTGATGCTGGTAGAGGTCCAGGTGATCCGTCTCGAGCAACCTGAGTGAATCATCCAGTGCTGCCGCGGCTCCCGCCTTATCGCGTTTGCCGGTCTTGCAGGCCAGGAAGAAGCTGTCGCGCCAGGGCTTGAGGGCAGGCCCCAGGAGTTGCTGCGCATCGCCGTAGCTGGGGGCGACGTCGACATAGTTGATGCCGGCATCGTGCCCCTGAGCCACCGTGCTATTGGCTACAGCCTGATCCGCGTTCATGATGACGATGCCGCCCAGGCCGATGATCGAGAGATCGCGGCCAGTCCTGCCCAGCCGTCGCCTGGGAATGGGCGTGAAGCCTTTGTCGGAAGGTGAGGGCCAGGGTGTGGCTGCGGCCAGTCCCGGAGTGGCTGCTAATCCTGCCGCGATGGCGCCGGTCGTGAGAAAACTTCTCCGATCCATAAGATCCCCCTCTTTCCTTAAAAGTTAACACCGTCGCGCATCCGTTGCGGTCGACCCGTTGGCGGGCGGCCCAGGCCTGGCGGAGCGGGTTCCGGAACACTGCGGAATTCAGAGTACGCCTGGCGCGGCGACCAAATATTCGTTTGACCCGCCAAGGAAAGACCGCATTCGGCGTTAGGTAACAAAATCTCGACATGCCGCCAGGCACGACCGCTGACGACCCCTGTCTGATGCATCGCCATTCGTACGACAGGAGCGGGCACGGCGGTGACTTCATAATCTGGCGAAAAATGGCGGCACGGTTGCGTCCGTTCCGTCCGCCATAGCGCTGCGTTTTTAAGGACCTTCTTCCCATTTCCTTCGTTGAAAAGGATCGCCAATTCTATGAAACCTTCACAACTCTACGAGGCGCTTCATGCGCTGATCAGCGAACGTGTTCCCCTGCACATCTGGGGCGCCTGCGGCGTCGGCAAGTCGCAGATCGTCGCTCAGGTCGCCGCCGACCGCAAGTGCGAATTCCTCGACATCCGAGCGGTGCAACTCGATCCTGTCGATCTGCGCGGCCTTCCGAGGATCTCCGCGGATCGCGCGGAATGGGTACCGCCGAAATTCCTTCCGCTCGACGGGGAGGGGATCCTGTTCCTCGACGAGCTGACGGAGTTGAACGGCCTATTCCGGGAAGAGGATTATCCATCGACGGAAAAGCTGCGCAATAAATTCGGAGTCAGGCTCGAGGTCCTGCCCATCCCGAGCGGCAACGACTTCCGGGTGACGCTTTCCGAGGAAGAACAGGCGCGAGTCGCCCGGGAAATCGATGAGAATGTCAGGCAGTCGCTTCAGAAAGGGACTGAAGACCTTTGGACGCGGCTGAAGGGCGTGGTTGCGCATATGGTCGAGCGCCTCAATGAACCCGGGTCGCGCTTCCACGCGTCACTGGTGAGCAACATCTGTGAGCTCGTCGATCTGTTGCCACGTCTCAACGTGAATCAGGACGAAGAACTCAATCGCTTCGCCGGGGAGATCAGGGATCGGCTCTGCGGGTTCACGGCCCGAGATCTGAAGAAGAACGAGATCCTGCGAGCGGCGACGGCGAACGATGCCGCCGAGATCCTTACGGAGATGGACGCCGTTCTGCGCGAACGCGGGCAACTTGCAGAGAGTGATTCCGCAGCGATTCCTGCCAGCGCGGACGATATTTTTGCGCACATGGCCGCCTATATGGAGGCTCCGGTGTCATGAACCACAAGACCCCAAGCGAGGTCCGCATTCAGAAGTCGCGGACTACGCTGCTTCTCGACCATCCCTTCTTCGGCACGTTATTGTTCCGGCTCGGCAGCAAGGAGTCACGGTCGGTCGCGACAATGGCCACGGATGGAGTGTCGCTCTTCTATAACCCGGAATTCGTGGGCACGCTGAATGCCGCCGAGCTGGCCGGCGTCCTGGCCCACGAGGTCATGCACCCGGCGCTGCAGCACCACACCCGGCGCGGCGATTCGGAAATTCGGGGCCTGAAGTGGATGGACATCGACTTCGAGCAACGGTGGATTAACCTGCGGCGCGGCATCGTTCGAACCTTACAAACCAAGCTGAAAACCGAAGGGAGTCAGCGCGGCGTTCCGCTTCCACCCGACTTGGCTGAGGTTCTGCTGGAGTGGCGCGAGCAGACGCCCTACAAGGCCGACACCGACTGGGTGTTCGCCTCTCCTGAAACGAAGGGGAAGAACCCGCTGTGGCTCGACGTCGTGCTCAGGAACTACATCAAGCCGGTGGTGGCTAGCCTAGGCATCAAGAAGACCGTGGGGTGGCATACCTGGCGTCACTCACTCGCAACGCTTCTGGCGACGAAGGGTGAGCAGGTGAAGGTGGTGCAGGAACTCCTCCGCCACGCCAACGTCCGGACGACGATGGACATCTACCAGGAGGCGGACGTCGATTTGAAGCGGGCCGCGCAGGAGCACACGAAGTCGCTGTTCATTGTGAAGAAGGCCAGCTAAAACAATCCACGCTCGAACAGGAGGCCTACGAGATCCGGGGGCCTTTTGTTGCTTCAAAGACGGCAAAATTGACGGTTGACAGCGTGCGGCTGATCAGACTACCGTCGTTAAAGTGCCCTTTCAGTGCCCTTGTTTCTCGGATTCAGTCCACTTTTCTAAGCTTGGAATCGATTGATTTTCAGTAACTTAGAAATGGTGGGCGCAGCAGGATTCGAACCTGCGACTTCCACCGTGTGAAGGTGGCACTCTACCGCTGAGTTATGCGCCCGACTCTTTCCATTCAAACAGTTGCAGCAACGTCCGTCAACGGCGTGGGAACGGCTGGGAACGGAAGCGATTTCACAAGGCGGGATTGTGCTTCGCGCTTCGCCGGAGTCACGGCCTGGACGTATCTGTCCATCGTGATACTGACGTTCGCGTGACGCAATAGCGCCTGTGTGGTCGCAACGTCCGCGCCCTGGCTTTTGACCAGAGTGCCGAACGTGTGACGCAGCGTGTGCCAGCCTATCCGCTTCTGGATTCCTGCCCGCGTTGCGGCGGGCCGGACGTGCTTCTCCATCGCGGCGGTGGGCCAGTACGGTTGCTTCCCGTCCTTGTCCGGGCTGCCGAAGATGTAGTCCGCGTCCTGATTGTACGGACAGCATCCACGCCAGCGAGTCAGCACGTCAGCGAGTCCCGCACCAAGCGGGAGAGGCTTGCGGCTGGCTTCCGTTTTCATCTTCCCGATGTGTTGACGCACGATTCCGCGTGACAGGCGAATCTCGCCCGCTGCGAATTCCACGTCCTCCCACTTCAAGGCAAGCAGCTCCGAGACGCGGAGTCCCGTGGTCACGGCAACATAAAGTGCCGTGCGCCATGGGTCCCTCAGTTCGGACAGCAAATCCGCAATCTCATCGGCGGTCAAAACCTCGGGGACCTTCGTCCGCTTGGCTGACTGCCGCACAAGAGTGATCGGATTGCCGCTGGCGAATTCCCAACGCATCGCATGATTGAAAATCGCGTGCATTAAGTTCCGCACCTTTGCCTTGCTTCCCGGTGCCAGGTCGGTGTTCTCACCCAGCCAGGACTCAACGGCCACGGCCTTGACCTTGAAAAGCGGATACTGCTCCCACTTCGGAAGAATCCAAGTGTTGAGATATCCTCTGTAGACCTCGCCCGTGTACGGCGTTTTGCGGGGTAACTCATGCAGGATGTAATGGTCTGCCAGTTCCGCAAACGTGCGGACGGAACTGACATCCCGGTTGATGTCTCTGCGGAGATGTTCGCAAGCCCTGAGCGCGTCAGACTTGGTTAGAAACTCCTCCACAGTGCCTATTAGCTCCTTGCGGTTGTGCTGCCCGTCACGATAACGAAACACCCACACGTCAGACCCGGCCTTTCGTTTCTCGCGGTACAGACAGCCCTCTTGATAGCGTCTGCTCATTGAATTTCCTTTCAGTGAGCAGGCGGACTGGCATGGCGCGATTGTACCGCCAGCCAGCGGTCCAATTCACTTGCGCGGAATCGCCAGTAACGTCCGATGCGAAAAGCGGGAAGTTCACCACGCCGGGCCATGCGCTGCACGGTCTTCGGGTGCAGCCCGCCCAGGAACTTTGCGGCCTCGGATTCACTCAACAGCGGCTCAAACGTCATACGTGCTCCGTCCTCGGATGTCTCCCAACATCCCGATTAACCAACTCTCAAAAACTCATGCTGGGGTGGTAGCCCCCGTTTTCTGCGGTTCGCCTACGGGCCGCCAGACGCGGCGGTGACCCGTCCTGGATGAGAAAAAGCCGGGATGCCCGCCACGGCGTAACTTCGGTACTCTTGCCGTCCACAACCGCCTTCTGTCATCCTTCCCGCACCGTTAACTCAAATCTGCGGCCCGCCGTCAGCAAGCGGCGGGCTTCTTTTTCTCCACCCCCGTGGTAGCGGCAGAGAAGGTATTTCGATGACGCCGATTGATGACTTGAACCGAATGGCCGTCCAGGCTCTTCTCGCAGATACCGAGCGCGTTCTGGCGCTCACTGAGCTTGCCGATGTGCGCGAAGACCGGGCAATTGTCGATGACGCGATTGCCAACGCACAAAAGAACTACACCGACCTGGTGAGACGCCGCAGGCCGCTCATGCTTGCAGACGCCGACGAAGCGAGATTCCAGAGTGCGATGGATTGCATCCTTGCGCGCATCCGCTTTTTTGGCAAAGCTGTTTAGTCGCGCCATTCCCGCTCTCCCGCAGCACCCCGAATTGAAAACCACTGCTACCACCCCGGCATCACTTTTCGCGGGCGCGCCTACGAGCTGCCTGGCGCGATGAAGGGGAATTCTGGGCGATGAAACTGCTGAATGCCAAACATTCCGCGCCACCCGCAAAACGAGGCGGCGTTCGTATGTGTGACGAATGTCACAAGCGATTCCGCCGGTCCCATGGCATCCTCGGTCATTCCGTTCCTCGGAATGTGTAGCGGCAGGGGAGGCTCTCGATGACGCCGATTAATGAATTGAACCGAATGGCCGTCCAGGGTCTGCTGGCGGATGCGGAGCGCGTCCTCGCACTCACCGACCTGGAGGATGTAAAAAGGGACCGCGAAATCGTGGATGACGCGATTGCCAACGCCCAGCGAGACTACATCGACATGGCCAGACGCCGCAGACGGCTCATGCTGGCCGACGCGGACGATGCGAGATTCCAGAGCGCAATGGATCACATCCTGGCGGATATCCACTTTTTCGGCAAAGCTGTTTAGCCGCGCCATTCCTGCCCCCCACGCGGGCCGCCTGCTACGGAAGTTGTAGTCATCCTGTGCCAAATCAAACATACAGTGTGGCTCGGCCCGTGGCGGGCGAATAAAAAGCGAATTGAAATCTATTTTCGTTTGTGTAAATAAAACGGTTCGGCGGCCTGCAAGGGGTTTGTGTTCAACATTTAGACCCCTATCCCCTGCCGTCGCATCAGGAGTCTGGTTGTCGCGGCGGGGCGGCGCTCACGCGTCTTCGCGGCGTGCTCGGCGCTTGTAGAACGCGCGGTGAGCAACGCCAGGTGTTCCGGTGATTGTGCCCGGCGCAATTTGCTGCACAAAGAAGTCCTCGCTGTTCGGCGCATTGAGCAAGCGCTCCGCCTCTTCAGCTGTGACACCTTCTGGAACGTCCACCACCCTAACCAATCTCGTTTCCATGTTCCTTCCCTTTCTGTCGTTTGTTCGTTGGCCCATAACCAATCCCCTGTCACCCTGTCACGGCGACCCAAGGAGCCGGACGGGGGACGGGTGGATGGGTGGATGTGAGTCTGTACCTTTCGTCAGTACCTTTCTTATATGAGTGACCAAACGGTCAGACAGTCGGGTCACAGCGATGTTTCCTTACCCATTCGCGCTCCCGTCGAATTCCATGTTTCCTCAGCAACAGCACAAGACCACGAACCGAAAAATTCGGGTTCGCGCGCATGATCTTGACGGCTCGCGCGGCTTGCCCATCACCGTTTGGTGTTCTACCTTTCGAGTTGTCCGTACCCGGCTGCTGAAACAACCAACGCCGCCGCTGAATCCAGCTCGCGCTGCGAGCGTCCAGGCCACCCACGACATCCGTTAGGTATCGTTCAATATTGCCAACAGACAGATTCGTGTTGGCCGCGACCACGAGCAACGCATAGCCCGGCGTTCCGCGAAACCTTTCCACGTCGATAGAAAACACCACGTCTCGCGTTACTTTGTGGCCGCGAAGGTCCGTCCAGAATATTGTGACTTTGCCGCTCATAGCTATCCTTTCTGATCGGCGCATCCTTCGTACCGCGCGCTCAAATGGCGCAACGTCTTTGTTGGAAATGAGGCCCAACTCGGAGCGTCTCTCCCCCGCCCCAAGCCGGGTTTGAACAAACACCTTGTTGTGAGTTTTTCCGCTCATCGCTGAGCGGCTTCATTGGCGGGAGCACCGCACCCTCGCCACAGCAGTCCGCATCCGGTCACGGTGAAATGAACCCTTGCCGAGGGCTTGCGGGACCGTGACCGGCGCGGCGGACGCGCGGTTTTCCTCCCCGCAAATTGGGTTAGCTGTGGAGGACGATGGGCTGGATGGCTTCCGAGCGGCGAACGCGAGCGTCCATGCGCCGGTAGCAAATGAACTGCAGGATGCCCTCAACGGCTTTTGGCTGGTCCAGAATCTTCACCGTCAGACCCGAACCTCCACGGTCACCGATGACGTAGCCCTGGCCGAAGTCGCCGAACATAACCGGCACTTGGCTCGCGCCAACGCTGTCCATCGAAGTCGAGAACGCGACCGGGAAGCCGTGCAGGTAATCCTTACCGCCCTCCCGGGTCCAGACCGGAACGAACAAGTTCGCCGCTTGCTGGGCTTTCCGCAGAAGAACGGAAGTGGCCCTATTCATCAACCAGGCAGCATTCGGGAAGTAGCTGCCCTTGAGCAGCCCTTGCACATCAAAGGTCGCCTGAAGCAGTTCGGACGCGTAGTTGTCCGTGCCTGCGACGACGCCCGTGACGCCCGTGGCGACATTGCCCTTAAGTCCCTGCGCCTGTCCCGTTCCGGTTCCAGTGATGAAGAGGGCCTCTTCATAGAGCTGTTGGGCCAGGAGCATATCGCTCACAGCGAAAGCCCGGAACGAGGGCACATCCTGCGCGAGTTCCCAGCTGATCTGGTGCAGCACTCCGGCCATATACGCCGACAGCGTGACCTGATCCAACGTGGGTTCAGACTCCGTGAACACGTTCGTTCCCGTGCCGTCGCCTTCTGCCTTTGCAGTTGCGGTGGAGATGGTGGTCGCCCTTGGAATCTTAAGATCCATGTTCGTGGGCAATACCTTCGCAACGGAGCGAACGCCTGTATCCGGCGGGGCCAGCGGAACAACCTGTCCCTCAACGGTCACCGGCACAGCGAATCCGCCTGCCGCTCCCGAACCTTCGTAAAGAGCTGCGCCCAATTTGTGGCCGTAGCTTCCGACGTAGGTGTAGAAGTCTTCGGCGTACTCCCCGCTAAACGTGCGATCTTGGCCGCTGATGGCCACCTTGCGGCCCTCGCGGTCCACCACGGCCATGCCAGCGGGCAGGCGCAGTTGCAGAGTGCCGCTGCCACCACGCGCAGCCATTGCGCCAAGCAGGCCCAGGCGACTGACAGCAGAGGCGCGCTCGTCTTCACGTTTGGCCTGGTCAGAAAAGCTCTGATGGGCGGCCATGTGGGTGTCAATTTCGTCGTTTTCAGACTTTGTGAGTTCGCGGCCCGCTTCTTGTGCAGCGGCCAGGATTTTTTCAGCGCGATCTGCGGCTTGTGCAGCGAGATGGCGCAGACGATTGGTTTCGAGTGACATTTGCAGTGCTCCGAGTTTGAGATACCGCTGGTTAGCGGCCTTGACTCGCGCCCAACACCCCACGTTCCGCAGGTAGCTAGCACGACGGCCCGGCTCTTTTTAGCCGGACAGCACAGTGGTGAGTCGTTTCGCGGCTTCCATGCCCCGCTCCGGGGACTGCTTCCGCGACTGATCCGGCCCGTTCTAGCCGGATGGCAAAAATTTGCGCTATGCTTCTGCGCGCAGGGGTGTTCTTTCTCAGTTGAACGACAGCGCAGTGTCGCCCGCAGAATTCTTGGCCGTTTTCAGCGCGCGAACCGCACGGTCCCCCGTGAGGAACGGCTGGACCCACACAACTGCGCCGCTCTTGGGGTCGTCCGGTTCCATCGTTTCCCGGTCCGTCTGACCTGCCAGCAGTCCCAGCGGGAGGACCTTGGCCGCCGTCACAATCTCTTCCATCTTCTTGAACAACTTCGGCAGGTCACGCGGGTCGCGCGGGATGCGAAGGGTATAGACGACGTTCTCGGTGTCG
>Ga0224555_1002896_pt1 | contig 18873 bp, 7 predicted proteins | sample 714S23034metaG_FD_180687 | JGI IMG/M metagenome (GOLD analysis project Ga0224555, IMG submission 180687) | Peat soil microbial communities from Stordalen Mire, Sweden - 717 S2 30-34 | ecosystem: Environmental > Terrestrial > Soil > Wetlands > Peat | place: Sweden: Norrbotten County, Stordalen...
CACTGAAGGGCTTGAAAGGCGTGAACTCGGTGGCATTCACCGCGGGCGATCCTGTGGCACTGGCCAAGGTCTTTGCCAAGTGGGCCGGCGAGAACGCGGCGGAGTTCCATTTTAAGTTGGGCATTGTCGACGGCAAGCTGCTGACTGTCGACGATGTGAAAGCTTTGGCCACGATGCCGGGCAAGGACGAGATCTTCTCGAAGCTGCTCTTCCTTATCAACGCTCCGGCGCAGCGGCTGGCCACGGTGATCAACGCCACGGGTCGCGATTTGGCAGTGGTGCTGAACCAGGGTGTAGAGAAAGAGAAGTTTGCGGCGGCGTAGCCGCGGAGGCTGTTAGCTATTAGCTCTTAGCTTCGTTGGTGGCGGGTTGAGTTTCTTGGCCAGCCACGGAAAGAGCTAAAAGCTAATGGCTAAGAGCTAATAGCTGTTTTCAAGGGTTTTTGCTGTACCTCAATCGGAAAGGGCGCTGGTCTGGCGCATCGGAAACTTTCCACTGCGTGGGGCAGCCTTTTGGACGAGAGTTTTGGCTCGGCCACAAATTCAAACGATTCTTGAATGGAGACGAACATGGCGGATATTGCACAGTTGGAAGAACAGATTGTAAGCCTGAGTCTGCTGGAAGCTGCGGCTCTGGTGAAGAAGCTGGAAGAGCGGCTTGGCGTTTCGGCGGCAGCTGCGGCTCCCGTGATGGTGGCTGGCGCGGCGGGCGCTGGCGCTGCGGCCCCGGCAGTCGAGGAAAAGACCGAATTTCAGGTCATCCTGAAGGATGCAGGCGCCAACAAGATCAATACCATCAAGGCGGTACGCGAAGTCACATCCCTGGGTCTGAAGGAAGCCAAGGATCTGGTTGATGGCGCTCCCAAGGCCATCAAGGAAAGCGCGACCAAGGATGAGGCCGAGGCCATCCGGAAGAAGTTTGAGGGCGTCGCGACCGTCGAAATCAAGTAACGGGTCAAGTAAACGGCACGAGACTTGCAAGGGACGCCGGGACGCGCTAACATGTAAGTTGCGCGTCTCTGCAACCTTCGTCCGGATTCTTGCCGGAAGGGGTCTCGGGATGGCGGAAAGTGTGGCGACGTTTCCACACTAGCGTTCGCAGCCGGGTGGTCGTTCCACAACCTCCAGGCGCGGTAACTTGATTTCGCTAAGTTCTTTTGGTCAACGGTTTACCTTGTGGTCAGTCAAGGGTGTCCGTTGAACTTGGTCGGGTAGCTGGCAATTCGCGGCGGAAGCGGATTTTGCGATCGGCGAGGGCAATGGTAGAAAATTCGAATGGGAGCACAGGCGTTGAGCTGCGCTCGTGAGGCATTGCGTCCTTACGGGCTTTTCGTGTCTTCCTGCTGTCCTGCAAGGAGAATTTTGGTTTCTCCGGCAGGCTGAAGCGCACAACTTCCCTTTACGGTTCGACCCTGATTCCGGAGTCTGCCGTTGTGCTCACTTCTCCCATTTGTGCGCAGTCTAGCGCACCTGCCCGCTGCACGCAACATCAACCGCGAATTTGACCGAGTTTTCACCGGAACCCGTCTGACCCGGGTTCATTTCGGAACGCCCCAAAGGCGAGTTTCGACGCGAGTTTCGCATCGAGCTTCGAAACATGCTTCCTGGGCGTGCCAGCAACGTAAGCGCGGAACTGAAATCTCGAGTTTCGCTCATCAGAATCTTCGATTCATTTCGGTATCTTGCTGGCGCCACCGAGACTCGGGCGCCAGCCCGGCGCGGCCACTCGAAAAGCAGGGCGGGCGCCGCAACGACGAGGCTCAGGAGTGATCATGCCTAACGAGAAGCGCGCGATTCGCAGCCGACTCGATTTTTCCAAGATTCCCACTGCAACCCAGATTCCCAACCTGATCGAAGTGCAGCGCCGCTCCTACGAGCGGTTCCTGCAGATGGACAAATTGCCCAACGAGCGCGACGACTCGGGGCTGCAGTCAGTGTTTGTGTCGGTGTTTCCGATTACCGACTTCCGGGGCATCTCGCAGCTGGACTTCGTGGACTATGCGATCGGCAACTGGGAGTGCAAGTGCGGCCACCTGAAGGGCCTGCACCACCTGAGGACGGCCTGCGTCCATTGCGGGGCCATGGTGATTACCAATCCCTTCCTGCCCGGCGACGTGCTCTGCCAGAAGTGCGGCACCTACAACAAGAACACGCCTGACTTCTGCAACAAGTGCGGCGACCCCGTGAGCCTGCAGCTCAAGTACGACCAGCAGGAGTGTGAGGAGCGCGGCATGACCTTCTCCGCGCCGCTCAAGGTCACCGTCCGGCTGACCATCTACGACAAGGACGCCGAGACCGGCAACAAGACCATCCGCGACATCAAGGAGCAGGAAGTCTTCTTCGGCGACATTCCGCTGATGACGCCCAACGGCACCTTCATCGTGAACGGGACCGAGCGCGTGATCGTTTCGCAGTTGCACCGGTCACCTGGCGTGTTTTTTGAGACCGCGAACAACCGCACCTACTTCCTGGGCAAAATCATTCCCTACCGCGGCTCGTGGGTGGAGTTCGAGTACGACCAGAAGAACACGCTCTACGTGCGCATCGACCGCAAGCGCAAGTTCCTGGGAACCATCTTCCTGCGCGCTCTGGGCCTGCGCTCCGACGAGGAGATCCTGAAGACTTTCTACACCGTTGACCGCCTGCATATCGCCGACGGCAAGCTGCAGTGGGAAGTGCAGCAGGATGCCACGAAGGGTACGCACCTTGTGGGTGTGAAGCCGGCGCACGGGATCCTACACGGCAAGGAAGAAATCGCGCACACGGGCCGCAAGATTACGCCCCATGCGCTCAAGGCGCTACGCTCCGCCGGCATCGGCAAGGTGGAAGTGGAAGCCGCCGAGCTCGACGGCGCGCTCACCGCGTCCGACGCGGTCGATACCACGACGGGCGAAGTGATTGTGGAAGCCAATGTGGAGCTGACGGCCGACCGCCTGCACAAGATCATGTCCTCCGGCGCCACCAGTTTCGAGGTCTTCTTCCCCGACCGCGACGACGTGGGCAATATCATATCGAACACGCTCAAGCGCGACTCGGTGCACAAGCCGGAAGAGGCGCTGATCGAGATCTACCGCAAGCTGCGTCCGGGCGATCCGCCCACGCTCGACACCGCGACCGCCCTCTTCGAAGGCATGTTCTTCGATCCGCGCAAGTACGACTTTTCGCGCGTAGGCCGTCTGAAGTTCAACATCAAGCTCTACGAAAATCAGGACGCCACGCAGCTCGATCACCGCACCCTGACGCCCGAGGACTTCTACGCGACCATCCGCTACCTGCTCAAGCTGCGCAAGAACATCGGCGCGGTCGACGATATCGATCACCTCGGCAACCGCCGCGTGCGCGCCGTGGGCGAGTTGATGGAAAACCAGTTCCGTATCGGCCTGGTGCGCATGGAACGTGCGATTAAAGAAAAAATGAGCGTGTATCAGGAACTGAACACCGCGATGCCGCACGACCTCATCAACGCCAAGCCGGTCATGGCGGCCATCCGCGAGTTTTTTGGCTCCTCGCAGCTCTCGCAGTTCATGGATCAGACCAATCCGCTGTCGGAAATCACGCACAAGCGGAGGCTTTCGGCCCTCGGGCCGGGCGGTTTGTCGCGTGAGCGCGCCGGATTCGAAGTCCGCGACGTGCACCCCACGCACTACGGCCGCATCTGCCCGATTGAGACGCCGGAGGGGCCGAACATCGGCCTGATCAGTTCTTTAAGTTGTTTTGCGCGCATCAACGAGTACGGATTTATCGAGTCGCCTTACCGCAAGGTGAAGGACTCGAAGATTCTCGACTTCGTTGAGGTCGTGAACGCCGGCGAGAGCGGTCTGCGCGTGGGCGATCACATCGAGAAGGACGAGGCGCTGCGCCTGAATGCGCAACTGAAGAAGGCGGGCAAGCGCGCCATCGACTGGATTCCCTACAGCTTCTACCTCTCGGCATGGGAGGAAGACCGGCACACCATCGCGCAGGCCAACATCGACTTTAACGACAAGGGCGAGATCACCGAGGACCTGGTGAATGCGCGGCGCATGGGCAACTTTGTGCTGGTCAACCGCGCCGATGTGGACTACATCGACGTCAGCCCCAAGCAACTCGTCTCGGTGGCCGCTTCGCTGGTGCCGTTCCTCGAGCACGACGACGCCAACCGCGCGCTGATGGGCGCCAACATGCAGCGCCAGTCCGTTCCGCTGCTCGCGGCCGAGGCGCCGCTGGTGGGCACGGGCATGGAGGGCGTGACCGCACGCGACTCCGGCGCCGTGATCCTGGCCAAGCGCAACGGCATCGTGGATTCGGTCGACTCCGAACGTATCATCGTGCGCGTCGAAGGCGAGCACCATCCCACGCAGCTTTCGCGCGAGGTGGGTTCCGACATCTACCAGCTCATTAAGTTCAAACGCTCCAACCAGAACACCTGCATTAATCAAAAGCCTGTTGTCCGCGAGGGTGACCGCGTGATCAAGGGCCAGGTCATTGCCGACGGCCCATGCACCGAGCAGGGTGAGCTGGCGCTGGGACGCAACGTCCTGGTGGCCTTCATGCCCTGGCGCGGTTACAACTTTGAGGACGCGATTCTGATCAGCGAGCAACTGGTGCGCGAGGACTACTACACATCGGTGCATATTGAGGAGTTCGAGATCGAGGCCCGCGACACCAAACTGGGTCCCGAGGAGATCACCCGCGATATTCCCAACGTGAGCGAGCACGCGCTACGCGACCTGGACGAAAGCGGCATCGTCCGCATCGGCGCCCAGATCGGCCACGGCGACATTCTGGTGGGCAAAGTCACTCCCAAGGGTGAAACCCAGCTCACGCCGGAAGAAAAACTATTGCGCGCCATCTTCGGAGAAAAAGCCGGCGATGTGCGCGATGCTTCGCTCACCTGCCCTCCGGGCATCGAAGGCACGGTGGTCGACGTGCGCATCTTCAGCCGCAAGGGTCAGGAGAAGGACGAACGCGCCAAGCAGATCGAAGCGGAATACATTGCCAAACTGGAAAAAAACCTTGGCGACGAGATCCGCATTCTCACCGACGAGCGTTTGAAGCGTCTGGAAGGGATTCTGGGCGGCAAGGAAGTGCTGGCCGACCTGCATGACGAGCGCACCAACAAGCGCCTGCTCACCAAGGGGGCCATTCTCGACCGCGACACCATCGAGCGCATCTCGACCAAGAACCTTAAGAGAATTCGTTATAACGACAAGGACCCGCGGGTGAACGAGCAGATCGACGAGATCGAAGAGATGACCTCGCGCCAGATCGAAGTGTTGCGCAAGATCACCAATGAGAAGGTAGCCAAGCTGCAGAAGGGCGACGAGCTGCCTCCGGGCGTCATCAAGCTGGTCAAGGTCTACGTGGCCATGAAGCGCAAGCTGAGCGTGGGCGACAAAATGGCCGGTCGTCACGGCAACAAAGGCGTGATCTCGCGCATATTGCCGGAAGAGGATATGCCGTATCTGCCCGACGGAACGCCGGTGGAGATCGTGCTGAACCCGCTCGGCGTGCCCTCCCGTATGAACGTGGGCCAGATTCTGGAGACGCACCTGGGCTGGGCCGCGCACAAGCTGGGCAAGAAGGTTGCCGAGCTGGTGCAAGCCAACAGCGACGTGGCGTACACGCGCGAGCTCATGAGGAAGGAATTCGCGGGCACCGCCGTTCTGCGCCAGTTGGAAGAGCTCGACGATGAGATGCTCATTCGCGTTGCGCGGGGCATGAAGAAGGGCATCTGGTTCGGTACCGCGGTGTTCGACGGCGCGCGCGAAGAAGAAATCAAGGCGCTGTTGAAGTCGGCCGATCTGCCTTCCTCCGGCAAGACGCCGCTCTTCGACGGCATGACGGGCGAACAGTTCGAGCAGCCGGTGACGGTGGGTTACATCTACATGCTCAAGCTTTCGCACCTGGTCGACGACAAGATTCACGCGCGTTCCATCGGTCCGTACTCGCTTATCACGCAGCAGCCGCTGGGTGGCAAGGCGCAGTTCGGTGGGCAGCGTTTCGGCGAGATGGAAGTGTGGGCTCTCGAAGCCTACGGCGCCGCCTACATCCTGCAGGAACTGCTCACCGCCAAGTCCGACGACGTTTACGGCCGCACCAAGATTTACGAGGCCATCGTCAAGGGCGAAGCGGCCATCGAGCCGGGCGTGCCCGAGTCGTTCAATGTGTTGATTCGCGAATTGCAGTCACTGTGCCTCGACGTGGAATTGATCAAGCGTGCCGACCTGATCAAGAAAACGCCTGCAACCGAAGTGGCGGCAGTGGCCGATTGAAAAAGCAGCTTCTAGCTACTAGCTTCTAGCCTGACCGGGGTTGAACTAGCAGCCGAGGCGGTCGAAAATTTGCGGAACGCGCAGGCCTTTTCTTAGACGGGCGTGTTCCGCCGGAAATATAAACCGCTTCCCAAGCCCGGGAAGCCAAAAAGCTAGTAGCTAGAAGCAAGAAGCTAGCAGCTAGAACCGGAGGCTCACCTTGTTCCGTTCCAATCCGTTTGAGCTTACCAGCCCGATTACCGACTTCGACGCCATCCGCATCATGCTGGCCTCGCCGGAGAAGATCCGCAGCTGGTCGCATGGCGAAGTCACCAAGCCGGAGACCATCAACTACCGCACCTTCAAGCCGGAGCGTGACGGCCTGTTCTGCGCGCGCATCTTTGGCCCGGTCACCGACTGGGAGTGCTTGTGCGGCAAGTACAAGCGCATGAAACACCGCGGCGTGATCTGCGACAAGTGCGGCGTGGAAGTGACGGTCTCGAAGGTGCGCCGCGAGCGCATGGGCCACATCGAACTGGCTTCTCCTTGTTCTCATGTCTGGTTCTTCAAGGGCCTGCCCTCGCGCATCGGCCACCTGCTCGACATCTCGCTGCGCGATCTTGAGAGCATTCTCTACTTTGAGTCCTACGTCGTGGTCGATCCCGGCGACGCGCCGGTGCGCGAGCGCGAGATCATCAAGGACGAAACGCGTTTCCGCGAGTTGGACCAGCAGTTCCGGCCCTCCGGCTTCAAGGCCATGATGGGCGCCGAGGCCATCAAGGAATTGCTGAAGCGCGTGAGCATCGAAGAGCTGGCCATGGAGCTGCGCGAGCGCATGAAGACCGAGACCTCCGCGCAGAAGAAGCTGAAGTTTGCCAAGCGGCTCAAGGTCGTTGAGGCCTTTCGCAAATCGTCCAACAAGCCGCAGTGGATGATTCTCGACGTGCTGCCGGTCATTCCTCCAGAGCTGCGCCCCCTGGTGCCGCTGGACGGCGGCCGCTTTGCCACGTCCGATCTGAACGACCTGTATCGCCGCGTCATCAACCGCAACAACCGGTTGAAGAAGCTGATGGATCTGCACGCGCCTGAAGTGATCGTGCGCAACGAGAAGCGCATGCTGCAGGAGGCCGTCGACGCTCTGTTCGATAACGGCCGCCGCGGCCGCGTGCTGAGGGGCGCCAACAATCGCCCGCTCAAATCTCTGAGCGACACCCTCAAGGGCAAGCAGGGCCGCTTCCGCCAGAACCTGCTGGGCAAGCGCGTGGACTACTCGGGCCGTTCGGTGATCGTGGTCGGTCCCGAACTCAAGCTGCACCAGTGCGGTCTGCCCAAGAAGATGGCGCTCGAGCTGTTCAAGCCGTTCATCTATCACCGCCTGGAGCAGACCGGCCAGTGCACCACCATCAAGCAAGCCAAGGAAATGGTGGAGATGCAGGAGCCGGTGGTGTGGGACATCCTCGAGGAAGTCATCAAGGACCATCCAGTGCTGCTGAACCGCGCCCCAACCCTGCACCGCCTGGGCATTCAGGCCTTTGAGCCGGTGCTGGTCGAGGGCAAGGCCATCAAGATTCACCCGCTGGTCTGCACCGCGTTCAACGCGGACTTCGACGGCGACCAGATGGCCGTGCACATTCCGCTGTCGCCTGAGGCGCAGATTGAAGCCAGCGTACTGATGCTGGCCTCGCACAACATCCTATCGCCCGCGTCGGGCCAGCCCATCACCGTGCCCACGCAGGACATGGTGCTGGGCCTCTACTACCTGACCAAGGCCAAGAAGGGCGCCAAGGGCGAGGGCCGCGTCTTCTCGAACACCGAAGAAATTCTGATGGCGCTCGAAGCCGGCGAGGTGGAGACACTTTCGCCCATCCGGCTGCGCTACTCGGGCAAAGTGCTCGATATGACCACCGCCTACGACGATCAGGACCTGACCCACACCGAGCCGGTGGACTTCGACAAGGAGTATCTCTCGACCACAGTAGGCCGCGTGATCCTCAACGACGCGCTTCCCGCCGGCATGCCGTTCATCAACGGCCTGCTCAAGAAGAAGGGCATCGGGCAGCTGGTGAACTACTGCAACCAGAACCTCGGCCTGGAAATCACCGTGGGCATGCTCGATCGCATCAAGTCGCTGGGCTTCAACTACGCCACGCGTTCCGGTCTTTCCGTGGGCCTCGACGACATGGTCATTCCGGCCAGCAAGTACACCGTCGTCGACGAAGCCGACAAGAAGGTGATCGAAGTCCAGAAGCAGTACATGGACGGCGCCATCACCAACGGCGAACGTTCCAACAAGGTCATCCAGATGTGGTCGTTGGTGACGGACCAGGTGGCCGACGAGATGTTCTCGAACATGAAGCGGGCCGACGACGAAGGCGCCATGAACCCGATCTACATCATGGCCGACTCCGGCGCCCGTGGTTCGAAGCAGCAGATTCGCCAGTTGAGCGGCATGCGCGGTCTGATGGCCAAGCCGTCAGGTGAAGTCATCGAGACGCCCATCACCTCCAACTTCCGCGAAGGGCTGACCGTGCTCGAGTACTTCATTTCAACGCACGGCGCGCGCAAGGGCCTGGCCGATACGGCGCTCAAGACCGCCGACTCCGGCTACCTCACCCGCCGCCTCGTCGACGTGGCGCAGGACGTGATCGTGACCGAGAACGATTGCGGTACGCTCGAAGGCATCTACGTCGGATCGATTGTGGAATCCGGCGAGATCATCGAGCCGTTGCGCGACCGCATCATCGGCCGCGTGTCACTGGAGCGCATCAAGGACTACGACGGCAACGTGGTGGTTGAGGTCAACCAGTCCATCGATGAAGAAATCGCGTCGGCGATTCAGGGCGCGGGCGTGGAGAAGGTGAAGATCCGCTCCGTGCTCACCTGCGAGTCGCGCCGCGGCGTGTGCGCGTTGTGCTACGGGCGCAACCTCGGCTCCGGCCGCATGGTCGAGCTGGGTGAAACCTGCGGCGTCATCGCCGCACAGTCCATCGGCGAACCGGGCACGCAGCTCACCATGCGTACCTTCCACGTGGGCGGCACGGCCAGCCGCGTGCAAGACCGGTCGCGCCTCGATGCCAAGAACAACGGCTATGTGCGTTTCATCAACCTGAACACGGTCGAAAGCAAGGAAGGCGAGCTGGTGGCCATGAATCGCTCCGGTTCGGTGGCCATCGTGGACGAGCGTGGCCGCGAAAAGGAGCGCTACCAGGTGGTCTACGGCGCGCGCCTCCGCGTGAAGGATGGCTCTGCCGTCAAGCTGGGCGAAGTGCTCGCCGAGTGGGATCCCTACACCTACGCCATTCTCACCGAGATCGGCGGCGCGGTGCAGTTCAAGGACCTGCAGGAAGGCATCACGCTCAACGAAGAAGTGGACGAAGTCACCGGCCTTTCGCGCTGGGTGGTTGCCGACTCGCCCGATGAGAAGCGGCAGCCGGCCATCGCCATTAAGGGCGCCAAGGGACACAAGCGCTATCTGCTGCCCCGCGGCGCGCACCTCATGGTGCAGGATGGCGACGAAGTGGGTCCGGGCGACGTGCTCGCGAAGATTCCCAAGGAGTCGACCCGCACCAAGGACATCACGGGCGGTCTGCCCCGCGTGGTCGAGCTATTCGAGGCGCGCAAGCCGCGCGAAACCGCCATCATTTCGGAAATCGACGGTGTCGTCCGCTTCGGCGAAGTCTCGAAGGGCCAGCGCAAGATCTACATCACGGCCGACAACGGCGACGAGAAGGAGTACTCGGTGCCGCGCGGCATTCACGTCAACGTGCAGGAAGGCGAACGCCTGCGCGCCGGCGATCCTCTGATGGACGGGCCCCTGAACCCGCACGACATTCTTGCCGTGCTGGGCGAAAAGGAACTGCAGGCTTACCTGGTGAACGAAATCCAGGAAGTTTACCGCCTGCAGGGCGTGGCCATTTCGGATAAACATATCGAAGTCATCGTGCGGCAGATGCTCAGGTGGGTGCGCATTGACGAAGTGGGCGATACGGGCTTCCTGCTCGAGCAGCAGGTGGATCGTTTCCGCTTCCGCGAAGAGAACGAGAAGGTGCTGCAGAACGGAGGCCGTCCGGCCATCGGGCGTCCGCTGCTCCTGGGCATCACCAAGGCTTCGCTCTCTACCGACAGCTTCATCTCCGCGGCCAGCTTCCAGGAGACGACGCGCGTGCTCACTGAAGCCAGCATCAACGGCGCGATCGACAACCTGCGCGGCCTCAAGGAGAACGTGATCGTCGGGCGTTTGATCCCGGCGGGCACGGGCCTCGAGTACTACCGCAACGTCCAGCTCTCACCGGAGCTCGAGGAAGCGGCGGCGCGCGTGCAGCAGGAAGTGACGGCCGAGATCGAGGCCGCCGAGCGCGAGTTGGAGCTGATGCGGCAGGAAGGTGAAGCCGAAGAGATGGCTGCCGAATAGAAGCAGTGGTCAGTTGTCAGTGATCAGACGAGGCCCGGCCGAAAGCCGGGCCTCAACTTTTTGCCAGATTCCACAAACAGTCGGTGCCCCACATCTCGATTTTGAGATGTGGGATAGCACGAACCTCAACTCCCCGCTCTCAACTCTCCACCTGCGCAAGGATGGGAAACCATCGAATTTTCACGCGCATCGCATGTCTGCCCGCCCCGCGCCCGCTCCGCCGGACCTCTAGGCGGCAGCGCGTTTCCGGGCTTGCTTCGCCGCATACATAGCGGCATCGGCGGTGCTCAACAGTCCGTCCCTGTTGGTTGCATCTTCGGGATAAAAGGCAATGCCTACGCTGGCCGACCCGTAGAACTGATGTCCCTCGGCCGTGAATGGCTCGTCGTAGCATCGCTCGATCCGCAAGGCGATCTCTTCCACCTCCGTTCGGCTGCGCACCGCCGGCGCCACCACGGCAAATTCGTCGCCGCCCAGGCGCGCAAGCATGTCGCCGGGGCGTAGCTGGCGTTTCATGCGCTGGGCCACCGCCTGCAGATACAGGTCTCCTACCTGATGGCCGTACTGATCGTTGACCTGCTTGAAGCGATCCAGATCGATAAAGATGAAGCCAAACACGCCTGCGCATGCGCGCGCTTCCTGAATCTGTGTTTCAAGCTGTTTTTCGAGAGAGAACCGGTTGGGGATGTCGGTCAGCAAGTCGAACTCCGAGCGGTAAACCAGATCGCAGTAGAGGGTCGAGGTTTCGATGGCCAGTTTGGCGAGCCCGGCTCCCAGCGCCAGGGCCGCAGACTCGTCCGCGCTGGGCTTGACGAAGCGCGGAATGGCGGCGAAGAGCGTGCCCAAAGACGCACCCGAACGGCTGTGAATTTCCTGCTGGACGACGCGTTGCGAGGTGATGACGGCAGGGCGCTGACCGAAAAACGTGCCGTCTACGATCTCGCACCAGGACGAAGCGCCGCGCAGTTTGAAAGTAACCAGATCTGTGATCTGCTCGATGATCTCCTTCAGCGGACGTGAGCTATTGAGTTCCTCGAGGACCAGGCTGCGCCGCCGCTCCAGATAAGCCAGGGCTACGGTTTCGTGGCGCCTTTTCCACTCCCGATACCAGCTCCAGGCGCCGACCACGAACACTACAACGAGCAGGAGGGACACAAGCATGATGAGATTACGCACGTTCAGTGGCGTAGGTCTGGCGACCACCTCGATGTCGGAAAAGGAGCGAAGCAGAATATTGAAAGGCGCCGCTTCCGTGAATGGATTGGAACCCTCCATCAGGCAAATGCCGGTGACCCGAATCGTTGTGCCCACTGGGACCTGCAACATCGGCGGCGGAAGGTTGGGTGGGGGTGGATGGCGATATATCGCGGTAAACATTTGTCCCGCGGAAACCAGGACATACTCGTCCTGCGCCGCCTCCCGGGCCTCGGTCACCACACGTGCCTCGGTCGAAACCAGATCGTACTGGTGCCCACCGGGGTCGTTTCTGCTCCAGTAGGCAAGTTGGCGCCAAGTGAATTGTTGAGGCGCGATGGACGCCTGCACATTGCTGTCCAGAACTTCCGCGTGCGCCAGGGTCAAACGCATGTTGTTGGTATCGGGAAAGCCCGTGGCGTCGGCTATATCGCCAACCTGCAACGGCTCAGAGGTTTGGGTCGAGACCCACAAACTCGTAGCGGCGTTCTGAAGCACCACGGCCTCGCCGGGCTGGTAATACGTGATGGTCCCATGCACCCTCAGCCTCTGGGTGAGATCGCGGATATGATAGCCGGCGATGATTCCGCCCATCGGCGTCACGGGAAGGAGCCATGGACTGGCAACGGCGCGCCTGAGAACCCTGATGTCCGCCAGGGACGAAACTTTGATTTTGGCGCCGGTCTGTTGCATTTTGCTGTCGAACTTTCTTCCCGCGGCGCCGGTGACCTCTACCTCCGCGTCGAGCAGGTTTGCCAGCGCATTCCTATCGTGGGTTTCCAGTTCGAGGTCGATGTAACCACCCTCCATGAGCAACTGAAGGCGGCCACTGGGGGCCGACGAACTGGACAGCAAATCCGCGGCCCGGATCACGCCATGAGCGCTTACCCGCCTGCAAACGATCTTTGTGCGCATCAGGTCGTCATACCCCACTGGTAGCGGCCTAGGCAACTTGCTGTGCCCCAGCAGCGCAATGGAAGTGGAAACGATGTAGGGCAGGAAGCTGGGATAAGTTGTTCCCCGCACCAGAACTCGATCCCCTGCTACAACCCTGGCATCCGTGGTCACCCTTACGAAAATGGCCTCGTCGCCCTCCTGCACGTTCATGTCGCCGGTGCCGGGATTGAAGTAGATAACGGTGCCTTCAAAGGCCACCGGGATGTGGCGTTCGGCTTCAGCATTGCTGAGGGCGGTAATGGCGCGCAGAGTGGTCAACGGGGCGTCAGCTTGCGCCCACACGGGTGGTGCGCAGATCGCAAGCAATGCGAAGAGGAGAGCAAATCTCTTCATGGGCGCAACTCAACCGGGCAGATGCAAGACATCCGCTTCTCCATGCTTATCGGCTGGCAGGGGCAAAAGAATTAACTGGCTGCAATAGGCCTGCAGGGGCTTTGCGCTGGATCGAAGTGCGGAGCCTTCTAGGAGCGATCTTTCTTCACGAGATCGTCTTCGTCGAGAGCTTCCGCCTCCCGGCTCCTGCCCATCCGCGTGTACTTGGCGACGTACATCGAGGCGTCGGCCGCGCTCAGCAGGGTTTCCACCGTTTCGGCATCCTCCGGGTACAGAGCGAGGCCCACGCTGGCCGAGCCGTGGATAACGCATTCGTCTCTTACAAAAGGTTCGTGGAAACAGATTTCCAGCCGCTCTGCGATCTCTTCAATTTCGTCGCGGCTGTGCACGACTGGAACCAGCACTGCGAACTCATCTCCGCCCAACCGCGCCAGCGTGTCGCCGGGACGCAGTTGCCGTTTCATGCGCTGCGCCACTTCCTGCAGGTAAAGATCGCCCACCAGGTGCCCGTGCACGTCGTTTACGCGCTTGAATTGATTCAGGTCGATATAGATCAAGCCAAAGACGCCGGCCGACTGGCGCGCCGCTTGAATCATTGCTGCCAGCTTCTTTTCCATGACGAAGCGATTCTGCACGTCGGTCAGCAGATCGAACTCCGAGCGGTACACCAGGTCTGTGTAGATCCGCGAAGTTTCGATCGCCAGGGTAGCCAGCGCCGCCGCCAAGGCCAGGGCCTCCTGCTCCGCGGCACAAGGCTTGGTGCGCGCGTCGAAGGCGGCGAACAACGAGCCGAGCGGCGGTCCGGAGCGAGAAGGAATGGGATGTTCGGCGGTCCGCAACGACGCAGCGGAGAGCCGCGACGGCCGGTTGCCCAGCGTGGCGCCTTCGGCAACATGGCACCAGCAGGCGGCCCCATTCAGCCGCACTGAAACCAGCTCGGTGATCCTCTCCAGAATCCCGGCCAGCGGCCGGGATTGGTTAATGTCCTCCAGAATGCGCGCACGGCGCTGTTCTAGGTACGCCAGAGAGACAATGTTGCGCCGGCTCTTGTACCCAAGGAGCCACCCACGCATCCCCATCACGAGCACGATGGCAAGCAGAAGGCCGACAATCAGCCAGAGATGGTGCAAATTCAGCCATGGCGGCTGGGTGATGATCTGGATGTCGTCAAGGCCGCGCATCAGGATAGTGAAGGGCACTTCGCCATTGAATGGATTGGCATCAGTGAGCATGCAGATGCCGGTGACACGGACGCGCGCGCCCGGAGCAATCCCCCGCATCGGGGCAAGCGTGGCTAGTTGCAACCTAAAAGGATGGCGAATGATGGCGGAAAACAGGTGTCCGTCGGAATCGAGCACATACTCGTCCTGCGTGGCCTGCCGGACCTCGGTGACGACCAGGCCTTCAACGGAAACCAGGTCGAAGGCGCGGCTGTGGCCCTCGTTCCCGCCCAGGGCCAGTTCGCGCCACGTGAATAACGAAGGGACGACCGGCGCCTGGATAGAGCTATCCATAACCTCGCTGCGGGTCAAGGTCAGGAAACCATTTTGTACATCCGGGAACCCGATCGCGCTAGCCCGATCGCCAATCCTCTGCGGGCTGTAGGATTCGGTCGCAATCCAAAGGCTCTTTGAGCCATCCTGGAGCACCAGCGCCGTACCGGGCTCATAGTAAGTAATGGTTCCCTGGACGCGCATCCGCTCCGAGTTATTGGCTGTCTGGTAGCCGGTGATGATACGATCCATCGGCGTAACCGGCAGCGACCATGGATCGGAGCTGGCATGTTTCAGAATCTTCACGCCATCCAGCGACTGAATGTGGAACAGGATCCCGGTCTGCTGCATTTTGTTGTCGAATTCGCCGGAAACTGTACCGGTGATCTGAACTTCGGAGTCGAGCAAGTCTTTAAGGGCGTTTTCATCGTCGCTGTCAACGTTCGCGTCTGCTGGCCCTCCGTCGACGCTCAAGCGCAGAAAAGTCGCCGGCGTAGGAGAGCGGCGGTCGGGTATGAGATCGGCAGACAGAACAAAGGCGTGAACAGTGACGAACTTGCAGTCGGTGTCGCCTCGGATCATCTGTGCGAAGCTGGGATGCCCGGGCGTGGGCAATGCGACGTGGCCTAAGCGGACGATGTCGCTGCTTTCGACGTAGGGCCGGAAGCTATCGCGCATCGTTCCCGTTACCCGGATGCGATCGCCAGGAATGAGCTTGAAGCTCGTCTTGGCGTGGACAAAAATCGCGTCGTCGCCATCTTGCACAAAGGTGTCTTCGTTGTACCAGCGAAAATAGGTGACGGTCGCCTCGAAGCTCACCGGCAAGTGTTTGCTGGCTTCAGCGTTGGTGAGCGTGGCCGCGGCATGCAGAGTGGTTAATGGCGCAGGCTGAGCTACCCCCCCAGCCGCAACGCATGCGAAGGCCATAGCTACCGCGGCAACAAATCGTTTCTTCAACTCGAACGCGCGCCCCTTACTGTGATTTCGCTGCTCCTGCGATATAAATTCACCGTTCTCCGCCGCCCCCACAATCTTTCGTGCCGGTAGCGCGGTAGTGGGATGCGAGGGGGAACAACGCGGGGGTACTGCCTTTCCATCATGTTAATCGCGCAGAAGACTTTGGAAATAGCACTTTTGGTACCTTGACTTGTGGTCGTTTGGGGTGATTCCTTTCCCCGTTATCGCCTTTGATCGCAATAATTTCCGGGACAAAAAAGGCAACGCGCCCAACTCCGCCGGAAGCGCCCCGAAGGACCCCGGCAATGATCCCCTTTAGACCCATGGAAAAGCCCGTCTGCCGGTAGTTCTACACTAAGATGGAGCCGCATCGATTTGAAGCGCGGCGATCGAACAGAAAATGGCAAAAAAACTTCGCGTAGGCATTCTTTTTGGCGGGCGCAGCGGCGAGCATGAGGTCTCTCTGCTGTCTGCCGCTTCGGTTCTGCGGGCCATCGATCGCGACAAGTTCGACGTAGCCCCCATCGGCATCACCCGGGAGGGCCGCTGGCTGGCCGCGGCAGATGCCAACCATCTGCTCAATGGCGACACGAGCGCGGGCTCGCGGCGGCTGCGCGCCGGCGACCCTGAAGCCACGCCCGGCGCAAAACTCCTTCACGAGGGCATTCCTACGCTGCTGGCGCCGGAACCCCGCTCCGCCACTCTCAACCAAGGCCAGGAAAAAACCCTCGACGTTGTGTTTCCCGTTCTGCACGGCACCTTCGGCGAGGACGGCACCATGCAGGGGCTCTTCGAGCTCGCCGGCATCGCCTATGTCGGCTCCGGCGTGCTGGGCTCGGCGGCAGGCATGGACAAGGACGTGATGAAACGCCTCTTCGTCGAAGCCGGGCTGCCCATCGTCAAACATGTCACGCTGCTCCGCGCGAATTGGGAGAAGAACCCGCGCAAAGCCGTCGCGCAGGTCGAGAAGGCGCTCCGCTATCCGGTCTTTGTGAAACCGGCGAACCTTGGATCGTCGGTGGGCATCACCAAGGCGCATGACCGCAAGGAGCTCGGTCCCGCGCTTGCCGTGGCCGCGAAATACGACCGCAAGCTCGTCGTGGAGCAGGGCGTCGGCAAGAAGACGCGCGCGCGGGAGTTCGAAGTCGCGGTGCTGGGCAACGACGATCCCAAGGCCAGCGTGGTGGGCGAGATCGTTCCCGGCAAGGAGTTCTACGACTACGAGGCCAAGTATCTTTCCGAAGGCTCCGTACCTGTCATCCCCGCCAAATTAGGCCGGTCCGAGACCAGGAGAATTCGCGAGATGGCGGTCGCCGCATTCCGCGCCTGCGACCTTGCGGGCCTGGCGCGCGTGGACTTCCTGATGGAGCCCGAGGGCAAGCAACGCATCTTTGTGAACGAAGTGAACACCATGCCCGGCTTCACGCAGATCAGCATGTACCCCAAGCTGTGGGAGGTCTCGGGCCTCAGCTACACCGATCTGATCACGCGCCTCATCGAACTCGCCCTCGAGCGGCAGGCAGAAAAGAACAAGACGGTATACAGCAGGGACTAGGGACGTAGGGACTAAGGGACTAGGGACTAAGGGAACAACGGGCTCATTGCTGGTGTCTAATTCATCAGGCTATCCAACGTCACCTTGGGCTCACTGCGAACTGTGAACTACGAATTGTGAACTGTGAACTGCGAACGACGAACTAACCACTAACCACTAACCCCTGTATTCTTGATACCGAGGAAGAACTGCCATGACTCTGCTCGACGCTCCCCAGTACGACCCCGCGCGCTCGCGGCGCAATCTGCTGATCGTGCAGTGCAGCGTGGGCGCCTTCGTGTTGCTGTTTATCGGTTGGTGGCTGGTGGCCAGCCGGCCGGTGGACTGGCCCTGGAACTGGAATCGCTATCTCTTCGGGCGCCACGCGGTGAACAAATTCCTGACCGCGGTCGAGGCCGACGATCTGACCCGCGCCTACGGCATCTGGACCAACGACAAGAACTGGCAGCAGCATCCTGACCAGCACAGTGTCTATCCCTACGCGCGCTTCCAGGGCGATTGGAGCCCCACCAGCCCCGACAACGAATATGGCGCCATCAAGAACCACAAGATCGCGGAGGCGGCGCGCTACGGCAACAACCTGCTGGTGGCCGTGCTCATCAACGGCCGCAAAACCGATGCTCTCAACCTCTCCTACGAACCCAAGACCGGCCAACTCAGCTTCGCGCCGCCCGGCGTGAGCCTCTACCTGGGACCGTAAAAGGCAGGGAACAGGGAACCGTAGCGCCGGTCTCCTGACCGGCTGTACTGAGGGCCTCCTGGCCCTCAGCTCTCAGCCAGCTCCCTGACCCCTAAAACCTGAAACCTGACACCTGAACCATGGTGTTTCGTTAAGTCCAGCAGAATCAAGAGAAATGTTCGATTTCGTGCTGCCAAAAATCGCCACATATTGGCTTGGAAGCAACCGTTTGACACGCCTGCGTTGGTCTGGAGCTTCGCGATTTTTTGAGACAAATTAACGAGAATTGCGCGCTTTAGCAGTGAGTGTGAATAGAGAATTTCGCGAATAAGAGCCGCGGTTGGCAGAGAATTTCGCACTTATGGGAAATTATCTGCAAACCTTCGCGAGAAAAAGGTCAATTTCACGGTTCTATTCGCCAATTGATTGCTCAATTTCACGGTATTTGTCTCGAAAAATCGCAACCGCCCACGCGAACATTCCCGGGGCGCGCCGCACCACTGAAGCGAACATTTGGCCGGGTGAACGCACCCGATAAACGAACATTTGCGTTGATTCCATGGGACTTCTCCGATCAAGGCCGGCAGAAGAGAAAAATGCAGGTCATCCTGAGCGACGGCCGCCCGTCGCACACTTCACACTCACACTTCGCACTGCTCACTGACCACTGATCTCTGTTCTCTGATCTCTGAAAGCTACGGCGCGACTTCGGTGAGGGCTTCGGTGTGTTTGCTCATCTTTGCGGTGCGGGCGAGCTTGTCCCAGTTGAAGGGCTTGCCGTCGATGGCGCGCTTGAGCGTCTTGAAGAGCACGACGGAGAAAACTTGCCGATAGGCGAAGCGCTGCAGCCAGATGTGGAAGAGCAGCCAGCCGTCGCCCTTGTTGGCGGGATGACGCCGCTCCAGGCTGAAGGCCAGCGACGAAGTGATGAAGTCGATGAGCAGGAAAGCGCCGAAGTAGGCCAGCAGCTTTTCAAAGCTCGCCGCTGAGGCGGCTTCGGGGTTGTAGTGGCGATCGACGAAGTAGTTGACGATGCCGGCCACGAACATGATGTCGATGAAC
>Ga0224555_1002898_pt1 | contig 18869 bp, 15 predicted proteins | sample 714S23034metaG_FD_180687 | JGI IMG/M metagenome (GOLD analysis project Ga0224555, IMG submission 180687) | Peat soil microbial communities from Stordalen Mire, Sweden - 717 S2 30-34 | ecosystem: Environmental > Terrestrial > Soil > Wetlands > Peat | place: Sweden: Norrbotten County, Stordalen...
TCTACCGGATCCTGTCGAAGGTGGCGCACTCGACCCATCCGGTGCTGATATTGGGCGAGAGCGGCACGGGCAAGGAGATGGTGGCGCGCTCGATCCACAACAACGGGCCGAATGCGGCCAAGCCGTTCATCCCGGTGGACTGCGGCTCGCTGGTGCCGACGCTGATCGAGAGCGAGCTCTTCGGCCATGTGAAGGGCGCGTTCACCGGCGCCAACCGCTCCAAGGGGGGACTGCTTTCGGCCGCCGACGGCGGCACCGTCTTTCTGGACGAGATCGGCGAGCTTCCGCTGGATCTGCAGGCCAAGCTGCTGCGCGCCTTGCAGGAGAAAGAGGTCCGCCCGGTGGGGGCCACCCATGCGGTGCCGATTACGGCGCGGGTGCTGGCGGCGACCAACCGCGACCTGAGCGCGATGGTGGAGCAGGGACTCTTCCGCAAGGACCTCTACTTCCGCCTCAGCGTGGTCAACCTCAAGCTGCCTCCGCTGCGTGAACGCAGGAACGACATCACCGTGCTGGCGGCGCACTTTCTGGAGCGGATGCACCGCGAGACGGGCGCGTCACACGTCTTCAGCGAGGATGCGGTCCGGCTGATGACCGAGTACGACTGGCCGGGCAATGTGCGCGAGCTGGAGAATGCGATCGAGTGTGCCTGCTCCCTCTCTTCGGGGCCAGTGCTGCACATGGCCGATCTGCCCACGCAACTGCAGGACTTCCGCGCGCACTGCTGGGAGGCGAACCTCTCGTCGGTAGCCGAAGCGGGCGATGGGCTGGAGGGGGAGAACACGGGCCCGGAAGGCAGCATTGTCTCCATCGCCAACATGGAGAAGCAGGCCATCCTGGGCACCATCAGTCAGTTGAACGGAGACAAGCTGATGGCGGCGCGGCTGCTGGGCATCGGCAAGACCACGCTCTATCGCAAGCTGAAGGAGTATGGCCTGGCCGAGGCAGGAGAGTCAATGGAGAACTGAAGAAATCTCCGCGTGGGGCTCGTGACAGCGGGCTAGGTCTCTGATCCTATGATGTGCGGCTGACAAAGATCATGCCGGCGGTGGGATTTGGATTCATGGAAGTCGGTGCGATCACCCATTTTCCGTATCAAGGGAACAAAGATGTGCTCCATCAGTTTCTGGTGGAGATGCAAACCTTCCATTGGGTGCATGTCCAGCTTGGGAAGAAGGACTATCGGCAGATTGTCGGCTGTTGAACAAGGAGCGGGAATCGGAACGGATACGATAGCCGACAGATCCATTCGTTGCTCCACTAATTCGTGAAATCGCTGACATCATCCAGCGTTCCTAGATGAGTACCGATAGACGCCGATGGCGCCGCCGATCCTCAATGATATCAAGATTTTGCGGATTCCAGTCGCCATACCGACTTCCCATTACTGATCAGATCATTTCAGTCGCCCTTCGGTTCGCCCCCCAATGCCTCTAAATGTGAAGTTGCAATAGGTTGTTGTCCATCTGACCGAGAACGAAGAAGCTGATTGTGACGAGCAAGCAGTAACTTCGGAGGCCAGATGGACTATCACCATCATGCTCGACTGACGATTTACAGTCGAGAGCAACTTGCCAAGAGTGTTTTGCAGGGCCGGTTGAGCCTGTGCGAGGCGGCAGCCGAGCACAGGCTCAGCCGGCAGACGGCTGCCAAGTGGGTGCGGCGATTCAAGACGGAAGGCATGGCTGGTCTGACGGACCGCAGCTCGCGTCCCCAGCGGTTGCGACAACCCACAGCGCCTGAGCTGGTGACCCTGGTCGAAGCCATGCGCCACGAGCGCTGGACGGGGGCGCGGATCGCCCAGGCCACCCGCCTGAGCCGCGCTACCGTCAGCCGCATCCTGACCCGGCTGAAGCTGAACAAGACCAGGATGCTGGAGCCGCAGCTCCCTGTCGTGCGCTATGAGCATCCCTGCCCCGGCGACATGCTGCACCTCGACATCAAGAAGTTCGCCCGCATCGTCAAGGCAGGCCATCGCATCACCGGCAACCCGCGCGACGAGACCCGCGGCGCAGGTTGGGAGTTCCTCTACGTCGCCGTGGACGACCACTCGCGCATGGCCTACACCGCCCTTTATCCGGACGAGCGCGCCGACTCCTCAGCCGCCTTCCTCACAGAGGCCGTCGCCTGGTTCCAGCGCTTCGGCGTGACCACCCGGCGCGTGCTCACCGACAACGGCCCATGCTTCTACGCGCTCCAGTTCGCACATGCTTGCCGCGACCTCGGCATCGCCCACAAACGAACCCGCATCTACACTCCGCGCACCAACGGTAAGGCGGAGCGCTTTATCAAAACCGCAATCCACGAATGGGCCTACGCCCGAAGATACGAAAACTCCGCAGAACGGTCCGCCCAGCTCACCCCCTGGACGCACCAGTACAACTGGCACCGTCCGCATGCTAGCCTGAAACAAATGCCGCCCATCAGCCGCCTCGGTATCGATGTCAACAACCTGTTGAGACACCACATCTAAAGGCCCACAAGCAACAAAGCGGCTGTATAATCGTGTCGATCTCGAAACCACAAGGAACTCCTGGTTCAGATGCCCGCGATAGTCCCTACATTCTTCGCCTACCCTTGCCTTCCAGCCCAAATAGGAGAGGCGGTAGAGCATGCTGTACGCAATCTCCGGGAAAAATCCGGGATCGAGACCGTAAAGTCATGGCGAGAGCTCGATATAGCAGGCCATTTCATTGCGGATCAGGTCTTAAACAAGATCGATGAAGCTAAAGTGTTCGCGGCAGATGTTACGCAACTCAACTTCAACGTCACATACGAACTTGGATTCGCCCTAGCTAAGGGCAAGAGAGTCGTTCTCACTCGCCATAAGGGCCTTCGGCCCTCGCCGCCCCTTATCTCAGAGGTTGGGATCTTCGACACCCTAGGCTATCTGGAGTATCAGAACAGCGATGAGCTCGAAGCCATAATCCGCAACATTACGGATTTCACTCCGTCGATCAAGAACATTTACGCCCTGAATAAGAATGCGCCTGTGTATCTAGTCGCTGCAAGGGTGCGAACTGATCCCGTAACCAGAATCATCTCCAGGGTGAAAAAGGCCAGATTGTTCTTTCGAACCTTTGATCCCCAGGAAACACCGCGCCTATCTGCTACCCACGCATTCGAACAGGTGTCCCAATCGTTCGGAGTGCTCGTTCACCTATTACCTGAGCGCATCATCGAATCCAGCGTCCACAATATTCAGAGCGCCTTTCTGGCTGGCCTGGCCGACGGGTTCGGAAAGGTCCTCCTTTTATTGCAGGACGGAGAGGAACCCGTCCCGCTCGACTATCGCGACCTTGTGACGCCCTTCCTGCATCCCTCACAAATTGACAATGCAATCGCGGACTTCGCCCCGAAAGTTACGGAGGCCATGCAGGAGAGGGAACCTGTTATTTCCGAGAGGGAGAAGACGCTCTTGGAATCGATAAGCTTCGGGGCGTCCGCAGCAGAAAACGAGTTCCGCGAACTCTCCGGCTATTACTTAGACACCGAGCAGTTCTACCGAGCAATGCGAGGAGAGGTTCGCCTAGTCGTCGGAAGAAAAGGGGCTGGGAAAACGGCGATTTTCGCACAGGTCCGAGACCGAATACGGCAGAATTCCCGGCACGTCGTGCTTGATCTGCTGCCTGATGGATACCAATTAATAAAGTTCAAAGAGATGGTCTTGAAATTCCTCGGCGCGGGGTCGCTGGAACACACGATCACAGCGTTCTGGGAGTATTTGTTACTCCTCGAGATTTGCCATAAGCTTCTACAAAAAGATCGTCTCAATCACACGCGAGACAGGCTGCTCTCGCAGCCTTACCGAGACCTCGCAAATCTCTATCAAACAGATGAGTACGTTGTAGAGGGAGATTTTTCTGAACGCCTTTCATCACTGCTCCAACACATAACCAATGACTATCAGGCTAAATACGGGTCGGAGACGGATCGCTCCCTGAAACAACAAGAGGTCACGGAGCTTCTTTACCGTCATGATGTGAACGCGCTAAGGGGTCACGTCGTCGAATATCTCCGTTTGAAGGACGGCGTCACCATTCTGTTCGACAATATCGACAAGGGCTGGCCGACACATGGCTTGACGGCGGCCGACGTATCCATCGTGCGGTCGCTTTTGGAAGCGACGCGGAAGCTTGAGCGGCAGCTCGGCAGGCATGAAATCAAGTGTTCCACCTTAACTTTCCTTCGCAACGATGTGTATGAACTGCTTGTCAGAGAGACGCCAGACCGAGGAAAGGAAGGCCATGTTGCTCTAGACTGGTCCGACCAGGACTTGTTGCGTGAAATGATTCGCCGCCGCCTTCTTTATTGCGGTATGCCGGACATTCCATTTGAGGAGCTTTGGCCGCGCATCTGCGCGAGCCATGTCGCCGGAGAGGAATCTTCGCAATTTCTCATTGATCGATGCCTAATGCGGCCCAGAGCCCTGATCGACTTGGCGAATTATTGCCTAGGGTTCGCGGTCAACTTGGGGCACGCGAAGATCCAGGTCAGCGACATTGAAAAGGGCGTTACGGCATTTTCCGCTGATTTGGTGAGTGATATTGGATATGAGATTAGCGATGTGTTTCCTGAGGCCGAGAACGTACTGTATGCGTTCATCGGGGAGCCGCAAACGTTGTCCTCAGGTGCACTGATGAACATCCTAGAGCGTAGCAGCATGCCGGCGTCAAAAATCGACGACATTGTGAGGGTGCTGCTCTGGTACGGAGTGCTTGGCCTGAAAAGGCCAGACGGAAGCGTGACATACATATACAACGTCAATTACGAGATGCCAATACTAATCGGCATTATCCGTAAACTCGAACCCGACGGTCTTGTATACCTAATAAATCCGGCTTTCGCCCCTGGACTTCAACTCCAAGGCGAACGCAATTAACGTCCCTTGGGCCGACTTGAATGCCGTTACCTCGAGAGGCAACCGCTGGTCAATCACGGGATAAAAGCTGGCCCAGGCGGATTGATAACGGGAAACGCCGTCATATTCCCAAACGTCGGCAATGTACTGTGGATACTGCTGCCGTCGAGCCGCCTGGTCGCGGGTTACCTTATCATGACACCGAGAAGAGTCTACCTCCAGCTCGATCTAAGCATATGATTCTACAAAGGTCCTCGTTTCCGTTCATTGTGCAAGCTTTTTCGGGGAATCTGGTCTGGGTCAATGCTGTCCCAAAGGGTTCCAACCGCGACGGCGTTTCGGACGTTAACTTAACGGAGCTCCCGTACTGGCCGCTTCATGACTTACAGACTGACGAGGTCTCCGATCAAAAATGCCGACTACATCCCTTCCTCAATGGCACGTCTGCCTGTTGCCCAGTACCTGCGGATGTCAACGGAACACCAGCAGTACTCCACCGAAAACCAATCAATCTCCATTGTTCAGTACGCCCAAATGCACAATATGGAGATCGTTCGGACCTACGCCGACCACGGCAAGAGCGGCTTGAGCCTAGCAAGACGACCGGGCCTCCAACAATTACTGAGGGACGCTCTCGCCAGCGATGTCGACTTCCGAGCGGTTCTCGTGTACGACGTTAGCCGGTGGGGTCGCTTCCAGAACCCCGATCAAGGTGCGTCCTATGAGTATGCGCTGATAACTGCAGACATCCCGATTCATTATTGTGCGGAGCAGTTTGCCAATGACGGAAGCCTGTCGTCGGCGCTCCTGAAGACCCTCAAACGCGGAATGGCTGGAGAATACAGCCGTGAGCTCTCGGTGAAGGTTTGGGCCGGGCAATCCCGCTTGGTTCAACTCGGATTTCGACTAGGCGGTATACCAGGATATGGTCTCCGCCGTCATCTGATTGATCAGAATATGGTCTTCAAACAGGTGCTTAAGCCGGGAGACCGGAAGAGTCTTCAGACTGATCGGGTCATCCTCGTTCCCGGGCCCGCTGCAGAAGTCAAAGTGGTTCGCTATATCTATAAGCTGTTTACGCAAGAAAAGCTCATTGAATCCGCCATCGCAAATGCACTCAATGCAAAGGGAATACCTTGGATTGATGGCCGACCATGGAACAGAAGGATCGTTCGCGAAATACTCACAAACCCAAAATACATTGGCAGCAGTGTATACAATCGCAAGTCCTTCAAACTTCACAAGACAATGGTTCACAACCCGCCTGAATCTTGGATCTGCTTTCGACGCGCTTTCAAACCGCTGATCACTGAAACGCAATTCGAAGAGGCTCGCACGATCATTTCGTCGGCAAGCACTAGTGTTTCGAATGACACGCTAATAGAGCAGCTTCAAACTCTATACCGAAAAATGGGGCGCCTGTCAGAGCCTCTCATCAGCGCGTCGGCCGATATGCCGTCGGCTCGCATATTTCGAACGCGATTTGGAAACCTTCGAACGGCTTATGCTCTCGCGGGTTGGAGGTCCGACCGCAATCGAAGCATCACAGATGTGAAGCGGGTAGTTATTGCGCAGCGGAGGGCTGTCGAGAACACAATCCTTGAACTACTTGCTCGCGGGGGCGCCCGCGTAAGCCGTGGACGGCGTGCAGGATTGTTTATCGTCGAAGAGGAATACAGCCTTTCCCTTACCCTCGTTAGGTGCCGAAAGACCAAAGATTCCGGAATTCGTTGGTTCGTTCAATCCCGTTCTGATCTTGACGCAGACATCACCGTTGTAGCGCGACTCAACGAAGCGAACGATTCTATCCTCGATTACTTTCTGCTGCCTGCGGGAACAATCAAAGGATCGTACCTAATGCTCACGGCGAACAATCCGCTACATCTGGAGATCTTTCGATTCGACAACCTGGACTTCTTGGGAGAATTGGTGAGTCGAACAAGGATGGCGGATGTAAAAAATCACGTTCCCGATGATCGTTGTGACCGGGAGCTCAGAGCGGTCCTCAGATTCAACGTCATGGGAGCGAAACGGAGGTCTAGCGGGTCGCACTCTTCATTGGAAAAGTTCGTCGAGCCTGAGCTTGCCAGGTTTTATCGGCAAAAGCTGTCGAAACAGCAAGGCCTTATCGTTAGGGATGAGGCGTTCACGCAGACCTACCTTGCCAGTGCCTCATCTTTTCGAAACCTGATGAGCGACGAGGATTTCCGCACCGTACTAAAGGCTGAAGATGTTCTGACGATGCCCCGCCGATCTCAATCCAGCAATCTTCACATGGGCGCGCGCAGATCGCCAACATCAGACTCTGTTCGCACGCTAAACAATGGCTTGTCTCTAGAGCAGATCTCAACATCCCTGCCAACGGACTTTGAGATAATTCGACGCGATCACGGTAACTTGACCAGAATCTGCGCCGACGCAATCGCCATTCTGAAGACGCACGCTGTGACTCTGTCGAGCCTGCTGCTGCTACAGAGGATGAAGCCGAAACGCCAAATCGAGGTTGCAGAACAGATGGTGGCCAGTTCTATGTGCTGCCCAGGTCTCGTACGCTATCTATTGTACGCAACCAAATCGGACATGCTCGTCGAAGGATTCCAGGAACGACATAATAGGCATTGGTCTGAGTTGGCGACGCAAAGTTTCGCACGAGAAAGCGAAGCTTTACTTCGAGATCTAAGAAACCTTAGACCTGATTTAGGCAGAGAGGCACTTTATATGACATTGTTTCACGCATACATCAGGCGGATTCTGGAGAACGCTAAGGTACGGAGTTACCTTGAAAGGAAGCACGCCGATATTCTAGGTGTACTCCAACTCAGCGAGCTTACTGCGCAGCAGTCAGCCTTGACCGCCGGGCGGCCGACTCTGTTTTAACAGAAGGTGTGCCGTGACACCAGCCAAATAAAGGCAAATCGCCTAAAATAAGCGGATTTCATCGACGCAGGTCTTCGGATGTGAATCCGAGTGCCTGGAGTTCATGCCGCAACATCTTCAATCTCATCAAGTCTGGATTGCAAATCTCAAAAGTCTGTGGCCCGATGGAATTCGCGCAACGGTTAAGACTCGCGATGTTGAGAAGCTGTGACCAGTGTGGGCCTTTACCCCTCAGAAGGAGTAACGCACCAACGGTCTGAAATGGTTTATTGTCGATAGTGTTCGCTTGGCTTTTAGAAGTCTCTCGCCAGTAGGCTTGTACACTCTTCCATTCCTGATAAGCGAGTTGCTTTTGAATTGCCGGGGAAAGCTGCTCAATGGATGCTCCTTCGTCTCTCAATAAGTAACCCTGATAGCCGAGTCTTCTTAGAACCTCATAGGAAACCGCAACAGCGAACGTTTCATCGAGGTAGTTGTCGGTTCTCGGCCCCATTTTGACATGCGCAAGTTCATGTGAAAGTTGAAAAGCGAACTGCCATCTGTCGTGGGCTACCAACGCGATCCTTATCCTTCCCCCAACGACGTCCTCTGGCTCGTCGTATACCTTTGGTCCAGTGAACGTGAGAGGTGGTGGCGAAAATCCGTTTGCTTTGTAGGCGTCAGCAGTCCATCGGGAAGGAGCTTCAAAACAGACGATACCGTCTGCCGGATAGTCCGCTGGAACACCCGGGATCATCTCGTCAATGATGGCTGAAATTTCATCAGCAAGTGACTGAAACTCTCGGAGAGATGCAGGATCGAAGGTGCTAACGCTCAGTTTTACTTTCATGGGGGGTGCCGACCGAGGCTGAGCATTCGATATTCCCAAGAGGAGAACGAAGCAGAGTGCCGTGGGGCCGATGAGACTGGATTGGGGTATTGTCATGTCTTCTGATAGTATCTGAACGGTGTTGGAGTTTTGCCTCGCCAAAGAGAGAAGGGCCAGGTCCAACGACCTGGCCCTTCTCTTCTGCGCCGATTCCATTCACTTAGGCCGAAAATGGTCAAGCAGCAGGCGGAGGTATTCATCTGCCCCAATCTCATTGATCAGACGAATCCCGGCTTTGATCCACATCTCTTCAGTGATGACGGGCGGAACTAAAAGACCGTAGGCGGGATTAGCAACTGTCATTCCATAGGAGGGCCAAAATGGCCGATAACAAGCGTATAGCCCTGTTCTTAGACGGCACGTGGAACAATGTTAGCGATAATACCAACGTCTGGCGATTGAAATCCCTGTGTGCCAAGTCTCCCGAACAGCTTGTCTATTACAGTGCGGGCGTAGGAACGCAGTCTGGCGAGCATCTCTCGGGAGGAATGTTCGGCATCGGTATCAACGAAGAGGTAATCAGCGCCTACGAATGGTTGGTCGAAAACTACGAACAGGATGCGCAGCTATTCATCTTTGGTTTCAGCCGAGGAGCGTTCACGGCCCGCAGCCTGGCAGGCTTCATCTCCAAATGCGGTTTGTTGAAGCCGGGATCTCCGGTCTCGATGAAGCAGCTGTTCGAGCGATACCGCAAAGGTACAGCGGAGTCTGTCCTGGCGCTAGGCAAAGTGGCCGAAAACGAACTTCCCCTGGAAGACAAATGGATCAAGGAATACTCTCGGCCGATTCCAATTTGGTTCCAGGGCGTATGGGACACAGTTGGATGCTTGGGTGTTCCTCTTCCGTGTGTCCCGAAAGTCAGTCGTGCAGATTTCGCGTTCCTGGAAACGGACTTGCGGATCAACGATACGCATGCATACCATGCACTAGCCATAGACGAGCATCGGGAGGCGTTCGCCCCCACGCTTTGGGTGAAGAGTACTCCGAAACAGGGACAGACTTACCCCGCCCGCGATCTTGACCACGTCGAGCAGCGCTGGTTCGTGGGAGCCCATGCGAATGTCGGTGGCGGCTATGAGGACGACTTGCTCGCTCAAATCCCGCTCGAGTGGTTGATGAACAAAGCCATCGCGCATGGACTCGAATTCAAGGACACTGTTGTAATCGATGGCAATGAAAATACGTGTCCCATCCATGACTCCTTGGCTGAGATGGCACACGGCATCTATGAAATATTGACCTTTGGAAAACATTACTATAGGCCCATCGGAGCCGAGCCGCTGGACACCGGTGACGCGGTGACATCTACCATCAACGAAACCATTGATGCAACTGTCTTCGACCGCTGGCGCAGTGATGAAACATACCGGCCCAAGAACCTGTCGGATTGGGCCACACGTCGTAGTGTCGATCCCTCTACGCTCAATCAATCGGTGCGCGCGCATGACGCAACCCCAATCGTTCCAACGACAGTTCCAGTGTGACAACGCAAGACGAGGTGGCCAGCGTTCAATTTGAGTAGAACGAATTGGTCGAGATGGTGGATTAGTACCGCGAAACGCCGATTGCGACGGCTATCCTCAATCCCAGCCTGGTCATGAGATTCCAGTCGCAATGCCGACTTTTCGTTACCGATTCAAGCTCAGCCGATCTTCGGGGTCACGGGTGAAATAAAGATAATCCAGAAGGACGGAGTCCCCCCGGTTGGGCCACTTGCTCAGCAGGTCTTCCTTGAGGCTGGGGTATATGGCCAGATCTGCAAACTGAACGTCGAATCCGCTATGGATACAATCGAGAAACTGAACCCTCGGTCGTAATTCCCTGAGGTGACAATAGAACGCGATTCGCTTGTCCGGATGCGTCAAAAAGAGCTGGACTAGGTTCAAGCCGGCGATATGGTCGTAGGCTTCGTCGTAAAGGATTCCCAGAGCGTTCAGGCCCGCGCGAGATGTCGACTCATCTCGTGTGACCATCCGCCAGATCTGATCGGCAGAGAAGTTCTGTCCGAAGTGGCGGCAAATCGCATATAGCGTACTGCTTGCCTGGTTGCCTTCATGCGTGGCCCATAGCCTGTCCCCGAGCGCGATCGCCTGCTCAATCACCAGATTAATCGGAAAATGCTCATTCGCGATCCCGAGCTGATCGAGCAATGCAACCAGATGATTCAAGACCCCATAGTTGTAAACGGCCGCCGAAGTGCGAATCGCATCATGCACTGTAAGGACGAGCTGCGTTCTTGTTTTCCATTGCGCGATGTCCCGGAGCTCTTCCAGGAGACCCTTCTGAAGCGTCCGATCGGCCGGGACGTGTTGCGTCACCAACTCGGGCATATCTTCCATCCGCAGACCGGAACGTTGCCTGTCCAGCAGCCATTGCTGAAGCCACACGTACCAGGCGTCTTGCCGCCCGAGATCGACCCGCACAAGGACGACAGGGAGACGGCAGGAATCCGCATAGATCGCAAGCTTCTTCGGTATCTGGCATACTACGCCCTTCTCGGAGATTTCAACCGACCGCGATGCTTTCACTTGGATCTTGATCAGTTGACCGCTGACGTGGGGGACTGCCAGTTCCGCTTCCAGGTCAATGCCGAAGTCCTCGTCCTGAGCCCGCGCAATCCAGTCGCCCGTCGAATTGATTAGATGCGCGACCAGGCTTTGGCCCTGTGAGCCGAGCACTTGTGCTTCTGTCCTTGTTGACATGGGCTCTCCCGCACTCCAGTCTACCGGTTCGCCGCCTGCATTGAGATTTCGACAGGGCCGGAACCTAGCCGGAGGGGATCGCCATTCTGCGTTCGCGAGAGGAATAATAGGAGGCATGGCAACGATAGCCGAAAGCCTGTACGACTGGATCCGCATCGCGAATGAGGCTCGCGAGCGGATTGACCTGCCCGTTGGGTCAATTGAGGAAGCAATTGCGACTCTTCAGAGCGCTTTCGGCGACACGTATCTGGGTAGCCTGATTCCCTCAGACCAGGATCACAGCAAACGAATTGTGACTGCACGGGATGACAGACCACTGGCCTATTGGCTATCGGGACCAGGACTCGACAGTTCCGTCGTGCAACTCGTCGAAACGGCCGTTGTCATTCGATCCTTCCTATCGGATCCCTGCCTGCCCAAGAAGATCGAACGAATCAAAAACGATACGTTCTGGCCGACTTTCTATGAACTTGCGATGGCGTTTCGCGTGAAGCGCAGCCTGCACGGGGCTGGTTCACTGGCACTCGCCCCGGAAATTGAAAAAAACAATGGTGATTTCATCGTTGACATCGATGGGGGGCGCCTTTTGTGCGAATGTGCCCGCATCAGTCGCACTCCCTTCGCGGAAGAGGGGACACGCGTCACTCAGGACGTCTTCGACTATGTCGCTGAAAAGATTAGGACATATGCGCGTCCTTGCTGCGTCAAGATCCGAGTAAATGCGGAGCTGCAGCGCGCGGACTTCAATATGATTCTTCAGCTGCTGAAGCGAACACTCGAACGGCACGAGCGAACCGGAGAAGTCTCGGTCGTGTCATCGCAACAGGGGATTGAAGTTCAGGTGGAACCGCTCACGGAACAAACGGAGAAGATCCCCTTTAGAGTGGTCGATGGAGATCTTATCGACGTCACCGGCTCAGAATGGGTGCATGCCCACTCCATAGGAGGCGTAGCCGGGAAGTCCTCAGCCGAAGTTTCCGAGATGTTCCGGGCAGGGGTTGAATACGACTATAGAGAGCGCGGGCGCGTATTTATCAAGTATGCGCCAACTGGGAAGGCAGAAGATCCCTACGCCCGGCTGGCGGACAAGATCCACGATAAGGTTTCGCAGACCAAGATCGCTCCTGGCACGCGAACCGCCAAATTTCTCTGGATCGAATCTCCGTACGACTTGCGGACGCTTGATCATGAGGTCTTGCAGCGGTTAGCCGTCAAGGAAATGAGCCGCTCTACGCATACGCTGGGAGTAGCGATCACGCACCGGGAAGGAAATCCGCACTTCCGCCATTACTACTCCGTACTCGGCGTCCTGAATCGAAATGGGCTCCCCGATTTCCCCTATTTTGCTGCAACGCTGGAGGCGCTACGAGAAAAGGAAATCAGTACGGATCCCATCACCGGATGGAGATATCAAAGAGCGTGGGAGGAAGCCCAGATGCGATCCGAACGGGAGATCAGGCAACTTGAAGAACTGCGGAGGATCAACATTGAAGGCTATCGCGAGGCCGAAAAATAGACCCTACGGCGCGTGACCCAAATCTCGGCGATTACGCCATCCTCGATCTGAGGGTGCCCCACGTCTCGCTGTTGAGACCTGGGATTGCACAGACCCCTCCGTGTCACGGATTACTCCCGAAAACGCCTTTGCATTCACACATCGATGCAGGCTGTGGGATCCGAGCCTGACCGCCCGGCCCAACAACGCAGCACTGCCCCACCCCGCCAGCATCGCAGGCCAGCCGGAGGCGATGCGTCAGGCTCGCCGCAACCCTCCTCACCCTCGGCTATGCCGCCAACATCTTCCGCCAGCCCGGCGAAGACCGCGGCGCCATCTTCTTCTCCATGCGTTTCCGCGATTTCTTCCGCTAAGTGAATGGAATCAGCACAGAAGAAAAGGCCAGGTCTTCGGACCTGGCTCTTGTCTTTTGGCCGTGGTGTAATGTGGTGAAGACATGGAACATACCTCAAAGTCTGAAGACAGGAAAGAGACGTACCCCGAGCAGGGAGCGGCATTCCGTGCATCTATCAGCTTTCCGCCCGATCTCGACGAAACTCTCGAAGAAGTTCCGCAGCAGAACAAGGTTTCGCTGGCGTGGGTGGTGCGTGACGCGGCCGAGAGGTACGTCGCGGACGGAGCGGAAGACGGAAGGGGTGGACGCCTACCGCATGATTCAGCGCAACGGGGCGCACATCGGATCGATAGATGAAACTTATAAAGAACACAGGTAGCGACCGCATGATCGACGACCTCTTGCCTTCGGGGCAGCCCAATCGCATCGTTCTCTACAATGCCGTGGACGGCAAGGTGACCGTCAATGTCTTCTTTGCGCGCGACAATTTCTGGCTTCCACAACGCGCCATCGCTGAACTTTTCGGCGTCGGAATCGCGGCGATCTCCAAGCACCTCAAGAACATCTACGAATCCGGTGAACTGACGACCGAGGCAACTATTTCCAAAATGGAAACAGTTCAAACCGAGGGCGACAGGCAGGTCACCCGCGTCGTGGAGTTCTACAACCTAGACGCCGTCATCGCCGTCGGCTACCGCGTGAACTCGCTCAAAGCTACTCACTTCCGCATCTGGGCTACGAACACTCTCCGGGAGTTCGTCGTGAAGGGCTTTGTCATCAACGACGAGATGCTGAAGAATGGCCGCGGCTTTGGTCAGGACTACTTCGACGAACTTCTTGAGAAGATTCGCGAGATCCGCGCCAGTGAGCGCCGCGCCTATCAGAAGATCGCCGACGTCTTTGAACAATGCAGCAGCGACTATAGAAGCAGTAGCGAAGAGACCCAACTCTTCTATCAAATTGTTCAGAACCGGCTCCACTTCGCCAGCGTTGGCAAGACCGCAGCGGAGATTGTCTTTGAACGCGCCGATAGTACCAAGCCATACATGGGGCTCACCACCTGGAAGAATTCACCCAAGGGAAAGGTTCTGAAGAGCGACGTCTCCGTTGCCAAGAATTACCTGAACGAGTCTGAGGTCTCCAAGCTGAACCGCCTTGTTACCATGTTCATCGACTTCGCCGAACTGCGCGCCTTGAATCGTCAGGTGATGATTATGTCCGACTGGCTCGCCCAAGTGGAGAAGTTCCTCAACTTCACAGACCAGCAAATCCTCCGCAACGCGGGCAACATTTCCCACGAGATGGCCCTCGCCAAAGCCCACGAGGAATTCGAGAAATTCCGCCTCAACCAGGACCGGGACTACCTTTCAGACTTCGACCAGGCTCTCGCTCGATACCTCAAGGGAGATACCCAGGAATGAAACTGCACTTTGAACCAGACCTGGACTACCAGCACACCGCAATCGAGTCGGTGTGCGACCTCTTTCGTGGCCAGGAGACCTGCCGTACCGAGTTCACCGTCAGCCGTATATGCACGCAGCCTGGAATCGCACGCCGCCGCCAAACGGCCACAACCGCCTGGCAGCTCATCGGGCTTCTCGGACCGACTGAAGCTGCCGAACCACTGCCGCCCCGGCTGCTCGTCTTGCTCGAGCGTCATCGAAGGTAGCGAGCGTCGCAGCTTTCACTGGCTAGAGCTGGCGGAGAGTTGATTGGTTTGAACCCCTTGTCCTCAACCTCGCCACTCCATGCTGATCCATCTTCCCGCACGCGCAACTCACTTTCTCACACACAATGCACCATAGCAATTAGGCCGGCAAGCTCGACTCAATAGAGCCGTCCCTAACCTGTCGACGGAAGAGCTTCAGCTCTCGACCAGGTAGCTTCAAATGCCGAAAGCGGCACCGCCATGCAACGCAACCGAATGCATCCAAAGGAAGGATCCAAATGAACGAATACGAGTTAGACGAGAATTCCGACGAGTCGCAGCTCTGCCTAAGCGATGACTGCAGCGACGACGATTACAGCCTCGAGTCTAGAATCGCCTCACAAAATCAGTATTACGGACGGTGGGCTGCAGAGAAGTGGCTTCTTCGCGTCTATCTCCGCCGCTGCTGCCGCTTTCTTCTGTCGAGGTTCAGACCGGTTAAGCCGGTCAACAGCACCTCTGACGACGAACTACCCTTCTGACGACGAACTGCCCTTCTGATGGTTGCTGTTTGCGGGACAACACCATTAGCGACCGGATCATCGTCCTTGAAAGGAGACTTGTCTGAGGTCCATCAGATAACGGACGGTGACATCCATCGTTAGTTAGGGTGGGTAGCAGCGACGGCGACAGCAACCGGTGTATCTCAGCCACGCGTGAAGGTACTGCCGCATCCTGGCCAGAAGACTGCCACCCTGACATTCTGATCGCCGCCAGTGACACGCCGATGCTTCTCCTAGCTTTGTAGTTGCAACGGGATTCTGCAACTGAGCGCATTTCAGAAATACGCACGTCGATCCCACTTTCAGCCCATCTCCATCTTTCCATCTGCATCGCTAGAGAATGCTCGAAATGACGACCGCAAGGACGCCGCCTAGATGCCTGCATCGTGAATCGGTTGGGCTGATTGACCAAGAACCGCACACCCAAAGGCATGGCGCAGCGCAGGCCGGTGGTGAAGCGACGCAGGCCCACAACTTCCAAAACATACTCACAATTAGAAATAATAAGGAGAGTGAATGTCCATATTAGAACGCGTTGCTTCATTTGACCATGCAATAACTGTGGCCGAATTAGCCGAACTGATTAGTCTCGGTAGAACCGCTATCTACGACATGGTGCGTCGCGGCGCCATCCCATGTATTCGAATTGGCTATAGTGTTCGGTTTGATCCTGACGAAATTGCAAAGTGGCTGCGCGCCCGCTCATCCAAATAGATCCAGATATACATGGAGACATCGGTATTATGGACGTGACTGATTTGGGAACGAGTCGTGGTCGTTCGAGAGGGTCTCCTCAAAGGGACGCGCATGCGTTCGTTCAGTGTACATGGGTCACGGCAAGTGAAATTGCTGTGACCCATGGTTTGATGTGACGATGGTCTATTGTTCGGTAGCCGTTATGCTTGTGGCACGGCCGCGGACAGATCTTCGAAGTTGCAGCGCTTGGCGCCACGTATTTTGGGCTCCGTCTGGCAAGCAACGCGCCGCAGGGTTCTCTGCTACGGAATCGAGTCGTCCGAGGAGGCGATTGACATGTTCGTCACGCTGCGAAAACTCACATCTTGCAGGCCATGGTCGCCACGCCGCGAACCGCAACTGGAGATCCATGGCGTGTGCGGCTCGAATTCGTGGTAAGGTGTGCCATACGCGGCAGACGATTCCTGAGATGGGGATCACGATTGTACGCAGGCAACCGCGATATACCATACCAGTGCCCTATTCCTACTCTTATAGCTTTCGAATTCTCAACTCAACATAGCTTGCTTTCTCCGGACTAACATTGCTCCAGTTAGCCCGTCGATCTGCTCGACATCTTTGGCTTGTCGCTAGATATCTCAACGTCTCCGTGATGTCTGCGTCCAGTAAGGGTCTTGCGCGCATACTGGGCTCCGAATAGACAAAATGCCCTATACCAGTTCGATGTCTTACTTTGCGAGTTGCCTCTTTCGCGCCGCCAAATATACGAGTGCCACCTGTTTGCCAATATTTTGTGCACGTAGCGGTTGCAGTCAGATCCGTATGACGAGACCTTCGGTACAATGTAACGCAGCTTGATTGACGAAGAAGGCGGATATATGAGCGGATACGATCCACGAGCGTTTCCTTCCAAGAGAGATCGTCTTGTTTGGCGACAGAAGTTGATTGAGACATCTCGCTACGCTTCGTGTTTCAGTCAGCATTGTCATCTGTGGGATAAATACTTCAACTCATACGATTACCCCGTGTTGGCCGAAAGACGACGCATCGACCAGACCAATTATTCGGTGTGGATACCTGCCTATTGCGAGTCACTTGGTGTCGAAGAGCATCATGCGCTATTGACGCTTGAACAGCATCACTGCTGCATACCCTGCTTGGGAAGAATTCTCTACCAAACTCTCTGCAGTGAGTTTTTGGCTCAATATACACGCCAAGAGAACATTGAAGATCTTCGAAAATCCCCTGATTTCCCGGAGAATCTCCGGAAACCCCAAACCCGCTTTGAAAGGAACCGGCAGAACGCTCTTCTCAACTTGGCGGCTAAAGGGCTAGTAGAGGCGTTGACTGTTCTGTGCGGTCGCCCCTACTATGACGAACTGGCAATTCTCTTGACCCACGGGACAAACGTGTCAATTCATCTCACGGGAGGGGCGTTCGGATTTTTTAACTTTACCCTGCTTGATCATGGATTTTCCGGAGACATGCTAAGAATGCGGGCAAAGCGCGCGAACGCGGAACGTGCTCACAGACTTGCCTTTAAGCTCGCAAGTTTCTCAACGATTCTGAATCAGATTCGCTACTTGCGGAGCCGTTATCCCTGGTAGGACGAGAATCACTACTGTCGACCTCTCAAGGCTACATGGCTACACGTGGATCCTTGCGAAAAACAGTGCAAATCTTAGGCGCCCCCCTGCACGGCAAACATCTCCGCAAATTCGACAGGCATACTTCTCCTAATTAACAACTCCTGCCAGTTCTTCCGTATTCTGCTATGTAGTCTTATCGACTGCCATCCACTTTTTTTCCACATTTAGCTGTTCGGGACACGTTGAATGCCCGCGCGGTACGGTACCCCCATGCTTTCTTGGTGCCGTACGAACCGCAATAGCGTTGTTATGGACTCGGGGCGTTGTCGCGTAAAAGTACCCGGCAGGACGGAAAGCGCGGATAGTCTGTGCCGTTACGTATATCGCGGCGTGTTCGTGGACTCAGCCCACAATTGCATGTCGAGCGTGAAAGACCATTGGCGCAGCGTTGTCATGCGACTAATGGCTTGTCATGTAATTTGCCCCGACAGGACGGATAGCACGGTATGGGCGCGCGATATGGACGCATCGCAATACGCAGAACTCCAGCATTTTCAAGCGAATGAAGCTAAGTGGCACAAGGTGAATGGGTTAGCAAGAAGTATGAATCATTCACGCGGTTTATGTTGAAACGACGCGTAAGCCTTTTGCTTTCAATGGCGAGTTATCTGTTGTCAGTGGTTTGTCAGGTTCTAGCAAGTATTTGGAGGATTAGTCTTGAAAAATCAATCTAAGCAACCGACCGTGGGCCTCATGATTCGCACCAAAGTGGACGGAAAGTGGCGTCGCTTCAAAGCTGTTACTGGCAAAAGGGGACGCGTCATTCCAGGCCTGGTGGCCCGCGAAGGTCGGGAAATACAATGTTCTGACGTTTCTTATGAGTTGCGATTTTACAAGGACGGCACACCTCACTACATGCCTGCCGGCAAGAATGCAATGGATGCCGAGGCGCAGCGCAGATCTCTGGCCACGCGACTGAACGCAAAACTTATTGCGAAGTCAGTCGGCGCGGATATCGAGTTAGACACGGATCGCAAATCGATAAAGGCGTGGGCCTCCACCTACGTGGCTGAACTATCTGTGCTCGTTGGAGGAGCGCAGGTCAGCCAAGCCAAATATGCGATCGGGCTGTTCTTAGAGTCGTGTAAGGAAAAGTTTGTGGACCAGTTGAGGAGAGCGAATCTTATCAGCTTTCTTGGAGACTTAGAGAAGCTA
>Ga0224555_1002900_pt1 | contig 18865 bp, 14 predicted proteins | sample 714S23034metaG_FD_180687 | JGI IMG/M metagenome (GOLD analysis project Ga0224555, IMG submission 180687) | Peat soil microbial communities from Stordalen Mire, Sweden - 717 S2 30-34 | ecosystem: Environmental > Terrestrial > Soil > Wetlands > Peat | place: Sweden: Norrbotten County, Stordalen...
AAACACTCTGTCGTGGTAAAGTCGATCACGCGAAAGCCTCTCCTGTTCCTGCAAACACTGTCTCAATAACATGTTTGTAGCAGAAGAGGCTTCTCGCGTCTCAAACTTCGTGAATTATCCGGGCTAGGGAAGCTTCGCGGCGAGTTTAGCAGCCTGGGAAGCAGCTTCCTGAGGGTCGGGAAGGTTGGCATAGCCCCCCAGATAACGCCCCTTGCGAAAGATGCAGATACCGTCCAGATACGGCGCCTTTGCCTGGAATGCTTGGTCGCCGACCGATGCGGTGGAAGCGGGGTCAAAGCGCTCGCGGAGCTCTTTCAAGACCCCTGCGGCGGTTTCCGGTGTAGCCTCCAGCACGATGAACGCCTGCCCTTGCTTGTAGGTGGCCACGTAGCCGCGTTTGAGCTGCTTGAGGCCCAGCACACTTTCGGGGACCAAACGGATGGAGGCGAGGTTCTCCTGGGGAAACCACGCCAAGGCCTCCGGGGGAGTGTCACGACCTTCAAGGCGCTGCTCTATGCCGGCTACGAAAGCCCTCAACTCCGCGGTGTGGTCGCCGCTCGGATTGGAATCGATGGCGACCATTTCAACGTAGTACTTGCCCTTGGCGAAGAGAGCGCTCTGGGGTTGAATCTGGCCGCCCATCCCGATCCTGGCGATGGGGAGTCTGGGGTCAAGGTTGGAGGTGAAGACGCCGTATGCCGAGTCGGCGTCGCTCATCTGAGAGACGTCGATGGTCAGCGTGCCCGCTCCCGACTTGCAGGTGATTCCGTCCATGCGCACGAAACCGTAGATCAGGTAACCTTCTGCGCCGCCGTCCTTATAGTCGTAGAGGTTGTCGGGGGTGTACTGGCGCTTCGGCTCGGACTGTGCCCAACCGGGCGCGAGTTGGCAGCTGAGGCGGTCCTGAGCGTGGGCCACTCCCGCGGCGAGCAGGATTGGCAGCAACGCGAGTTGGCTGGCCCTCATGCGAACAATTCCTGTGCGCGGGCCATCCGGCTCGACACCTGGACGCCGAAAGGACACTTCACCGTGCACTCGGTACAGTCAGTGCAGCGGGCTGCGGCCTGCGTGGAGGGCAACTCGAGGAATTTCTCCCGCCCGAGGGCGAACTGGCCGTAGCCGTCGGCATAGGTGAGGAAGCGCAGCACGTCGGCGACCGGCAAGCCCTGCGCGCAGGCGCCTTCGCACTTGCCGCACATGCGGCAATAAAGCGGCTGGATGAGTTCCAGGTGCGCGGCCAGCAGCTTGTGGTCGTCGTCGGAGAGCGGACTCCCCATGGCCTTGAGGTTCTGCTCCAACTGGTCCATGTCGGTCATGCTGGGGACGGTAGTGGCGACGTTGGGATGGTTGACGACCCACTTCAGCGCCGCCAACATGGCGCCATTCTGCGCGAGCTTCTGGTTGCGAGAGCCTCCGGCCATGACCTTCATCGCGACCACGCCCATGCCGGCCTTGGCGGCCGCATCGATGGCCTGCTCCATGGCTGGATCCATGGAGAAGTTGAAGGCGGTCAGGACCACGTCGAAGACACCCTTCTGCGCCATCCAGGGCAGCAGTTGCTGCTGGCCGCTGTGGGTGCTGATGCCGACGAAGCGCGCCTTGCCCTGCTGCTTGGCGAGTTGCAGCGCCTCGATCATGTCGTCGTGAATGTCGGCCGGGCTGTTCTTGCCGTGGAGATACCAGATGTCGACGTAGTCCGTATTGAGCTCACGCAGGCTGGTGTCGAGTTCTGCCAACTGTCCCGCCTTGTCGCGTGCCTCCGTCTTGGTGGAGAGCACAACCTGTTTGCGCTTGCTGCCCAGGGCCGCGCCGACCATGCGTTCATTGTTGCCGCGTTGATAGCCGCGCGCAGTGTCGAAGTAGGTGATGCCAAGATCGGCCGCGCGCTGAACCACGCTGGGGTCCGACGTGATCATGCATCCAAATCCCACGGTGGTAACTTTCAGGCCGGTTTTGCCCAGGGTCCTGTAACTGAGCTTGATGGGGGAAGCCGCTTCGGGAGCGGGGGTGTCCGGGCCCCAAAAACCCATGCTGGAACCTGCACCCAGGACTGGAAGCGCCAGTCCGGCAGACAAAAAGTCGCGGCGAGACGTTGTTGACGACATACGGTACCTCCATGAGGAAGCCGCACCCATTAACGCGCTTAATCCTTCTGCATCAAGTGATCCGTGTCACAGCATAGACATGGGACGTCCGCCGGAGACAGGGTCCCAGGGTGAGGCGGCGCTCCAGATTACACCTAAGTTGTAGGGTTTGGGGGGTATTTCTCCGTTGACACTGGGTGATCCGGTAACTAGACTCCATGCAACAATCGGCGTGTTCCGTCTACGGCGCAATTGCCGGCAAGAGAGGGCCCTATGCTAGTGCGGATTCTGTTGTCTGTATTGATTCTGTTTCTGGTTGCAGCTGTAAGCCTTTTGATTCGCATTCTCAATCGGCAAAAACTCCAATCTCCCACGGCAGTCGACGATAACCGCCGGCGCGAGGTCCTCCAACACGACCTGGGTGACGACGTACTGTGGAGTCGTGGTGGTGGAGCGAAGGAAGCCCCGGGTATTTCGCGCAGGACATTTATCCCGAATATTGCTACCGGCATCGCCGCGCTCTATTTGTTTAAGTCGGCGGCACGGGCAGCAACGTCTGCAACCCTGGCCGACACCAAGAAGGACCCACCGCCGCCAAAGCACAGCGATGCGCACCAATCGGATGTGCCGCACAGCGACGCGCGCAAAGCCGACGTACCGCACAGCGACAAAGCCGGAGCACAGCGTCCCATGCTGGCACAGAATCACAGTGACGCCCGCCGGTCGGATGTGCCGCACAGCGATAAAGCGTCTACCCCACCGCCGAAACACAGCGACGCGCGCCAATCGGATGTGCCGCACAGCGATGCGCGCAAAGCCGACGTACCGCACAGCGACGCAGCCGGCGCACAGCATCCCATGCTGGCACAGAATCACAGTGACGCACGCCGGTCGGATGTTCCGCACAGCGATGCGCGCCGAACCGATGTGCCGCACAGCGACACAGCCAACGTTTGATCGGGCTGGTGACGTGTCGAATCTGCACTTATGAACTTAGTGTCGCCGAGAGGTGTGCATGACAGTAGAATTGCGGCCACTCGGTGTGCATTGCAATATTGCGTGCCAGTATTGTTATCAGAATCCGCAAAGGTCGGCCGGCAACCTTAAGGCCAGCTACGACATGGGCCTGATGAAACAGGCCATCGAAAGAGAAGGCAGCAACTTCACCCTCTTCGGCGGAGAACCGCTGTTAATGCCGGAGGCCGAACTGGAAGACCTCTGGTCGTGGGGTCTCGAGAAGTTCGGCTCGAATGGGGTCCAGACCAATGGGACGCTGATCCATGAGCGGCACATTGAGCTGTTCAGGAAATACCGGGTTGCTGTGGGGCTCTCCTGCGATGGCCCCGGTGAACTCAATGACATTCGTTGGGCCGGTTCGCTGGAGGCTACGCGCGAGGCTACTCGACGGACGCTGAATGCAATTGAGATGCTATGCCGGGCGGGTATGCCGCCTGACGTCATCGTCACCCTGCACCGCTCGAACGCAACCTGCGACAGGTTGCCGGTGTTGCGGGCATGGCTTCAGAGTCTTGAAGAGCTGGGTGTGGGTTCTGTACGAATGCATATTCTTGAGGTGGACGATCCGGCGATCCGCGAAAAATGTGCGCTGACGATCGAGGAGAATGTCGCGGCATTTCTATTTTTCGCGCGTGCAGAGAAGGACTTTCCGAAGTTGAAGATCGATGTATTCACCGACATCCGCAATCTCTTGCTCGGCAAGGACCGCGATGCGACCTGCATTTGGCGGGGATGCGATCCGCACACTACGGCTGCGGTAAGTGGCGTTGAAGGGCACGGGCAGCGGAGTAACTGTGGCCGCACCAACAAAGACGGCATCGACTTTGTAAAGGCGGAATTTCCGGGCTATGAACGGTACCTGGCTCTCTATCGCGCGGATCAAGAGGCAGGAGGATGTCGAGGCTGCCGGTTCTTCTTGATGTGCAAAGGGCAGTGTCCCGGGACGGCGATCGATAACGACTGGCGCAACCGCAGCGAGCATTGCGAGGTCTGGATGGCGCTCTTCCAGTATTTTGAAGAGGAGCTCTTGCGGGAAGGAAAGGCGCCAATCTCACTTCACGCGATGCGACCCAAGCTTGAGAGTTGGTTCCTCGAGGCATGGAAAGACGGGCAGAACCCGCTTATGGAGACATGGATTGGCGACAACCGGGCCGAGTTCGAAGGTTAGTCCGAACGGAGCGGCGGCCGACTCCGGTTTCGAAACCATGGACTTCGCCCTTCCCGACTTTCTGCGCCGGGTGTGGGTGCATGATGCCGCGCGCCTGAACTGGCAACCGAGAATCGACAAGATCGCCCGGGCCTGGCGGGAGATTGAGTGGCTATCCGTAGTTGAGCATGTGCGCCAATGCGTGCTATGCACGATACCCGCGGAACGCTGGAACGATCTTCAGAGGCGAAGCGCGAAGGCAAGTTTATCGATCGAGCCCTTGATGGTGAAGCGGAATGCGAGTGCTGTGCCGGGCCGCTCCGCGATTGCTGCTGAACCATCCGCGCTGTCCATGCGGGCGGTTATAGGAGCGCGTAGGGACGCGAAGCGCTTTGCCCGTGCCTGGTCGAATGGAGACATAGCGGGAGTGGGCTCGCTGCTGGGATATCCAGAGTGCTGTTGCAGGTTTTTCGTTGAGACGATGCTGTACCGGGACCGCCAGGAACTACTTTGGGCGGTAGCTTCCCACTCCAGCAAGGCAGATGCCGATAGTCATTTTCTGGAGATCGATGGTCAGGGCGAGGCCAATATTTTTTGGCGCTATCTGGGCGTGAAGGCTGTCCCTCACATTCCATGCAGATTCGATTGCGCTGGGTCGCTGCAACTAGCCAGGCTACTCGCCGATGTTGGGAGGCGTTCCGGGTTTGCAGAGGAGGTGGAGTGGACCTCACAAATGCTGCGATGGCCGCTGGAATGGTCGATGCTGCACGGCATTGCAGAGATGAAGACCCCCATCCTGAAGGTGGGTACGAATGCGGTTGCCAGTTCGTCAAAATACACGATTCGCTGGCGCGGAGATTTGTATCCGGAAGATGGCGCGCAAGGAGTTACTTTTCCGTTTCGACGGCCAGCGTTCTCGACCTCAGACCGTTTTGTAGAGGGGCTGAATATTATCTATCCGGGGAAACAGTGAGTTACTCACATATGACTTACCGGTTCCATGGAATGCTTCTTTCAACCGAGCCATCGCAGCCAAGTGAAGAGAATTGGGCACTGGAGATGAGCAGTTTCCATCACGCGCGCGCGCCCTGGCGGTTCCTTTCCATGGTTCTGGCCGCGGTGTGCCTGGTGCAATTCTCCGCAGCGCATGCACAGAGCGAGACCCTGCAGCAGCAGGTAGCCCAGCATCAGCAGAAACTGGCCGAGGCGCGCGGTGCAAATAACCAAACGAATGAGGCCGCGGAGCTCGGCGCGATCGGCTTGCTCTATTCAGGAGCAGGGCACAACCAGGAGGCGCTCAATTCCTTCACCCAGGCGTTGACCATCGAACGGGCGATACACGAACGCAATGCAGAGCCTCGGACACTTATCCAGATTGGGCTGATTTACCGGCATTGGGAGCAGCAGCAGAAGGCGTTGGACTCCTTTCAGGAGGCCCTCACGGTCTCGCGCGATGTGCATGTCCGGGGCGACGAAGGGAGAGCGCTGAGCGGTATTGGCGCAGTCTATTCCGATCTTGGAAAGAAGGAGGTTGCGCTCGATTACTTCAACAAGGCCCTGTCAATCTGCCGCGACGCATCCGACCGGAGTTGCGAGTTGGATACGCTGGACCATATGGGCTGGGCCTACGATGTTCTGGGTCAGAAACCAAAGGCGCTTGCCTACTATAGCCAAGCGCTTTCGATTTGCCGCGAGGCACACGACCATGAACTTGAGGCTGCCGTTCTGAACAATATTGCCTGGGTGTATCAGTCCCAGGGGAAGGACTCCAAGGCGCTCAAGTACCTTAAAGAGGCTCTTCCTATTTCGCGGCAGGTACATAGCCCTAGCCGCATCGCCGACATCCTGGGCAGCATGGGCACGGTCTACGGACATCTGGGCCAGGCGAGGAACGAGTTGGAGTACTCAAACCAGTCGCTGCTCATGGACCGCGAGCTTGGCGACCGGGACGGACAGGCGTATGCGCTGTGGGAGATCGGGCAGGCAGAGAGCAGGCTGGGCAATCGAGGCAGCTCGCTCCGCAATGAGTTGGCGGCGCTGGCGCTGGCCAAGGCCGCAACCGATCCGGACTTAGAGGGCAACATTGACACCACGCTGATGCTTTCCTTCCGCGATCGGAAGCGGCTCGACGAGGCTGTTTTCTTTGGCAAGGACGCCGTAAATTGCTTCCAGCAGATGCGCAGAAACATTGCCGGACTGGATAAAGACGTACAGGCTGGATTCGCACAATCGAAGTCGGCCACCTATCGGCAACTGGCGGAATTGCTGGTGCAGACGGACCATCTGGGCGAAGCGGAACAAGTTCTGGACCTGCTGAAGGAGCAGGAGCTGAACGAAGTGGTGCGTGGCGCGGCTACCGGCCCGGAAGCTGCCACCGAGCCGGTGAAGCTGACTTCAGCGCAGGAGAAAGCGCAAAGCGATCTGGCAATTCCGGAGGAAACGGCCGTCGCGCTCACCAACCTGAGTTTTGAATACGCCACACTGCAGGCCAAGAAGTCGCGGACTCCCGAGGAAACCGCGCGCATGAAATCTCTGGATGCTCGTATCGAGGCCGGTAACGACGAAGTATCAAATTTCTTTGAGGCGACGATTGTCCCCGAGCTTAAACAAAAGAGCGACATCGTTACTGCGAACCAAAGATACAAGGAAGAGAAGGAGGATGTGAGTCAACTGCAGAACACGCTGTTGGAGTTGGGGAAGCGGAACCAGCGGGTGCTGGGGATTCGTCTTCTGCTGGGCGACGCGCATGCTTACGCAATTGTGGTGCGAGCCCAGGGGCGCAAGAAGTTCGAACTGAAGGCCACGCCGGCGGATTTGCGCAGCAAGGCATTGCAGGTTCGGAAGGACCTGCGCACGCCTAACTCCAACCCCAAACCGGAATTGGCAGAGTTGTACGCAATGGTGGTCGCTCCACTGGAAGATGAATTGAGTGCACTGGAGAAGATTCCCGACGCACCGGGCCGCGTCCCGACGCTGTTGTGGTCCCTGGACGGCGTGATGCGCTACCTGCCGATGGCCGCACTTTACGACGGTCACCATTACCTGCTGGAGCGCTTCAGGAATGTTTTGTTCACTCCGCAGAGCTATGGCCATATGACCGCGTCGCCGGACGCGGACGCAAGCGGAAGCGGGCTGAGCGTGCTGGCGATGGGCTTGTCCAGGAGCTATCACGGTCTTCCGGCGCTGCCCGGCGTGTTGCCGGAGCTGGACGCCATCGTCCACGACCCTGACGTGGCTGAGTCTCATGGGCCGATGGAAGGGAAGCTGCTGACCGATGACCACTTCACGCTGGAGGCCTTGAAGAACGAACTGGGCGAGGAGGACAACTTTCCCGTTGTGCATATTGCCAGCCATTTTGTGGAGGATACAGGCGGGGGGCAAGAGCCTTATCTGATGCTGGGCGGGGAAGAGAGCGGCGCACCGACCGGATACGCACTGACTCTTTCAAAACTGAATAACTCCACCATCACTTTTCTCGGCACCCGGCTGCTGACCCTCTCAGCCTGCAGCACAGCGAGGGGTGACGCCACCAAGGATGGAATGGAGATGGATAGCCTGGGAGAGGTCGCACAGCAGAAGCACGCCGAGGCGGTGCTGGCCACGCTGTGGGATGTGAACGACGCAAGTACCAGCCGGCTTATGAGCGATTTTTACTCACGATGGGTGAAGTCGCCTGTGGAGGGTAAAGCGGAGGCACTGCGCCAGGCGCAACTGGCGCTGCTGCGAAGCAGTCCAAGCGAGTCGACTGCCTCTGGGAAGGATCGCGGCGCGCAAGCCGTGGAGAACCCGACGGCGGCAACGCGTGCCACGGGCTACTCGCATCCTTATTACTGGGCGCCGTTTGTGCTGATTGGCAACTTCCAGTGATGAAGTGTCAAGGACGCAACAAGGGAGCAACTTGGCGCTTCCTTCCCCATCTGCCGAGACCATGGAGCGTTCACCGCTTCGCCGATCGAGCTCGCGGGCTTCTCAGCCGACGCGAAAGTCCTTGATGAAGGCAACTATCTGACGATGCGGCGTCGCCAACCTTACGCCGAATTGACTCGCGATATCATCCAACGATCTTTCAAGTGTGTCGTAGGTATACACCAGCACATGCGAGCTGGATACGCGAAGGCAATCGAGCATCTTCATTGCCCTTTCCCGGGGCACTTCAAGAAGGCGGCCTATCATAAGCAGCGTCAGTGTATAAGTGCGGTTCCCACTTGCCCACAGTTCAACGTCGAAGAGGTCTCCCTTCACAAAATTCTCGACGAAGTCGGGCAAAAGCTGCCCAGCGTGCTCCAACGCGGCGTCATTTACGTCGATTCCGTAAGGAATGAGGTCACTGCGCCCCGCACAAATCTTCGCCAACAATGTTCCATTGCCACAACCCAGATCAAGCACGTTGCCCGTCTTACTTGCCAGAGTTCCCTGCACCAGCGCCACAATTGGCTGATGCAATGAGTCCATCGCTTCGGCCGTCGCGAATCCGTTGTCAGCGTACCGCCAGGCCGGATTGGTTTTCTCCAGCGCACGGTGAGACTGCGATCTCCGATTGCCGCATGAGGTCGTCGACATTGACTTCTTCGGCGGCAGTAAAGAAAGCCGCAATCCCCCGGCACGCGGGTCGGGAAATCGTTTACGGAAGGGCGCGAGCAAGCGACTCCAGAGAGAGTGTGCCGGGTCCTGTTGGGGCTCTGAGGGTACAGATTGAGGATCCGGGATATTGGCTGGCGTGTGAGTGATTCGTGAGGCCTCAAATTCTTCCCTGTCGTCGTGCAGAATCTTCCACAACGCATCGCCGCGGTCTTCCCAGTCGGAGTAGCCGCAGCGGGAACACTTCGATTCGCGAATATCGCGTCCGGAGGAGGTGTCCTTCTCCGTTTGGTCCATGGTTTCGCCGCATTTCGCACAGATCATAGGGTTAACCGGAATTAGAGCAATCTCCTATAGTAGTGGCATGTGGCCCAAATCGACTGGGCACTTCTCCGTACGTCTATAAGCCCAGCCAGCGCACTGCCAGCGCAGGGACATGCATGCCCGGCACAAGCTGCAACCCCGAACCAAGCAGGATTGCCGGAACTCCGGTCCCGAGCAGAGCCTTACTTCTGGTAGACGCTTGCTTTGACATATGGGATGAAGAGTATCAGCACGGCGTCAGGTGGAGCGCAGATTCTCCTGTGCCTCGACCGCGGCCAACGCTGCCAGATTGACAACGTCGGACACCGACGAATCGCGTTGCAGGACATGAACCGGCCGGGCGAGGCCCATCAGGATGGGCCCGATCAACTGCGCTCCGCCCAGGGAGGCCAGCAGTTTGTAGACGATATTCCCGGCATCCAGGCTGGGAAAGATGAGGACGTTGGCCCCGCCGCGAAGCGGGCTGAAGGGATAGGTTTGCTCTATCCGCTCGGGCACCACTGCGGTGTCCGCCTGCATTTCACCATCGACCAGAAGCTCCGGACGCCTGCTGTGGATGATCTCAACTGCCCTGCGGACTCGGTCAGAGGACTCATGGCGGCTGCTGCCAAAGTTGGAGAACGAGAGCAAAGCAACCCGGGGTTCAACGTCGAAGCGACGGGCGGTGTCCGCTGCGCAGATCGCAATCTCGGCCAGATCTTCAGAAGAGGGGTGGATGTTCACCGTGCAGTCGGCCAGGAAGTAAAGCTTACCGCGGGGTGTGATGGTGAGATACAAACCGGACGCCCGCCGCACGTCCGGGCGGAGGGGAATGATCTGCAGCAACGGTCGAATGGTGTCCGGATAGTGGGTGGTCAAGCCGGTAACGAGCGCGTCGGCGTCGCCGAGCTGCACCATCAAGGCGCCCAGAGTATTGGAGTTTCGAACGAGTCCACTCGCTTCGGTACGCGTAACCCCCTTCCGCTGCCGCAATCGAAAAAGCTCATCGGCATAGAACGACAGGCGGGGATGGGTCTCAACGTCGATAATCTCCAGGGCGCCAAGATCCAGGTGCAGTCCTATTGCGCGCTCGCGTATCTTCTGGGCGTCTCCTAGGAGCACGGGCCTGGCAATCTCCTCGTCAACCAGGGCGCGGCAGGCATGCAGAACGGTTGGATTCTCACCCTCCGGAAAGACGATGCGACACGATTTAGCGCGTGCTTTTTGAATGAGGACCCGGGTTACGCCGGGATCAGTGCCAAGACGCTTCTCCAGGCCATGACGGTAGTCCTCTAGGTTGACGTCCACACGGGCGACTCCTGACTGCATTGCGGCGGCAACTACGGCCTCTGCTACACGAACAACGACCCGCGGATCGAATGGCTTCGGAATGATGTAGTTCGGGCCGAACCTGAGGTCGTCGAGCCCATAGATTTTGCAAACGGAGTCGGGCACGTCCTGCTTGGCCAGATCGGCAAGGGTGCGGGTTGCGGCGAGCATCATCTCTTCGTTGATTCCGGTGGCACGCGCGTCGAGGGCTCCACGGAAGATTCCCGGGAAGCCAAGGACGTTGTTTACCTGATTCGGATAGTCTGACCTGCCGGTGGCAACGATGGCATCGGGCCTGGCCGCAATTGCTTCCGGATAAGGGATCTCCGGATTGGGGTTGGCCAAGGCAAAGACGAGAGGATTCGACGCCATTCGGCGCAGCATGTCCGCTGTAACACAACCTTCCGCAGAGAGCCCAATAAAGGCATCGGCATCCACCAAGGCCTCGGCAAGGGTGCGGCGTTCCGTCTTGCGCAGGAACCGAGCCTTGTAGGGATTGAGTCCCTCCTGACGGCCTTCATAGAGAACTCCCTTGGAGTCGCACATCAGAATGTTCTCGGGAAGTGCGCCGAGCAGGAGGAAGTGTCCCGCACATGAGATCGCACTCGCTCCGGCTCCGTTGACCACAATCTTGGCGCGGCTGATCTCCTTGCCGGCGACTTCCAGTCCATTCAGCAATCCGGCGCCGCAGATAATCGCGGTGCCGTGCTGGTCATCGTGGAAGACTGGAATCTTCAGGGTCCGGCGCAACTCCGCCTCAACGATGAAGCACTCCGGCGCTTTAATATCCTCCAGGTTGATTCCACCGAATGTGGGCTCCAGCATCTGGCAGGCGCGGATGACATCCTGAGGGTCGTTGGCGGCCAACTCAAGATCAAAGACATCGATGTCGGCAAAGCGTTTGAAGAGGATCGCCTTCCCCTCCATGACCGGCTTGCCCGCGGCCGGACCGATGTTGCCCAAGCCCAGAACAGCGGTCCCGTTCGAAACTACGGCAACCAGGTTCGCCTTAGCCGTGTACTTGTAGACGAGATCCGGCTCGCGCTGGATGGCCAGGCACGGAGCGGCTACTCCGGGAGTGTAGGCCAGGCTCAAATCACGCTGGGTCAGGCAAGGCTTGGTCGCGGTGATCGAAATCTTGCCTGGGGGGTTGGATGAGTGATACTCGAATGCATCTTCGTCGCGGACCATAGTGATTCGGCCTTTCCAATGGGTCTAGACTCACACGAGAAGATTGAGTTAAGTCCAAATGGCATGATACGTCCAACCCTGATTTTGTACTGTGATATCCCTCACGATCACCGATCGCAGACTGGTTCCGACGGGCTGGGGACGGGTACGCGGTTGGCGGTGCAAGTTATTGAAAGGATGGTGGGGAGAGACGGGATCGGTCTCCCGCACTACGAATGGAACCAGCAACTTGAGCATTCCAAGAAGTGCCAGAAAGGCCAAGGGGGCCAGGATGCCCAAACCTTCTTCGAAATCTCTTCGAAGTCGCCGATAGGCCCGGGGCCAGATCCAGCCGGCCCAGTTAACGGCACTTCAGGAGTGGGGAAGCCTGCTGGGGAGCGCTTTGCTTATCTCAAGCGCATCAATTGCCTTCGCCTTCGAATTTGACATCCTTAATGCAAATCTGAAACCGGCCGATACATGTTTTAGGTCGATGTGAAGGATGACGCTGGCCTGTCCTCTTGTTCGTAGCAGGCAAGAAAAGGGAAGGTCGCGGGCCGCGAGTCGAAGCGAGGCCCGGTCTGGAGACCGGAGTATTATGATGCACTCAAATGACTACCGGCCCACTGGGCGACCGGAAACGGAAGCTCGTCTACATACCGATCATTCACACCGCGGCGGATATGGGGACCCTGGCAGCTTCCATACGAGGGAAGAAACTGTCCATGGTGGGGCGGCAGGGTCTGGCGCGCAACGTGGCCGCGGTGGAGAAGATGTGGGACAAGATCGAGCGCGTAGCTTCGCGCCTGCCACTGACCCCGGGCACGGTCCGTGTATATCAGGACGGATTGCCGATTTGCCAGCACGAACAGGAAATTGTGTCGGAGCTGGCAGAATCCGGGAGCCGAAACCACCGGTTGCTGTTGCAACTCCAGAGCCGTGGGGCGAGGGTGATGGGTACGGAATCGCCCGAACTGTTGGTGGAGGAATATCAGCTCGCAAAGGCTTCGCTTGCCTTTGGGGTAACTGCAGAGGACGCCAGTCGCCAGCGCCAGCTGCGCGACACGGTCCTGGAGAAACGCGATCGCTTCATTGCGGATCGCATCAACGTGACCTTAGGTGATGGGGAAACCGGAATCTTGTTCATAGGGATGCTCCACTCACTTTCACGGTTTCTGGATTCGGATATTCGTGTCGCTTACCCGCTCGGTTTACCCAGGGTGAAGTAAAGAAAGACCGCATGAAGACGGTGCAAGGCAGAATACTAATCGTCGACGACGACCGCGAGATGGTCCAGCTGCTGGGCCAAGTGGTACAACTCGAGGGTCTGACGCCGCTATTGGCAAAAGACGGAACCGAGGCACTGCAGATGATCCGTGCCGCGGACCCCGATGTCGTGCTTGCCGACCTGCGCATGCCGGGTATGGATGGCATGGAGTTAATGCGCAAGGCGAAGGAACTCGACCCCGATCTGCCGGTGATCCTGATTACGGGGTTTGCCGAAGTGTTCGGAGCGGTAGAGGCAATCCGCGCCGGGGCGCACGACTATATCGCCAAGCCATTTCAGCATCAGCAGGTCACTCGGGTGGTGCTTCGGGCTTTGAATGAGCGGCGCTTGAAGGTGGAGTTGAAGCACTTGACCGCTCACGTCCACCAGGTGCTTTCGCCGCGTGAGAGTTTTGGTCCGAGCGAGGCGATCGGCAAAGTGATCGCGGCGATCGAGCGGGTCGCAAAATCGAATTTCAGTGTGCTCATCGTCGGCGAGACCGGCGCCGGCAAAGAGGTGGTGGCGCGGGCGATTCATCAGGCAAGCAGTCGCGCGCGGCAGCCATTTGTTCCGGTGGACTGCGGCGCGGTCCCCGAGGCGCTATTTGAGAGCGAGCTGTTTGGACACGAGCGGGGAGCCTTCACCGGGGCCAATCAGATGGTCGTGGGCAAGATCGAGGAAACGCACACCGGCACGCTCTTTCTGGACGAAATCCCCAACATGCCGCTGGCCTCGCAAGCCAAGCTGCTGCGCGTGCTCCAGGAAAAAACTCTGTACCGGCTGGGCGGGGCCAAGCCAATCAAGGTCGACACCCGGATGCTGACGGCAAGCGGGACGGACCTGGAAACACTTTGCGACCGCGGCTCGTTCCGTTCCGACCTCTACTTTCGGTTGAACGAATACACCATCTTTATTCCGCCGCTGCGCCAACGTTGCGAAGACATCCCCTACCTGGCCAAGCGCTTCATGGACATCGCGAATATCGAGCTTTCTAAGTTCATACGGGGATTCTCGCCGGCGGCGGTCGAGGCGATGTTGGCCTACCGCTGGCCTGGAAATGTGCGCCAGCTTCGGTCCGTGGTCCGCCGCGCCGTACTGCTGGCAGAGGAGGTAATTGACGAAGAGCATCTGGGATTGGGGGCCAAAGCAAGCAAGGTGGTTGTGAAGGAGGCACCGGCGGAGCATTCTGCCCCGCCCGGCCCGGGGCGGAGCGATCTGTCGCTGCGGGAGATCGTCCGAGGCAGCACGGTCCATGTCGAGCGGACTGCTATCGTCCACGCCCTGCACAAAACAGGGGGGAACAAGGCCAAGGCCTCGCGTCTTCTCCAGGTGGACTACAAAACCCTTCACACCAAGGTGAAGGAGTACGGAATTCGGATTGAAGAAGGGGTACATGCACATGATTAAGAAAAGCGATGAGAAAAAAGGCGAAGGCAGCTTCGATCTGGGGCTGGGCGGGATTCTCAAGGGTTTCGGGGACCTGGTTGAGAAACTGGGAGAGCTCTCCGAAACCGGGGAACAACTCTCTCGCAACGGCGAGATCCACGGTGCAGGCAAGGAAGTCAAAGGCATCTATGGGTTCACCGTCAAGGTGGGGCTGGGAGATGACCGTCCGCGCATCGAACCCTTCGGGAACATCCGCAAGGACCGGGCATCCGGGCGCTCGGTGGTGCAGGAGGTTCGCGAGCCCGTGGTCGACGTCTTCGAGGAAGAAGACCACGTATTGATCGTGGCGGAGATGCCCGGCATCAGCGTGGAAGATGTGCAACTCAACGTGGAAGACGATCTACTGATCATTTCGGCGGTGCATGGCGAGAAGCAGTACCGCAAAGAAGTGCTGTTATCGGCAAGCTATGCTCGCGAAAAGATGCAAGTCACCTGCAACAACGGCGTAGTTGAAATCAAGTGTGTGAAGTGAGGAAGCAGACATGAACACGGAGAGTGTGGACGTTGCCGTCTTGAAGCTGAAGGTTGCCGAGGCGTTAAGCCGGGACGTTGGGCGGGGAATTGCCCGCATGGGTCCGGAAGACCTCGACAAACTCGGGATCGCCGTAGGCGATACGGTCGAGATCACCGGCAAGCGCGTGACCGTCTGCAAGGCCATGCCCGCGCACAAGGAACTGCGGGGACAGTCGCGCATCCAAATTGACGGGCTGGTCCGCGAGAACGCCGGAGCGGGGCTGGATGAGATTGTTTCGGTGAAGAAAACAATTTGCCGGCCCGCCGAGCGTGTGGTGCTCGCCCCGTCCAACATCCGGCCCGCCGATCGCGATCTGGACTATATCGGCAGCCTGCTGGATGGCCTGCCGGTGCGTGAAGGAAGCCGGATCCGCGCTCCGCTGTTTGGCAGCCGGTGGGCGGACTTCCGTGTGGGCACCACCACCCCCAAGGGGTCGGTGCTGATCAATCCCACCACAGTGCTGGTGATTGGCAACCCGCAGCAGGCCCAGGAAGTAGCGGCGCGCTCCACTACCTATGAAGACATTGGCGGGTTGAAGCCGCAACTGCAGCGCATCCGCGAGATGATCGAGTTGCCGCTGCGCTATCCGGAAGTTTTCGAGCAGTTGGGTATCGACGCGCCCAAGGGCGTGCTGCTGCATGGGCCTCCGGGATGCGGCAAGACGCTGATCGCGCGCGCGATCGCGCATGAATCCGAGGCAAATTTCTTTTCGGTCAGCGGCCCGGAGATCATCCACAAGTTCTATGGCGAGAGCGAGGCCCACCTGCGCAAGATCTTCGAAGAGGCCACGCGCAAGGGTCCCAGCATCATCTTTATCGATGAGATCGACGCCATTGCACCGCGGCGCGAGAACGTGGTTGGCGAGGTGGAGAAGCGGGTGGTCGCGCAACTGCTGGCCCTGATGGATGGGCTGGCCAAACGCGAGCATCTGATTGTGATCGCGGCCACCAATCTGCCCAACCTTCTGGACCCCGCGCTGCGCCGGCCCGGCCGGTTCGACCGCGAGATCGCGATCCCGATTCCGGACTGCATTGGGCGCGAGGAGATACTCTCCGTGCACAGCCGGGGCATGCCCCTGGCGGAAGACGTGGCCATCGGCCACCTGGCCAAGATTACCCACGGCTTTGTGGGCGCCGATCTGGAAGCGCTGTGCCGCGAGGCGGCGATGATCTGCCTGCGCCGGATCATGCCCAGCATCGACTTTGCGCTGGCCCGCATACCTTACGAACAACTGGCCAAGCTCGAAGTAGGCAAGGAAGATTTTCTGGATGCTTTACGCGAGGTCGAGCCCTCCGCGTTGCGCGAGGTGTTCGTGGAGGTGCCCAACGTTCGCTGGGAGGACGTGGGCGGGCTTGCGCAGATCAAGGAGCGGCTGGTCGAGGCGGTGGAGTGGCCGCTGCATTATGCAGACCTGTTCACCCAGGCCGGCATCCGTCCACCCAAGGGCATTCTGCTGACCGGGCCGCCGGGCTGCGGAAAGACGCTTCTGGCCAAGGCTATCGCCAGTGAGAGCAAGGTCAACTTCATCTCGGTGAAGGGACCGGCGCTGCTCTCAAAGTACGTGGGAGACTCTGAAAAAGGTGTGCGCGAGATGTTTCATAAAGCCAAACAGGCGGCGCCGTGCATTATCTTCTTCGATGAGATCGACGCACTGGTTCCGGCGCGGGGCGCGGGGGGCTCCGATGCCCATGTGTCCGAGCGCGTCCTGAGCCAGTTCCTCGCGGAAGTGGATGGCGTTGAGGAGCTCAAGGGAGTGCTCTTCCTGGGCGCGACCAACCGGCCCGACATGCTCGATCCGGCCATTCTGCGACCGGGGCGCTTCGATGTGATTGTGGCGATTCCGCTGCCGGACGAGCAGAGCCGGCGCGAGATATTCGAGGTCCATCTGCGCGATAAGCCGCTGGCGCCGGGAATCAATATCCAGACGCTCGCGGCGGCTACCCAGGATTTCAGCGGCGCGGAGATTCAGGGCTTGTGCACCAAGGCGGCACTCCGCGCGGTGCGCCGAGCCGTTGCGGGAAGGATCGGAAGCCCGGAAGATCCGGCAGCCGTGCTGATCGGACCGGACGACCTGGAGGCGGAGCTGGAAGCAGCGCGGCATGGTGAATGAGAGGCGCCGATCCGGCTTATTACTTGTATTGCCTGACGTCCTCCGGCCGCGATATCCAGGCTTCCGCGACCGGGGTCGATGGACGCCATGCGACCCAGTTGCGGGTTTATGAGGAGAGTTGCGCAGCGTATTGCGAAGTCGATTTGGATGAGTTCGTGGGCGAGCGAGCGGAAGCGCAACTGCAGGATCTCAACTGGCTTGGGCCGAGGGTCCGTCGCCACGAGGCGGTGATCGAACAGATCATGCACCAGGCGCCGGTGTTGCCGGCACGTTTTGCAACCCTCTTCTCCTCTCTGGAGAGCCTGGACCAGTTCGTTCTCGAACATCGGGAGGGAATTGCCGGATTCTTCGCCGAACTGGGTGGCCAACAGGAGTGGGCTGTCAAAGGGCTGCTCGATCGTGCCGGCGCGCTCGAGAGGCTGTCCGCTCCCGCGGAGGAAGGGCCGGCCGGCTCGCTGGGAGGGCGCTACTTGCAAGAGAGGCGAATCAAGGCCCAGGCGGAGCGGGAGTTCAATCAACGGCTCAGAACGTTTTGTCAGCATGTGGCCGCGGTTTTGGGAGCGCACGCCGGCGGATTCAGAGAACGCAAGGTAGTGGCCCCTGCAGCCGAAGAAACCGCGGCTGAAGTCGTCTTGAACTGGGCCTTCCTGATCCCGCCGGAAGATCTCGAGGATTTCAGGGCCAGCCTGCAACGCTTCAATGATGACGAAGCGTTTCCCGGCTTGCTGCTGGCGCTGAGCGGTCCGTGGCCACCTTATAGTTTTGTTCCGGATCTCTCCAGCGGTGCGCAGGCATGAAGTATCTTCTCAACTGCATCTGCCAACAGGATGTCGTTGAACTGCCCCAAGACGTGGGAATCCGTATTGTGACCGGGCACGGCCTCGCAGCCGTAGTGTCCCAGGTTGAGGAGTCAACTCGGGGGCCAAGTATCTCCGCGTTGCTGGCGTTTGAGAAGGTCGTCGAGGCGATCGATGCCCGTCAGACCGTCATTCCCATGCGTTATGGTTGCCTGATGGAGAGCGAGGAGCAGGTCGTTCAACTGCTCGAGGCCCACCGCCAGGAGTACGAAACTCTGTTGATCCGCCTTCGCGACATGACTGAAATGGGAATACGTCTGCTGTGGCCCGCGTCTGTCCCACCCCTGCTCAGCCATCCCAAGTCGCAGGGAGCTGCCTATCTGGCGTCTTTGCGCAATCGCTACCAGCAGGACACCCTTGCCGAGGAGGAAATCCTCCTTGCCGATCGGATTGTGGCCGCGCTTGCATGCTGGTTCGCCGAGCAGCGACGTGAGGTCTCGTCGTCTGACCAAGGCCGTCTGCTATCACTCTCGTTCCTGATGCAGAAGATCCACGTCGGCGAGTTTCGCGAGGCGGTCCGGAATGTTTCTACGCCACCCGGCGTGAAACTGTTGATGAGTGGACCGTGGCCCCCGTACAACTTCGTCGCTCCGGCCGATTGATTCCACGGAATGCACGCTATGGAACGAATTCCCTATGGTTACTGTCGAAGCGGGCTGGCGGCGGTGGCGGATGGCGCATGGATTCTTTGCGGCCGAAGAATATGTAACCGTATTTGGACTCAATACAGCTTGCGTAAGGTATTTGTTTCAATGACTTACCTGTCAATACGGGATGCATCCGAGTCCGCATTAGAGCGGTCCCAACGGTTCCCATAAGGCCCATTTTTCCGGGTGGTTACCTTAGATCGTTCCAAGGTTACTTTGGCCATCTGCTTGCAAGTCTATAGGCAAGTCGGACACAGCAAGTGTCCTACACGCGGCGGAAGCCGGAAAGGAGAACAAGCAAATGGCGAAAGTGAATAAGTCTACAGATTCATCCAGCTTGGCAGAAGTTGTTGACCGCATCCTCGACAAGGGCATCGTAATCGATGCCTGGGTTAA
>Ga0224555_1002902_pt1 | contig 18844 bp, 10 predicted proteins | sample 714S23034metaG_FD_180687 | JGI IMG/M metagenome (GOLD analysis project Ga0224555, IMG submission 180687) | Peat soil microbial communities from Stordalen Mire, Sweden - 717 S2 30-34 | ecosystem: Environmental > Terrestrial > Soil > Wetlands > Peat | place: Sweden: Norrbotten County, Stordalen...
CTGCTTCTTCCCCCAACCCCTACCCCATCGAAGCAAATCCCTTGTTGTCATCCCGTAGCGCAGCGGAGGGATCTGCTTTTTCCCCCAACCCCTACCCCATCGAAGCAAATCCCTTGTTGTCATCCCGCAGCGCAGCCGGGGTCCCCGGCGAGCTTGCTCGCTGGGGTGGAGCAGCGGAGGGATCTGCTTTTTCCCCCGACCCCTACCCCATCGAAGCCAAGCACACCGCCGAGCTGGTCTTCGCCTCAGCCGCCCGCCGTCTCCCGAATCTGAAAAAATGGTTCTTCGCCTTTCAGAGCCAGGGCATCGCCGGGGGCCCCTGGATCGGCCCCACCGTGGAAGACACTCTCGCCGCCATTCGCGCCGAAGGCCATCCCGCGGTCGTCCTCCAGCCCATCGGCTTCCTCTCAGACCACGTCGAGATTCTCTACGACATCGACATCGCCTTCGCCGCCACCGCCCGCTCGCTCGGCCTCCGCCTCTACCGCACCGAGAGCCTCAACGACTCCCCGCTCCTCACCCAGGCCCTCCTCCACGTCGTCCTCGGCAGTCTCTAGCGCACGATCAGCAGCGCCACTCCATGCCGCGGAACCGTCACCTTGTACGCGTCGGTGATCTTTCCCAAATCTTTCCCCGCCCACACATCGCGCGCCGTCACCGCCCCAGCAAATCCCATCTCCTTCAGGTGCAGATTGTCCTTCCGCATCTCGCTCGCCGACTCGCCAAAGTTGAAGATCGCCACAGCCTTCGCCCCATTCTTCAGCGGCTTCGCCCATATCTCCAACGGCCCGTCGGCAAAGACCCGGTCGCCCTGTTTGCCCAGCGCATCCTGATCGATCGCGATTGCTTCCTTGTTCATCAGGATCGCCGCGATCTCCGGCTTCATCGCCGTCAGGTTGTTGCCCGCGATCAGCGGCGCGGCCAGCATCGCCCACAGCGTCATGTGGGTCTGGTTCTCGTCCAGGGTCAGCCGTCCGTTGCCCACCTCCAGCATATCCGGATCGTTCCAGTGTCCCGGCCCCGCGAACTTCGCCAACCCTGCCTGCCCCCGCCCGATCTCGCTCATCCGGTCGAAGTTCGGCTGGATATCTCCGGTCGTCCGCCACAGGTTCGCGCCCACGCTCGGCCCCCACTCCCACACTGAATCCCACCCATACTGGCACAGGCTATAGACCATCGGCCGGCCCGTCTTCAGGATCGCCTGATGCATCTTCTCGTATGCGGCGCGCATGAGCTTCTCCTGCCCTGCCGGATCGTCCGGAGCCTGTTTCTGCATCACCTGGGGGATAAAGCTGCACAGGTCGTACTTCAGGTAGTCGATCCCCCAGTCCGCATAGGTCTGCGCGTCCTGCTCCTCGTGCCCCAGGCTCCCTTCGTAGCGCGCGCACGTCTGCGGCCCCGGCGACGAATAGATCCCCAACTTCAGCCCCTTCGAGTGGACATAGTCCGCCAGCGCCTTCATGTCGGGAAACTTCTCGTTGCTCTGGATGCGCCCCTGCGCGTCGCGCTTGCCCTCCCATGTGTCGTCGATATTCACATATACATAGCCCGCGTCGCGCATCCCGCTCGACACCAGCAGATCCGCAGTGTCGCGAATATCCTTGTCCGTCACCTTCCCGGCAAAGAAGTTCCAGCTATTCCAGCCCATCGGCGGAGTCGCCGCCGTCACTGGCACGGACGCAGCTCTCCGTGGAGTCTTCGCGGCTGCGGCTGGCCGAGTCACCGCCCCGCTCGCTGCGCCCTTCTGGATTCCCTGCGCTCCCGCCCCTACCGCCAGGCCGACCACAAACAGAGCCACACCGCCAACCTTCAGCATCCCCGATCGAACCCGCATCCTCAAGCCTCCCTGAAACTTCCCACGAATCTTAGACTCTCCGGCCCAACCCCGGCAAATCGCCGCTGCAGCACTGCCTCCAGCTCCTTCACCGACCCCACCGGGGTCTGGCAGCTATGTCCGCTGCACACCAGCGCGAAGCTGCCTTGCACCCTGGGCAGATGCGTCAGCGTCTCCTCGAGCGCCGGAGGCAGCATCGCCGGCGACTGGGCCGCAATCTGTTCTCGCTTCAGCCGCACCACGCTCATGTTTGCCGCGTAGCGCGCCTCTGCCGCCTCCTCCAGTTTATGCGCCGCCGCATCGTCGCCGATCACGCAAACCTGCAACTGTGGAGTCACCATTCGCTCCAGCGCCATGGCATAGGTTGCGGCGTACAGGCCGAAGTGCTCCACCACGCCCGCGAATGCCGCCAGCGTCTCCTGCGCCTTGGCCAGATACTCCGCGCTCCCGTTCAGCGCCTGCAACCGAAGCAACAGCATCGCCGCCACCGGGTTGCCTGCCGGCGCCGGAGAGTCCTGCAACGGCTTGCGCCGAGTCACCAGCGCGCCCAGCCTGCGCTCTCCCGCCGCCGCCGCCTCGGTATCGAAGAAGCCGCCGCCCGCCGCATCGTAGAACCGCTCCAGAGCGCTCTCCATCAGCTCCATCGCAACCTTGTAGTAACGCATCTCGCCGGTCGACTCCCACGCGTCCAGCGCCGCATGGCCCAGAAACACATAATCGTCCAGCCCACCCGCCAAGCGTTCTGTCTTCACTCCCGCCTCGCCATACGCCATCACATGCGCCAGCCCGCGCTCGTGTCCGCTCCACGCAGCTCCCAGCACACGCTCCAGCGACTTCAGCGCGAAGGCCTGCGCCTTCGCATCGTCCAGCACGCGCCCTGCCTCCAGGTACGCCGAGATGCACATCGCATTCCACGCAACATACATCGTCTTGTCCACGGTCGGAGTGGGTCTCTTCTTCCGTGCCGCAAGCATCTTCCGCTTGGCCGATTCCAGCCGGATCAGAGCCTCCACCACGCGCACCCCGGCCTTGCGCGCAACCACATCCAGCCCACGCTTCACATGCAGCACGTTCTTCGCCACATTGTGCTGCATGTCCCCGATCTCCCCGATGTTGTAGTACCCCACCACAATCTCCAGCTCCTCCGGAGTCAGCGCCTCTGCCGCCTCATCCAGCGTCCAGGTAAAGTAGTCGCCGTCGTCGTCCAGAGAAAAATCCGCGTCCTGAGACGCATAGAACCCGCCCAGCTTGCGGTCGCACAGACACTCATTCATCCAGCGCAGCACATCGCGCGCCACCCGCGCATACTCCACGTCGCCGAACGCCTGGTACGCATGTACATAGTTCCTCAGCAGCTCGCTGTTGTCGTACGACATCTTTTCAAAATGCGGCACCACCCAGTGCTCGTCCACCGAATAGCGGTGAAACCCGCCCCCCAGTTGGTCGTAGATCCCGCCCTTCGCCATCTTCTCCAGCGTCACCGTCACCGCCTGCCGGGCCGCCTCCGCCATCTTCACCGTCCCCAGTCCGCTCAGCTTCACCGTCGTACTCGCCGCGCGAGAGTCCGTCCACGATGCCACATCGATCAGCAGATCCAGCGCGCTCGAATGCGGGAACTTCGGCTGCCCGCCGAATCCGCCATGCTTCAGGTCCGCGCTCTTCAGCGCCGACAACGCCATCTTCTCCACCAGCTCGCGGCCAATCTCCCTGATCTCGCCGCCTGCGCGTCCGCTGAACGCCTCATTGTGCTCGATCGCGTTCATCACGCTGGCCGCCGTCTCGTCCACCTCCGTCCGCCGCTCGCCGAAGGAGTCCGCCATGGTCAGCAGCACGCGTTGAAAGCTCGGCCGGTTGTACCCGTCCTCCGGCGGAAAGTACGTCCCTCCGTAGTACGGCCTGCCATCGGGAGTCAGAAACGCTGTCAGCGGCCACCCTCCCTGCCCGCTGATCGCAGATACCGCGGCCTGGTAGCGCGTATCCACATCCGGCCGCTCGTCGCGGTCCACCTTCACCGCCACAAAGTTCTCATTGATGATCCGCGCCGTCTCCGCGTTCTCGTACGACTCGCGGTCCATCACATGGCACCAGTGGCACCACACCGCCCCAATGTCCAGCAGGATCGGCTTGTCCTCCCGCGCCGCCCGCTCGAACGCAGCCTCGCCCCACTCCATCCATTGCACCGGCTGGTGCATCGCCGAGCGCAGATACGCCGAGGCCGCACTCGCCAGCGCGTTCCTCCGCCCATCCCCTGCGTCTTGCGCAATCTCCACCGGCTCCACGCTCATCGCCGTCACGCCACTCGTCAGCATCTCACTCATTACGTCCACGGTCCCTGGGCCCACAGCCACACACTGCCACTTACTTAGAGCATTTCCTGAATTGCTATAGACCGATTTTTGTCATTCCATACCCTGAGCGAAGTCGAAGGGGGAGGAATCTGCTTTTGCTTGTTGCGCGACGATCTACGCCATTACGGGAACTGCTCTAAACAGTCTAGTCGCCGCCGCGCATCCGCCAATCCCACACAAGTTTCATTCTCACACCCACTTAGGTAACCTCGCTTCCTTCCGCCTCGCTCCCCTCTGTTCAGATGCGCGCTCCCTGCATCCCTGCATCCCCGCAAAGTATATTGGATCGCCGGGGTGGCCATCCCGATTCTCAGATGTGACTTTCATGTACCGGACAAACCTCAAAGATATCTCTGAACAAGACAACGTTTTGAAAGGGCGGGACTTTAGTCCCGCCGCAAACCACCTATTTACACTGTGGCTTTAGCCGCCGAGGGAATCTTGAGAACTTGTTCAGACCTTCCCAAACAGAAAAGAAAGGCCCAAAGCATTAACCCCGGGCCCTCCTTGCAAAGCAATCGCCTCTTCCCTACTGTACCGCGGCAGGCCCCACCGCAATCGGCTTCGCAGCCGCCGGCGCCGTCGGCGCCGTCAGCCCCGGAATCACCGGCGTCGCCGTTATCACGCCCGTCGCAGCCTCCGTTATGCTGATCCCGTACCGGTCCAGCGTCTTCGACAGCAGCTGCAGCAGCCCCGCCCGGTCCTTCGCATACGCCGCTGTCGCCGAGATCAGCGTGTTCTCCGCCGTTGCCAGGTTCCTCTGCTGCTGCAGCACCAGCGCCGAGGTCGAAGCCCCCAGCTTGAACTTCTTCTGCTCCGCCTCCAGCGACTGTGCCGCATAGTCGCGCCCTGCCTGCGCCGCGCCCACCTGCGCCCGGTCGTTGGTCAGCGCGTACTGCCCGTTGATCACCTGAATCCGGATCTGCGTATAAAGCTGCTGCAACCGCATCTGCGCCTGCCGGTACTCCATCTGCGACCGCGCCTGGTCGGCTTGCGCCACGCGGTTGCGCAGCGGAATCGTAATATTCACCCCCATACCCTTGTCTGGCGCCGAGCTGTTGAATAGACTGCCAAACGCCGTGCCATAGCCAATCGGGGAAACACCGCCATTGAGGGTGGTACATGGCACATAAGTCGTCGAACCGAAATTCGGATTGCAGTTTTGTGCAGGATTCTGCGCGCCCGCCAATTGACTCGATCCATAAAACGCGTACGCGTCCACCGTCGGCAGCAGCCCGTTCTTCTCCGCCTTCATCGTGATCTCGTTGTTCTTCATGCTCAGCACGGCCTGCTCGATCTGCGGATTGTTGACGTACGCCTGCTGCACCAGCCCGTCCACCGTCATGTCCTCTTCCGGCAGCCGGTCCCGCCCCACGCGGTCGGTCGGGATCACCGGCGCGGCACTCAGCACCGGGTCGGTCAGGTCCCGCGCGATCGCCTGCTTCATCAGCAGTTGTTGATACGTCAGGTTCGACTGCGATGCCACCAGCGCCTGCTTGTCCGTCGCCACGGCCGAGTCCGAGTTCACCACATCCAGAGGCGCCAGCGTCCCAATCTCCAACTGCCTCCGATTGTCCGCCGTCAACTGCGTCGACTGCGCCAGAGCGCGCTCCCTCGCCTGCGCGTCCTCGTACGCGCTCACCAGCCCCCAGTAGATGTTCTCGACCTGGTTCACCGTGTACAGCAACTGCTGCCGGAACGCCGAGTCCGTAATCCGCCGGTCGTTCTTCGCCTGCACAATGAACCGCCCGTTGATTCCCCACCCGAACCCTTGGAGAAGATGCTGCGTCGCGGTTGCGCGGAAACTGGTCGTGATGTCCGGGCTGTAGGCGACGTATGGGTTGTCACTGCTCACCCGGCTGTTGTTGAACGTCACCCCCAACTGGGTGCCCGTGAGAAAACCCTGCGTGTAACCGAAGTTATAGGTAGCCGTGTCCGTAGTCAGGACCGATTTGCCGCCACTGAACAGCAAGTTCGACTGCTGCTGGTTGACCGGCTCATACTCCAACGATCCGGTCAGCGACGGGTCCAGCGTCTCCGGCTGCGGCCCGCCGCCGCTGGTGCTCAACACCAGCCCTCCAGCGCCCGCGCCGCTTCCGCCCACGCCGCCCGACGTTCCCCCCGGCCCGCCGCCGCCCGTCACCGTGGTCCCCGACCCGCCCAGCGTTCCCGACACCACCCCGGTCGAAACCCCGCGCAGGCTCGAGCCCGCCTTCGCCCGCAGTATGTCCGTATCCGCAATGTCCAAATTGATGCGCGCAATCGCGATGTCGAAGTTGTTCTCCAGCGCCAGCACCACCGCATCCGACAAACTCAGATAGATCTTCCCATCGCGCACCAGCGAGTCCAGCCGCGGAGTGTTGCCCAGCCGCGGCAGCTCGACGCCGGTCCGCGTATACGGCGCAATCAGGTTGGGAAACATCGGCTTCAGCCGCGTGTAGTCCTTCCCCGTGTCCCGCAGATACAGCGGTTCGGTCAGCTTCACCGCCGGCGCCTGGTTGCTCGCCGCCGGGGCCGCCGGCAGATTGCCCACTGCTGCCGTCGCCGGACTGCCCTGCCCCGTCGCCGGCTGAGCAACCGGAGTCGCCTGCGCGGTTAGTGTTGTCGCTGCAACCTGCGCTCCCGCCATCCGCACGCTTCCGCTTATCGCCAGCAGCGCAATCGCCGCCATCGCCTGCAAATCCCGCAATCTCACCTTCATCGTCTCCAACCCTTCTTGCCGTGCAGCGAAAAAAAACGCGGCGCCGTCCCCCTGCTGATACGTTCCCGAAGGCAGCCTGGTTCCCATTCTGGTTTCCATCGCCAGCCGCCGCCCGCCGAACGCCCAGTATACCAACCTCCCAACCCGGCACCGGAATCGCTCCAACCACAGTCGATCAGCCGCCCTGACCACTTACCACTGACCACTAACCCGTCGCCTTTCGTGATACCGTGCTATCGGGGTCCCCGGCCAGCTTGCTGGCTGGGGCGGAATCGGGGTCCCCGGCCAGCTTGCTGGCTGGGGCGGAATCGGGGTCCCCGGCCAGCTTGCTGGCTGGGGCGGAATTCATCGCCATGACGCACTGGAAGCTCACCCTCGCCTACGACGGCACCTCCTTCCGCGGATGGCAGGTCCAACCCAACCTCCCCACCGTCCAGGGCCTGCTCTCCGACGCCATCCACCGCACCACCGGCGAGCGCGTCCTTCCCCAGGGCTCTGGCCGCACCGACGCCGGCGTTCACGCCCTCGCCCAGGTCGCCAGCTTCACCCTTGCCGCGCCCATCCCCGCCGCCAACCTGCATCGCGCCCTCAACCGCTGCCTTCCTCCCAGCGTCCGCGTCCTCGCCGTCGAAGCCGTCCCTCCCACCTTTCATGCCCGCCACTCCGCCCTCCGCAAGACCTACGAGTACCGCATCTTCCTCCTCAATCCGGTCCAGAAGACAGATCAACCGTCGTCACCGGCAAATCAACCGTCGTCAGCAATAAATCAACCGTCGTCACCGGCAAATCAACCGTCGTCAGCAATAAATCAACCGTCGTCATTCTGGCCGCAGGCCAGAATCTCCGTATTTCAGGACGCCACCAACCTGGACTCGGAAACCTGTACCGAAAACATCTGTCCTCCAACCCTCGCCCCCTACGTCTGGCCCTGTCCCTGGCCCCTCGATCTCTCCGCCCTCAACCAGGCCGCCGCGCACGTCCTCGGCGCCCACGACTTCACCAGCTTCGCCGCCGCCGACCCCGACCTCACCCACCGATCTCAGCCAACAACGGAATCGGGTGCCCCATCCATCGAGCCTTTGTCTCACGCGAATCGGGGTCCCCGCCCGCTTTGCGGGTGGGGCGAGATGGGTGGGAGTGCTGCCCCGGAACCCATCCGCACCATCCACCACTCCCAATGGCACATCTCCGGCGACCTCCTCATCTACCGCGTCACCGCCGACGGCTTCCTTCACCACATGGTGCGCAACCTGGTCGGAACCTTCGTCCTCGCCGGCGCGCATCGCCTCTCGCCAGATTCCATCCCCGCCCTGCTCGCCGCCCGCGACCGCGCCCGTGCCGGCCCCACCGCCCCCGCCTCCGGCCTCTTCCTCGTCTCCGTCGACTACCCCGCTCCCGAAAGCTGTCAAGACCATCGATCCTCTAATTCTCCCGTAACAGACAGAATATAATCGACTTAAAAAGTAAAAATAGTTGGCATACTAGTTTCCCTCCAGCGCGTATAATTAAATCAGTAAGCAAATAAAGAGACCCGGCCAACCAGCCGGGCCTTCGCATTTAACCAGCAAGTCATTGATTTCAAAGATCAACAGATCTAAACCGTCTGGAATGAAGATCTTGGAAATTTGATCCAGACCTAACTCCTTATTTGTGAAGATCTTGGATAAATTTATTTTTTCAATACAGCGCAGTCAGCGCCGAGTGCCGGATTTTCGTCTTTTATACGTCTCACGCGCTTAGCGCGAGCTTAACCTGCATTTTTTGAATACTTTACGCTATTTACCCCCCGGGGGGGGGTACAACCAGCAACTCGCCCTACTTCGCCGTCACCGTCAGACTGTACATCGCCGAATGGATCAGTTGCCCATCGGTCGCCGTCACCGTCACCGTATAGTTTCCCGGAGCGGTCCACGCCGCATTCTCCGCCGGCAGCTTGCCTGTGCAGCTGGTCAACCCGCCCAGCAGCACCAGCAGCAGCCCGCCCAGCAGCACTGGCGTCAGCATGCGTCTTCGCCACAGCAGCCCGCCGCTGGCTACCGCCAGCAGCCATAGCAGGCCTCGCCCGCCGTATCCGCTGTAGCCGATCAGCGTGTACTGCGATGTGGTCCCGATGCTCACCACCGTCGTCGCCGCCGCCGTCGAGGTCAGCGTCAGCGTAGCCGAACTCAGCGAGCAGACCGTTGCCGCCGCCCCCGCCGCCACCGTGCAGCTCAGGGTCACCGGCGAGCTGTAGCCCGCAATCGGAGTCACGGTCGCGGTCGTCGTCGTCCCGTCGCCCGCCGCCACGCTCCCGCCCGTCGGGTTCAGGCTGATCGAGAAGTCGACTCCGTTGCCGCTCAGCGTCGCGTTCAGTCCGCTGTAGAGCAGATTTGTCGAATTGACCCCGGTCGTCCCACTCAGCGGCCCCGTCGCCGCCGGCTTGAAGCTCACGCCGATCGGGCAGCTCGCCAGCGCGGCCAGCGTACTGCCGCACGCCGCAGTGCTCACGGAGTACTCGCCGGTGGTGGTAAACATCGGCACGGCCAGCGGCACCGGGACCAGACTGGTCAGCGTCAGCGTCTTTGGAGGAGAGGAGGTAAAGCCCACGTCCTGGTTGCCGAAGCTCAACGTCGCAGGCGTCAGCGTGAATCCCGGCACGCCCGTCCCGGTCAGCGTCGCGCTCAACTGGTTGCCCGCCGACAGCACATTCAGCGTCGCGCTCTCCGTGCCCAGCAGACTCGGCGTGAACACCACCGTGATCGGGCAGCTCGCCCCGCCCGCCACGGAGCCGCACGGTGGAGACGTGATGCTGAAGTCCGCGGCGTTCGTCCCGCCGATCATCGCCGACGTCACCTGCGCCGCGAAGCTCGAATTGTTCGTCCACGTAAAGGTCTGCGGAGCGCTGGGGTAGCCCACCGCCTCCGAGCCGAAGTCCTGAGTCATGGGCGCCAGCGAAGGCTGCCCGCCCTCGCTCGTCAGCTCGAACAGCATGTACTCCAGCAGCTTCTCCTGCGGTGTCATCGCCGCACTGAGGTCGCATTCGCTGGGAAAGATCGTACCGGCTTTAATACTGGCGTTCTCCACGTGGTACTCGTTGTAAAGAACGCGTCCGCACTGGTTCGGAGTCGGAACGGCGACAGATGGAATCGGCGTATCGAAGACGAACTGCATCACCGGGTTGTCGTAGCTCGAATTGTTCAGCGTCAACCACGACTGCGTCGGCGCAATCACGCCATTGGTGTCCTTTCTCAACGTGGAGATCGTCATCTGGCCTTCGGTCGTCGTTGCGCCGATGGATGGAAGCTGAAGCCATTGCGCGAGCGTCAGTCCCGCAGTAAAACTCGTGTCCACCGTCGCAACACCTGGGTCAGGAGCAACAGAATTTGAGGCTGTGCCACCAATCCAGTTGGCAACACCACTAAAAGGAGGGTTGTTGTACATCCAAGAGTAACCAAAGTGGCTTGTGTATACTCGTCCGCCGTCGTTCGCAAAGGAAATCAGGTTCAGCAGCTCGGAGTCCGGCTTCGCGAAGGGGCCGCCCTCGCAGGGAAGCATCAGCAAGTCGTACTGGTTGAGAGTCGTGGAACTACTCATCAGCGAATCCTGGGTCGGAGTATGCGAGTCGAGGGTCACACCAGCACCTTGACCATTTGTTCCGCCACCAAAAAGGTTGATTCGTCCTCCGAGGCCGGGATCGGTAAACTCCGACTGGTTGATCCCCATCTTCAACAGAACGCACTCCACCGCGTCGGCCTCACCCGTCGCAATCGCGATCAGGGGAATGTCGCCCTGCAAATGGTTCAGCGGCATACTCAGATTCATCACGGTAGTGGTGCATGCGGTCGTATTCACCGTCGACTGCACCCGCCACCTTCCAGACACAGCAACAATCGGAATGCCGTTTCCCACCGGCACATTCGATATCGTAAAGCTGCCATCGACCGCTGTAGTTGTTCCCACAGCGGCGGGGGTGGCCGTCAGCGAAACCCCCGAAGGCAGCGCACCCACCACCGGGCAACTCACCTCAGCCGGAAACGCATCCACCGGCGCATTCGGAATGTACACCGTCACGTTGGGCAGCGGGTCCGTCCCATTCGGCGCGTATACCACCCCGCTCACCGATGGAGTCGCATTCCCCGTACACGTCGTCTGCGCCGGGGCCGCGCTACTCAGTCCGAGTAGAAGCGCGACAATCGGTGCTGCGGAGAAACCTCGCATGGTATGCCTGTACGACGAACCGCGAAAACCTGTTACCATTCGCAGGAGTTTACACTGATTTAGTTATATCTGTTTTATTGCGCGGCGAGTTGCAATCGGTAGACGTTCCTTGCGGCAACTTCGATTACACCAGTGCACCGCCTCGCAATCGAATTGAATCTGCCGATTGGATTGTCCTCAATCGACAATCGATTCGGCAACCGGTTCAGCAACCGTTTCGCGAGCAGAACAAAGGGAGGAGGAGAATGAACGGCCCACGCGCAATCCGTATCCGCCAACTCCGCGCGCTTGCCCTCCTCGTCGCCTGCTGCCTCGCCGCTGCGGCGCGCGCCCAGTCCATGCCCACCGCAAGCCGCGCCGGAGACATCCAGTTCGGCGGCGGATTCACCTTCGGCCGCTCCGGCTACAACTTCAACGAACTCAGCCTCACCGGCGGCACCGCCTACGCCACCTTCGACACGCGCACCCACTGGGGCTTCGAGGCCGCCTTCCACCAGATCAAACCCTCCACGGACCCCACCATCTACGAGCGCACCTACGAAGTCGGCCCCCGTTTCTACCTCACCCGCGGACGCCTCGCCCCCTACGGCAAAGTCCTCATCGGCCGCGGCGTCTACAACTTCTCCGGCAACATCGCCAACATCGCCTACAACCTCTACACCGTCGGCGGCGGCGCAGACTTCGCCATCACCCCAACCATCAACCTCCGCGCCGACTACGAACTCCAGAACTGGCTCAGCTTCCCCGTCGCCACCCTCCACCCCAGCCTCTTCACCATCGGCGCCGCCTACCACTTCCGCAAATAGCCCGCGCTACTCCTCCAGAAAGGCCTTCGAGTTCAGCAACGGCCGCTCCATGCTGCGCACCCACTCGGTCGTCTCATCCGCCTTCTTCCCCGCGAGCTCTGCCGCCGCGAACTCCCGCCGCATCGCCGCGAACTTCGCCTCCACATCGTCCAGTGCGCTCAGCAGCATCGCCTCCGGCGTCATCGGCAGCTTTGGCGACCCGAACTCATACCTCCCGTGATGGCTCAGGATCATGTGCTCCACCAGCACCCGCAGCTTGTCGGGAAATCCCGGCAGCCCTGCCACCTTCTCTCGCAACATCCCCTGCGCAATCGAGATATGCCCGATCATCTGTCCCTCCAGCGTGTACCCGAAGGTCGTCCCCCAGCTCAGCTCGCGCGTCTTCCCGATGTCGTGCAGGATCGCGCCCGTCACCAGCAGGTCCCGGTCCACCTCGGGATAGAACGGCGCCATCGCCCGGCACACCCGCACCAGCGCCACCACATGCTCCAGCAGCCCGCCGATCCACGCATGATGCAGCACCTTCGCCGCCGGCGCCGCGCGGTACGCCGCCCCAATCTCCTCGTCGTCGAGGAACGCGAACACCAGCCGCCGCAGCTCCGCATTCTCGAACTCGTCGACATAGCCGCGCAGTTCAGCCCACATCTCCCCGATGTCGTACTGCGTCGCCGGCACAAAGTCCGCCGCCTCCACCTCGGTCTCCGCCGCCAGCCGCATCTTGGTCAGGGTGATCTGCCACTTCCCCTGGTACTTCGACACCTGCCCCTGCACCTTGACGTAACAGCCCTCCGAGCACGTCGCAACCGCCGAAGCGATCTCGTCCCACATCCGCGCCTCGATCATCCCCGTCTTGTCGCTCAAGGTCAGCGCCAGATACTGCCCCGCGCCGGTCTTCTTCTCCCGCACAGACATCGACGACACCGCAAAAAAAGACCTCACCGCCGCCCCATCGAACTTCGCCGCATCCACCACAAAGAAATCTTTCATGCCCCCCAGCATACCCCCGCCCAAGACCTCTTCAGCGCCGATTGGTCCGGCCCATCGATGAAACGATCCGGGCGCCCCATCCATTCCGCGTTCTTTGCGGAATGGGTGGGAGTCAGCGTCACGATTCTATGGCTGAATCAATCGGACAATCTGAAGCGCGGCAAAGATGCACTGATGCAGTCCCCGCGCAGAAAGACTACTGCGCCGCAGCCGGGCTCGCCGGCGCACTGGGTTCCGCGCCTGTCGCCGCTGGTGCCGTCACCGCAGGCAGCGCCGGCGGAGGGCTCACCACCGGCTCGCCGTTCTCGCGCACGCTCTTCGGCGGAATCGGCGTCGCCTCCGGCTTGGCCTTGGGCGGCGCTGGAGCCTGTTCCTGCAGCCGCGCCTTCGCCTCGCCCTTCACCCGCTTCTTCTTTTTCTTGGCCGCCGTATCTCCGCTCAGTCCCAGCGGCGCGTTCTGCACCTTCTGCGCCGCCTTCTCCTCGTCGGCCAACGGGGCTGGAGTCGCCGCGGCCTTCTCCTTCCCCTTCGCCGCCTTTGCCGCGTCCCTTCTGGCCTTGTCTTCGATTGGCGCGCGATCGCTGTACCTTGTCTTCTTCCGCTCTGCCGTCTTGGGCGCAAGCGATTCGTCTTCCGCTGCCACATCCGCTGTCTGCTCAATCGGCGCAATCGCCGCGCCCGGTGCGGGCGGCACGCTCGGGGCCGCTCCCGGCACCTGATCTGCGCCAGAGGCTATCGTCTCCTCCGGCGTGGCCGGAAGCGAGTTCCGCGGCGCCTGTCCGAAGCGGATCTTCTCCCGCCTGATCTTCTTGCGCTTCTTGCCTGCGGCCACCGTCCTGGTCTTCGCGGCAGTCGAGCCGGCCTTAGCCGCAACCGTCGCAGTTCCCGGCTTTGCGCCTCCAGCCGCCGCGGAACCCGCAGTTGCAGCCGTCGCACCCGCAGCCGCATGGCCACGATCGAGTCGCGCCTTCTGCGCCTTCTTCTTCGCCGCAGGCGCGGCATACGCCGCAAACACAGGCTTGGTCTGCTTCGCGCTTGCGCCGGTGTCCACAAATCCCGGAGCAATGTCGATGTACGCCTTCTCCCGCAGGCCCGTCAGATAGGTCCGCAGCGCGGGCTGGATCGCCTCCCGGTAGACTGCCTCCTGCACCTGCGGTTCCACCGCGCTCAGCGGCGGAATCCCCGCCTGCGTGTGTTCCGTCACCTTCAGCACCACAAAGCCCTGCCGCGTACGGATCGGCGCGGTCCATTCGCCCGCCTTCAGCGCGAACACCGGGTCCTCCAGCGCACTCGATCCCAGCGCGCCGCGCTTGAACTCCCCGAGGTCTCCGCCTTTGGCCGCCGTCTGCCCACCCGAGAGCTGCTTCGCCATCTCCTCGAAGCTCGCGCCCGTCTTCAGCTTCGCCTCCACGTCGTCCGCTCTGGACTTGGCCTGCGCGATCTGTGCTTCCGTCGCGTCCTCCGGCGTCGCGATCAGGATCTCGCTCAGCCGCACCTGCTCCGGCTGTTCGAACTCCTGCTTGTGCTGGTCGTAGTACGCCTGCTCCTGCTTGGCCGTCAGCCGCAGCGTCTGCCCAACCTCCTTGCTCACCACCATCTGGGTAATGATGCTGTTCTTGATGCCCGCCTTCCAGTCTTCAACCGACAAGCCGGACTCGCGCACCGCCTTCTCCAGGTCCTCGATCGAGTCCATCTTGTTCTGCTTGCGGATCTCGTCCAGGCGCCGGATCAACTCCGCGTCGGCGCTGATCTCCAGCTCCTTGCCGCGCGACAGCAGCAGTTGCTGGTCGATCATGTCGCGCAGCATGTCCTTTTGCCGCTCGGCCAGTTCGTCCGCGCTCAGGTTCGACTGCCGCGCCTCCTCCTGCAACTCCGCTTCCGCGCGCACATAGTCGCTGCGGTCGATGATCTGGTCGTTCACGCGAACGATCGCGTCCTCCACCACCGTGCCGTTGGTTGTGATCGCCGCCGTCGCCGGCAGCGTCATCTGCGGCGCGGGAGCCTCGATCGGGCTCTGGTAGCGCGGAACCTTCACCTGTCCCCACGCCGCGCCCGCCGCCATCGCCGCAACCGCCAGCATCACAGCCAGCCCGCGTGTTCCACGCAGCAGTCGCCGCACGGCCCCATTCCCCAACCCAGTCCGCATCGCATCCACAGAGTTCAAGCTAATAAATCTCAAAAGGTCTCTCTCGCTTCCCTTGCCCAAAACCAACCCACGTCCTGCCGTAAACCGGAAATCGTTGCAAACCCGGCAAGCGAACCTGCAACTGCACGCCGTCCATTCCTCTTGCCTGGACTCGCCCGGCGCGCGGTCCAAATCCGCTCCCCTCATTCTATCTGCACTCGCGCCGCCCGCACCAATCCCTAACTCCCAATCCAGCCCTTCCAACTCGCGGCCGCGTTCCCCCTCCGCCGCCTTGCTCTCTAAACCGATGTATACTCGTCCTAAGCTGGAGCGGAGTTTTCCTGGGCAAACCGGCCTCCAGCATCTCTTGCCGCCCACCTTCGAGGTAATCCAAGCCGATGGCACCACGCACCCGCCGCGCTCTCTTCTCCGTCACGCTCTTTCTGGCAAGCTGTGCCCTTCTCGGCTCCTTCATCAGCGACAAGGTCGCCGCCCAGTCCGCCTCCGACGAGTCCACCCTGCGCGATTCCCTGCACCAGTTCACCGACGTCTACAGTCTGGTCGAGCAGAACTACGCCGAGCCGCTGGACCAGGACAAGGTCGACAAAGCCATCTACGACGGCGCCATCCCCGGCATGTTGCACGCCCTCGACCCGCACTCCAACTTTTACGACCCCAAGGCCTTCGCCCAGATGCGCGAGGAGCAGCATGGCAAGTACTACGGCGTTGGCATGACCATCCAGCCCCAGTTGGATAAGGCTGGAGTGACCCACGTCGTCGTGCTCGCCCCGTTCGAGGGAACGCCCGCGTTCAAGGCCGGAATCCGCCCCGGCGACCTGATCCTCTCGGTCGACGGCAAGAGCGCCGAAGGCCTCGACTCCGCCGCCGTCGCCGCCATGCTCAAGGGCCCTAGGGGAACCCACGTCCTGGTCGTCATGCAGCGCGAGGGCCACGACGGCCCGCTCAGCTTCGATCTCGTGCGCGACGAGATCCCACGCTACTCCGTCGATCTCGCCTTCCTGCTCAAGCCCGGCGTCGGATACATCCACGTCACCAACTTCATGGAGACCACCAGCCGCGAAGTGGGCGACGCGCTGGACAACTTCCAGGCCGCGGGCCCGCTGCACGGCCTCGTCATCGATCTCCGTAACAATCCCGGTGGCCTGCTCAACGAGGCCGTCAACACGTCCGACAAATTCCTCAAGGAGGGACAGATCGTCGTCTCGCAGCGAGGCCGTGCCTTCCCCGACCAGGTCTACCGCGCCGCCCACGGAGAAACCGGCTCAGACAAGTACCCCATCGTCGTCCTCGTCAACCGAAACACCGCCTCCGCCGCCGAGATCGTCTCCGGCGCGCTGCAGGACCACGACCGCGCCCTCATCGTCGGCGAGACCACCTTCGGCAAGGGCCTCGTGCAGACCGTCTTCAATGTCTCCGAAGACACCGGCCTCGCGCTCACCACCTACCACTACTTCACCCCCTCCGGCCGCCTCATCCAGCGTGACTACGATGGCGTCTCCTTCTATGACTACTTCTTCGTCCGCGACGGAGCCAAGAAGGCCGACAAATCCAACCTCGAGGTCAAGCTCACCGACTCCGGCCGCACCGTCTATGGAGGAGGAGGCATCACCCCCGACGAGAAGATCGACTCGCCCGACTACAACCATTTTCAGATCTCGCTGCTCCAGCACTACGTCTTCGTCATCTCCGGCGCCGGTACCTTCTCCCGCCACTACCTGGCAAGCCACACCGTCTCCCGCGACTTCGTCGTTGACGACGCTGTCCTGCAGCAGTTCAAGGACTTCCTCAAGGCCAACCAGGTGGACTTCACCGACGCGGACATCGCCGCCAACCTGGACTGGATCAAGACCAACATTAAAGCCGAGCTCTTCACCTCCCAGTTCGGCCAGCTCGAAGGCCTCAAGGTCCGCGCCCAGGCCGACCCCGAGGTCCTCAAGGCCGCCACCTTCCTGCCCGAAGCCATGGCCCTGGAAGACCGCGACAAATCCCCCCAGAAAACCGCCAGCCTCGTCCAATAGGATTGTTTCGTAATCGCAATATGGAATGAGACGCCGTCATCCTGAGCGGAGTTTGGCGCGTTCTTTGCATCAAATAGAGTCGAAGGACCCCGTATTTCGTCGTTACCTGTTCTTGCCCGTCATCCTGAGCGAAGTAACACGGAAGCCGTCATTCTGAGCGAAGCTCAGAATCTCTGTATTCGTCTTGTTGGGAAGAAAAGAAGAAGAGAAAGACTCTGGAGCGGGAGACGGGGATCGAACCCGCAACCAACGGCTTGGGAAGCCGCTACTCTACCATTGAGCTACTCCCGCTTCTCCTCAGAATTATACCCTGCACCCTCGCCGCATCGGTTTGACACGCCTCTTCGTTTGTCATTCCCGAAGGGAATCTGTGTTGCACTTTCAGCTCGTCATTCTGAGCTTCGCTCAGAATCTCCGTATTTGTCCTTTCTCCCCCTCCGCCTTCTGCGCTACTCTTATCCCGCATCCCCGTATACCTCACGCAGAGTTCTTCAGGAGACCCCTCATGCCCATCCTTCGTAGCAGCTTCCTCGCGGCTCTACTCACCGCCAGCCTCCTCCTCGCCGCCACGCAGAGTATCGCCCAGTCAGCGCCCACCCCCGCGCCCGCAGCCAAGCCCGCGCAATCTATCGCCCAGAAGATCGCCGCATCAAAAGATCTGCTCGACATCAACACCGCAACCGCAGCCCAACTCAAGGCCCTCCCCGGCATGGGCGACGAGTACGTGCGGCGCATCATCGCCGGCCGTCCCTACACCGCCAAGAACCAGTTGGTTCAGCGCGGCATCCTCCCCCAGTCCGCCTACGAACAGATCAAGCTCCAAATCATCGCCCACCGCCCCAAGTAGGAAGGGTGCGCGGAACTCGGAACATATCCGTGCAGGTTTGCGTATAGTGTGGTGGATACCACCCTAGGAACTTGTTGAAAAACGATTACACGAGGTTGAAAGGGCACTTTGGTTCAGATTAACTTCGCACAGAAATTGCCTACAACGCGCCAATCTGGCATCGGGATGCATTGCCGGTCACTCATTTTTGCTCTGGGGTAAGTGCCCACACGAGTTATTCAACAAGTTCTTAGGAACTTGTTGAAAAAGGCACGCGTTTCCGCAACCGTCATGCAGGCTGATTCGTCTAACATCCATGCGTGGAGATGAGCGGGTACAGGATGGGATGTTCAGTTATGTTTCGTTGGAGCAGCGGGTTCCGGTGGATCATCCGTTGCGTGCGGTTCGCAAGCTGACGGATGCGGTGTTGGCTTCGTTGAGCGCGGAGTTCGATGCGCTGTATGCGGCGTCGGGCCGTCCTTCGATTGCGCCGGAGTACATTCTGCGGGCCTTGTTGTTGCAAGTGTTTTATTCGGTGCGCGCGGAGCGGCTGCTGGTCGAGCAGATCGACTATAACCTGCTGTTTCGTTGGTTCGTGGGCCTGGGCATGGACGATTCGATGTGGAACCACGCGGTGTTTTCCAAGAACCGCGACCGGCTCTTGAACAGCGAAGTCGCGCAGCGCTTCTTCGCGGAGGTGAACCTGCGGGCGAAGAAGTTTATGAGTGACGAACATTTCACCGTAGACGGCACGCTGATTCAGGCCTGGGCTTCGCAGAAGAGTTTTCGCGCCAAGGACGGCTCCGGCGACGGCGATGGCGCGGACTTTCGCGGCCAGAAGCGCAGCAATAAAACCCATGAATCGACCACTGATGCCGATGCTCGGTTGTACAAGAAGAGCTACGGCAAGGAGTCGAAGCTGAGCTATCTGGGCCACGCGCTGGTGGAGAACCGCAACGGCCTGATCGCCGCGGCGATGGT
>Ga0224555_1002903_pt1 | contig 18839 bp, 11 predicted proteins | sample 714S23034metaG_FD_180687 | JGI IMG/M metagenome (GOLD analysis project Ga0224555, IMG submission 180687) | Peat soil microbial communities from Stordalen Mire, Sweden - 717 S2 30-34 | ecosystem: Environmental > Terrestrial > Soil > Wetlands > Peat | place: Sweden: Norrbotten County, Stordalen...
GTTCCGCCTGTGCGCTCCAATCGGGCGATAAGAAACGCCCCATTGAACTTGCGTAGTACCTGGCACCGAAGTAGTCGTTTCCTGATTCTGCGTCTCTTTCTTTGCCGGTGAAGTGGTTCTCAGTGGCATCCGGGCATTGCGTGAAGCCAGGCAGGTTGGAAGGAGTCAGGCTATCGCCGTAGGGCAGGCTGACGTAGCCGGTCCCGCAGCCGCCTGCGCTGACGACGGCACGCTTGGTTCCCAGCCAATCGCTGAGCGCAAAGTAGGTGTCCGTGGTGGTGTGGGTGTAGTCTGTGTAGCTGTAGGTGGCCAGCAGTTTGCCCGCTCCGAAGACGTTGGTGTGCAGCCAGTTTCCGTTGCCGTCGGTCTCGGTGAGCTGCTCGCCCGACGGGCCGATAACGTAGGTGTTGGTGAGCGTAAATGTAGTGCCGCTTGTGTCGCAGCCAGCGTTCAGATTCGTGTTTGCACCTTTGGCAACACGGGTTCCCGCCGCGTCGTAGATGTACTGTGTGAGAATGACGCCGCCGGTATACTGAGGAACGGCTACGGCGCAAAGTCGTCCTTCTCCATCATAGGTATACCCATTGACGCCATCGGAAAGAATATTGCCCGCTGCGTCAGGTTGATACGATCCCGCAGATGTTGCAACAACCCGATTGTTCCCTTGATCGGCACCGTTTACCGTGTAGCTGGTCCAGGCGTTCCCCGTCAAGGTAGCGCCAGAAGCAACCTGGCAAGTGGCTGCGCCTGGGGCATTCACGAAGGGCTGGTTCGAGGTTGCCTGCGTGGTTCGATTTCCGAAGCTGTCATAGGTCCAACAGTAGGATTGCGCTACGCCACCGACAGGAACCTGCGTGGCCGCGCTCAGGCGGTTCAGGCCATCGTAGGCGATGTTGCTCCACGTCCCGTTCACCGAATCAGTGTAACTCAGAAGATTGCCATTTGACGAATAGCCGGAGGGCCCGCCCGTGGGGGTGATGGTGTAGCTGTAGTCGGTCGTGCCTGATGGCTGCAAAGCATATGTGACGACCTGCGTTAAGGTGTTGGACGAAACCGCGCTATAATTTTGGTTTCCAGAATAATTGGCTGATATCGAATGCGTGCCTAACGTTAATGCGCTTGTGGTAAACGTAGCGGAATTGCTAGTGATTGTCCTGGAGCCAATCACTGTGCCATCGACTAAGAAATTCAATACGCCAGTAGCACCGCTTGAGATGTTTGCAGTAAACATGACCGGATGACCGGCTGTAGATGATGCGCTCGACGTGGTTAGACTCAGAGTCGGCGCCGTCAGTGACGCGCTGACAACTTGATAGAAGTAGTTGCCGACCTGACCATAGACGTAATTTGAGTCCCCGCTGTAATAGATAAAAATGTCATATGTACCTACAGGCAGTGCATTAGTGGTGTATGTAGCGGTTGTGCCGGAGATTGTTCCCGTAGAATCTCCAGAATTCCAACCTGGAGAACTTTGCCTTATTATCTCGAAATATATATCTCCGGTGGGTGCTGGACCACTTGTGTTGTTGACGGTCGCCGTAAATGTGACCGGTTGACCGACAGCAGACGGTGTACCCGATGTACTGACGGTTATATTAGGTATGAGCAGCATTCCCATTTCCAACGAGATACCGTAAGCAACGTCGCTCCAAACACCTTGTAGATTTTCTTCAGAGTAGTATCCTTGTAGTACATACCCAGTAAACTGAGGCTGCCCAGTATAGCTAGCTGGCGCATAGGCCGTCCCTAGCGAGTTAGCGTAAATCATACCGGAATCGGATACTACAATGGAATTACCATTGTTGGGATCCAAATACGACATTTGTGCTTCCGCGCCTACTCCCGTTACATATTGATTGTAAGACCAATACTCATCGTAAAAAACTTCACCATAGTCATCGTCAGTCTCTACCCACGAATCAAATCCGTCACCGTCAGAGTAACTTATACAAGCAGATTGCTCCACGTCGATTGAATATCCTCCGTTGTTCCAGCCAGCATCCTCATAGTCGACTACCCCTGAGGAGCATACAACTTGGTCAGCGAAATGGACCTGCGCGAGGGTAGGCCTTGATATCAATCCAGCAGCGATGATAAACAGGATCATCGATGACCGTAGGCGAAGAAATTGCGCAAGGATGGTCATTTCTGCGCCGCCGCAGGAACTGGTTGCCCGATAGAAGAAGGTGGACGGGGCACAGCATTATTCGGAGAGAATAATTGAGTTAAAAAGGCTTCGAACGCTTTTATCTTATCTGGCGGCAGGTTCTGCTTCAGGTAGGAGATTTCGGAATTGATGCACGCCTCCCGTTGGACAGTTAACGCCTTCAGTTGATCGTGGCTCGACGAAGATGCGCCGGCTTTCTGGATCGCTGCAGCCTTCGCGTCCAGATCCTTCACCTTGGCAGTCAACCGCACAGAGGAAGTACGTATATGCACAAATTCTGCATCGGACAGTCCCGTTTTCTTTTGCAGCTGGTTGCGCAGCCCGCTTCCGCCTTTTCCATGGGTTCGCAGATCTTCCGCTTTTGTATCCAGATGATTTTGATAGACCAGAAAATGCCAGTACAGGTGTTCCAGTGATACGGGCGTGGGCTGAGATGGAACACTGGAAGGCTGTTGTTGCGACGGTGTCGCCTGTCCCATTGCCGGGCGCAACAATCCGCACAACATCAGAATGATTCCGAGAAGTATCGATATTGAGGTGTAGTGCGATTTCCTGGCCATCGTTCTTTGCCTTTCGTCTGGGTCACTCTGAGTTGACAATGTTGCTAAACTGTTCTGTGACTTCTATGAAATACCGGAGCTGTCCTTATTCAGAACGTCTATTACTGTGTTGCTGTTTCACCTGTACTGCGCAAACGATTGTCATAGGTATTAATCACAGAAATCCTGTTCCCAAGTGTAAAGTTCTGGAGCGCCCCGGCTGGCGTATAGCCGGCGGTGGGGTCAGGAGTAAACAGTGCCGGGGGATGAAAAGCATCGTTCCAGGAACTTGTAAGCGCTGAAGGACGACCAGCTCCGTCGAATGCCTGCGTAAACCAAATGGAACTCACGCCGGGAACATTATTGACACCGTTCACTGACCAAGTCATATTTCCCGCAAGATCGTAACAGTATGTCTGGTAGTACGGAGCGTTATTACCACTCACCGCGCAAGGAGGAGTTGGCCCATTCGTGCAGTGTCCTATCACGCATTGCTTCTCATTCCACAATCGTCCCATGGGGTCATAGGCCAAGAATTGTCTCATTGTTTGATAACCCGAGGTCGTTGAGCACGAGCCTGCGGTTGTCCACTCCGCCCCAAGTCTACCAACTCCATTCGTAGCCGTGTCGAAGGAATAGCAAGACGACAATGTCCCTGACGGCGGGTTAGTATAGGCCTTCGATAACATTCGGTTCAGATTGTCGTAGCTGTAGTTCGTGACCGTTGTCAGCGTGCTACCGGGGACAGCATTTGGCTGTGGGACGGTCTTGGTGGCCAGATTGCCGTTTGGATCGTATGTGTAGCCGGTTGTCCCGGCTAGATATGCTCCAGTCGCTGACACGGGACATGCCGCAAAAGATGTCTCTGGATTGGACGAGCAAAGAAGACGCGATAGGGAGTCGTAGGTGAAGCTACGAGTACGAGGCGTATCACCTGCTACGCCTAGCTGATTCGAACCCAGCAAGTTTCCAAGAACATCGTAGCCGTAATTTGTCTGCTGGCCTCCTGGTTCCGTTACGTTTGTCAGTCGGCCAAAAGCATCCGACGTGCGCTTCCACGAATTTCCTGCCTCATCAATAAATGTAGTGACGTTGCCAGAATATAACCACTGAAGTGCGCTGACTCCGTCCTGTTCCGTCTGCTTCTTCTTGCGCCCAAGAGCATCATAAGTAAAATAGGTGATGCCATATGTTTGGTCGCTTGCGGAGAAATAGGGGTTGGAAACAGAATACACTCTACCACTGGCGTCATAGGAAGTATCTGTGATGGCACCGCTGGGAGCGATATATTTAATCACTCTACCGAGTCCATCGTATGTCTCAACTGCGGTCTCGTTCGGATCGGGCGTGGCAATTACCGTGGTAGTTATGGTCTCGGGCAACGACGATCCACTGTAAAAGATTGACGTGCTGGCTGCTAAGATGCCTGCCTGTGTAGAGGCGCTATTTCCAAGCGGGCGAAGCATATTATCGTAGGAGTATGTTGTTGTTACGCTATTGGCGTCGGTTGTACTGGAAATGAGTCCAGTGTTTGGATCGCAGGTTGCTGATGTAGATTGCGAAACTCCACTCGAAGGTGTCGGAGGCGTTGTGCTTATGAGACAGGAATCTGTAGCAGAATCGTATCCGTAGCTGATCCAATTCTGACCAGGGTCTTCAGCGGCAAGGACCTGGCCAGCATCATCGAACGTCCAATAACTATCGAGGGTGCTACCCGTTGTATTGAGCCATGCGTGTCGGCTGGTTTGATTGCCACGGGAGCCGGACACGGAGTTGTGGCCCTGAAGACCTGACGTAGGCGTCAGGCCATTAGGTGTCAAGCCATATTCATCATACCCATAAGTTGTATTGCTGACAGTATTTCCGCCCGATCCATAGATGGTAACGCTGGAAGGTCGGTTATTGATGTTATTCCCTAGAGCCGCATACGCCGTAACGGCTTTCCTGCTAGGGGTAGACGCCCCGAAATCGTATTCGTCGACCTCTGTAACGAGTCCGGCAGGATTGAGGTATTCAACGTTGCGTGAAGTTAGTCCATTATCAAGTATTGTAGTGGTTGCAATCTGAGTGATAGGCAGAGTAACAGCAGTCGTTGTGCAATCTCCAGTCGCACCGTTGTAACATTTCATTGTGGACTTCAGCAACGTCCCCGTGGCTGAATACCATGTGTGAGCGGTTTCGTAGTTATAGTTAGAAATACCTGCGGCACTGTTTCCGTAAGTAAAAACATAAACGAAGCTAATATGCTCACTGCTGCCGTCAGGTTTAGAGATATTTGTTGTGCTTGTTGCTGGATATGCACCATACGTGGTCGTGGCTGTCTGGCTATACACGGTACTGCCATCCGGTGTAGACCGCGACAGACTTGCGGGCAGTCCAACACTACTGTACGCACCACAAAGACTGCCAACACCATAAGTAATTGTTCCACCCGTGGGTAGCCGCATTGACTCAAGTTGACCGCTGGGTTGATAGGAAAACTGATAGTAGTTCCCATCCGGATATATCACAGAATCGGCCATTCCTACGGTCGCAGAATAGTTTGGCCCTATGGGGCAGCTCATCGAGATGCTGTGAAGCGAGTAATTGACTGTGACTGTTTGGAGGTTTCCGGCAGTATCGTGATACTGCACCTGGATAGGCGCTCGTGATGTCCACTGCGTGCTATTTGATGAAGAATATGCACCTCCTGTGATTGTCGCTGAGATGTTAGAATCGTCCGTGAGTGTCTGAGACCAGTTGTACCAATAGGCTGGGTTATTCACCGAGGCACCACTGTTACCGTTTGTGTCAGCCATAGCAGTTACATTATTTGTCGTCCAGCTATACACCTCTCCGGATGGTGCAGTAACTATTACGGAGCTTGCTAGAACTGCCTGGAAGCCTGGGTTTATGAAGAACATGTACCCAGAATTGTCAGGTGCATATCCAGAATCACTAAGATATGTATTGGTGCAACCAGCCGGTGACACACCTTGACATCCGACTGATGTGATTCCGCTATCTAACGCGTGCGAATAACCCGTTGAATCTACGAAAGCAAAACTATAAGTGTAATTATAATAACCAGCGTTACAGCGGGTGACACCTGATTCACATGGAAGAGGCATAAACTCGCTTAAATCCCTACTTACCACAATTGTGCCAGGTGCGGTCGTCGCAGATACAACTCGCCAGCCCACTTCTGTGATAGGATTCGTGCCCAATACATAGCTGCTGTCGTATACCAAATGAATATCAATTCCCATTCCGCTGCCGCGCCCCTTGTGCTGAAACAGAGGAATATCTACATGAACGCCAAGGTTTGCAAGACTGACCTGGTCGATTCCTCCATCGGCATAGCTTCCTAGGGGCTGAATACCCACTGTCGTCTGACTGAGAGCCTGTTTCTCCATTATGGTGGCGACCGCAAATATCAGGATCAACAGAACTGCTTTTCGAATCGTGAATATCATTATGGAAGGTCCTTTTCAGTTAGAGAACTGGGTTTAAACCAGTGAGGCGGCAGTATTTACGATGAATGTGAGGGGTCCATTGTGATTGCTGGGAGGACGGCTCTGCCCCTGCAATCCGCTCCGATAGCGCGTCATGTCCAAAGACCAGTCATCGAGGAGCAACATGATATGCGGCGTCTTTTCGCCCGCTCCCAAGACCGAGAAGCTCTCTTTGGCTGAGCGAATCTCTCCCCAGGCAGCCTCTCCGCCCGACTGCGCCATGACATTCCGCATGGCTCGGACGGCGTCGTCGTCTCTTTGGATTGTTGTCGCAGGCAACATTGAACCTGACGTGCCGGAACTCGAAGCAGGAACGACTTGAGAGAAAAGCGGGCTACTGAGTGCCACAAACAGCAGCAAGGAAGCACCGCGGCATAGAAGGGCCGCAGGACGCACACATGTCCTCAACATAGCTATAATCCTCTAATTTATTGTGATACCTGGAGGAAGGAAAATCAGCGCGACAATTTCAAGCTCTGCTATGGCACTAATTTGTAAACAGAAGGAGTGTAGCATTGATCTCTACTCTGTCAACCAACAAAGTAAAATTATTCTCGGAGTACTAATGGTAATCATGGTTGTTTGCAGAATAGTAACTATGCCTAGCTCCTCTATTTGACCGTCAGAAGGAAACAAAAGGAAGTCGATGAGCGGAGGACTATTGGCAAAATATCCCCAATTTACGCTATGTTTGGAAGGCAATACATTGTGAGGCTACAGAGCGATGCAGCAGTTGTGACTATCATCACAAATCGTTTGCGTGATCGGCGTCACAAATGAAGTGAAGGCCTGTGATATATTTCACTCTCGTACTTTTCCACATCTGCATGAAGTTCGATCCGCTCATAGTGCCATGCCCCTGTTTCCACGGAATATGCGCTATAACTTTCCGCCAAAGCAACTACGCTCGGTGCCGGCGAGTATTCGCATTTCGAATCCTTGCATGATAGGCAAGGCCGTCGGGTGGGCAGAACATGACGCTCTCGCACTTAAGAGAGCGACCTTCAAGGGCGGGAAGACGGGCTTGCAAAAAAATGGGCCTGCCCGAAGGCAGACCCATTTCGAGTGTGGGTTGCTATGCGGTTTTCTTGAGGGCTTTCGCTGCGGGCTTTGGCTCGATCCTCTTACGGGATCTCGCCTTCTCCTTTGCGGTGAATTCGTGCTTCACCTTGAGGGCGATGGCATCGGTGTCCACTTTGTAGACCTGGGCTGCGGCGCGGAGAACCTTTCCTCCGTCTGGTTGGGTTCTGGCGGAAAGCAGGATGACGGTTTCGACGATCAGCTTTCCGAGTGCGCTCTCGTCTGCCTTGCGCACGAATGCGGTTAGCAGCTTGGGAGCGGATTCCCCATCCTTCGGCTTGATGCCTCGACTGCGGGCAACCATCTCCTGCCGCTTGTCGTCAAGCAACGGGAGCATCTGTTCGGCGATGAAGAGAAGATCACGCTTCATCAATCGAACGGGAACGGCGGCGACGATGGTTTGCAGGACGCGCATTCCGGTGGCGTTCGCCAGTGCCGCTTCGCGGCGGCTCTTCTCCTGCTCCGCTTTGAAGTTGGCATCGGCCTTCGTTGGTTGCTTCTTGGGGTGATGCACCGGGCAATCCGGCTCTGTGCAAACCTTTCGCATTTCTCCCTTGTCGATACCATCGGAGACGATGGCCTCGGCGGTGTACTTGCACGTTTTGAACTCCGGCCACTTTGCCTTCTCCGGGGTGTCGGGTTTGTCCGGCCTGATCTCGACGTACTTGCTACGGGTAACGATCTTGCTGCCTTCCTGCTGCTGGCCGTATGCCGTGCTGATCTGAACAAGTTCCGGCTTGGCGGCGATCTGCTTTTGTACATGTGCCTCCAGCTTCGCGGCGTAGCAGGTTGGATCGGTGCAAGCATCCTCCCGCACATCCGCGAATAGCAGCTTATTGTGTCCGGTGCGTTTGGGGCAATCGACGCAGCTTCCGGCGGCGGGAATAAGTTGAGCATCGCGTTTGTTGAACGGTGCCTGTTTCAGGATGAGCAGGATGTTGTTCTCAATCCAGAATTGGAGATTGCGGACGGGGAGCAAGAGGCGCTTCGCCTTCCGGTCGCCGCCGCTCCATTCCTCTTTGAAGCAAGCGGCGAGGGCTTGCTCCTGCTTGTCCGGCTGGAGCTTCGCCAGCAAGAGCGCATGTCCGACGCCGATCTCCTCCCGGTAGAAGGCTTCAACCACGACCGGCACAAGCTCTGTCAATTTCAATCGAGCAGCGACAAACGCGGGCGTCTTGCCCGTGCGGGCGGAGATTTGTTCGATGGAGTATTTCGGCTCCTCCAAGTTGAGAAGAGCGCGGAATCCCTGCGCCTCCTCCATCGGGTGAACGTCGCGGCGCTGGAGGTTTTCAATCAACTGCGCCTCCAACGCCTCGGCATCGGTGAGGTTGACGATGCGAACGGGCACGGTTGCGGCCTCGGCCATCTGCGCGGCGCGATAGCGCCTCGCTCCGGCGACGATCTCGAAGCTCTGCTCGGTGAGTGGCCGCACAAGCAAGGGCGAAAGAATCCCCTGGGCGCGGATGCTGTCGGCCAGTTCCTTCAAGGCTGCATCCTCGAAGATATGGCGCGGGTTGGTGGTGGACTCGGAAAGGACGTTGAGGGGAAGGTTGCGGTACTCGGTTGCGGTGTTGGGGTTCATGGTGGCTCTCCTTGTGCGGTTGGGCGTTCGGGTGGCGTTTGAGCGGACAGCGTGAGGCCGCCCGCCCATAGAGGAGGGATTAGCTGGCTTGCGCCAGTTCGGGTTCTGCTTCGGTGGTGGCTTCTACTGCGGGGTTTTCGAGCGCGGAGAGAATGACGGCTGAGGTTTTCTGGATGACTTCCAAGCTCTCTGCGAGGAGTGCCGCATTGCCGTGGTACAGGTGGATATAATCCGCCGATGCACTGCCCGTGTTGAGGCCGATGGTTTGGCCGACTACAAAGGCTATTGCCTCGGCTTCCGTCTCACGGACAACCTTGGTGGTTGCGGTGCGGCGTTCGGCCTTGTGCAACATTTCGTGCGCCAGTTCATGCACAAGCGTTGAGAATTCCTCTGCGGTGGACTGGCCGGGAAGCAAAACGATCTTGCCTCCATAGCTCACGCCCAAGGCCGGGGCGATGCTCTCTTTGAACTCAAGCTGGATGCCTTGCGCGATGGTGAAGTCGATCAGCCGTTCCCGCCGTTCGCCTACATCTCCGCTCACTTTGCTGGAAAGCTCCGGTAGTTCCTTGCCATCCGTCTGCGAGACATCGAAGACGTAGGCTGAACGAAATCCGACTAACACACCCTGATTCTGAGTGCGGATGTCCTTCTCCGCCTCCGAATCCTTCTTGCGGCGGATGCCGATCACCGGAGCCAGAATGCGGATGCCGTGTTCTCCCTTCCTGACATTGCGGCCAAGCTGGTTCCACGCATACAGGCCAGCAACGCGGGTTGCGTCCGGCTTCTGCCGTGCGATCTCCAGGATGTTGCCGAAACTGTAGTTGTGGAATTTTCCCATCGCGGTTAGGTAGGCGGTGAGACCTTCGCTGTGCCCCTGCTCCAACTGTTCGATCAGGGACTGGACATTGGCCGCGATTACTTCTTTCGCGGTCTGCTTCTGCTGCGGCTGTTTGAGGTTTTGGATGGACGGGTTGACGACGGTTCCGGTGGTGACGGTTGCGCTGTTCATAGGTGGTTCCTCCTGTTGGCTGTTGCACTTGGCCTCTGCCGTTGAATGGGCAGCGGCATGTACATACATGCCGAACGCCTCCTGGCGAAGAGCGGGGGGTAGCAACTGCAAGGGGAGGGGTATCTCCCACCCTTGCAACGGAGCGAAGCGGAGTGGAAAGGGCGAACGGAGTGAGGGCTGCACAAGCGCAGCGCGGAAGCCTGGGGACACTCCTTGCGGGCGCGAGGGGCGGAGCTCCCCTTAGCGGCTTTGGCTGCGGCTTTTGCTCTTGTATTTCAACAAATCAGGGTCGGCGTTGCGGGCAGGAACAGGCCCGCTGAGGTGGGTGGCGGAGGACGCAAAGCGGCCGCAGACAGGGAGGAAACTTCCTCCCATCGAGAGCCCGTTCTCATTCTTAAAACGGTTGAATTTGATATGCTACAAGCAAGTGCTTCAGGAAGTAACTTCCATCGCTTCAGAGACATGCAGACTTTCATACTCTTATTGCGATTACATTGAAAATTGGCTAATGTTTGGAATGACTAGCAAACCCTTCATGGGCTCGACTTAAAGATATTGGGTTTGGTACCGACTTCTACACACTTGCACTGGATTTGGTGCATAATCAAGGACAAAGCTGGTTGATAGACTAATAGCCAAGGTATTCGCTTGCAGTTGAGCTGGCCCCTGGAGCAAACCAATGCCACGTGGCGAATTGTTAAAAAAGTTATTCCACAGTTATTCGCAAGGTGATGCGGACTCATTCCACGATGTCGCGGGCGAGATCATTCGCGACGAGGAGTCGAAGAATAACCGTGTTTTAGCAAATGCGCTGCGCAGGAATCTCGGGGCCGTACAACGCCCTCTAGGTTTGGTTGGAAAAGAAGAAAAAGCTCCCAATACACGGAGGCTGGCTGTTGTTCCTATCGAACGTGACAAGCAGTTACCGCTGGTAGAAACTGTTCAGCCAGAGCGTCGCGCTTCGGATCTGATTCTGGATCGGAACAATCAACGCCTTCTTCTATCCCTTCTCAATGAATTTCGGCAACGGGAGGTCTTGTCTGCGCATGGGTTGCGCACACGTTCTCGATTGCTCTTCTGTGGGCCCCCAGGTTGCGGCAAAACTCTCTGCGCAGAAGTCTTTGCACACGAAGTGCGGTTGCCGCTGCTTGTCGCAAGCATGGACACACTTGTGTCCTCGTTGCTGGGGGAAACGGCTTCTAATCTCCGGAGGATCTTCGATTTTGCCGCAACGCAGCCGGTCGTCCTGCTGCTGGATGAATTTGATGCTATCGCCAGACTCCGTGACGACGAGACTCTAAATGGTGAGTTGCGGCGTGTCGTCAACACACTCTTGATGCTGATTGAGAAATTTCGCGGTCAAGGCTTTGTCATCGCCGCAACCAATCATGAACAACATCTTGATCCGGCAATTTGGCGGAGGTTTGACGAAGTCGTTTTCTTTGAGAAGCCGGCGAAACCGGAGATTACTCGTCTCGTTAATTTGAAATTCCGAAACTTCAAGATCGATTTCGAACCGGTTGAGGTGTCTGGTTTCATGGAAGGATTTTCCCACGCCGAAGTGGAACGAGTCTGCCTGAATGCGATTCGCCGAGCAGTTTTGCACCAACTAAAAACGGTGAGTAATCGACGTTTTCTGGAGAGTGTTTCCCTAGAAAAACGAAGAAGGGACATCGCCCAGCATCCTAATAAATAGCGGCGTTTACTCATGCCAGATCTTCCTCACCTCATATTGCCGCGTGCTGAAGTAAACCTTGATCGCCGTAAGAAACCTGGCTTCGGAAAGTCCCTGTCTCGCGACCATCAGCAGCAATCGCAGAAACTTGCGAAAGCCGTCGACGAAGCGTTAGCGTCGCATGCTGCACTAAGGGCGACGATTGTCGATCCCGCATTAATTGTCCGCGTGCGAACCACTCATTTGGTATCTGAAGAGGAATGGACACGAGCGGGACTCGTTGTGCTGGGGCACGATGAGAACGACTCGGTCGTACTGTTTTCAAGCGACATAGAGCTGACCGAATTCCGAGCGCGGTTAGCCGCGTATGCAAATGGCATACCTGAGGGTCAGAAGAATCCGCAGTATGTATCGCTTTTGGCAGCGATCGAAGAATTGGGTCCTCTGACACCGGCTGATCGTATTGGCTCGACCTTGAAAGCGGATGGCTATGTGGGACCGGATGCTTTTGCCCCCACCGCATTCTTTCGTCTCGACGTGGAATTGTGGGAGTTTGGGACACAAGTGGAACGCAGGATTCAATCAGAACAGATGGAGATTCAACTCCGCGAACGCGGAGGCGATATTACTGACCGATACATCGGAACATCTTTTACCGCATTGCGTGTGGCGGGAACCGGTGCAGCCTTTCAATGGCTTCTGACGCTACCGACAGTGCGTGTGATTGATGCTCCTCCTGAAGTTGACAGCGAAGTGGAGCAGCTTCTTGAGACGGACATCCGAGAGCTTGGCGAAATCTCGGCGGCAAAGCCAGATGCACCCGTGATCGGGATTATCGATTCCGGGGTAAACAGCGCGCATCCTGTGTTATCGGCTGTTGTTTCCGAAGCTGCCGGGTTCCCTGCCTCGCTCGGTGCGAGTGATGCGTGGGGTCACGGAACAAAGGTTTGTGGAATTGCCGCATTTGGAGATGTCCGCGATTGTCTCGAACGCAATCAATTTGCAGCACAAGTACATCTCTTCAGCGGCAAGGTCGTTAACGACCAGGGAAACTTCGACGATCAGAAGCTCGTGTCATCTCAGATGAGCGATGTCATCAGGGACTTCCATGCGAAAGGCTGCCGCATCTTCAATCTTTCCCTCGGTGATCGGAACGCCCTATACGCAGGTGGAAAGGTGGGAATGTGGACGGCAGTTCTCGACGAACTGGCTAGGGAGCTTGATATCTTGATTGTCGTAGCTGCGGGCAACTACGAGCATGTTCCACCCGTCGGCCGATCGGAAGATCACTTGCTTGGTTATCCCCGTTATCTCTTGGAGCCTAAAAGCCGACTGCTTGAGCCAGCCGTGGGAGCCAATGTCTTAGCGGTTGGAGCTGTCGCGCATGCAGCCGCAGTTCCAAATCAGGGCGCAAGGAATGTGAGCATTCGCCCTATTGCAGACATTGGCGAACCTGCTCCGTTTACACGATGTGGACCGGGCGTTCACGACGCTATCAAGCCCGATCTATGCGATGATGGCGGGAATGTTCTTTACGACGGGTTGACACAAGGTCTCAGCACCTACTCAGAGAGCGAGGTTCTAACAACACATCCACGCTATCTAGAGCGTCTGTTCACAACGGCCAAAGGAACTTCCTATGCAGCTCCTCTGGTATCCCATAAAGCAGCATTGTTACTTGAGGTTTTTCCGGAAGCAAGTGCCAACCTGCTTCGGGCATTGCTTGTGAATTCTGCTCGACCTCCTGACTCTGCTGTACAGCGACTACAGACTCTTGGTAGTTCGGCGGTTAGAAATTTATGCGGCTATGGTGTCGTAAACTTTACTCTAGCTTCCACATCGGACAGTAACCGCGTTGTGCTCTACGCTGATGACGAAATTGGTCTGGATAGATTTTTCGTTTACAAAGTGCCGATCCCCAAGGAGTTCACAGAGACGAAGGGATCTCGCGCCATTCGCGTGACATTAGCTTTCGATCCGCCAACGCGGCATACACGAGCGGCATATCTGGGTGTAGAGATGTCCTTTCGTCTTGTCCGAGGCAAGACCTTAGCCGAGGTGATCGACCATTACAAAAAACGCGATAAGCAAATTGATGGTGAGCACCCTCAACTTGAGGGCCGCTACGATTGCGGGTTCGATTTCGGCTCAAATATGCGGGAGTGCGGGACCCTCCAGAGCGCGAGATTTACCATGAGTCGTAATCCGGCGACTGAATACGGAGAAGAATACTATTTGGTTGTCCGTTGTGAGCGGAAATGGTTTGCTGATGACTTCGCTAAGCAACGCTTCGCGGTCGTTGTTGAACTAAGTCACTCGGAAGACATCAAGCTTTACGAGCGGGTGCGGGAGCGCGTTGAAGTGAGAGTACGAGTATAGCCTCATTCGATTATAAAGTTACGTACTGATGCGACATGACCTCTCGTCACAAAGATTGCTCTTCGTAAGTAATTCCAAAAACGGTATCAGTCAGCCAGTGGCGGAATGATTCGTTGTCTTGAAATTGCTTGAAGAGCTGTGCGTCATCGGTAAAGAGTGCCGTAATCACCCGCTTTAGTGCCTTGTCATGCTCGATGCGGGCATTCTGGCGGTCAGAGTTCTTCTTGGCATTCTGATAAGCCTGATCAGCCGATACTTTCTGCGGAATCTCGTTAGTTATGCGCTTCTCCATACGCTTTGGATCAGAGAATAGCCCTCCGAACTGGTCGTTGAAAGCTTTCACTATGTTGGAAAGTTTGTCCATTTCAGGCTCGGCCTTGTGCCCACCTCCAGAAGTTGGCACAGGCTCAATCTCCGCATTTGCATCTGGCAATGCGATTGCCATGGTTGCCTTCTTTTCCGCGCGGTAGCTGTCCATATCAATCGCTTCAAGAATACCTTTGGCGAGGTCTTCTTCAATGGGGGCTGGGAGCTTTGGAACCAGAAAATTCAAAAAGATCGACAACTTCTCCCAATCTTGAACACCATAGGGGAGGATGGTCGCAAGAAAATCATATGTCCGGCAGAAAATCTTCGCCTTGCCTTTGAAGTCAACTTGCCCATCTTCGTCGAGATCATTTACGTAGACAGCGACACAAGCATCGAGGATCGGGTCGAGTTTGTCGCGGTCTGCGCCATTCAAATAAAGGTCAACCAGTGATTCAACCTGTTCGGGGGCGTATACCTGAGAGGCGTCCATGTCCGTCTTTAGCGCGTGGAGCTTGTTCGGGTCCGTCTCCTTACTCAGGATGGTGGTGCGGTAATAGTCGGAGAATGCCTTCTCGATGCCCTCGGTTTCGTTCTGGAAGTCGAGCACAAATACGTCATGCTTCTTTGGGTGTGCACGATTGAGACGGGAAAGCGTCTGCACGGCTTTTATGCCGGACAGAACCTTGTCAACATACATCGTGTGTAGCAGAGGCTCGTCGTAGCCGGTCTGGAATTTCTCTGCGCAAATGAGGAAGCGGTACGGGTCTTCTTTGATTTTGTCGGCGATATCATTGCTCGGGAATCCGTTCAGTTTCGACTCACTGACCTTTGTACCCTCGTATTCAGGCTCGCCGGAGAAAGCAACAATGGCTTTGTAAGGGCTCTTGATCTCGGTGAGGTAGTCCCGGAAGGCAAAGAAGTACTGGATAGCTCGCTGAATACTTCCCGTGACAACCATTGCTCGCGCTTGGCCGCCAATTTTATTCTGGCCGATCACTTGTTCCATGAAGTGGTCCACCATAATCTCAGCCTTGTCACGGATTGCCTTACTGTGGCTTTCCACATACTTGCGCAGCTTTTTCTGGGCTTTCTTCACGTCAAATTCTGGATCGCCTTCGACCGTCTTGGCCAAGCGGTAGTAGCTGTCTACCGGCGTATAGATCTTCAGGACATCAAGGATAAATCCTTCCTGAATCGCCTGCTTCATTGAGTAAGTATGAAACGGACGGTGTTTCACCTCATCCCCTACATGGTAGGGAATACCAAAGATTTCTAGCGTTTTGTTCTTGGGCGTGGCAGTAAAGGCGAAATAGCTGGCGTTCGGCAGCAGCTTCCGAGATTCAATAATGCGGTTGATCTTGTCTTCGGTTGTCTCGTCTTCCTTCTCCGCACCAACTTCGGAAAGCGCCATGCTCATTGCGGCAGCCGTTCGTCCGCCCTGACTGGAGTGCGCCTCATCAATGATGATGGCAAACTTCTTTCCCCGATGCTCTTCGCCTATCTGGTCAAGAACGAAGGGGAATGTCTGCACGGTGGAGATGATGATCTTCTTGCCCTGCTTGATAAAGTGCGAGAGCTGCTGCGTCTTTGACTGTCCGTTCCCTTCTTTTACTGCACCGATAATCGAGGACACCTGGGCGAAGTGCTTGATGGTCTCTCGGATCTGTTTGTCGAGGATGCGACGGTCAGTGATGACAATGATTGAGTCGAAGACCTCCGCTTCATCCTTGTGCAAGCCGATTAACTGGTGTGCCAACCAAGCGATGGAGTTGGACTTGCCACTGCCAGCCGAGTGCTGGATGAGGTATCGCTTCCCAGCGCCAAACCATGCTGCATCGGCTAAGAGCTGACGGACCGCGTCAAGCTGGTGGTATCGGGGGAAAATCTGAACTTTCTTCTCTTTGCCATTTTTTTCGTTCTTCTCCTTTACGATCTGAGCGTAGTTCTCCAGTATGTCGGTGAGTCCGCCGGGCGTGAGGATGCGTCGCCAAAGGTAGTCGGTCTTGATGCCGTAGGGGTTCGGGGGATTGCCCGCGCCCTGATTGTACCCTTGGTTGAAAGGCAGAAACCACGAATCCTTTGCCGTGCCCTTCGAGCCCTTCAGCTCAGTGCACATGCGCACTTCGCTGTCATCCATCGCGAAATGCACGACGCAACGGCCAAAACCAAAAAGCGTTTCGCGAGGATCGCGATCGCGCTTGTATTGCTCCACAGCATCTTCTGCGGTTTGTTTGGTCAGACTGTTCTTCAACTCAAACGTGGCCACTGGCAGGCCATTGATGAAGATGGCCAGATCGAGCGCGCGCTTTGTCTGTTCACGGCTATAGTGCAGTTGGCGCGTAATACTGAAACGGTTTTCGGCATGGCGAGCGACGGCCTTTGAGTTTTCCGGCGAAGGTGTTCCGTAAAACAGATCGACGCGGTGTTTCCCGTGGTTCACGCCCTTCCGCAAAACGTCAATGATGCCGCGCCGCGTAATCTCGCCCTGAAGTTGGGCGAGGAACTTGCGCCGCGCCGGTCCATCGGTGCCGAGTTGGAGAGCTGCGGCTGTCTCTTCTTGTGTGACGGAGAGAAAAGCGGTCAACTGTTTGAGATCGACTGCATATTCCCGGTCATAATCAGTATTCTTGCCTGCGATCCACCCGAAACTGGTCATGGAATCGAAGATTAGCGATTCCAATCCCTCTTCCTTTACGTTGGTGAGAGGTGGCCTGGTCGCGAGAGTAGGCCGTGCGCTCTCAATCAACTTCACGCCGCTAAATGGTCCGAACGCCAACTCGTCAGGGCAAACGGCAAGTTCACGAGCGATGTCGGTATCGTTGCTGGGTGAAATAGCGAAGTCGTCAAGGAAAGACACAAGTCGAGGGTCCTGAGCCTGAAATCCTTGAATCAGATCTTCGGCAGCGTCGAGGGGTAATTCGATCCGAATCAGGCTGCTGTTGCTCGGTGCGACGGCAATGAGCTTTACATTGCCAATAGCAACGCCGGTATATGCAGCGACCATGTAGACAAGCTGCAACCTTTGATGTTCGCCCATGTCTTCTGCATCGCGAGCGAGGATTAGATCCACCATGGCCTTTTGTGGAGCACTGTTTGGAATGCCAACATTTGTGCGAAGCGCCCAGGGAGTCTTCTTGTAGGCCTCGAAGTCCTTGCAAATCCACTTTTGCTTGTCGGCCATCTCGTGGCAGGTTGCGCACAAGGCAATGAGGTTTGACGCGCTGTGATCCTTCGTGTCGCGCCAAGGGATAATATGGGCAAGCTCAATGCTCAATCCAAATCCGCACACAGCGCAGCGATTGCAGGACTCAAACAGAACTTGACGTTGCACGTCAGTCGGGATGGCAGGGCGTTCACTCATCGCTTTCCTCGATCTCAGATTCATCCAGCAATTCTTCATCAAGCTCTGCGGCATCTGACGATAATTCGATGTCGGCTTCCACGTCCTGCAACGTTGCTGCCGCCTCGCGCACATCCAGCTTGCCTGTCACGATGTCTGCCGTCAACCGGGTACGGAATTCCTGCATCAGGGCAATCTCGCGCTCCGCGCGATCTATAGGAGTGTCAAGCGATGCAGTTTTAACCTTGATCGCTTCAATAATAGCCGCCTGTTCGTCAATTGGAGGAATGATAATCGGAATCTTGAAGAACTCCTCAGGGTAAAGCCGAAGACGCGAAGCGCGTACACCTGTGGAGCGGCAAATAAAATTGGCGGTGTAGGGACGGATTCGGAGAAGAGCATCAATGTAGTCTCCCATCATTCGATCACTGGTGCGCGGGCGATAAATAGCATACGCAGGGCTGATAATCCCGGCATAGTTTGAAACGCCGAGAGCGCCCATCCAAGCCCACATTGTGTTGATAACTAAATCCCCAGTTTGGCATGTTTTATGCCCGACATATGACTCCGCTTTGAACATCGTGATGTTCTTCTGGCTTCGCGGAGTGACGCCGGTGATGTGCGAAACAGAGAGAAGTTCCTCATTGCCAGACTTTGAGTCAAAAATCATTTATCTCACCGATGGCCCGAACAATGAGGTGCCAATCGGACGGCGTAGTATCTATTTCAAACATGCGCGACCAAAGGCCATGGCAGGACTCAATGGCAAGTTTGCGCTCGTAGTTCAGGCGCTCCGCCATCTTGGAAAGGAAGCCGTTGGACCGCACGAGATTGAGACGGTGCGAGCGGCGCTAACCCCGGCGGAGAAGCACAAACTCGTGAGGGATACGCGGTACGGCGTAGAGTGGATTTACAAAGTTGCCAACAGAATTGCGGAGAAGACGGCTTGAACAGGGTTGCCAGAATGCCTGCCAACACGCGTGCGGAATTGTTCGCCGAGACTGCGGACCGCAAAGACTTGCCTGACGCAATTGTCGAGAAGGATTTTTGGGTTTGCTGGGTTCTGAAGCAACTTTTCTCGATTGAAGCTCTGTCCGATCGGCTCCTTTTTAACTGGAATCTCCTTTTTTGGTCCTGTTTCGCACAAATTATACCGCTCTTCAGCAGTATGGCCACGCAAAGCTGCAATTGCGGTCGAAAAACAGAGCGATTCCGTGCCGCACTGGACTCGACCGCGTAATCGGGAGCCTTTCTTGTCGATTTCT
>Ga0224555_1002905_pt1 | contig 18837 bp, 19 predicted proteins | sample 714S23034metaG_FD_180687 | JGI IMG/M metagenome (GOLD analysis project Ga0224555, IMG submission 180687) | Peat soil microbial communities from Stordalen Mire, Sweden - 717 S2 30-34 | ecosystem: Environmental > Terrestrial > Soil > Wetlands > Peat | place: Sweden: Norrbotten County, Stordalen...
GCATCCATGGGAATCGTGATAAATAAAAACGACAAGCCCCTATTTTCACGGGAGGAGCTCGGGGGGATATTTAATGATGCCGGGGTGTTGTGCGTTATTCCGGATATGCCGTCCATAACAGCCGCCGCGGAAAAAGGGATGTTGTGCGGTATAACCTTAAAAAAAGAAAAACAGCGCGCGCCGGTCCCGGAGCTTGCCGCAAAGCTTCTGGATATGGCCGGTAAACCAGGGGCCATCCGCTCCGGAAAGGCCGCCGGCGCACGGCCGCAAGCGGAGTTTTTTTCAGAAAAGGCGGGATACCAGGATGTTAAAAAAAGCGTGCGCAGAAAGGTCCTCGCGGGGCTCGATATTGTAAACATGGAAAAGGACGCGCTTACCCACCCGGCAAAAAAAGCCGCCATATTTGAGGACATAAAGAAAAAAATAAGAGCCATGCTGGATACCGAACCGGACGCGCCCGCCGCGGCGGACGTACGTGAATTCCTGCTCGGTGAAATATTCAACGAGGTGGCGGGGCTCGGGGCCATAGAAAGGTTCCTGGAAGACGAGTCCGTCAGCGAAGTGATGGTGAACGGCTGTTCTGATATTTATGTGGAGAGCGCCGGTATGCTGTATAAAACCGGCGCGTCATATACCGACGACGCATCGGTGATGCGCGCCATTGAACGCATCGTATTTCCCCTGGGAAGGCGCATAGACGAATCCTCGCCTTATGTGGACGCGCGCCTTTCCGACGGCTCCAGGGTTAACGCCGTCATCCCGCCGCTGGCTCTCAACGGGCCGGTGCTTACGGTTAGAAAATTTTCAAGGAACAAACTCAGCGCGGCCGGCCTTGTAAAATGCGGCAGCCTGACCGTGGAGGCGGCCGGCTACCTTGAGCAGGCCGTGCTGGCAAGGGACAACATACTGATTTCCGGCGGGACCGGGTCCGGGAAAACGACACTGCTCAACGCGCTCTCCTCTTTTATTCCCGGCGGCGAAAGGATAATTACCATTGAAGACTCGGCCGAACTCAAACTCGAACAGGAACATGTGGTCAGGCTCGAGGCAAGGCCGGCAAATATGGAAGGCGCCGGCGCCGTGTCCATAAGGGACCTTGTTAAAAACTGCCTGAGGATGAGGCCCGACAGGATAATTGTCGGCGAATGCAGGGCGGGCGAAACCCTTGACATGCTGCAGGCCATGAATACCGGCCATGACGGCTCCATGACCACGGTTCATTCCAACTCGCCGCGCGACGCCGTATCCAGGCTTGAGGTTATGGCGCTTATGTCGGGCATAGAACTTCCTGTAAGGGCCCTGCGCGAACAGATAAAGGGGGCCATAGACCTGATAATACAGCAGGCCAGGATGAATGACGGCACACGGCGGGTGACGCACATTACCCGCATCACCGGCATGGATAATGAAAATATTTTAATGCATGATGTCTTCAAAATATGCGATCCGGCGCCGGGGCAAAACGGGCATGGCATCCTGAAAAGGGCGGATATTATATGATTAAGAAATTATTAATTTTTAAAATATTGACAAAGCCCGCTTAATCGTTTAAACTTAATATCGTGCATACTACGTCCCCTGTGGAGGTTGACCATGATCGAAGAAGATTATTCCGAAAGGCGTGTGGATGTAAGGTATAAGAACGATTTAACCGCGGAATATAAGCTTTTTGGCGAGGATTTTGACCTTCTTTCGTTCCAGTACAAAAAGGCCAGGACAAAGGATATATCCAAAAGAGGGGTATGCCTTCAGGTTGACGCTGTTATCAGGGAAGGCGATGTGATGAGGCTGGACCTTGAAATAGAGGAACGCAAAAAAATAAACACTTTTGGCGAGGTTGAATGGTGCAGGAAAGTCAACGAAGGATATATAGCAGGCATCAGCTTTATCTCCCTTTCGCCGCACGATTCAGAGACCCTGAGCGAGTATCTAAGGATGCTTAATTAGCCCAAATAATCGTTGCAAAATTAACTGATAATCCATATAATATCAATATAAAAGACGTGTCAGGCGCGAAGACAAACGCCCGACACGTCTTTATTTTTATAAGATAAATTCCAGGGCCTTAAAGCCGGTTAAATGTCAAGAAAGCCGGATTACGCGCGGGATTTTGGCTTAATCAAAGAAGCGGAGCAAAAATGAAGACAAAAGATTATACGGTGCTGATTGCCGGCAGGGAAAATGTCGGAAAATCATCGATTTTCAACAAACTAATCAACAGGCAGAAATCCATTGTTGACGATTTTCCCGGAGTGACTCGCGACAAGATATACGGCGAAGCCGAGTGGATGGGAAAGAAATTCACCCTTATCGACACCGGCGGCCTCCTTTTTCACGAGCAGGACCGCATTAAAAGCGAAGTGATAAAGATAGTAAAAGAGGTCATAAAGGAAGTGGACCTTGTGCTGTTCGTCGTGGATGTCACTGCGGGCATTGTGCCGGAGGACAGGGAAGTTTATGATTTTATAAAGCAGAGCGGCGTGCCTTTTGTTGTCGTCGCCAATAAGGTGGATACCAGGGAAAAGGAAATAAACGCCTATGAATTCCATAACCTCGGGGTTGACCTCGTATTCCCGGTTTCGGCGGCCCATTCATACGGGTTTGACGACCTGCTGGATTACATAACCGGCGGCATCGAAGCCCTTAAAGCCGTGGATGAAAACGAAAAGATAACCAGCGTTGCGATAGTCGGAAGGGAAAATGTCGGAAAATCGTCGCTGTTCAACGCGCTTGTAAAGGAAGAGCGTTCTATAGTGACCGAGATACCGGGCACGACCCGCGATTCCATTGATACCCTCATCGAATATGAGGGAAAGAAACTCCTGCTCATAGACACGGCGGGCGTCAAGAAAAGAAAGAACATAAAATTAAAAGCCGAGGAATATTCCATCGGCCGCGCCTTTATGAATATCAAACGCGGCGACATGGCCGTGCTGGTCGTGGACTGCATAGACGGCATAATGGAGATGGACAAAAAACTGCTGGGATACGCGGTGGAAAACCTGAAGGCCGTGGTGATAGTGGCAAACAAGTGGGACTTAATCGAGCAGTCGCAGCGCGAGGCCCTGAAACTTAAATTTACCGAGTACCTGCGCGGCGTGGCGAAGTTCGTTTCTTTCGCCCCGATTGTCTATGTTTCGGCGCTGAAATCAAAGGGGCTCGAGGAATTATTAGATGTTGTTTTTTATGTTGAAAAACAGTATAATTCAAGAATAAAGACGTCATTGCTGAACAAGGTTTTCCAGCAGGCAATCCATGAAAAAGCTGTTTTTTCCAGAAGCGGAGACATTAAAATTTATTATATCTCGCAGGTTGAGTCCGCTCCGCCGACTTTCGCGGTATTCGTCAATAAAAAGGAAAAACTTGACGTTTCTTATATGCGTTACCTTGAAAACAAGCTCAGGGAATCCTTCGGATTTGAGGGCTCTCCCATAAAATTAAAGATAAAACCAAGGCAAAAACAGGAAGAAAAATAAGGAGGATTTTTTTATGTGGATTCCGGTTTTATTGGCTGTCATTGCGGTATCATACCTGCTCGGGTCCATCCCGACGGGATATCTTGTCGTAAAATCAATTAAAAAAATAGACATACGCACCGTGGGAAGCGGCAACATCGGCGCCACCAACGTAAAAAGGGTGCTCGGCATGAAATGGTTCGTCATAGTGCTGTGCCTTGACGCTTTAAAGGGATTTGTCCCGGTCGTCGTATTCACATCATTTTTCGGCGCCTCATATCCGTGGATAGGCGTTGCCGCAGCTGTTTCCGCCGTACTGGGCCATACATTCACAATATTCCTTAATTTCAAAGGGGGCAAGGGAGTCGCCACTGCCCTGGGTATATTCCTGGCGCTCTGCCCGGCTTCCACCTTGACCGCTTTTGCCGTTTTTGTTGTGATGGTCCTGTTTTTCAGGTACATATCAGCCGGCTCCATTATGGCCGCCATACTTCTGCCGATTTTTGTCTTAAACTACGGCGAGGGCGGGTATCTGAGGCTTGTCCAGATAGCTTCCGTGGCCGTTGCGGCGTTTGTCATATACAAGCACATCGATAATATTAAAAGGCTCATAGACGGCACGGAGAACAAGTTTGAATTCGGAGAAAATAAAAAACCCGAAGAGACCGCCGCAAAAGGGGCAAAAAAATGAAAATATCGGTCCTTGGAGCGGGCGGCTGGGGCACCGCCCTTGCGGTGCTGTTAAGCGAAAACAGGAACGATGTCACACTGTACGAGTTTTTCCCGGATTATGCCGCGGTGCTTGAAAACAAAAGGGAAAATGTAAAATATCTGAAAGGCGTAAAAATACCCCGAGGCATTGCGATAACTTCGGATTTGAAAACCGCCCTTGACGCGTCGCCGTACATCGTGCTTGCGCAGCCCTCGCATTTTATGAGGAGCCTGCTTTTAAAAATAAAAAAAATGGATTACAAATCAAAAGTCTTTATAAGCGTCACCAAGGGCATCGAGCAGAAGACCCTTATGACCATGTCCAGGGTTATAAAGGACGTGCTGGGCTCTGTCAAGACGGCGGTGCTTTCGGGGCCGTCGCACGCCGAGGAAGTCGGAAGAAAGGTGCCCACCACCGTGGTCGCCGCGGCTTACGACGCAAAACTGGCCGAGACGGTGCGCACAATATTTTTCGGGAATTATTTCAGGACTTACAGCAGGCGCGATGTCCTCGGAGTGGAGCTTGGCGGCAGCGTGAAAAATGTCATAGCCATAGCCGCCGGGATACTTGACGGGCTGAAAACAGGAGATAATACAAAGGCCGCCCTCATAACCAGGGGGCTTGCGGAGATGAAACGACTCGGGGTGGCCATGGGCGCCTCGGTTGACACATTTTACGGACTTTCCGGAATCGGGGATCTGGTTGTGACATGCGATTCAAAACACAGCCGCAACAGGTTCGTGGGCGAACAGCTCGGCCTCGGCAAAAAAATAGACGATATCCTCGGCGGCATGGTAATGGTTGCCGAGGGCGTTAAAACCACGCAGTCGGTTCATAAGCTTGCCCTTAAATACAAGGTTGAGATGCCCATATGCAGGGAAGTTTACGAGGTTATATACAGGGGAAAATCCCCGCGTGATTCGGTGAGGGACCTCATGAAGAGGCCGGCAAAATCCGAACAGGAATATGTGGATTAAAGGGGGCCGGAATGGACGTCAGAGAAAAGAAGTATTATCCGATAAGGGAAGTGGCCCAGCTCACGGGCGTCAGGGAGTCTGTGATAAGGTTCTGGGAGCAGAATTTTGAGGAACTCGAACCGATCAAAAACAGGGTCGGACAGCGCAAGTATACAAAGACCGATATTGACATAATTTTTATGATTAAAAAGCTCCTTTACGAGGATGAGTATAAAATAAGCGGAGCCCAGAAAAAATTAAAGCAGCTCTTGTCGGAAATAGACGGCGAACAGATGGAACTTTTCGGCATCGAGGAAAAGCTTACGCTGGATAAGCTTAAAGACGTGAGAAAAGAGATAGTAGAGGCGATGCAGTTGCTTGAGGGCCGCCAGGCGCTGTAAAAAAGACTTGAAAATAACGGGGGATTCCTGTAAAATTTTGTTTCGTTTGGAAATAAAGAACAGAACAGAACAGAACAGAACAGAACAGAACAGAACAGAACAGAACAGAACAGAACAGAACAGAACAGAACAGAACAGAACAGAACAGAACAGAACTAAAAGACCTGGCTTAAATAACAAGTTTGGGCGTAGTCCGGAAAGAGTAAAGTAAGGAAGAATTATTAGACTCTTTCCGGACACGCCCCGACTAGATATGCTAAGTAAAGCTACAGGTGAAATTGACAGGTCGGGGCGTAGCGCAGTTGGTAGCGCGCTTGGTTCGGGACCAAGAGGCCGCTGGTTCGAATCCAGTCGCCCCGACCATAAATACAAAGATTTAAATATTAAAGCAAGACAAGGCAAGACTAGACAAGGCAAGACAAGACTTGGCTGGGGCGTAGTCCGGAAAGAGGAAAGTAGGGAAGAATTATTAGACTCTTTCCGGACACGCCCCGACTTAGATATGCTAAGTAAGGCGGCTGGCTAAATTGACAGGTCGGGGCGTAGCGCAGTTGGTAGCGCACTCGCTTGGGGTGTGAGAGGCCGCTGGTTCAAATCCAGTCGCCCCGACCATATATTATAGTTTACACGGACAGACGCAGACGTTAAAGGAGACAACCTCCGGTGAGGACAAAGGCAGCACTCGCGATTCTAATTATCTTATGTTCCTTTTCCGGTTTGTTGGCGGAATCCGTTGACGTAAACCACTTTCTTCTTATGCCCACGGCTTCCGGCACCAGCGGATATATTGACAACCCGGCGGCTTATGTGCTTGCCTCAAAACAATTCACGCTTGCGCTCCATATGGACACCTACGTATTCAAGTTCAACTACGGCTTCCTGAATATCATGGAGGCGGGGACGGTTATAAATTTCGGGCATCTTTCTGACATAGTTAATGGCTCGAAAGACGCCGGTTTCTGGGATTCCTTCCGGGTATTTTTTGATGCTGTATCGGAATCCACGGCTTTTGATTTTAAGTGGCGCGCGATAGGCGAGGAGGATTATCCCGTAAGCGTGGCGTTCGGGGTGAAAAAATTTCCCCTTTCAATGTTCGAATCCGGGCCGTGGAACAGCTTCGCGGTTTACGGGGTGGCTTCCAGAAAAATTAATGACATGAGTTTTTCCGCGGGAATGAAAAAAACCGTGGGCCATGATTACATGGGTTTCATAGCCGACGCGTCCAAGGTGGTTTCGGATACCGTGCTTTTAATCGGCGAATATGACGAGAATCAGTTCAACGCAGGGGTAAAAATGAGCCTCAATTACAATGTCAATGTGGAATTTTATGTCAGGGACATACTGAACGTTTATAAAGCCGGGGAAATAGGCGAGTTCCTGCGCTCTTATTTTATTTTTGGCATATCCTACCTGCAGTGACATGGAAAAATACGGCCGTCATTTCGCGGTTTCCGGCAGTGTGCAGGGGGTTGGTTTCAGGTATTTCTGCGCTTCGGCGGCCAGGAGCCTGGGTCTGACCGGTTATGTTATGAATATGCCGGATGGAAGCGTGGAGATCGAGGTTTTCGGGGAAGAAAAAGATATCGGGCTCTTTACGGAAGAAATAAAGGGCGCGGATAAGGGTTTTGCCGTTGGCGGAATAAAAGAGTCTGCGGCCGCTGATGAAAAAAAATACGGGGATTTTTATATTCTTCATTACCCGGGATAACAGAGGGGAAATATGAAAAAGAAAAAATCCGGCAGGTCAACAGGCGCGGGAAAAGAAAAGGAAAAACAGGCGAAAAAACCGGCGGTAAAAAAGAGGCCGGCTCCCGCGGATACGGCGGGGGATTCCGGGGAACTCGACGACGAGCGTGAAATAAAAAACGCGAAGGATAACGAGGAAGCCGAGGACCCGGGCGCGATGCAGGAACTCGCCGGAGCCGAAGAGGGCGAGACCGACACGGTTGAAAAAACACCGGTTTCAAAGGCCGACGGAAGGGCTTCTTCCTCAAAGGACTCCCTGATGCTTTATTTTGACGAGATAAGGGATGAAAAAATACTGACCGAAAAAGAGGAAAAGGACCTTGTGCGCAGGGCGAAAAAAGGCGACAACAACGCCCGCGCGTCCATAATCAAGGCAAACCTGAAGCTTGTGGTAAAGATCGCGAAAAAATATGAATACCTCGGTGTGCCTATAATCGACCTTATCGAGGAGGGAAACATCGGCCTGATGAAGGCCGTGGAAAAATTCAAGCCGGAACTTGGGTTCAGGTTTTCCACTTACGGGACGTGGTGGATAAAACAGTCCATAAACCGCGCCATAGCCAACCAGAAAAATACCATAAGGATACCGGTGCATATTCTTGACATATACCACAAATATTTAAAGCTCATTGAAAAAGAGATAAAGGAAAAGGGGCGTTTTCCCGAGAGGGAAGACATGGCTAAAAAACTCAAGATAGAGCCGATGAAACTCAACGAGATATTGAATATTATCAAGGCGCCGAAGTCCCTCGATCTGGAATATGAAAGCGAGGATTCCGACTCTTCAAGGACCCTCAAGGACACGATAGAGGACGAAAGCATCGTAAAACCGGACGATGAATTTTTTGAAAAGGACAAGAAGGAAAAAATGCTCGAACTGGTGCAGAGGCTCAAACCCAAGGAACAGGAAGTCATCATGAGCAGGTTCGGCCTGTCCAACAGGAACATTTTAACACTCGAGGAAATAGGGTTAAAGCTAAAGCTCACGCGCGAGCGCATAAGGCAGATAGAGGCAATTGCCATTAAAAAATTAAGGATGCTGATGAAGAACAAGGACAACCTGTAGGATACGCTGTATGAAAAATTATTTTAAGAAAGGCGGATAAAATGGAAAAGGAACTGAAAAAGGCCGTTTTGGATGTGCCTGATTTCCCAAAAAAAGGGGTCATCTTCAAGGATTTTACGCCGGTGCTCAAGGATAAAAAATTATTCGCGCGCCTGGTTGACACGCTGGCAAAAAGATATAAGTCCAAAAAAATTGACGCGGTTGTGTGCATGGAAGCGCGCGGCTTTCTTCTCGGAGCGCCTCTGGCATACAAATTAAAGGCGGCCCTTATCCCCGTGCGCAAACCGGGCAAGCTTCCAAGGAAGGTATATTCCCAGACATATGCCCTTGAATACGGCACGGATTCGCTTGAAATACACGCGGACGCGATTTCAAAGGGAGATAATGTTATTATAATCGACGATGTGCTGGCGACCGGCGGAACGGCGCAGGCCGTGGTAAAGCTCGTTGAAAAATGCGGGGCGAAGATAAATGAAATAGCATTTGTCATAGAACTGGATTTTTTAAAAGGCAGGGAAAAGCTGAAAGGGAGCAAAGTATTTTCAGTAATACATTATTAAAATCCGGAGCGGGTTGTGCCGGCGAAAAACCCGTTGCAGGTTTTATCCCTGGTATATGACATTTTTCTCGGATTGCCGCCAGGTATTATATAGACGGCCTCTTGCGAGGCCATCAGATGAGCGGCGCAAGGCCGATAAAAATGTCATATACCAGGGATCAATGTAACATTGGCGGGGTTTTCCGCCGGCACCCGGGTAAAACGTGAAAACGGCGCGGTTCCATTCCAAAAATCATTTGATTTTGCGGTTTTTTACTGGTAAAATAAAAAACAAATAAAAATCAGGAGAAAACGGGTTGATCCAGAATAAAACGCGCTTGGTTGCGGCATTTTTTGTTTTTTTCGCCTGCTCATCCTTGATAATGGCGGCAGGCGAAACATCGGCGAATTTTCTCAAACTTTCCGAGGGGGCAAGGCCTTCGGGAATGGGAGAGGCCTTTGTCGGCGTGGCCGACGATGTCAATGCCGTGTACTGGAACCCGGCCGGGCTCTCCCAGCTTTCCCGCAACCAGGTCTGCTTTATGCATTCAGCGTGGCTCATGGATGTTAATTTTGATTACCTCGCTTACGCGTTCCCAGTGGCGGGATTCGGCACACTTGCCGCATACGGTGTGTTTGTAAACGGCGGCACGCTCACGCAGACCAGCGAAAATTCACTGGGCGAGTATATTTTGACGGATAATTCCGTATCGGCCAATGATTTTGACATTACCCTTGCATACTCCAAAAAACTTTCCGATATACTGGACGCCGGCAACGGATTTTCCGATTTGTCGGTGGGCATCTCGGCAAACATCATAAGCGAAAAAATAGTCTCCGACTCGGGCGGCGGTTTCGGCGTCAACCTGGGGGCATTTTATTACCCGAAATTTGATAATTATTCCGTTGGTTTTGTAGCGGAAAACCTGGGCGTCGCGAGCAACAGGCCTTCGCTTCCGGTTGATTTGAAACTCGGCTTCGGCTACAGGTTCTCCATGGACAACCTCATGCTTCCGTTTTCCGACGAGGGAACCTTTGTTTATTCCGAGAACGACACCACGGCCGCGCTCGACATGATATATTACCCCATAGAACAATCGGCGGAGGTCCACATCGGAGCGGAAAAATACTGGACCCTTAACAAGTTCCACGCGATAGCGCTCAGGCTCGGTTACAAATTCGGCGAGGACCTTGGGGCGCTCGCGGGCATAACCGCGGGGCTCGGCTACAGGCTCACGGCCTCAAAAGACGTCAATGTGGACATTGATTACGTTATTGTGCCGTACGCGGACCTTGGAAATTCAAACAGGATATCAATCACGGGCAAATTCATGGGCACATCCGAGAAACACTTTTTTGAGGACAGAAAGGCCGCGATTGCGGCGTATAAGCGCGGTTATGACCGCCTTTATAAGATGGACTTCCAGGACGCCATTCCGGATTTCGCGGAATGCGTCAAAAAATACAGGGATTACGCGCCGGCATATATGGGCCTTGGCGCGTGTTTTTTAAATACCGGACGCAGGCAGCTCGCCTTCATGGCATATTCAAAGGCGCTGGAGCTTGACCCGTCAAACGTAAAATTGAAGCAGTGGATAGACACAAACCAGGCAATGCAGAACCCGGCGCCCGCGGCGCGGTGATGCCGGGACGGCGTGTTTATATTCATATAAGGAGAAAAACAGTATGAGAGTGACAATAAAGGATATAGCGAAAAAAGTCGGCGTGACCCCGGCCACGGTGTCGATGGTCATCAACAACAGCCAGAAGATATCGCAGAAGACAAAAGAACTGGTAATGGCCGCCATAAAAGAAATGAACTACCATCCCAATTACATAGGCCGCAGCCTTGTCAACGGCAAGACCAATAATATCGCGGTTGTGGCGTCGTTTTTCGCATCGCTGTTCGCACTTGAATCTGTCAGGGGCATAGAGGCAAACCTCAGGAACACCAATTACAACCTGATACTTTATTCCACAAGGGGCATGGAGGAGAACGAGCGCGACATGCTCCAGCGCCTTTTTTATGAACGCAGGGCGGACGGCATCATAGTGATATCGCTGCGCATGGACAAGGAACTTCTCGCCGAGTTCAAAAAAGAGGGTGTTCCCGTGGTCTTCATCGAGGAGGTGCTCGAAGGGGCGCCGACCGTGAAATTTAAGAACATCAAGGGCGGCTACATGGCCACCGAGTACCTAATAAAGAAAAAAAGGAAAAACATAGGGCTTATAATAGGCGAATCCGGCCTCAATGCGGACGAGCGAATGAAGGGTTACAGGGACGCCCTGAATGATTTCGGGATACCGTATGATGAAAATAAAATAGTCCGGGTGAAAAACTATAATTTTGAAGAGGGCGAAAAATCCTTAAAGACCCTTTTAAAAAAGAGCCCGAACGTGGATTCGGTTTTCTGCGCGGCCGGCGATGTCACCGCAATAGGAGTTCTCGACCAGGCAAAGGATTCCGGCATAAAAGTGCCCGGAGACCTTGCGGTCATCGGTTATGACGACATCTATATTTCGAACCTCACATCCCCGTCGCTGACCACCGTCCGCCAGCCCATAGCCCACATGGGCTCGCAGGCTTTCGACGTCCTGATGGGCATGATAGACGGGTTCATTCCGTATGAGAGCAAAATAATCAGCTTTGAGCCGGAACTTATAATAAGAGATTCAGTATAAATTTTTATGAGTTGTGAAATATTCCCTTTTAAGTTTTTTTTTATAACCGCTGTGGCCCTGCTGGCAACGCTGGCGTTCTGCGCCTTTGCGCGCGCGGCCGGTACCGTGACCGGCGATTTCCTGCTGGTTGATGTGCCCGCCAGGGAAGTATCGCTCGGCTCGATATACGCCCCTTTTTACGGCAGGCCCGAAGCCTCCCTTGTCAATCCGGCAACACTCCAGGGAATAAACTCAAATTACCTGGTTTTCTCCCATTATATGTCGGTTTTTTCATACCATTACGAGCAGGCGGAATATTTCCATCCAGTGGACGTATCATCGTGCGCGGGTGTTTATTTCCTCTATTCGGGCAACGACGCCCTTTACCGCACCGACGACAACGGCGTGCCCGTGGAAAAAATAGACAATTATGACGCGTACCTCGGGGCCGTATATTCGAGGGCGCTCAATGAGGAATACAATGTGGGCGCCACGCTGAAACTGGTTTCGAGCAAGGTTTACGACAACGCGTCATGGGGGGCCGCCCTTAATCTGGGAGTGCTTTACCGTAATTATGTGAACAAGTATACCCTCGGCCTTGACATTGAGAACCTGGGCATATCGACCGATTATTTTGTGGACAAATCGCTTTATCCGATGATACTGCGCGGAGGCTACGGGACCGAGGTTTTTCATTATGAGGACGAGTACAGGATATCTGTTTACGTCGAGGAACGTTATTATATAAACGAACTTGACAATTCACAGACTTCTTTCGGCATGGAGGCCTTCTATAAGAAATTTTTTGTATTCAGGTACGGGTATATTATAGGCGCGGACCAGGGTTCTGTTTCCGTGGGCGCGGGTGTGAAAATAAACGACCTTTATATCGATTACGCGTATGTGCCCTATTTTATTTCGGACAACGCGCACAGGTTTACGGTCAAATATGTATTTTAGCCGGGGGAACAATGGATGAGAAAGAGATAATTGAAAAGGTAAAAAAAGGCGAGACGAAATATTTCGCGGAGATAATAAACAAGTATAAAAAAGTCGTCTTCGGCCACGCTTATAATTTCCTGCGCAATAAGGAGGAGGCGGAGGATGCCTCGCAGGAGATTTTTGTCTCCATTTTCAACAACCTGAAAAAGTTCAGGGGCGACGCCAAGATATCAACGTGGATATACAGGATAACAGTGAACACATGCAAGAACAGGCTAAAACAGCTCCAGCGCTTAAGGGGCAGGATGACCGAGGAAATTTACGAGCCCGGGGCGGAGGAAAAGCCGTCGCTGGTGGACAGGATAAAGGAAAAAGAGGAAAAAGAGCCGGACAAATCATTCGCCTCGGATGAGATAAAAAATACGGTATATAAAAGGATAGACGAACTTACGCCGGAACAGAGGCAGGTCATAACAATGAGGGACGTTGACGGACTGTCATACGATGATATGGCGCGGGTCCTGAAAATATCGGTTTCAGCCGTTAAATCCAAGCTTTTCCGGGCGAGGGAAAACCTGCGTGAAAAGCTTGAAAAGGACGAGATACTGTGATTTTATACCGAAACTTTTTTGGGCAGGGGTTGTCTTATATATCAGATAAAAGGAAGGTGTACAATGAAGACTGGCAGTGAATGCGGAAGATATAAAGAGATGATAATGGAAATGGTGGACGGCGAGGCTTCGGCTGAAAGAGCCGGACTGGCCAAAAATCATATTGTTTTATGCCCGGATTGCGCGATATACCGGGATAAACTCGTTAAAATGACGGAAATAATATCATCCATGAAAGTTGAAGCCCCCGAATACATGGAAACGCGTATAATGGCGAAAATAGCCTCCCAAAAGAGAAACAGCGGGTTTAACTTCATACCGGCATTTTCAACAGTTGTTTCGGCCGTTGTGGTAATCTTTGCGGCCTTCCTTATATATAATAACAAGCCGGCTCAGGTAACAGTCGCCCTGGCACAACCGCCGGCGGTAAAGGCTGTTGCCGAGGCAAAACTTCCTGTGGCTGTTAAAATCGCAAAAGTTCCTGTAAAACACGCTGTTATCATAGCCGCTTCAAAGCCTTCTGCGGCCGTTAAAAATGTAATTATAGCAAAGGCGCAGGAAGCGGTTGTTCCGGCGGTTAAGGCTCCCTCAGCGGCTGCTGCATCTGCTCCTGAAATTGCATACGCTCCGGCAATGGCTCCGCTTACGGCGCCCGTTGCAAAAGCTGCCAATGTAAACACCAACAGCGCCCCTTTTACAGCGGCGGCTCCGTCAAATACCATGCACGCCGCGGACGCGGATAAGATTACTGCCACGCCGACGGTTGTTATAACAGCGGTTGGTTATGTCGCTGACAATCTTATAAATGTAAACAGGGGAGAATGCGCGAAAGTGCGCGTTCAGGTAGCCCAGCAGTGCGAGGTAAAAATAATAGTGTATGATAAGGCCGCGAGGATTGTTTCTGTCCTGCTTGACCAGAACGAACCCGCCGGCACATGGGAATCAACATGGTGCGGCCGCAATGACGGCGGCTCGGTTGTGACAGGGGGAGTATATCCCGTCTACATGCAGGTGGGGCAGAGTGTGGCAAAAGGATTCATAATAGTTACGAAATGATAAAGCGGTTAAGCTGTTTTTAATAAAAATTGTTTTACTTTATGGACAAGGGTTTCAGTTTTTGATAATATATGAAATACCGATGCAAAGCGGGACGCCCACAAAACTTGGCTCGTTAAGGGAAAAGGGCCAAATGATTCAAGAGGTTAAAAATGCGTAAATTTTTATTATTTATCAGTTTAAACGCTTTGATAGTTATTTTGGCAGGTTCTGCCCTTTTTGCGGCAACCAATTATCCTTTTCCTATGAGCGCAAATGGATATACCAAATATCCTTACGGCATCAAGGCCGCGACTGTTAGTAATGCCACCCTTCAAAATGATTATAACACATGGAAGGGGGCTTATGTGACAACGAACGGCGCTGGCGGATACCAGAGGGTACAGAGCCCAGAGTCTGTCAATACATATTCAAACTGTACCGTATCAGAAGGTATGGGTTATGGAATGTTGCTTGCTGTTTATTTTGGCGATGAGACCTTATTTGACAATCTTTGGAAATATGCCGCACTGCACTCGACCGGCGGAACCGAAGCGGGAATGCTTCCATGGATAATAGATTCGGGCGGGACGGCGCGTGACGTGAACTCGGCTTCAGACGGAGACTTTGACATGGCGGCCGCCCTTATTATGGCCCATTATCAGTGGGGGGACAACAACGGATTAAATTACACAAACCTCGCCAATACCCTTGTGGGACTCTGCCGCAGTTATGACCTTAACTCCAATGGCGCAGTCAGGCCGGGCAACGGCTGGGACGATTACACCTTTCCGTCATATTTCATGCCCGCATGGTTCAAACTTTTTGCCGCATGGGATTCGGCGCATGCCGCTACATGGAACACGGCAGTCACCGAAAACAACGCTTTCCTGACCGCGGCAACAGCCTCTTCATTTGATAAACTTCCGGGAGAAATATGCAACGCCGCTACAGGCGCGCCAATGAGCAACAACCCTTGCGGCGGCTCATCGGGATGCCCGGGCAACGAATACTCATATAATTCATGCAGGGTGCCGTGGATATACGCAATTGATTATGTATGGAACGGAACCGACTCCACAGGAGTGCTTGCGGCCCTTGCAGGGTTCTTTAACGGAAAATCAGGTTCCATAGTTGACGGCTACTGGATATCCAACGGAACCAATCAGGGCTCATATTATAACGCCGCTTTTACAGGGCCGGCCGGATGTTCACAGATGATTTCATCCACTTACCAGACATCTTTGAACGCCTATTATTCGGCGGATGTTGGTTTCAGCGCGACCGCAAGCTATTATAATTCATCGTTACAGCTTTTGACGCTTCTGCTCATGACGGGGAATTTCCCCAACCTGATGACTATGTCAGGGCCGGTGAACACGCCCACTACAGGGCCCACGCCCACCGGACAGATAATCGACGACTTTAACCGCTACATGCCTTATTACATAACCCAGAATTACTGGACAGGATTCTGGTACGCATGGGCATCCGGCGGCGGAACAGGCTGCTCAACATCGGCATCGGTTTATCCCGGCACCACAAGCGGTCTCGTGACCGGAGCGGGAACAAGCGCGCCTGGATTTATGACAAACACGGCTAATATCGTGACCGACGGCGACTGGGATACGGGCACGACATATTACCTGCACGTCACCGGAACCATAAGCGCCAATACATCCACATGCTATCCGTCAACCGGATTCGGAACAGAACTCATTCAGGATGCCACGACAAAAGATCTGTTCGTAAATTTAATGCCTTTTTATAACCCGGGAGGCGGCACTACTTATGGAGGAGTAAGGTTCCTTTGTAAGGCGGATGCAGCTTCCAATGCTCCTTATGCAATTTGTCTTTTGCCAAGGGCGTCGTTAAATCTCCATCCTGATTCGGCAAACTATCAGTATACGTTTACACCGCCAACGACGTGGACACAGATACAGATATTTTTCACGGACTTCACACAGCCCACTTGGAAAAGCGTGGCATCAACCACTTTAATAACGACCGACCTTGCATCCATGCAGAAGATAAACTGGCAGATAGCGCCGGCAAATCTTACCGCGGCTGTTTTCGGACTTTCGATTGACCACGTTGAGCTTTTTCCGAATGAATGGTCGCCTACGCCTACACCATCACCAACATCGATACCTACGGCTACCATTACAATGACTGCGACAATACAGCCGACTTATGCCTGCCAGCTTGCCTTTGGAAACCTTGACAGCGGCAATTTAACAGATTCATGGAACGGCAGCTGGTATACCTATAATGACAGCGCCAATTCCGGTACATCGACCGGCTATATATCATTAACACAGCCGGGCGCTGCATCCACCACATACGCCGCATTGCTCACAGGAACGGTAACAACGGCTTACACATACGGTTATATAGGTATGGGGGCAAACACATCATCGGTAGCCACTGCGGGAGTAAACTGCTCCGCATTTACCGGAATATCCTTTTGGGTAAAGGGCGACAATAATAATTACAGCTGTCAGCTTGTGCCTTCATCGGCAGTTAACGATGGCAATGACCATTATGCAGTGACTTTCTTCGCGCCGACCGCATGGACGCAGTACCAGTTCTTCTTCGCCTCCAGCTTTAAACAGGCGGGTACGGGAACCGCGGTCACGATGGCTTCGGTTCTGACGAACCTTAACGCAATCCACTGGCAGACAATCGGACAGCCGTGGAGCAACGTGAGCCTTGCCGTGGATCAGGTTTCATTCTTCCCGTGCACGGCATGGTCATCAACACCAACTCCGTCACGCACACCCACAGTGACATTCACAAAAACGCCGTCGCCGACATTTACAGGCACGGCGCTTCCTTCAAATACATACACGCCGACATTCACGGGCACGTTCACAAAAACCGCCACGCCGACATCGACTTATACCGGGACGCCTCTGCCGTCCAACACGGCATCGCCGACAAATACATCAACGGCCACGGCGACATTCACGGGGACGGCAAAAGACACTTCAACGCCGACGAACACACCGACATATACAGCGACAAAGACGGATACCGCGACTTTGACATCCACGTCGACGCCCACGCCGTCATCTACAATTTCTCCCACGTTCAGCGTGTCGCCGACAAACACTCCGTTTGCAGGCTCTCCGACGGACTCGCCGACAAACACGCAGACATATACACGTACGCCTACATTTACGGTAACAGTGACATTTACAGGAACTGTTACAAATACGAAAACCTATACATCAACAGCGACTGACACGGTGACCACAGGGTCGTCGCCCACGTCGACTTACACAAGCACGGTTGTAATCAACTCGCCGACAAATTCACCGACAATGACATACACTTCTGTTATAAATAATACAGCGACTTTGACAAACACCATGATAAGCGATACGGTTACGAACACGCCGACTAATACGCCGACTACGGCGCAGAACACGGCAACTGCCACGGCAACAAACACGCAGGGCACCAACCTGACATGTAATTTTGACGATATGGAAGACGACAACAACATGAACAACTACGGCGGATATTGGTACTCGTACTTTGGCGGTACACCGTCAACAGTATGGCCGGCATCTGGAGATACGCTTACGCCGTCAGCCGGCGGAGCCAATGGCACGCTTTACGCCATGAGGGTGACCGGAACCGTAGGAGTGGCGGGAACGACATATCCTTGCGTTGGAATGGGTTCGCAGTTCACTGCGACATCAGGCGCGCCGACATTCACTGAAATGGACATATCGGCCTGCACGGGAATGAAGTTCTGGACAAAGGTTGGAAGCGTAGCCGGAGCGGGTACGGCATACCTTGTTAAGATACCGTACACTGACACTGCGGGAAACAACCTGACCGGATTTAACGATTACGCATACGATTTCACTGCGACGACGACCTGGACACAGCTTGATATACCGTTCACATTGATGGCACAGGCTCCGGGCTGGGGAACATCGGCGACGCTTACCACAATATTGCAGCACGCCAAGGAAATACAGTGGCAGTCCAATTTCAACGCTGTGGCGCCCGCAACGAGCGTGCCTGTAGACCTCTGGGTTGACGAGGTTGTGATATACGGCTGCCCGAGCTGTCCTGTAGTGGCGACGGCAACAGCCATTGTTGCGACAAACACTCCGGCCGTTGGGACAATGACCAATACCCCGACCCAGGCAGTTGGTACACTTACTTACACTCAGACTCCGATTAATACCTCAACGGTGACATCCACACTTACAATCACAATGACCAATACGCCTGTGGTGACTGCAACATCGTCAACAAGCCCGTCGCTGGCGGTTTCAGTATCAATGCCCGCTACAATAGTGGAGGGACAGCAGTTGACGGTAACTGTTAAAATAACCAACAACGGAACTGTTCCGCTTACAAACGTTGCCGTGACGGGATATACGGTAAATGATCCTTCAAATTCTCTCGTGCTCCTTTCCGGCCCGATACCTGCAAGCGTCGCTCTTGCCGTGAACGCCGAAGCTGATATTACATATGTTTACAACGTCACAAAGGGCGGCACAGTAACAATAAGCAGTGAGGCCGAGGGAACAAACATAACGGCCAATGACGTAATAAGCGCGATGTCAATGCCGGCATCGGTCGGAATGCAGACCCCGACTATGACGGTTTCTTCAACACCCACGCCGACTTTCACTGTGACGCAGACTGTCGCGGTTGATACCGCCACGCCGACAGCCACGATGTCTGT
>Ga0224555_1002906_pt1 | contig 18835 bp, 19 predicted proteins | sample 714S23034metaG_FD_180687 | JGI IMG/M metagenome (GOLD analysis project Ga0224555, IMG submission 180687) | Peat soil microbial communities from Stordalen Mire, Sweden - 717 S2 30-34 | ecosystem: Environmental > Terrestrial > Soil > Wetlands > Peat | place: Sweden: Norrbotten County, Stordalen...
TTGCTCAAACGCACGTTGCCGCGCTGCACCGGCAATGCATCCTTGATCCGCTCATACTGCGCTTCCGTGATCTCCATCCACAAACATTAACACAGATTAGCCGTAGTGTGAACACGCCCTAGTTGCGGTGGGCTGGGTGACCCACATCTCGATTTTGAGATGTGGGAGTACCGCCACCGATCTGGGCTCAGCACGCACTCAACCAGCAACTAACAACTAACAACTAACAACTAACAACTTTTTTCTAAGGGACCGTCGTCAGGTCGTCATCCTGCGCCGCTTCTTCCAGCGGGAAGTTGGTGCTGCGCCCCCCGAACAGCTTGCGCAGAACATAAACGAAGATCCACAACACACCGGCGCCCACAAACCCCAGCGCAATCCCCAGGTGCTCATGGACCGCGATCCGCGCCGTGTGCGCGATCTCCGGCCCATAAAAGACCGTAATCAGCGCGCACACCAGGAACTGCACGAATTTTCCGCAAAAGATCGCCGTGGCGAATGGCAGCGGCTTCATCTCGAAGACGCCCGCCGCAAACTCGAACAGCTTGATCGGCATCGGCGGCGGCATCATCGCCGGAATCATGATGGCCATGAACTCCTGGTTCTGGAACCTGTCGCGCAGCCCCTCGTAGCGCGCCCGGTTGATCCGCTTCAGCAGGAACAACTCGCCACCCGCGCGCCCCACATAGTACGGAATCAGACTGCCGACCGCCGACATCCCCGCCGCCATCAGCACATATAACAGGAACTTCCTGTGGTCGGTCGCCACGTATCCGATCACCACTCCATCCATCGTCGTCGGCAGCGGAAACAGTCCCGAGTCGATGAAGGCAAGCCCGCCAAGCCCCCATATACCCAGAGGCTTCAGCGTAGCTATCAGGACAGCGTTGATCTTGTGCAGCACAACAGCGGGGTGAATTCTCACAGCTATGTGATTCTACGTGGCCGCATTTCAGTTGTCAGTTCTCAGTTGTGAGTTGTCAATGAAAAGCGGCGAGAGGTTCATCCCCGACATCCATAGGGTCAAGCCCAGGCAACCTCCCCGCAGTCGCCTGTTCGAACCTCGAACCTCGAACCTCGAACCTCGAACCTCGAACCTCGAACTGAGAACTGAGAACTGAGAACTGACAACTGACAACTGACAACTGACAACTGACAACTGACAACTGCCTCAATGCCCCGTCCGCCCCGCCAGCAAATCCAGCGCATGCGGCAGCAGCGGCAGGATCGCGCCCAGCGACGTCACCGCCCCCGCCGGCGACCCCGGCAGATTCACAATCAGCGCCGCGCGTCCCGCCGCACCCACGCGGACCCCACACACTCCCCGGCTCAGCGCCGCCATCGGCGTCTGCCGCAACCCCTCCGCGCGCATCCGCTCGGCCAGCCCCTCCACCAGCCGCTCGCACACCATCCTGGTCGCCTCGGGAGTCACGTCCCGCGCCGCCAACCCCGTCCCCCCGGTGGTTACAATCAGGCTCGCGCTCGCTGCCTGCTTCCGCAAAGCCGCCGCAATCAGCTCCAACTCATCCGGCAGCGTCTCGGTCACCACCACCGCCGCGCCCGCCGCCTCCAGCAACTCCACCACCGCCGGCCCCGAGCGGTCCTCCCGCGCGCCGTGGAAGCACCCATCGCTGATGGTCAGTACTGCAGCGCGCGTGTCCTCACCAAACCGCGCTGCCGCCTTCGTCGCCTTCTTCGCTCCCGCCATCATCCCGCCAGTCTACGAGTAGTCAGCTGCAGGTCGCAGGTCGCAGGTTGCAGGTCGCAGGTCGCAGGTCGCAGGTCGCAGGTTCAAAAGCTTCCACCGTCCCCATCCCAACTGACAACTTGCAACCTCCAACTCCCCAGCCCTTATTTCGCCTAGAAGCTAGCGCTCACCACGCCGGACTCCGCATGCGCGCCGACCACCCATTCGTTCAGTGGCCGCTGCTCCCGGCAGTCCAGGCACATCACCGTGGAGTACTGCGCCCCGCAGTGCGGACAAACGCCGCGCGTCTCGAACGTGTCGAACGGCTGCTGGCAATTCCCGCACTTCCAGAAAGGTCCCAGCGGCGGAGCGGTCCGGCAGCTCGGGCAGGCAAACCCCGGGCGGCGCGGCAGCTTCGCCATCCGCAACATCGCCCGCGCGCTCTGCAATCCGCCCCAGCAATTCATCGCCATAAAGACGCACAGCGCGCCGATCCACAACGAACGCGAGAACACCGCAATCACGATCATTCCCGCCGCGCCCACAAACCCGAGGACCGTTGCCACCATCAGGCTGCGTCCGCGTCCCAGCACAAACCACAGCAGCGACCGCAGAATCTGCCCGCCATCCAGCGGATAAATCGGCAGTATGTTGAAGAGCAGCAGCCATAGGTTGATCTTGAAGACCGCGAACACGAACAAATACAGATCCGGCACGCCCACGTAGGTAATCGGCGGCGTAAGCAGTTGCATCACCACATAGAGCACCGGCAGCAGCGCCACATTCACCAGCGGCCCCGCCGCGATGCTCCACAACATGGCGCCCGGCCGTTGCGGCGGATTCACGTACGCCACTCCGCCCAGCGGCCACAGCAGGATCTGGTTGGCCGTTCCGCCCACCGACCGGCAAGCCATCGCATGCCCGAACTCATGCGTCAGCACAATCAGGAACAGCGCCAGGTACTCCAGCACGTTCCACATCACCGAACTGTAACCGCCCCGCCGGAGCTGAATCTCGTAAACCGCCACCAGAAACCACGACCAGTGCAGATACAGGTCCACTCCGGCAAGGCGAAACAGGTGAATCGAACCCTGGCGTCCACTTGGCATGGGTGTAGCTTACTGCATCCGCATCACGCACCTTGCAGACTTTTGCGCTCAACTGCGAGTGCATGCCCGGCCCACGGCTTCGTCACCGCCCCCATCAGGTTCTTCCCCAGCACCGCGGATGCGCTGGTCACTCCCCCGAACAGTGCACCCACCACCCCCAGACTGGCCACATCCTGGCCCGTGAGATACAGCCCGCGAATCGGCGTTCTGGCTCCCAGTCCGCGCAGACCATAGCGCGCCGGCGTGGCCGCGACGCCATAGATCTCCCCCTGACCGTAGTTCATGAAGTGGCGCGTCGTGACCGGCGTGGACAGCTCCGCATGCGCGATGTTGCCCGCCACGGACGGCACCTGCCGCTGCAGTTCCGCAAGCAGCCGCGCCGACAGGCTCGCTTTCAACGCGTCGTAGTCCTCCCCGCGCCGCTTCCACCTGGTCTCTCCCCAGGCGGCGAACGCCGCGTACGGAACCGGCGTGATGACCTCGACCGTGCTCCTTCCCGGATAATTCCGCTGGAATTCCGGGTCCTTGGCCGAAGGGAACGAGAGGTAGACAGCAGGGAAGGGAGCATCCACGTCCTGCGGGAAGTCGCGCGCGAACCGTTCGACGTTCGCATCGTGGTCGAAACTTGGGTAGACCCAGAGGTTGGTGCCCTGCAACCCGAGCTCGGCATCGCTCCGTGACAACCCGACGTAGAGGCTGATGTGCGCGTTCGAAGGCTCGATCGCACGCAACTGGCCGCGCAGCGAATCCAGCGCGGGCAGGTCGGGCGGCAGCAGCCGCTCAAACGTGTTGGCCGCGCCCGCATCGCTCAGCACCAAGCCCGAACGAAACTCGCGCCCGTCGCTCATGTGCACGCCGGCAGCTCTTCCGCCTTCGAGCAGAATCCCCGCCACCTCCGCGCTGGTCACCACACTGCCGCCGGCCGCCTCGATCAGCGGCACCATCGCCGCCGCAATCGAACCCGCGCCGCCGACGGGATAGCTGCCCCCGCCAAAGTAGTGCTCGGCAATGGTGGCGTGGACGGCGAAGCTGCTCTTTGCGGGCGGCAATCCGTAGTCGCCCCACTGCCCGGTGAGTACCCCGGTCAGCTCTCGATTCGCGGTTAGTTCCTCCAGCACCTCACGCGTCGTGCGCCGCGCCCAGCGCAGGTAGGGCGCGCGCATCAGGCCGCCCACAAGCGCCGCCAGCGGCCCCGGAATCGCCTTCTCGGCATAGTAGAGACCGCTTGCCCGGTTGCACTTGAGCACCGCCGCGATATACCGGTCGATCGCTCTGACCTCGCCCGGAAAGGATCCCTTCAGGCCTTCGCGAAAGCGCTCCAGCCCGGCGGCAAACTCGAACCTCTGGCCGGCGATCAGGAGCCGGTCGTAGACCTCCGGCATCGCCTGCCACTTCACCCCGCCCGCAGTCACCCGATCGAAGGCGCGCCGCACCTGCGACGAATCATCCTGCATCTGTCCGAGGTAATGCAGCCCCACGTCCCACCGGTACCCGGGGCGGTGGAACGTATGGGTGAAACCGCCCGCCACGTAGTGACGCTCCAGCACCAGCACCCGCTTGCCCGCATGCGCCCCCAGCAAGACCGCTGCCGTAAGCCCGCCTATGCCTGAGCCGATCACAATGGCATCCCATTGCTCTGCCAGTCGTGCCTGCTTGTAAGAAGCTCCAATCGCCATCACACCCTCTCCTTCCGAGCGCATCGTCCGTCAGCCCGGAGCTCGAATGTTGACGCTGACAACATCAGGCTAGCGCCCAAAGTTGCTCCTGTCAACATATTCTGTTAGAAAAAGAACGTGGCGCGTCCCCAGCCTTACCATCACGTCAACCTGCGCAAGACCCTGCTCGACGCTGCCGTGGCCTTGATCGGCGAGGTCGGCCCCCGCGCGTTCACGCTGCGTGAGGTCGCCCGCCGCGCCGGCGTTTCCCACAACGCGCCCTATCGCCACTTTGTCAGCAAAGACGAGCTGCTGGCGACCGTCGCCGCGGAGGGGTTCGAACGGCTCACCGCCGTCATGCGCAAGGCCATGGCCCCGGGCCGGTCGCCGCTGCAGCGCCTCGAGCTGTGCGGTTGCGGCTACGTGGAGTTTGCCCTGCGCTGGCCGCAGCACTTCCTGGTGATGTTCGACCTGCCTCACGCCCGCCACGACCACCCCAACGGCCAGGGCGCCGGAGATATTGCGTTTCAGGTTCTGCTCGATTGCGTCGCCGCCGCGCAGCAGTCCGGCGATCTCGCGCCCGGCGAGTTATTGCCGCTCGCGTGGACCGCTTGGTCGCTCGTCCACGGCATCGCCAAGCTGGCCATCAGCGGAAATCTTCCTCTCAGCACCCGCGCCACCATCGAATTCACCCGGCGGGCCTCCCAGGCAATGTGCGGAAGCATCCCGGCCGCCGCCCCGGCCGCGCCGCAGCCACACCCCAAAAGATGAGAAAATAGCAGAAGTGCGAAGCTCCCGGTGCTTTCCGGGGTCTGTACTAAGAGAAACGGCCGGAGCCCTGTTCGCGCCGCGCTGACCGTGTGCCGGTCAACGTCACACCAAGATCGCCAATGCCCATCCTAGAGCTGTTCCCCAAACCGGCCCGCGGCAACCACCAGAGCAGCGACCCGCCCGGCGATCGGACCTCGACCGGGGTCGCACCCCCGCCCAATACGGGTGACGAAAAGCAGGGGACCGTCCAGGTCGCTACCGCGGTCGATCACGCCCAAATCTCTCTCCGGCACGGGCACCGGAGGATTGCGCCCATCAAGGTCCGCACCGGCCGTTTCGGCGAGTTGGAGGAGCACGAACTCATCCACCTCATCGACTCCCTCGACGACGAGCGCTCCCGCGCCCGCTTCCGCGAGTCCATCTACATCTCCGTCATCATCTGGCTCGCCATCGGGTGGTTCCTCTTCTATGGCCCGCGGGTCCTGTTCCATGTGCCCCAGTACCGCGACCCCATCGCCGCGATGAAGGAGCATGACCAGCAGCTCACCCTTAACCTGCCCAAAACGCCGCCCGTGCCCAGGGTCGCGCCCAAGATCGACAACAAAACCATGGAGGCGCTGAAGCGACAGGCGGAGATGGAGCGGCTGGCGCGCCAGACTCCGCCCACGCCGCAGGCGCCGCCTCCGCCGCAGGAGGAGGCGCACAATACCGCGCCGCCGGTCCCGCAGCCGCCCATGCCGCTGCCCACTGCGCCCAGGCCCGCGCCGCCGTCCGTCGAGCTGCCCTCCGCTCCCAAGCCCAACTTCGCCCAGAACAGCCCGAGCGCCCACGACTCCATGCAGAACGCCCTGCGCGGTGCCCTCTCCGGACGCAGCGGCGCCGACATCCCTTCACCCGGCTCGGCAGGCCCGCTACAGGCCGGCGTGCAGATCCTCTCCGACACCGAGGGCCTCGACTGGTCCGCCTACATGCGCAAGCTGCACTACGACATCCAGCGCAACTGGGACCCCCTGATCCCCGAAGAGGTCCAGGCCCCGCTGCTCAAGAAGGGCGTCGTCGGCATCATCTTCTCCATCTTGCCCGACGGCCAGATCGGCGGCATCAAGCTCGAAACTACCTCCGGCGACATGGCGCTCGACAAGGCCGCCTGGTACGCCATCACCAGCGAAGGCCAGTTCCCGCCCCTGCCCAAACAATTCCACGGCCCCAACCTCGAACTGCGCGTCGGCTTCTTCTACAACGAACCGCTCCCGCAGTAGCCCGCCCCGCCTGCGCTAGCCGTCACCTACCCTTGGATGGCCGCCTTTTCCGGGCCGCCACTCTTTCTGGGTCGTCATTCTGGCCGACGGCCAGAATCTCCGTAGTTGCCTCTCGTCGCGCCTCAGAACCGGGTGCCCCACATCTCGGGGTCCCCGGCGAGCTTGCTCGCTGGGGTGAGCATCTCGGGGTCCCCGGCGAGTTTGCTCGCTGGGGTGAGCATCTCGCGTTTGAGATGTGGGTTTGGCGCTATGCTGATGCGAGGGGCTAGTAGCCCGAGGCTTTAGCCTCGGGTCTCCCCTGGGGTATGCCTTCCCACGTCGCGCCTATGACCACCCCCGAACACCTCGAACGCCGCCGCCAGGTCCGCGGCCTGCTCCTGCTCGCCCTTGCCGCCATCGTCTTCGCCATCCTGCGTGCCGGCGTCCATCGTGTTTTCACCCACGGCTGGTGGCGGCTTTGGTAGACCCCGCACTTATCGTCCTCTGCGGCCCCACCGCCAGCGGCAAAACCGCGCTTGCGCTGGCCCTCGCCGAACGCTTCTCGGGCGAGATCGTCTCCTGCGACTCGGTCGCCGTCTACCGCGGCATGGAGATCGGCACCGCAAAACCCACTCCCGACGAGCGCGCCCGCGTCCCCCACCACCTCATCGACATCCTCACCCCCGACCAGCCCTGCACCGCCGGCGACTACGGCCGCCTCGCCCGCGAAGCCATCGCCGGAATCACCCAGCGCGGCCATCTCCCTATCGTCGCCGGAGGCACCGGCCTCTACCTGCGCGCACTGCTCGACGGCCTCTTCCCCGCGCCGGCAATTCCGGAAACGCTCCGCGAACCCCTCCGCGCCCGTCTCCGCGCCCGAGCCCAGAAGAAAGGCCCCACCCACCTGCACCACATCCTCACCCGCCTCGACCTCACGGCCGCCGCGCTCATCCACGCCAACGACTCCCCCAAGATCATCCGCGCCATCGAGGTCACGCTCGCCGCGCGCCGACCCATCACGCAGCAGTGGCAGCAGCCGCGCGACGCGCTCACCGGTTACCGCGTCCTCCGCCTCGGCCTCAATCCGCCGCGCGCCGACCTCTATGCCCGCATCAACCGCCGGGCATATGAGATGTTCGATCGCGGCCTGGTCGATGAGACCACCCAACTCGTCGAAACCTACGGATTCGACTGTCGCGCCCTCACCTCCTTGGGCTACGCCCAGGCCATCGCCGTTCTCCGCAACCAGATCACCCGCGAAGAGGCCGTCGCCCTCGCCGCCCAGGGCCATCGCAACTACGCCAAGCGCCAGCTCACCTGGTTCCGCAAGGACCCCCTGATCCACTGGCTTCCTGGCTTCGGCAGCGATGGAGAGACGATCGCGCAGGCCAAAGCGCTGGTCGCAAATCATCTCGCCCCACTCCCATAAGGCAATCCCAAAGCGAATCACAGAGTCCACAGAGAGAGGGAGAGAACACAGAGCGATGTATGCGAAAAGGAATCTCTGTGCTCTCTCTTTTCCTCTGTGAACTCTGTGGTTCGCCTTTGCCGTTTTATCCCACTACAGACAAATTCCACACCATCAAAATCCACACTACGGGTGGCTGGATTTCACGTTCCTCTGGTAAGCTTCAAGCCCTGGGTTACTCAACCCAGTTACTCTCCCGCTGGGCTTCCGGCGCTGGCGCGCGCATACAGCCCACTGCACCCCTCTCAACGCGACCTGGATCGTCGACGTGACGGCCCATTTCCCTACAAGGAGAAAACACCATGAGCATATTCACCACCAAAGATGGCACCGACCTCTATTACAAGGACTGGGGTACAGGACAGCCCGTAGTCTTCTCGCACGGCTGGCCTCTGTCCGCCGACGCCTTCGAAGACCAGATGAACTTCCTCGTCAATCAGGGCTACCGCTGTGTCGCCCACGACCGCCGCGGCCATGGGCGCTCCAGCCAGCCCTTCAACGGCAATGACCTCGACACCTACGCCGACGACCTCGCCGAGTTCGTCCACCACCTCAACCTCAAAGACGCAATCCACGTGGGCCACTCCACCGGCGGCGGCGAGGTCGCCCGCTACATCGGCCGCCACGGCACCAAGCGCGTTGCCAAGGCAGTGCTCATCAGCTCTATCCCGCCGCTGATGCTCAAGACTCCCGCCAACCCCGCCGGCCTTCCCATGGAAATCTTCGATGGACTCCGCGCCAACGTCCAGGCCGACCGCTCGCAGTTCTTTACGGACCTTAGCGCGCCCTTCTACGGCGCCAACCGTCCCGGCAGCAAAGTCTCGCAAGGCCTGCGCGACAGCTTCTGGATGCAGGGCATGATGTGCGGATTTCCCGCCGCCTACTACTGCATCAAAGCCTTCTCCGAGACCGACTGCACCGAGGACCTGAAGAAGTTCGATGTGCCCACCCTCATCCTTCACGGCGACGACGACCAAATCGTCCCCATCGCCGCCGCTGGCTTGCTCTCCTCCAAGGTCGTCAAAGGCTCCCAATTCAAGATCTACAAGGGCGCCCCGCACGGCATGTGTTCCACCCTCAAAGACGAGATCAACGCCGACCTGCTCGCCTTCTTCAAGCAATCCGCTCCCGCTTCCAAAGCCGCCTGAACTAACCATGAAAACAGGGAAAGGCCCGTCCACCCGGAAGAGCCTTTCCCTTATTCTTGTGGATTCTGACCGCCCGTCGTTTAGCATGGATCGCGAGGGCCCGATGAAATCCAGCGAGATCATCTTCGAAGTGATCGACAGCCCGGAGGGCGGTTACGAAGCCCGCGCCTTGTCTGCTTCCATCTTCACCGAAGCCGAGGCTCTACCTGAACTGGAAGAAACCGTCCGGGATGCCGTCCGCGGTCACTTCGACGAAGGCCAGGCGCCGTCCGTAATTCGCTTGGTATAAGTCTCTCCCTCGAACCTGGTACCCAGCAGCTAAACAGAAAAGGCTCGGCTTCCGCGCCGAGCCTTCCCCTTGAATCTCGTACCTCGCACCTAACCCTGCAGCGTCAGATCATCCGCCAGCCTGAAGTGCACAATCGACTCCGCCGGAATATCCAGGTCGCGGTTGCCCGTCAACCCGGCTGCCGCTGTACCCGCACCGCCGCCGGCCAACCCGCCGATCAGCAGCCCCGTGCCGCCGCTGGCAATTCCGCCAATCAACATTCCCAATCCCGCGCCGCCGCCGATCAGCCCCGCCGACCGCCTGCCTTTGCCTTTCTTCGACTCCCGCATGTCATGCGTGTTCAGCGGATACTGTTGCCCGTTCAGCGTCAGCGACGTCAGCCGCAACTCCAAAACGGACCGCCCCTTGAAGTGGCCACGCCGGTGCGACTCATCCACAATTCCGCCCACCGGCGTGCCCTTGGGCAGAATTACCCGGCCGTTCGCATCCACCCACGGCTCCACCACCTCGCCATCGAAGGGCGTTCCCGGCTCTGTGTGCTTCACGCTGATGTTCTCATTGATCCGGATCGCCAGCTCCGATCCCGCGGGAATATTCACATCCGCCGGCCGGATTACCGGCGCTCCTCCCGGCACAGGCCCTGCCGGAGCAGGCGCGCCATTCGCATAGGTCGGCCCATTCGGTGCCGCACCTGCAGGGGCTCCTGCCGGGGCCGCAGCCGCCGGAGTCACCGTCGTCGTCACCGCCTGCGTGGTCTGTCCCGGAGCCGGTGGCTGAACCGTCGTGGTCGTCGTGTTTCCGCTCTTGTCGATCGATACCACCTGCTGCGCCTGCCCCGTAGCCGCCGCCTGCTTCTTCGCCGCGGCAATCGCCTTGTCCTGCTGCGACGCGCAACCCGCCAACATCAACACGGCCAGCGTCAATGCGCCGCCTATCGTGACCAATCTCGATCCAACTAAACCCTTAGTCATCTTCATCGCCCATCTCCTCGTTCTAGTTGTTACTTTCAACATCGAACCTCGAACCTTGCACCTCGTACCTGTCTTTCTAAGATGCTCAGTCCGCGCATAAAACCGCCCAGCCAACCAAGGTTTACGATTGTCTCCATGAATTCAGCGCCTTACCCCACCCCGCGCCCCCAGCTCGCCCACCTCACCGCCGCCCTCGACGACCTTCGCGCCCGCGGCACCCACTTTCGCCTGCGCATCCTTTCGGACCAGCAAGCCCCCGTCTGCCACTACGACGGCCGCGAGGTCATCAACCTCGCCAGCAACAACTACCTCGGCCTCTGCAACCACCCCAAACTCCGCGAAGCCGCCATCGCCGCCACGCAGAAGTACGGCGTTGGCTCCGGCGCTGTCCGCACCATCGCCGGCACCATGCGCATCCACATGGAACTCGAAGAAAAAATCGCCGCCTTCAAGAACGTCGAAGCCTGCGTCGTCTTCCAGTCCGGCTTCGCCGCCAATGCCGGCACCGTCTCCGCCATCCTCGGCAAGGACGACTTCATCCTCTCCGACGAGCTCAACCACGCCAGCATCATCGACGGCGCGCGCCTCTCCCGCGCCAAGATCAAGGTCTTCCGCCACAAAGACGTCGCCCACGCTGAAGAGTTGCTCAAGGAAATTCAATCCGAACCCGGCCACAAGCTCCTCATCACCGACGGCGTCTTCTCCATGGACGGCGACATCGGCCCCGTCGCCGCGCTCGCCGGCCTCGCCGAAGAATACGGCGCCATCATGATGGTCGACGACGCCCACGCCTCTGGCGTCCTCGGCCGCAACGGCCGCGGCAGCGTCGATCATTTCAAAGCTCACTTCAGCGCCCACGCTCAGGTCGACATCCAGGTCGGGACGTTATCCAAGGCCATCGGCGCCTTGGGCGGCTACGTCTGCGGCAGCCGCGACCTCATCGACTTCCTCTACCACCGCGCCCGCCCATTCCTCTTCTCCACCTCGCACCCGCCCTCCGTCGCCGCTACCTGCATCGCCGCCTTCGACATCCTGGAAACCGAACCCGAACGCATCGCTCGCCTCTGGGAGAACACCCACTACTTCAAGCAGCAACTCGCCGCCGCCGGCTTCGATATCGGAGGCCGCACCACCCCGATGAGCGAAACCCCCATCACGCCGATCATCCTCGGCGACGGCCGCGCCACCATGGACTTCTCGCGCGCCCTCTTCGACGCCGGAGTCATGGCCACCGGCATAGCTTTCCCCACCGTCCCCGAAGGCAAGGCCCGCATCCGTACCATCATGACCAGCGAACACACCCACCCCCAGATCGACCGCGCCCTCGACCTCATCGCCTCCACCGCCCGCAAATCCGGCGTGCTCTAGTGTCGCTCTTGATCCCTGTCAATCCGTGAGATCCGTGGTTTTCCTTTGTCTTTTGATCGGTGCGAATCGGCATTAGGTTTTTCGGAACTTCTTCCCGAAATTATTCTATTGACGCCACTCTCTAACCGTACTACTGTATTCATACAGTATGATCATCCGCGTACAGCCCGGCCTGGGAGTTCCCATCTACCTCCAGATTGAATCGCAGGTGAAGCACGCGATCGCCGCCGGCGCGCTGAAGCTGGATAACGCCCTCCCGTCGGTGCGCAAGCTGGCGGCGGAGTTGCGCGTCAACCCCAACACCGTGGCCCGCGCGTACCAGAACCTGGAGCGCGACGGCATTCTGCGCACTGTCCCCGGCGGCGGCTGCTACGTCAACAGTCAGAGCCCCGGGCTGATGAAGTCGGAGAAGTTGCGCCGGCTGCGGCCGATGGCCACGCAACTCGCGGTCGAGGCAAAGCAGCTCCGGCTGGCGCGCGCGGAACTGCTGCAACTGCTGGAAAACTCGTACGACGATCTGGGAGAGGCGCAATGAACGAACTCGCAATTGAAACCCATTCGCTGCACAAACATTACGGCGACATTCATGCCGTGGACGGACTGGATATGCACGTCCCACGCGGCGCGGTATACGGGTTTCTGGGCCGCAACGGCGCGGGCAAGACCACGACCATTCGCCTGCTGGCCGGACTGGCGCACGCATCGGGCGGCGACATGCGCGTGCTCGGCCTGGATCCGCGAACGGACAGCCCTGCCATCCTCGAACGCACCGGCCTGGTCGTCGACAAGATGCTGCTCCCGTCGATGACCGGCAACGACCTGGTGCGCTTCAATCGCGGATTCTTTCCCCGCTGGTCGGACGCGCTCGCCACCAAGTACGCCGAAGTGCTCGAGCTGGACATGAAGCGCAAGTTCAAAAAGCTCTCCACCGGCAACCGCACCAAGCTCTGCCTGCTGCTGGCGATGGCGCAGGGAGCCGAGCTGATGATGCTCGACGAGCCCACGGCGGGCATGGACCCGGTGGTCACCGATCAGTTGCTGCGGGTCATGGTGGAGGACTTCGCCAATGAGGGCCGCACGCTGTTCCTCTCGTCGCACCATCTGTCCGAGGTGGAGCGCATTTCCGAGTGGGTCGGCATCATCGACCACGGCAAGCTGCTGCTGGAGGGCCGGCTGGAGGACATGCGCACCAACTTCCGCCGCGTCCGCGTGGTGGGCGAGGCGCTGGGCGAGGCGCTGCCCCTGGCCGCGTGGCCGGACATCGTCAGCGCCAATACCGGCGAGGGCACGACCGAGTACGTCGTGCGCGCCAATGCCGATGCATTTGCCGCCAGCCTGCAAAGCCAGGGCGCGACCGTGCTCGACGTCACGCCGCTGAATCTGTCGGAGATATTTCTGGAAGTGGTTGGAAAGGGGAAGACCAATGTATCTGTGGAAGTATTGGCGTGAATCGCGCATCACCTTTGCCGTCGGCATGGCGCTGGTTGGACTGCTGCTGTGGGGTGTTCTCAAGATTCATCTGGGCGCTCTGTTACAAGGGCCCCAGGACAGCAGGCCGCAGAATCTGGCTCAGCTCTATCTGGTTATCGCCGTGCCTCTGACGCTTCCCCTAGGCTTCCTGGGATTGCGATTCGGCAGCTTCGGCGTGGGCCGCGATCTTGGCGAAGGCAGCGGTTCCTTTCTCTTCAGCCGACCCCGCAGCCGCGCCTTTTTTGCGTGGAACGACTGGGGCTTCGGCATGGCGCAACTGCTGGCGATCGTGCTGGCAGCGAACGTCGTGCTGGCGCTGGCCATTTATCGCGTCGCACCGGGCGCCAGCCCCATCTTCCTCGCCCGCCAACCCGTCTCCATGTTCTCCATCTTCTTGCTGCACTGCACGGCCGGGCTGCTGCTGACCGGACTGATCTTCGGGCTCACTTACTTCGCTTCGGTGCTGTCGCGGGGTCACGGCGTAATGATCGCCGTTGGCGTTCTGGTGGCGTACTCCATCGCCAAGTCGGTGGTGAAGCACTACTGGCCGGCCATCATTCTGCCGGACGTTACGCTGACCGAGTTCTCCGTGTCACCCTCTCCCACGATGCCTGCGGGCTTCGCCGATCACCTCGGTCTCTCCATCGTTTTGCGTACGGCCGTGGCGCTGGCCTTCCCCTTCGCCGCGCAGTTGCTGCTGCAGCAGCGGGACGTCGACTAGGCGAGCATGGCGTAACCGAACCAACCGGCCCGTCTTTCCGTATTCCTGTTTGCCGCCAGGAGGTTCCCGATGCAATTCCGTCGATGGAAGTTGACTGTAGCCGCTATAACACTAGCCGCGCCCTGCGCGCTCGCCCAGGCGCCGCAGACCGCGACGCCCGTAAAGCCGATGGCAGCCGACGCGCATCCTTCCTTCGCGGTCGCCACCGTCAAGCCGCACGATCCTGCCTCCAACCGCCAGGGCTTCGATGCGGAGGGTGACCGCTACACCATCCACGGCCAGACCATCGTCAGTCTGATGATGTTCGCCTACTCCATCGACAAGCATCAGGTTGTCGATGCGCCCGACTGGGCCTCCCGCGACCGCTTTGATATCGAGGGCACCACCGACACTCCCGGCCAGCCCAACCTGCGCCAGCAGCAGGAGATGCTGCAGAAGCTGCTTGCCGACCGCTTCGGGCTCAAGTTCCACCGCGACAAACGCGAGCTTCCGGTCTATGCCATCCAGATCGCCAAAGGCGGCCCCAAACTCAAGCCGCCCGCCAATCCCGACGCAGAGGCCGACCAGGATGCCAGCAACCACGGCACCGAAGTCACCGTCACCATCACCACCGGCACCATGGCCGACTTCATCCTCGGCATGCAGTTCTTCTTCGACCGCCCGCTGGTCGACCAGACCGGCATTTCAGGCCGCCACGACTTCACCCTGCGCTACACCTACGACGAAGCCCACGCCACCGACCCCAACGCGCCGCCGGGCCTGTTCACCGCCATCCAGGAGCAGCTCGGACTGAAGCTCGACGCCGTCAAAGCCCCCATCGACGTCTTCGCAATCGACCGCGTCGAGCAGCCCTCGGCGAACTGAACTCTAAATGTCAGGGTTGGGTCGGCTGGTTGCTGACGATCTCCTTGCCGCCGGAGCGGGCGATTATGTAGACGGGCGAGAGCGCTGCGGGCAGCGGGCTGGGCTGGTTGGCGAGGTCCTGCCAGAGGAAGATGCGCTGGGGGCCGGACCATTTGGCGGCAAGCGACTGCGGGGTTTCGAAGATCGCGGGTGCGTCGGGGAAGAAGCTGCCGTACCAGAGGTTGGAGCTGTGGCCATAGTTGGCGACGCCGTTGGCCTCGGCGTCGGTGAGGATGTGGATCGGGTTGACGGCGATGGGTTGGAGGTCGACGCGGGCGAGTTCGGCAGCGGTGGGCGGGCCAAGTGCGGGCTGGCCGGGCCGGATGGGAGGACGCCCAAGCAACCCGGCGAAGTTGTAGCGCGGGCGCTGGAGGTAGAAGCCGAGCGTCGAGCCGTACTCGTACTCCTGGTGGATGACGATGAGCGGTGCGGGTTCGCCGGGTTGCTGCGCCAGCCGCTGCGCGAGCTCGGGCGCGACGGCTTCAGCGAGCTGCGCGGAGCTGAGCACCGGAGCGAAGATTTGCAGGCCAAGGTGCGCGGCGAGCAGGAAGCCGAAGGCCCCGGCGGCGAGGGCGAGGGTTGCGGCGTGGGAACGCCTGCGACTGCGAAGGATCAGCGAGACGAGCGGGCCGAGGAAGAGGCTGGCGGCGGCGAGCGCCAGCGGCAGCCGGAAGAGCGACAGCGCCTGCGCGTTGAGGTCGAGGAAGTGGCCCATGCTCATCGCATAGTCGCCGGGATTTTGCCGCAGCAACGCGGCTAGGTCGGTCGACGGCGCTGGTGTGCGCGTGTGGAACAGGAAGAAGAGGGAGGCTGCGGCAAAGATCGTGCCGAGCGCGAGGAGCACGGCGGTGCAATGCAGCGCGGCCTTATGGGCAGCCACGCGATCCTGGCCATGCACGGCTGGGTCGCGCTGCTTCCATTCCTTCTGCGTAAAGGACTGAAACTTCACCTCACATCGTGCGCCGGGCTGAATGGTGATACCCAAATCCTCGCGGCGGATGAAGGTTACGGTGGCCCACCCTGCTATGAGAAGGCACAGCGCGGGAAGTGCTGGCAGCACGTAGTACTCCTGCCGCGTGGAGAGCGAAAAGAAGAGCAGCGGAACGGCAGCCCAGATCAGCAACAGGAGCGGCGCGCGTTCCCATGGCATCAGCGCCCGGGTGCGAAAGCGTTGGCGCCAGGCGGGAATGCGCAGCGGGAGCGCCGTTCCAATCGCTTTGAAGACGAACGCGGACCAGGGCATGAGCCAGATGAGGCAGAGGCCGTAGAAGAGGTAGAGCGGGACGGTCGAGTAGTCGCGGGGGACGCGCAGGTTGAGGTAGCGGAGGAGCTGCTCGTTGACGAAGTAGAACCAGGCCCAGCCGTGGACGTTGCCGTCGGTGGGCAGCGGCACGGAGAAGTGGCCCGCGCCCGCGGCTGGATGCAGCGCGAAGGTGAGGGCGCCGGGAAGGCCGCGGGTTGGGTTCGCGAGGGCGGCGAGGATGTGCCAGGGCGCGGCGATCAGGAGGAAGACGAGGATCGAGGAGAAAGGATGCAGCTCCAGCACGCGGCGGACGGCCCCGCGCCAACCGCGCGTCAGCAGCAGGTAGATGGCGACGATCGCGATGGGGAAGACGATTCCGATGAGGCCTTTGCTGAGGACGTTGAGGGCGCAGCAGGCGGCGAAGGCGTAGCAGAGCAGGCGGAGATTCTGTGTCGCCTCGGGCAAAATGCGGGGGTCTCTCCACTCCGCCTGCGGCTCCGGTCGAGATGACGCATCGTTGTTTGGCGGCTCCGGTCGAGATGACGGCGGTTTGGTTTGTGGTTGCTCGGTCAGGTAGAAGCAGAGCATCGCCAGCGTCAGCCAGAGGCAGACCATCGCGTCGGGCAGGTTGATGCGGGTGAAGAGGAAGATGCCGGGCGAGGAGAGCAGGATGAGCGCGGCGTAGAGTCCGGCGCGGGGGCCGGTCTTGTTTTGCCCAGGGCTGTGAAATGCGAGGCGGGCGAAGGTTTCGACGGCGAAGGCGAGCAGGAGGACGGTGAGCGCGAGCTGGATGCGGGCGGCGACGGCGAGGCAGCTCGCAGAGCCGTGGCCGAGGAGCTGAGAGACGCGCATCGACGCAGCCATCGACCAGTAGAGCAGCGGCGCCTTCTCCAGGTAGCGGATGTCGTTGGCGTAGAGCGTGACGTAGTCGTGGCGGAGCAGCATCTCGCGGGCGACCTCGGCGTGGACGGAGTCGGCGTCGTCGAGCAGCGCGGGACGGAAGAGCGTGAAGCTGGCGTAGAAGGCGATCCAGAGGGCGACAAGCGTGAGCGTGTGGCTGAGCGGACGCCTCGGGATGCTTGCGTGCGGCATACCGCGACTATATTGGAAAGCGAAAGGCTTAACGCCGATGGCACCGATCGAAGGCAAAGGACAACCACGGATCTCACGGATTGACACGGATCAAGAACGATCTGGTGTTATCCGTTCTTATCCGTGGAATCCGTGGTCGGCTTTTCATCTCAATTCGTTGTGTTCTTGATCGGTGGCATCGGCGTGGATCGGTGTTAGGTTTCTGGTGGAGTGCGCGTGAGCGATCTGGTTGACATTGCGGCGGCGGCGGGACCTTCGGCGGAGCTGGTGTTCGGCGACTGGTATCCGGCGCTGCGCGCGGACCAGTTGCGGCGGGGCAAGACGAAGACCGCGCTGCTGCTGGGGAATCCGCTGCTGCTGGGACGAAAGAACGACGGGCGCATCTTTGCCATGCGCGATCTGTGCCCGCACCGGGGAATCCCGCTGTCGGCGGGGTGGTTCGACGGCGAGCGGGTGACCTGCAAGTACCACGGCTGGGAGTTCGAGCCATGCACGGGGCAGTGTCAGCTGATCCCGTCGCTGACGAGCGAGGATACGCTGGACGCGACCAGGATCTTTGCCGGCGCGTATGCCGCTGAGGAGCGCGACGGGTATGCCTGGGTGTACGTGCCGGAACCGGGTTCGGGTGTTCGTGGCTCGAACCCACCCAAGCAGAGCTTCCAGCCCCAGCCAGCAAAGCTGGCCGGGGACCCCGGTTCGGATGGGGCACCCAACTCAAAACTAGCCAACTCGAAACTACCCAACTCTTACCCACCCGGTTCGAATCCGCCCGAGCTGCCGGCGGTGCCGGAGGTGCCGAAGTTTTCGGCGAAGTTCAAGAGCGCGCACTTGCAGGCGGACCTGCCGTGCAATGTGGACCACGGGATCATCGGGCTGATGGACCCGGCGCACGGGCCGTTTGTGCACCAGTCGTGGTGGTGGCGCTCGAAGGGCAGCATTCACGCGAAGGAGAAACACTTCGAGCCGATTGTCGACGACGAACACAACGGGCGCAATGCGGGCTTTCGCATGGCGGCGCATGCGCCGAGCAAGAACAGCCTGCCGTACAAGCTGCTGGGCGCGCACGGGCCGGTGACGACGACCATTGACTTTGTGCTGCCCAACCGGCGCTACGAGACCATCCGCTGCGGCGACAAGTGGTGGGCCAGCCTGACCACGGTGACTCCGGTGACGGCGTCGACCTGCCGGATCGACGTTTGCGCGGCGTGGAACGTGCTGGCGTGGGTGCCGTTCTTTACGTTCATCCTCAAGTTCTTTGGGGCGATCTTCGTCGGCCAGGACCAGCAGACCATGGTGGAGCAGGCCGAGGGGCTGCGGTACGGGCCGGCGCTGATGCTGATCGACGACGCGGACAAGCCGGCGAAGTGGTACTTCGCGCTGAAACAGGCACGGCTGCAGGGGACAGGCGAGCACCCGATGGCGGGGCCGGTGACGCTGCACTGGAGAAGCTGAAGGCAGGTACCAGGCGCCAGGTACCAGGCGCCAGGTACCGGGTGCCAGGTGGGTACCCCCTGTATATACAGACATTTATTCAGGGCAAATGGGTTACGGATGAGTATATACAGCGGAATATATATAGATGATTATCAAGCTTGCTCAGGCGAAGATAAAGCGATAGTCTAGACGCATGAAAAATCGAAGAGGCAAGATGATGACGGTGCAGGAGTTTCGTCGGTTGTTTGGCGCGGAGCGGCGGTGTGGC
>Ga0224555_1002907_pt1 | contig 18829 bp, 17 predicted proteins | sample 714S23034metaG_FD_180687 | JGI IMG/M metagenome (GOLD analysis project Ga0224555, IMG submission 180687) | Peat soil microbial communities from Stordalen Mire, Sweden - 717 S2 30-34 | ecosystem: Environmental > Terrestrial > Soil > Wetlands > Peat | place: Sweden: Norrbotten County, Stordalen...
CAACGCCTGATTCAGATCGTCGGACCGAAAACACTTTCCCATAGCCGCATCTTAAGCCGAAGTACCCTCTGGAAAAACTATGATGTTTGGTGCCCCTGGAGAATCTATTCCCGACAGACTCCTAGAGTGAAAACCGCGTTTGCAGAGCTCATGACTGGACTGAACGAGGTCCAAGCCTTTCTCGGGGGAGAGCGGAAAGGCTTCGAGGTGCATGTGCCGGATGAAGTCGATGTGAAAAATATCCGCAACAAGCTCAACATGACTCAATCCCGCTTTTCCGAGACCTTCGGCTTCAGTCTGGACGCGATCAAGCATTGGGAAGGCGGACGCCGCACGCCGGAAGCTCCAGCCCGTACGCTACTCACGGTGATCGACAAGAATCCGGCCGCTGTCATCACCGCCCTTCATCCCGAAGCTTTGCCGAAAGCAGCCACCGCGAACTCAGCTCGATTTCGCGCCAAGACAAAGAAACGGGCGATGGCGGCCAAGGCAGGCGGTGCTGGCGCCGCTCCACGCGAACCCGCTGCCAGATAGCGGAGCCGAGCTACGCTCGGCTTGGACGGGCGAGGACGCCCGTCCCTCCACACAACCTATCCCCACACAACCTTTCCCCGCACAAGCTGTCTCCACACGAACTACGCCTTCGACTTCTTGTACTCGTCGAAGGCGTCCAGGAAGCGGTCGATGTCTTGCTTCGACAGGTAGTACGGCGTCGATAGGCGCAGCTTGTTTGGGTCGGCTCCTCGGATGCGAATTTTCTTTTTTTTCCATAGCCAGTTTTCTAGGTCCATACGAACGATTGGCGGAACATTCACCGTTGCTATTGCGCAGCGCATCGAGGGGGCGGGAGATGTCCATGACTGCGCTCCGCGTTTGACCATGGCCGCTAGAATGTAGTCGCAGAGTTGGCGGTGGCGGCGTTCGATTCGGTCCATGCCTATGTCGTTGGCCAGTTGAATCGAGGCGCGCAGTCCCCACAGGGCGGGCACGTTTGAACTGCCTATGCGCTGGAAGCGTTCGGCGCGGAGCTTTACTTCGTCCCAACCTTCGGTTGCGATTGTGTTCCACAGACGGTCAATCATTTCGTCGCGCACGTAAAGGAAGCCCGAGCCTTTGGGCGCCTGCAGCCACTTGTGCGGGCTTGAGGAATAGAGGTCGCAGCCCAACTGGTGCAGGTTCAGGCGCATCATTCCGGGAACGTGCGCGCCATCGACCGCGGAAATAATTCCTTTGCTGCGGGCCAGGGCACAGAGCTCTTTGGCGGGCAGCACCACTCCGGAAAATGTGGTGATGTGGCTGAAGAACAAGACTCGGGTGCGCGCGGTAATGGCGGCGTTGACTAGATCCAACACCTGCTCGGGATTGATGACCGGCCGGGGCAGCGTGATCTTCTTCACCACGATGCCGTAGCGTTTGGCGCGCAAATTCCACGGGTGCTCGCCTCCGGGATGCTCCTGGTCGGTCATCAGCACTTCGTCGCCTTGCTTCAGATCGATGCCGTTGGCGATGTAGCTGTTGGCCTCGGTGGCATTTCTTAAGAGCGCGATTTCGTCGCGGTTGCAGCCTACAAAGGCGGCCAGCGGATCGCGAAACTGGTTCCACGCGGCGTATCCCCAGATGGGATAATCCTCGGGGTCGGCTTCGTTCAGCTTCTCGCACGCCTCGTAGCCTGCAAATACGGCGCGCAGCACGGGAGCGGGGCTTGATCCCACGGTTCCGTTATTGAGGTAGATCTCGTCGGCGGGAATCAGGAACTGCTGGCGGAGTTCGCGCCAGTAGGCGTCTTCGTTCTGGTCGAAAAGGGAGCGGTCGGGCAGCTTCGAGGACAGCGACTCCAGCTGAGCCCATAAATTTCCGCGCCAGGGCAGGCTCGCGCCCACAGCCAGGGATGAAGCGAAAGACGAGGATAGAAAGCTGCGACGGTTCAACATGCACGGTTCCTCTTTCTGAAATCGCTTTCCGAAACGCGCCATGGTACACCTCGGCTGGGGAAACGGAAAGGGAGCGGCGCGGGCCTCAGCGCCTGGCTGCGGAAAAAGTCTAACTTTGCGCCCCAGCCCCTAAAGGGGCGTCTGGTTGCGAAGGACTTACGGCATCGCTAAAGCGATGCCCTGATACGAAACGTCAGTTTTTCAGCAGTCTGTGCAGGCGACCTAGGTCTCTGACCGCGTGATTCTGTGCTTCACAATTGAGCGCCGTCCGATCCCAGGTCCCAAAAGCGGGACCTGGGGCACCCGAAGTCGATACATCAACAAGCGGTCAGAGACCTAGAAACGCAGCCTTTTCTACATCCCTGAAGGTGTGCCCTGATACAGACCCTCGCTGGCACCACCTTCTGCCCAGCGCGGGCGGCTTCGAAAGGGAGCTCAGCCGGGCATGTTCTTTGAAAATTGCGGGTATCTTTTCGGCTTGAGCCTGCGTCCAACTAGGTGGGAAACTTCGCTCACACCGACTTGCCATCGGGGGTATAATGTTTTCAACTGACCGGGTTTCCACGGGGTATCCAATATGCCGTACCGTAAATTGCTGATCTCCCTGAGTTTACTGGCGCTGATGGCGGTGCCGGCGCTGGCGCAGGATCAAACTTCGCAGACCGCAAGCGCGCAGCCGCAAGCGTCACAGTCGCCAACGGCAAAAGATCAGACGGCGCAGCCGCCGACTGGCGCAACGCCGGCTCCGCCGCAGGTACCTTCGGCAACCCCCAGCTCGACTCCGGCCGCGGACGCTTCTGCTTCGAGCGCCAGCGACTCGACCCCTAGCGGGCCGCAACCCGTCCAAGAGCCCGACGCGAGCAAGGTCAAGCACGACGGCAAGGAAGACGACGTCGACGCCATCGGCAACCGCAACGTCGGAGGGCGCGGCTTGGGCGACTGGTATTCGCTCGAAACCGAAATCAGGATGGGCAAGCAATATTCGATGCAGGTCGAAAATAGCGTAAAGCTGGTTCAGGACCCGGTGGTGACCGAGTACGTCAACCGCATCGGCCAGAACCTGGTGCGCAATTCCGACGCGAAGGTGCCGTTCACGATCAAGGTGATCGACTCCGACGAAATCAACGCATTCGCGCTGCCCGGTGGGTTTTTCTACGTGAACTCCGGTCTGATTCTGGCGGCGGATGAAGAGGCCGAACTGGCCGGGGTGATGGCGCATGAGATTTCGCACGTTTGTGCGCGCCACGGGATGCGTCAGATGACGCGAATGAATCTGGCGCAAATCGCCACCATTCCTCTGATTTTCGTGGGAGGTGGCATCGGTTACGGAATCTACGAAGCCAGTGGCCTGGCCTTGCCGCTTACGTTCATGAAGTTCCAGCGCAATTTCGAAGCGGAAGCGGACTACCTCGGGCTGCAATATATGTATAAGACGGGATACGATCCGCAGGCTTTCATCAGTTTCTTCGAAAAAATTCAGGCGAAAGAGAAGAAGAAGCCGGGCACGATCGCCAAGGCCTTCGCTTCGCACCCGCAAACGCCCGACCGCATTGAGGCGTCGCAAAAGGAGATCGCGACCATTCTTCCGGCGCGGCCGCAATACATCGTTTCCACGTCGGAGTTTGACGACGTGAAATCGCGGCTGGCCACCATCGAGAACCGGCACAAAGTCATCGAAGAAAAGGATTCGAGCAAGCCCAGCCTGCGCCGCACTTCAACCAGTGACAAGACCAGCGGCACGGACACCACTAATAGCGACGACGATCGCCCGACGCTGAAGCGCCGGGACGATAGTCCGAACCAGAATTAACAGTAACGGAAATTGCGGAGACAATAAGAAACCGGCGGCCGACCCGCCGGTTTTTTATTGCGATTGCCATCTTGACCCTGAGCGGAGCCGAAGGGAAAGACCTATGCATTTCTGCTGGCTCAAATACATAGGTCCTTCGCTTCGCTCAGATGACAGCGTTGATTTTATGCCACGAAGTTGCGCGACATTATGCGGCTGACCACTGCCCTTACGATCCTGCGGCCACCGACTTTACCGTGATCGTGGTGCCGTCCACTGATCCGGTCACCTTTGCCTTTGCTCCCGCCAGATCGTTCAGCTTATCGAGCGCGGCCTGATCCGAGGTCTCCAGGGTGTAGACTTTGTCTCCGACTACGAGCGCATACTTCGAACCATGTTTCACGCACCCGCGCGTGCAATCGGCGGCCTTGCCGGGCATTTCATGTTTTGCCCCGCACATGGCGTCGCTCACTTCGCCGGTCAAGGTCTGGTTCTTGCCGGCAGCCAGCGCCGGAACCGCCGCGAGACCGACTAACATCTGCATTCCAAGAACCGCAGCCGCAATTCGATTAACTTTCATTTTGCTTTCGTCTCCTGTAAAACGGGGTGAGTTCAAAAGGCATAGTCCCAAAGCGGATACTTCAACGACGCCAAGATCAATGATGTCAGTATAAGGATTCTCGCGCAACCTTCGGGTTACAAAAAATATTTTGGCGCTTGCACGAGTTTTCAGCTCTACTGCTGTTTGAAACGGATCTCCACGTCCACGGTCTTGTACTTCGCGTCCAAGGTTTCATGAATGCTCATGGCCCACCGCACCCCGCGGGGAACGAGATCTCTAGTATCCGCCAGAAATTTCCTGGGATAGTCGGCGTTGTAGGGTTGACCTTCGCGGAGAGTCCACGCTGCCTGCAGGCGAGCTTTGGATTGCGTGTCGAGTCCTGCGATTTCCAAGTCTCCCATCTTGTAGAGGTCGCCTTCGACGACGTTCAGATCGTAGTGCACGGCGCTTTTCTCGTCGTCGAACTGGGCGTCGGGCTTGACCTGGACGGTCATGTAGCCACGGCTGCGGTAAAGCTTGGTCACGGTTTCGACGTCGCGGAGAAGACGGACCGCGTCGGCGGGCTGGCCGGGCGGCAGGTGGACGAGGGGCGCGACTTCGGCGGTGGTGAGGGCAGAGTTGCCCTTCCAGTCAACACTGGAAGTTGAATAGACCTTGCCCGGCATCACGGGCACGATCGCATCCACTTGAATTTCGGAATGAGGTTCGGCGGGGGTTTGCGCATCCGCCGTTGTAGAAGGTTCGGGTACCACGCGCGCGTCGGAGGGCCCAAACGCAGCCTTCAAGTATCCGCGCTGCAGATACACCGGCAGCAGGTCAAACTTAGCGGCTGCCGCTAGCGTAGCGCGCGCGTATTCCGCTCCCGTAAGGCGGCGGGCTGCGGTGGTGAGCAGAGGCGTCTCGTCCGGCGAAGCTCCCAGGAATTCGACATTGCGAATCCGAATGCTGACTTCCTCGACGCGGTAAACGATTGCGTGCAGGGCGCCGCCCGACTCGTCCCCCTCGCGCAGGAAATCCACCCGTCCCGGAAATTGTTTTTCGGTGAGGGTGGCTTGCAGCGCCTCAGCAAGCCGGTCCGGAAGATTGCCGGTAACGGGCAGCAACTGCTTGAACAGCGGAACGCGGCGTTGCAGGGCGGCGAGCAGTTCGGCATCGGTGAACCAGACGAAATTTTCGAACTGCGCGGGAACCAGCTTGCTCTGGTCGGTGTCGGCGAGCTGCAGTTCTAGTTTTGTTCCCGCGTTGGAAGACGAATAGGAATAAGAACCGTTGCTGAACAGGCCGGAATCACCCAGGCGCTGCACCGCCTCTTTGAAATCGCCGTCGGCGGCGTTCTGGCCCAGCTGCAGGCCGCTGGCGGCAAGAATTTCTTTGTCGGTGTAGCGCGTCGTTCCCGTGACTTTCAGCGCGATCAGCTTGTAGGCGGTGACGGAGGAGGCTTTGCCGCTGGCGGACGGCTTCTGGGCTGCGGCCGCTGAAAGGAGTAAGGATAGTGCAAGGATGACACGCGCCGCCATGTTCATTTCGATCGCTTCCCAGCCCCGGCTGCGGAAAAATTCTTTTGCTTTACCGCAATGTCCATGAAGGCCTTGGCAGCGCGGCTGAGCGACTTGTCTTTGCGGAAGACGATCGCGAGGTCGCGGCGGATCTGCGCGTCGGCGAGCGTGATCGCAACCAGGACCTTGGCCCGGATATCCTCTTCGATATTCGACCGGGCGATAAATCCTACCCCGACATCGGCGGCTACAAAACGCTTCAGCAGTTCGCTCGAATCGAGTTCCATGGCCAGGTTCGGCTTCAAGTGATGGTCATAGAACAGGGCATCGAGTGCGTCGCGGGTGTGGCCCAGTTTGGGCACGACCAGCGGATAACCCGAGACCTCGGCCACGGTGACGCTCTTCTTCGCCGCGAGCGCGTGGCTCGGAGCTGTGATTACCACGAGTTCGTCGCGATGAATCATCTGCGCCTCGAGCCGGTTGTCGGTCACGGGCAGCGAGACCACGCCAAAGTCCACCACGTTCTCAATGACAGACTCGAGAATCCTGGCGTAGTCGGAGCGTTTGATGCTGACGGCGACATTCGGATAGTCGCGTTTGAATTGCGCGAAGACCTCAGGCAGGATATGCAGGCAGGTGCCTTCATTGGCTCCGACGACGATTTCGCCGCGAGGCACGCGCTCGGTCTCGGCGATCTCGGTGAGGATGGTCTTGCGCCGCTCAATCGTTTCCTCGGCATACTTGAAAAATAATTTGCCGGACGCGGTGAGCGAAACGCGGCCTCCGGAGCGGTCGAGCAGGCGAGCGCCTACTTCTTCTTCAAGCGCCCTGATTTGGGAGGAGATGGCGGGCTGGGTACGAAAACGCTTCTCCGCCGCGCGGGAGAAACTGGAGAGCCGCGCCACTTCGAGGAAGATTTCTAGCTGGTCAAAGTCCATTCGATACTATGTCCATTTGTCGTTGGCCGATCAAACTATACCATCTTCGGCGACTCCCGAGGATTGGAGTGTAGTCGTGAAGGGGCAAAAGTGAACGTGATAAGCTGTCAGCCGAACCAGTTCGACATCATCATCTCTATGTTTCGGCTGCTCACATCTCTCGGCATGCTTGTGTTCGCCAGTTCTATTGTGCTTCTCGCGCAGACAAACGGCACGAAACCAGGGGACTCAGATAGCATCTCTCAAAAACAGGTGCCGGCGGCTATTGCCTCGAACCCGTGTGTCTCCGGCGCGAAGAAGGGCCAACCGGCCGAAATTCTAACCGACACTCAAGGAGTTGACTTCGGCCCGTATATGACAAACATCGTAAAGACCGTGCGGCAGAACTGGTATACCCTGATGCCGCTTTCGGTCTATCCGCCTACGAAAAAGACGGGCAGACTTGCTATCGAATTCGTGGTTGAAAAGAACGGCAAGATCGACAAGATGAAGATTGACGCACCTTCGGGGGATGTGCAGCTTGATCGGGCGGCCTGGGCAAGCATTACTGCGTCGGACCCTCTTCCGTCACTACCCAGAGAATTTCCCGGAGAGGTTCTTGGATTACGGTTTTATTACTTTTACAATTTGACGCCGGATCCTTCGCCCTTCTGTATTTCGCCTGCCGATGTTCGAGTTCCGGTTGCTTCAACGTTACAGTTTTCTGTTCCAATAGGCGGGATAGAACGATTAGCTGTTACTTGGAGTATTTACGGACCCGCTTGTGAGGAAGGGCGTTGTGGCACCATCACCGAGAATGGGATACACCGCGCCCGTTGAGGTTCCTAGCTTGCCCACAGTTTTCGTGAAGGCCACGCCGCGTAGCGAAAAAATGCTACCGGCAACGACCCAGTTAACGATTGTGCGGGCGGGCCCGCCGCATTAGATGCGGGGCCATGACCGCGCTGAACTTCAGCCTAGAGCTCTCAGTCCGGTTGACTCCGCACCTCGGAAGCAATCGCGCCCAGGGGATTCACTTCACCTAGACGTTGATCACCGCGATGAGTTCTTTCACGGCGGCGGCGCTTTTGTCGAGGGCCGCTTTTTCTTCTGGAGTGAGTTTGATCTCAATGATCTGCTCGATCCCTTTCGCCCCTAGTTTTACCGGGACACCGACAAAGAGGCCGTGGATGCCGTACTCTCCGTTGAGGTAGGCGGCGCATGGGAGAATCTTCTTCTTGTCTTTGAGAATGGCTTCGACCATCTCGGTGGCGGCGGCCGACGGGGCGTAGTACGCGGATCCGGTCTTGAGATGTTTGACGATCTCGGCGCCACCGTCGCGGGTGCGCTGCACGATGCGATCGAGCGTGGCCTTGTCCAGGAGTTCGGTGATGGGAATGCCGGCGACGGTGGAATAGCGGGGCAGCGGGACCATGGTGTCGCCGTGTCCGCCGAGAACGAAGGCGGTCACGTTCTCAACGCTGACCTTGAGTTCGAGCGCGATAAACGCGCGGAAGCGGGCGGAGTCGAGTATACCGGCCATGCCGATGACGCGCTCGCGGGGAAAGCCGCTCATCTTGTAAGCGGCTTGCGCCATGGCGTCGAGCGGATTGGAGACGATGATGAGGATGCAGTTCGGCGAGTAATGCACGACCTTGCCGACCACGTCGTTCATGATTTTGTGGTTGGTGTTCAGCAGGTCGTCGCGGCTCATGCCGGGCTTGCGTGGAATTCCGGCGGTGATGACGACGATGTCGGAGTTGGCGGTGTCGGCGTAGTCGTTCGTGCCGAGGATGGCGGAATCGCGCTTCTCGATGGGCATGGCCTCGAGCAGGTCGAGACCTTTTCCCTGGGGGACGCCTTCCACGATGTCGATGAGGACGACATCGGCGAGTTCTTTCGATGCGATCCAATGAGCGGCGGTGGCGCCTACGTTTCCGGAACCGACGATGGTTACTTTATTTCGCATGAAGTTCCCTCCCTCGATAGCCAGCCCCTAAAGGGGCGGCTGATTCTTCGAAGCCTTACGGCATCGCTAAAGCGATGCCCTGATACGAATCCGATGCTTGTCCGCAGCGCAGTTGCAAGAAAGCCAAAGTTGCCTCAATCCGCTGCCACTGGGACGCGCATGTTGTCGATCATGCACGTGGCGAACTCGCTGGTCTTCACTTTTCTGGCGCCTTCCATCAGGCGCTCGAAATCGTATGTTACGTTCTTCTGTTCGATGGTGCGCTCCAGGCTCTGCTCGATCAGATCGGCAGCTTCCTTCCATCCGAGGAAACGGAACATCATAACACCGGAGAGAATGACGGAGCCGGGATTGATGACATCTTTGTCGGCATACTTGGGAGCGGTGCCGTGGGTAGCTTCGAAGATGGCGTAGCCGTCGCCGATGTTGGCTCCGGGAGCGATGCCGAGGCCGCCAACCTGCGCGGCGCAGGCGTCCGAAATGTAGTCGCCGTTCAGGTTGGGCGTGGCCAGCACGCTGTATTCATCGGCCCGCGTCACCACCTGCTGGAAGATGGAGTCGGCGATGCGGTCGTTGATCATCAGCTTCTTCTTCCATGCGCCTTTGCCGTGTGTGGCGTAAATGGAATTGAGACAGTCTTTCACTTCTTGGTAGATCGTCTGGCGGAAATCGTCCTGGGCAAACTCGAGGCCGGGTTCGGTGAGGTTGGCATTCTCCTCGATCGTGATGCTGGGATTCTTGTCCTTGTTGTCGAGTATCCAGCTCTCGCGCTCGGTGACGACCTGGTCGCGGAATTCCTCGGTGGCAAGTTCGTATCCCCACTTGCGGAACGCGCCTTCGGTGAACTTCTGGATGTTGCCTTTGTGGACGAGAGTGACCGCTTTGTTTTTGTTTTCGAGAGCATGCTTGATGGCCATGCGCACCAGGCGTTTCGTGCCGGTCACGGAGATGGGCTTGATGCCGACGCCGGAATCGAGGCGGATTTGTTTCTTGCCGCCTTTCAACATGTCTTTGTTGAGGAATTCAATGAGGCGAGCGCAATCGGGCGTGCCTTCTTCCCATTCGATGCCCATGTAAACGTCTTCCGTATTTTCGCGGAAGATGACGATGTTCATGCGCTCGGGATGCTTCACGGGCGACGGCACACCGGCGTAGTACTTCACGGGACGCACGCAGCAGTAAAGATCGAGGATCTGGCGCAGGGCGACGTTGAGGGAGCGGATGCCGCCGCCGACGGGCGTGGTCAGCGGACCTTTGATGGAAACGTGAAACTCGCGGATGGCGCTGATGGTGTCGTCGGGGAGCCAGTTCTGAAAGCGAGTCTTAGCTTTCTCGCCGGCAAAGACTTCGTACCAGGCTACGGAGCGCTTGCCGTGGTATGCCTTTTCGACAGCGGCGTCGAAGACGCGGACGGAGGCTTTCCAGATGTCGCGGCCGGTGCCGTCCCCTTCAATGAAAGGAATGATCGGATGATCGGGAACTCGATACTTGCCGTTGCTATATTCGATCTTCTGTCCGTTGGGTGGGACCGGGACTCCGTTGAATGACGCCATTACGCTTGCCTCCAGAATTTGGGACGAATCCAATCATTATAAAGAATAATGTGGGAAGAGGAGCTAGGTTGGCAATCACAGGCGATCGTGACAACGGTCACACTGGATGCGGGCCTCTGAATTGCGAGTGCACGCCGCGCCGCCGACTGCTCCCAGGTCCGGAAAAAGTGCGAGACCCGCGTGGACAAGAGTTTTCGCGCCGCACTCCCTAGGCTCGTTCTATGGTTACTGACTTCACCACCACGTCTTTGTTGGGACGGTCCTGGCGGTTGCGGGGGGTTTTCGCGATTTTCTCCACGACTTCGTATCCCTCGACTACCTCGCCGAAAATTGTATGTTTGCCGGTTAGCCAGTCGGTGTTACCGACGGTAATGAAAAACTGCGATCCGTTGGTGTTGGGACCGGAATTGGCCATCGCCAACTTTCCCTTCTTGTCGAAACGATGCGGCGAACCTTTGGTTTCGTCTTCGAACTGGTAGCCGGGACCGCCGAAGCCGGTGCCCATCGGGTCGCCGCCCTGGATCATGAAGTCGGGAATCACGCGATGAAAAATCGTCCCGTCGTAAAGAGGGCCGGTCGTCTTCTTGCGAGTGGTGGGGTGGGTCCACTCGCGCTTGCCTTCGCTGAGTTCGACGAAGTTGGCGACTGTCTTGGGGGCGTCCTTCTCAAACAAGCGGCAGACGATAGTGCCCTCGCTGGTTTCAAACACGGCATAGGTTCCGGGTGTGCGGGTCATAGTCTCCCTTTCGAATTCCTGAATTTAATTTGTCTGTAGAGACGAGGCTTGCCTCGTCTCTACACGGGTTCTGCGCGCCGGCCTATGGCTTGGGCGCGGCCTCGGCGCTAATGGATTTCGATGTGCTCGATCTTGACCGGATGAAGCGGGCGTTCGCCGTCCGCGGCCATGCGAGCGATTTTCTTCACCAGCGCCACGGCAGCCTCATCGCACTGGCCGAAAATGGTGTAGCCGCCATTGAGGCTGGGGTAGGGAACTTCGGTGATGAAGAACTGCGAGCCGTTGGTGTCAGGTCCGGCGTTGGCGTAGGCGAGACGTCCGGGACGATCGAATTTGACGGTGGATGAAGTCTCATTCTTGAATCTGTAGCCGGGGTCGCCTGTGCCGGTACCAAGGGGATCTCCACCTTGAATCATGAATTCGGGAATCGTGCGGTGAAAGATGGTGCCGTCATAAAGTGGGACGCCGTGCTTCTTGGCGTGAGAGACGGGGCTGGTCCAGTCTTTGGAACCGTCGGCAAGACCGATGAAATTCGCGACACCGATCGGGGCTACCTTTGGAAACAGCGTGCAATGCAGATCACCGGCCGTGGTGTGGATGATGGCGGTCGGGTCGGCGGCAGCGGCGGGCTTCGAAACGGGCGGAGTTGAGGCCGCCTGTGCGGCGCTGAGCAGGGATGTGGAGACGATCAGGACAAGCGTATAGATTAAAGTTCGCATGGGGGCTCCTATAGAGTATTTTGGCAAGCGTTCATTGTACGACAGTCGATCCTAAGGTTGCTTGTGGAGAGCCGGGCGTCCCCGCCCGTCACTCCACGTTACTTCCTAGCTTGCATTTCGCGGCTGACTCGTTCGGCTTCGCGGAAGACGCGGAGCAGGTTGCCGCCGAGAATCTTGCGGATGTCGTCGGCGCTGTAACCGCGGTCGAGCAGGGCTTGCGTGATTTTTGGCAGGTCGGCGGCGGAGTCGATGCCTTCGGGAGTTGCACCGCTGATACCGTCAAAATCCGAGCCTAGGCCGACGTGATCAATGCCGGCAACTTGGGCGATATGGTCGATGTGATCGATCAGCGAACTCAAGGGAGGACGGGGAATTTTGGCGTTCCACTCGCGCAGAATGCGGTCGGAGTCGATGAAGGTGACAGTCTTTCCGGCGGCCTTGAGTTGGTCGGTGTAGGCCTTGACGGCGGCGGCGCGATCTTTGGCTTGCGCTATGTCGGCCAGGCGGTAGTTCTCGTCGATGAAACGGTTGTTGAAATTTACCTGGACGACGCCACCGTTTTTGGCGACGGCGCGGAGCATATCGTCGGTCATGTCACGCAGATGGTTGGTGAGGGCGCGCGCGGAAGAATGCGACGCGATGATGGGCGCTTTGGTGACGGCGATGGCATCGTAGAACGTCTTGTCGGAAACGTGGGAGATATCCACCATCATGCCGAGGCGGTTCATCTCCAGGACGATCTGCTTGCCGCTCTCGGTGAGGCCGTTGTGGTGCTCGACCTGGGGATTGTTGATGTCGCCGGAAGAGTCGGCCCACTCGTTGCTGTTCGACCAAGTCAGGGTCATGTAGCGAACGCCGAGGCGGTAGAAATCACGGAGCAGGCGGACATCGTTTTCGATGGAGTGGCCGCCTTCAATGCCGAGCAGGGCGGCTAGTTTGTGCTCGCGGTGAGAGCGCTCGATGTCGTCGGCACTGAAGGCCATCATCATGCGGTCGGGATGGCGGGCGGCCTGCTCGTAGACGGAATCGATGAGATCGAGCGTGTGGTGGGCAAAGTGGCCCTGGTTGGTTTCCGGTTCCACCCAGATGGAAAAAAATTCAGCGCCAAGATTGCCGGCCTTCGCCTTATCGAGGCTGATGTGGCCCGGGTCTTTGGGATCGGTGGATCCGATATCGTAGTTTTCGTCGAGGAAGCGCTGCGGGGTATCGGCGTGCGTGTCGATGACGATGGCGGAAGCTTGAATTTCGCGGGCCTGGGCGGAGACTGCGGTTTGCGCGTTGACGGGGACGACACAGGCGAGCGCGATGGCGACGGCGAGAGTGGGCTTATTCAGCATGAGCAAGGATTCTATACGATGCGGCAGAGCTTAATGGAGCGACGGGCGTCCTCGCCCGTCCGGAGGGCACATTGGGACGGGCGAGGACGCCCGTCGCTCCATTGAATCGCTCATCCTGTAGTCACGGCGGCCAGGGCCTGCTCGATGCATTGCTCAAGCGACTGATCAGTGGAGATCGTCGTTTTGGGATGGGCGATGGCTTCGAAGCGGGCCTTCACTTCGAGGTAGAGCGCGAAGGTTCGGTTTTGCGCGGGATGCATCGCGTTGGGTTCGAGGTCGAGACGCCGGCGCGCGGACTCATCGGAGCAGGTGCACTCGATGATCGCCCAGGGCTGCGCCAGTTCGCGGGCGAATTCGAGAACGCGGTCGATCTGGTAGCGGCGGGAAAAAGTACGACCGTCAAGAAAGATTTTGCGGCTCGGAGTTTCTTGCAGCAGGAAGCGGGCCGCTTCGAGCATGATCTCCATCACGAAGTCGTCTTGCTTGACGGAGTATTCGACATCGTCTGGCGAGAACAGAGCGGCGCGGATCTCGTCTTTGCTGAGGAGCGCGCCTTGAGTGCGGTGAACGAGTTCGCGGGCGAGCGTGGTTTTGCCGGTTCCGGGAAGGCCGGCCATCAGAACAATCATGCTGTGGAGATTGTAGTGGAGGCGGAGTCTGTCTGGAGGCTCAGTTGGACACACTTACCGCAGTGGCAGCGGCAGTGATAGTGCCGGGTGCGATGACCGGTTCTTCCACCGGCACCGGGGGACGCGGGAAAACGGTCTGGCTCTGCCGCCAGTCGTCGTAGCGGTCGGAGACCATCACGTGGAAGCACCAGTGTCGGCGCTCTTCTTCCGGTTCGACCAGACCGAGTGCGTTCAGATAAAACAAATAATGCTCGACGAAGCGCATCTGCTCTACGGTCAGGCCGCGGCGCTGGAGATCGACCGTAATGCCGGCGAGGTGAGAAGACGCGGTCTCGCCTTCCGCCGGCGCCGCGTTGCGGTTGCGACGGCGAAGCTTCTTCTGCACCTTGACCGTACGCACGGCGGAGTTCAACTGGATCTGCGCGTGGAACTGGCGGTAATAAACTTCGGAAAGGTCGGTGACAAAATCACGGGTCCAGGAGCGGCAATAGCGGCGCGAGGGATCGAGACTGGACTCAATTTTCAGAGACTCGCTCGCCTCGATCGGCACCAGTTCGCCCGAGGCCTTGAGCGCTTCCAGTTGAACGTCGTCCTGAATGCGGGGCAGATCGAGGCGGTTGATTTCTTCGTTTTGCCGAACCAGGGAATCGTGCGACGGACGGAACATTGGGTTCCAGAGCAATCCACGATGAACACGGAAGCGGAGCGCGTGCAGGATGCGATGGTGGTGAGAGTCGACGCGATGCAGAGCAAAGGCGGTTTGCGGCGACGCGAGCATAACGAACATCGCGAGCATGATCAGCGCAACCGCCGGCGCAGCGGGCGATTTGGAGCTTTTCAGGCTTCGCGTTGAGAATCTCGTCGTCATGCTTTTTGCATCATCGTTGCGTCACTTCAACCAACTCCCGGGCTGTGGAAAAGTCCCGATTTTCCGGGAGGAAGGGCAATTGTAAACCACACATCAACAGTTCTGTGAAGCAATCCGGCTAATCCCCATTACTTAAGGGAGTTTCGGGTGGTTACCCGAGCGTAATCTGCTGATTCTTGGTGCCAATGCGGGGAAAGCGTCGTTTGGGGAATGGCAAAGTATGTGCTCTGGGAATGTTGCGGAAAAATCAGGATATGTAGAGACGCGGCTTGCCGCGTCCCTACAGGCGGAAGAACAGTCTCACTTGCGGAACAGGTCGCCGAGCGCTTGCTTCATGACTTGGCCACCGACTTCGGCAATCGACGTGGTCAGCGGGATGTCCTTCGGACAAATCTCAACGCAGTTTTGCGCGTAGCCACATTCCTGGATGCCGCCGTCGCCCATGAGCGCCGACAGACGTTCGCGCTTGAGCGCCTGGCCGGTGGGATGCGTGTTGAACAGGCGCACCTGCGAGATCGTGGCCGCGCCGACGAAATCGGTGTCTTCATTGAATTGCGGACAGGCTTCCATGCAGCAGCAACAGGAAATGCAGCGCGAGAGCGGATAGGCTTTTTCCTGTTCCTCGGCGCTCATGCGCGGGCCGGAGCCGAGGTCGTAAGTTCCGTCGATTGGAATCCAGGCACTGACCTTCTTCAGGTTCTCGAACAGTACGCTGCGGTCAACCGACAGGTCGCGTATGACGGGGAATTTCGAGAAGGGCTCGAGCTTGATGGGCTTATCGAGTTGGTCGAGCAGGGCGGAGCAGGCCATGCGGGCGCGGCCGTTGATCAGCATGGCGCAGGAGCCGCAGACCTCTTCTAGACAGTTCGAGTCGTAGGTGATGGGCGTGGTCTTTTTGCCGTCGCGGGTGACGGGGTTGGCCGCGATCTCCATCAGCGCCGAAGTGACGTTCATGTTCGGCTTGTAGGGAATCTCGAACTCTTCCCACGACGGCTTGGCGTCGGGGGTGAGTTGGCGTTTGATCTTGAGGATTACGGACTTATTAGTATTATTTGCCATTGATTGTCTTAAGCGCCTCGAACTCTCTTGCAGAGGTAGTCGTCAAGATATAGGCGTAGCCGCTACCAAACTCATGTTCGACGACGTACCGCAAAGCAGCTTCGTTGTTCGAAGAAACAAATTTGACCCAATCGTCGCCAAGCTTAAACTCGTAGCCGCTATATCCCTCAGTGATCAGCCCGGCATTCGAAACCCGAAAAATCTCCACCCCCAGTACCGCAATCCCCCGCTTGGTAGCAAGACTAATTGCTTCTTTCGCCTGAGGCAGTGGAATCATCCACTCGTTACCGGTGCGAACCGCCGCACTGCTGATCTCGCCGGGAAGAATCGCGTCAAAATCGCTCCTCTCCGTTTCCACTTCAGTACTTCCTCGGTCGCGGCGGAATCAGCGCCGCATCGATCGGCTCGAACTCGAACTTCGGCTCGTCTAAATCGGGCGCGAAGGTTGCTTTTGTGGTCTTCATCCAATTCTTGTCGTCGCGCTCGGGGAAATCGGGCTTGTAGTGCGAGCCGCGAGACTCGTCTCGCATGGCCGCTCCCTGCGCGATTACCCGTGACAATTGCAGCATGTTGTAAAGCTGACGCGCGAAAGCGATGGTCGTGTTGGCCCACTGCGAGCGATCGCTCAGGTTGATCTTCTGGAAGCGTTCGAGCAATTCCACAACTTTCGCGTCCGCTGCCTCACACTTCTTGGTGTAGCGGATGACGGTGCAGTTTGCGGTCATCACTTCGCCGAGTTCGCGCCAGATCAGGAACGGGTTCTCGCTGCCGTCGGCTTTCATCAGGCCGTCGTTGATTTCCTGCTGGCGTTTGCGTTCGGCTTCGAAGTGACCGTTGGAATTGCCGGGCGCGGCTTGCAGATTCTTCGCGTACTGCATCGCTGCCGGGCCGGAGATGAAACCTCCAAAGATGCACGACACGAGCGAGTTCGCGCCCAGCCGATTGGCGCCATGGTACTGGTATTCGGCTTCGCCGGCCGCGTAAACGCCGGGAATGTTGGTGGCTTGTTTGTAATCGACCCAGAGGCCGCCCATGGTGTAGTGCACGCCGGGAAAAATCTTCATGGGCACGTAGCGCGGATCGTCGCCCACAAACTTTTCATAGATTTCGAGGATACCTTCCAGTTTGCGGTCGAGAGTTTTGGCGTCGATATGGGTGAGGTCGAGGTAAACCATCGGCTTGCCGTCGATGCCGAGATTGTTCTCGTACACGACTTTGAAAATCGCGCGGGTGGCCACGTCGCGCGGAACGAGGTTGCCGTATTTCGGATACCACTCTTCGAGAAAGTACCAGCGTTCTTTCTCAGGAATTGATTTCGGATCGCGTTTGTCGTTCACGGTCCTCGGAACCCAGACGCGTCCACCTTCGCCGCGCGCCGATTCCGACATGAGGCGCAGCTTGTCTTCGCCGGGGATGCAGGTGGGATGCACTTGTATGAACTCGCCGTTCGCGTAATAGCAGCCCTGCTGATAGAGCGCGGACTGCGCCGATCCGGTGCACACAACAGAATTCGTGGACTTGCCGAAGATGGCGCCGTTGCCGCCGGTCGCAATGATGATGGCGTCGGCGGGGAAGGTGCGGATTTCCATGCTGCGCAAATCCATCGCGCAGATGCCGCGGCAGACGCGGCTTCCGTCGAGCACGGCCGAGAGAAACTCCCAGTGCTCGTACTTCTTTACCTTGCCTTCGGACTCGTAGCGGCGCACCTGCTCGTCGAGCGCGTAGAGAAGTTGCTGGCCGGTGGTGGCTCCGGCGAAGGCGGTGCGGTTATAGAGCGTGCCTCCGAAGCGGCGGAAATCGAGCAGACCTTCGGGGGTGCGATTGAACGGAACGCCCATGCGGTCGAGCAGATCGATGATGCCGGGAGCGGCCTCGCACATGGCCTTAACGGGCGGCTGGTTGGCGAGGAAGTCGCCACCGTAGATGGTGTCGTCGAAGTGTATCCAGGTGGAATCGCCTTCGCCCTTCAGGTTCTTGGCGGCGTTAATGCCACCCTGCGCGCACACCGAGTGCGAGCGCTTTACCGGGACGATCGAGAACAGGTCAACCTCACCGCCCATCTCGGCGATTTTGATGACGGCGGAGAGACCTGCCAGGCCGCCGCCCACTACGATGATTTTCGGAGTTGCTGCCATGCTGTATGAATCCGATCTGCCGGGCCGAGCCCGGGCCTGCTCGTACTATCCGCGTGCTTCTCAGTCGTTGGTCGATGGTCGTTAGTCGTTAGCAAACATTATCAGCAAACGTCTTCGGCAAGCGTCGACTACAAACAGCCATCGCGAACGACTAACGACGAACGACGAACCGACTGCCTGCACTCTCTATCGCATTACGATACTTTCCGAAGCATTGGGGTCCGGGGCTTGGTACGGCACCCTCAGGAATCCGTACATGCTGGCCGCTCCGATCGAAACCAAACCCAGCGCCAGCAGCAGGCAGAGATAACCAAACCAGCGGCGCGCCCTTTCGCCGGTCGTGATGCCCCACTTCGCGGCGAACAGCCACAGGCCGTAGCTGAAATGCCAGGAAGCGGCGAGGATGCCGACCGCATAGAAGGCGACCATCCACGGATTCTGAAATTCTCCCTGGACTTTGGCGAACGACTGCATGGGATGCGTCGGCAGGTGTATGCCAGTGAAACGCAGGTAATAAGTGTGCTGCACCATGTAGATGAGCGCGATGATGCCAGTCCAGCGCTGCGAGGTGTAGAGCCAGTTACCGGTCCAGGGATAGTCGGCGACGTTAGTGTCGCCTTGATACCAGATGTAAACGCCGTAGAGGCCGTGGAAGAGGATCGGAATCCAGATAAAAAATAATTCGAGGCCAACTACGAAGGGCAGGCTGTTCAGAAACTCGACTTGCTTGCCGTAGGCCAGTGGGCCTTTGAAGGCTTCGGCGTTCGAGATGAAGTGCTCGAGAAGGAAGGCTCCGATGGGCACGACGCCGCAGAGGGAATGCAGACGGCGCAGCAGAAACGATGTTCCCTGGCCCGCGCGCAAGGGAGCGACGCCCGACTTGATTCTGGGAGCGACGGGATTGGCAGTTGACGCCACGATGACGGCTCCTTACGTGGTCCGAGGTAAAGACTAATGATTATCGTTTTGTGCGGGAAGGGAAGTCAAGGAGAGCTTGAACCTTTGTCATACCACAATAGAAATGTCCCCGTCTTGACCACAATAGAAATGTCCCCAGGTTTTGGTTTCATGCTGCCCCGGAAAACAGGGCGCGTGCCTTTGCGGAAAAGCCTTTTCTCCAGGGATGATT
>Ga0224555_1002911_pt1 | contig 18812 bp, 17 predicted proteins | sample 714S23034metaG_FD_180687 | JGI IMG/M metagenome (GOLD analysis project Ga0224555, IMG submission 180687) | Peat soil microbial communities from Stordalen Mire, Sweden - 717 S2 30-34 | ecosystem: Environmental > Terrestrial > Soil > Wetlands > Peat | place: Sweden: Norrbotten County, Stordalen...
TGATGCGGTCCAAGTTTCGTATGAGGTGGGAATCCCGTCTTGCCATTGGTAATACTGGTGATCAAGACAGAATCGCCGTCCGATTTCATTTTCCAGCATCATGGTGGCCTGCTCCGCCGTGTTTGTTGTAGGCTCGGCATAGGCCCCCAGAAGAACGCCGGTTTTTGGAAAAAGGCTTGCTGGATCTGCCGCGCAGGCGGCATTATTGCCCATTGCCCAAATCATTAGCGACGACAGCGCAATTGGCGGACAGGTCTTTAGGACCAGCATCAACGGATGCAGTGTTATTTTCATCGAAAAGCAATTGCCACGGCCAACTTATCAACCGATCCAAGAGATCTATTAGGGTAATCGGCCAAGCGAGAGAATAACTTTAGCGAGAAACAATTTTTTTCACAGCCATCCCTGTTTTTACTTCAAAGGGGGCGTACAGTAGTTTCGGCCATTTCAAGCCGAAAAACCTCTGCTTCCGGGGGCGTAGTCTGGGGGGCTTGGCGGCAGATGGCGTTGTAAGCCGCAAGAGCCGCAACTCCCGCTGGCTTGACGTAAGGGCGCGTGCAAAAATAGCTTCCGGAGAAAAGGCGTAATTCAAAGATTTTTTTTATATTATATACTTGGGTGTCCTGAAACTGTATGTTTGTACCCGACGGAGTATAAGAAATCGTCCCGACCTGACGAAGTGTTTCGCCTACTGGGTCCAGATATATTGTTTCGGACAGAGTATTGAAGGAATTGGAGAAAACGCCAGAACAACCCGGCGTGGCGTTTAAATCCTGAGCACTCATAGTCAAATAGCCGCTGATGGGTTCAGTGAATTGATAAATTTGAACTTGAGAGCAGGCATTCCTCGCAAAGACCGCCGTGATGGTCAGAATTACGACTGATAATACTTTTGTTGTTTTCATATATGTTTACATTTCGTCGGGAAGCCAAAACATGTCCATTTCCATCCCGTGAAGCCCCCAGAGCCTCACCGGGATTGGGCAGTCGTCCCCCCGGCAACCAAACAAACTTTTCAATTACGTATTCGCTTTTGAACCTTCTTTGGCAGGAATGCAAGGGTAATCTTCAAAACTGGTCGTCCGGAGTGCCTGCCTTTCTTGTTTCGTGCTCTTTGAATGGGTTTGCAACGAGGGGAGTTTCGGCTCCCGGTCAATGGATTACAGGCAAGCGTACACAGCCCATTAGAGCGCCTACAAGCCTCCTGGGAGCGTTTGAATTGGCTTCCGGTGCTGGACGTGCCCGGGTGGGATGAAAGCACGGGAAAAGTACGCTGCCGTACGAATTCAAGCCACACAATGAATTGGTCCGATGGGGCGTCGTCGGTCCCCGGCGTGTCCCCAGCCTTTTCACCTCTCCATCAAATCGTCCCAAGTACATCCCAAAGCGTTCTTGATCCGCCGGGCCGTGGTGAGGAGGATGTTGATCTCGCCGGCCTCGATTCGCTGGATGTTGCGAATGTTCAGGTCCACCTTTTCGGCCAGTTTCTCTTGGGAAATGGCCCTGGCGTTGCGTTCACGGCGGACATTCTGGCCGAACTGCTTGATATATTTCTCCATCGGGAGCGGCACAATGGAGCAATTCTTGCCATATTTGGGGCTTGACGGTTACGACGCTGTACGGCGTAATGTGCGGCGCAATACATCGGCAAGTGGTTTTTTTGCCACAGATTGAGCTTGACTGCTACGGTGCAGAATGGCGTGATGGGGGCGAAATACACCGGCGATTGGGAATGGGAAATAAGCATGAAAGGCTTTTGCATAAGATTTTTTTATGTGTTCAGCGGAGGGTCACGAGGGCGATGGATAGCCGCAATCGACAACAGCGGGACCAAACAGATGAATCCCCGCACTTGCGAGGGTGGAGTATTGTATCCCTCCGCAATTCTGTCCGGACTCCTCTGTGCCCTTCTGACGTGTTGTTGCCTCTCTGCATCAATTTTGCGGCGGACGGGGCGGATATTGACAAGCCCAAGGTGTTCTTTGCAGGGTTCGCCTACAGTGGAAACGCCAGTGATGTGGAAACGAATTATCCCATCTGTTCAAAGCTTGATGTCGGAGCGGCTGATCAAAGCGGATTCATTCAAACGAATACGGTGGGCTTCTTTAAGAAAAACCGGGAGAGGTTTTCAAAGATTGACCTTCAGTTCGGTCTGGCCCGTCCAGAGGACACCCCCTTGGTTTTGGCGTTGGCCATGACGGACGAAAAGGTCTTGCCTGAAGAATTTTCAAACTTCCACAAATTGGTAATTCAATTGGGCTTTGAACTTCTGGTTTTGGATTTCCACGAAAAGACGGTGGAATATTCCCGCCCGATTTATATCGAGTTGATTGATGCCGCACGTGAACCCTTCAGTAACGATCAGGTGGCGAAGCGGGTTCGCAAAATGATTCAGGGGGAGGATTCACAACTTTTCACGGCGCTGGCCGACAAGTGCGAAAGCATCAAGATACGCGGAAAGAAACAATGCACTCTCCAGGTCAGCAAGGTGGTTGTTGGTGAGAAGGCACTGCCTTTTTTGTCGGAGGCTTACAAGCAGGCACCGAAGGTTTATGCCCAAGCGGTAGCGGAACAGTTTGGTGCCCTGTTGACGGCCAAAGCAGGAGTGGCTTTGCTGCCATACGCCAAGGACGGTCTGAACAGCAAGATGTCGCTCCGCTTCGCGGACCAGTCCGTGGTGGACTTCAAGATACCAGCGCCGACGTTTGCGGTGGACATTGATCTCAAGGGGTTCAAGAAGGTTCTCAGCAAGAGCACGGATGCGGAATCCCTCTGGATCTACGGGGCATTCCTTGGCATCCGGGTGTATGAACCTGATTTTCAGAAGGTGTTTTTTGATGCCCCGGTCAAATACGGAGTCTCAAAAGTTGTCCCCGCCTCCCAAAAAACTGGCGTGGACGAATTCCCGGTTGTTTCCGAGGCACTGAAGGGCGCTTTTGTGACGGCCATTGAGCAAATCCAGAAAGACCCAAACACCCGAACCAAAGTGATCAAGAAATGCGAATTATGATTCGAACCACTATTTTAATCGGCGCGGCCCTGTGCTGCTTGGCGCTGACGGCCACTGCGGAAGTGGTAAAAGTCAAGGGCAACGGGGAAATCGTCTATAAAGGCACCTTTAAACCTAGTGCGGCTGAAGAACAGGCTGCCATCACGGAAGCGAAAAAAAACGCCCTTGCTCGCTACACGGCGGATTTTGATCCCGCCCGCATCGCACTTTACAAAAGAATCGAGCCCGAAATTCTGGCCAATCTAAATCAGTATGTGCCAGACTACACCCAGCTTGATCAGGAAATCGACAAACCGTCCAAGCGCTTTTCTGTGATTATCGAAGCTTCAATTGATACAACCCGCATCGAAAACGCCATCCAAAAATCCTCCGGGCCAACCGTCCAACCTGTGACCTCCATCACCCCGGCTGAAACCAATTATATGGCTTTCCTCTTTGTGGCGCGAGAACTGGCTTCAAGCAAAGCCTTCGACATCAAGCGCAATACGGTTCTGCAAGTTGAGTCATCGGACAGCGGCAAGGAGGCAAACAAAGTTTCAGAGGATGGGCAATCCGCTGAAAAGTCACTTGATAAAAGTTCCATTGCCGCAACAACGACCGGCGGTAGCACCGTGACCAAGGCCGACGAACTGGCCTACAGGGTGACGACCGTCACCGAAGTGGATAACGCGGTCAACTCCGTGCTCACCAAGGCGGGATACGAAACGGTGGCTGCCGTGGATGCGGATCTGGATGTTGAGTCTTTCAAAAAGGATTTTAGTGGCGGCAATGACATCTCAAAACCGACGCACGCTGCGGCTGTGAAAACTCTCAAAGAGAAGCAAATCCGCTATTTTACAGAGGCCCACATGGATGTTGGATTGGCGAAGAAAGATGGGGTGTCAGGACTGACGCAGGTTGTGGTCACCGTCACCGCAAGAATCACGGACTTGGCTGGCAGATTTCCCAAGACCATTGCCTCCATTGCCGGCCAACCATACGCGGGATTGGGACAAGATCCACAGGTGGCGAAACAAAATGCGTTGAATGAAGCAGCCACCCGATCAGCCTCGGAATTATTGGATCAACTTCGCTTGAAGGGGGTCAAGTAAGGCAACAATAGCCCGATACTTTGTGGGAGTATAAAGAACAGAAAAACAAAAATGAAAACAAAAATGAAAACAAACGTTCGTTATTCGATTATAAAAAACACGGTCTCCGCTCTTTCACTTGTGGCGATTCTGGCTGTGTGTGAATCGGCTGCCCAGGCCCAACCGGCATGGCTTGGGGGCAACAATCAAGCGGACTCTAGCGGTGGTGTCGTGGTTGACAAGGATGCCTTCCGCAAGTCGTCCGACGAGGTGGTAGGCAAGGTGCTTGCGGCACGCATCAAGTTTCTGGACGCCAAAGCGAAACTCATGGAGGCGCTGGGGCTGAAAACCGACTCGGTTACCAAGGCATCCGAAGCCCTGCGTGCTAAAGAAGGAAGCACCAGCAGTAAAGACATACTGAAGGGGATTGATGAATCCAAGAAGACCACCGCTGAAGCGGATCAACAATTCACTGACTCCCTGGCACAATCCCAAGAGCTTTCGGCTGAGTCTAAAGTCAAGTATGCCGAAGGCACGGGAAAGTTCATCGAAGGAGTGTTGCTGGAGAAAGACCAGATTGAGAAGATCCAGAAGTTGGTTGAGCAGGGTCAAAGCCTGGCGAAATCCGCAAGCATACTTGAGAAGCCTAAGATGCTTGGTCTTGTAAAACCCGTTAAAACGCTGTCGACCATGGTTCCCGGTGATGTGAAAGAAGGCACTTTGACCTTGGGCAAAATTATGAAATTCGCAAAAAAAGAAAACATTACATCTATCCCGAACGCCGATAAGGCAGCCGCCAGCTTGGGTTCGTTGGAATAGGCTTATGGTCATGCCTGCCGGTTCATGCGAAACTGGCAGGTATCCTTCCCAAAGACCTTTCACTATGAAAAACTCTCGCCTGATTCTCTTCCGTATGCTGCTGCTGGTTTTTGGTGTGTTTGCCGCCCATGCCCGCGCCCAGGCTTCGGCGTCCGACCCCAGCCAAACCCCGCGTAAAGCGGCCGTATTCGTTTTTAGTCGTGAACCCAAGGTTGGCAGGCAGCAGGTTAAAATCTTGGAGGATCTTATTGCTGCCCGGGTCTCCAGTCAGGGGTTCAGTACACTAACACGCGATGTCGTGCTCGACTCGGTTGGACGGGCGATGAAACAGCCCACGATCGAAGGTCTGACCAAAAAAGATCAGGCCAAGACCGCAGAGTTTTATTCACAGATCACCGATGCGCTACACCAGCCCGACAACGTCAATAAATCACTCGAAGACCAACTGGACGAGCAAAGTTCGGTCATGCGCCTCGCCCAAGCCATTGGGGCTGACCTGTTGGTCATCGCTGTGGTCGAATCCTATGGCACCGATCAGCGCGATTTCAAAGGCAATGACCTCGCCCCTGTAGCGACCACCACCACTTTCAACAATCTACTGGTCAGTTACCGGCTGGCCTTCGCCGCCTCGGGCGCTGCGGTGACCGGTGATACTGTGCGCGTCTCTCGCGCCTGGAGGGAAAGTCAAAGTTTGCACCGTGAAACGGATGATTTAATGAACGGAATGTTCGATGAGGCCGCTGGTGAACTGGCCAAGAAAATTGCCGCCGCCAACCACGAGATCAAAGAGGTTCCAAAAGTTCAGGCGGTGAGCATTGTTTTTAATGTCAAACCCGTGCTGCCGGGAGGAACGCTCTTGCAGTTGCCCAGTTACTGGAGCAACAACGTCGCAATGTCTGTGGATGCGACCGTTGCGGCAGACGTGAGCCTGGATGGTGTGTCCATTGGCAGCATTCCCGGCGATATTCACATGGCAACCGGTTTGCACCAACTTACTGTCCAAGCCGAAGGATTCAAGACATGGAAACGATTCGTCAACGTCACCGAAGGCCAAAAGTTCGACATTCAGTTGCAAATGACGCCGGAAGGCTATGAGAAATGGAAAGAAGTTATCGCGTTCCTTTCGGATCTTTCCCGTGAAACCAAGCTTTCCGATGTTGAGGTGAAACAAATGGAGGCGAAAGCGGATGCCATGCGCAAGGCAGGCATCATCGTCACCATCAATCCAAACAGTACAAATATCATCAAAAAGGAATCACCATGAGAAGCAGCGTTCTTTTCAAACTGAGATCCAAAGCCTGCCTGACGGGTGCGATTATTCTGCTGGTCTGCTGCTCTATCGTCGTCAACCACGCTGCCGCTCAAACAGCCGTTGTCGAAAAGAAGCGGCTCTGCGTCGGGCCTATCATGGCCATTAAGACCGCAGCGGCAAAAGCCGACCGGAACAGGCAAGGTGACAATCTGCGCCAAGTTCTTGAAACGCTTGATACCACGCTTATTTATCAGGTGAACGCCAGCCGCAAGTTCGAGGTTGTCGCCCGCAAGGATTCGCTCAAGGCACTTTTGAATGAGCAGGAATTTGGCGCATCTGGCAATGTTGATCCGGCCACCGCCGCCCAGGCATTCAAACTCGCTGGTGCCCAATACCTTGTCCTCACGACCATCACCGATTTCACCATGGGCCAAGAAACGGCCCAATTTACCGGCATTGGCGTCTCGGCCAACCGAGAATCAGTCCGGGTCAGTTGCAGCATCGAGATTTACGACACTACCACCGGCAAGCTCATCGAGTCCGCCCGGTTTCGGGGACATCAAATTAACACCAACCCCCAGGGCAATGCGACCGACGAAGGGGTCACGTTAACCAAAATCACCGACCGACTTGCCATCGACATCTTGAATCGGATTGTCGACGTTATTTATCCGGCCAAAGTGGTCGCCAAGCTGGGCACACAGGTAACCATCAATCGCGGTGACAATGCGGGCATCTCGGTGGGCCAGACTTGGAGCGTCTATGCCTTGGGTGCTGAGATCGTTGACCCTGACACTGGCGAGAAATTGGGCCGCAACGAGGCAGAGGTCGGCAAAATCAAGATCAGCCGCATCACACCTAAACTCTCGTATGGCGAAGCGTTTGAGGACACGGGTATCGTCATAGGCAGCATAGTGCGGCCCACATCCGCAGAACCTGTTGACTCATCCGAACCGGCAAAGCCTGCTGAGGACAAGACACTTTCAGATAAGGTCAAAAGCGACATGTGAGAATATGTATCCTGGATCGGTGGCTTGAGCCGCGATTTTTCGCTTCAAGGGCACGGCGCATTGCACCGCATTTAAGGATTGACGTAAACGGTGTACTGCCCCGTAATTGGCGGGAACAGCAGAATGGCGGACAGGACGTGCCGGATCTGAATTCGGGCACAGGTTCCGCCAATGCTGGAATTTACAATAGACCAGAACAATTCATCCCGAAAATCCGATGAAATGGTATTATGAGGAAAACGGACAGGCCGTCGGACCTGTCTCTGAAGAAGAATTGGCAGACCGATTCCACGCTAAGGCGGCGTTAATAAATAAAGGTAGCAACTCACGTTGAGGCATTTGGCCTAATGACATAGTTCCATTCACCGTGGAATGGATTGCGCTGGACGTTGACCAGCTTCATTTCTTGGTTGGAAACTCTGCGGCCGGTGGGATATTTCCGGCGGTCTAAGCGACAGGTTACCTTCAGTCCCTTGGCCGTCGTGGTCTTGGAAATCAAGTTCACGATGGTCTCGTAATCCCGCAGTGGTTCCCCTCGCCAATTCGACGAAAATAGGGGTCAAACCGTACTATTGGCTTGTCCATGTTCTTTTCTCCATAGATATAATGCCGCGTTGAGTGTTTGGCGCGTGCCCGTGTGCAAGCGGGTCGCAAGCCAGCGGCTCGGGACGGTGGTCTCCCGCCGTATGCGAGCGGCCAGCGCCACTTCCACAGGATCGGTTTTCGCCCGGTCTTTTAACTCGCCTTCCGTCCAACTCTGCCGTTTGAGTTCGCTGTCGAGGAGGCGTTGGGGTTTGCTTCCGCCGCTTCACGGCGCAATTGTCCCGCATGGTTGGCGCCAAGCCTTCCTTCCATCCGTGCCAGCAATGCCTTCTTGAACGCCTTGGTTCCCCCATACCATCCCCAGCGCATGGGGTCGCCTATCTCCTTTGGTTCCTGGCGATTAGTACGGTTTGTCCCCTTGACCTTGACCTGGAGCCACCCTCACCGCCGCCGACTCCGTCACCAACGGCCCGCAAGACTTTTACCGGCTGACGCTTGCGCCGTGACGATTCCAGCCGCCGAATGCGCCTTGACTCTTCTTCACGGCTCAACGATAGTGTGAAAATGAAATACGCGAGGATTTCGTTCCCATCACGCGACGTGGCAGTGCGTGCCTTTCACGAACTGGCGCGACATGGCCGCATAGTCAGCCTGCCGGACGGCCAATTCATTGTTCCAGAACCGGCGGCGGCCTTTTTGCAGTCTCGGAAATTCGCCTACCAGACGCACGAATGGATGAGTGAAGATTATGTCGCGCAGACGCTACGAAATCCTGCTCCCACTGCGGTATAACGATGGCACTCCCGTCGAACCCGAGAAATTCTTCGATACCCAGGAAGAACTTGTGGCTGCCTTCGGGGCCTTGACAACATCGCCGGAGCAGTTCCGTGGCACATGGATGCATGAAGGGGAACGATTTGAAGACGAGCACTTTCGCATGGTTGTCGATATCGAAGCCACTCCCGAGAGCCGCGCATTTTTAGCGAGGTTCAAGGAACGATTGAAAGAACGGTTTCGCCAAATTGATATTTGGATTGTTTCTTACGAAATCGAAGTGCTCTAACTCCGCCCGTCAATCGCCTCGATGCCGAATTCCTTTTTTTGCGCGAGGGCCAATTCGATCTCATCAACTCTCCCTCCGGCACGAATTTTTATCGGCTGACCATTTTAACCGACGACGGGCGCGCTCCGGCACTGCGATTTCACCCAAGCAGTTGACGGGCGTGCGCGAGGATTTCGTTTTCAATGCGGGCTTTGAACGGATAGGCCGCCCGGGGCAGATTCATTTCGATGGACACTTGGTCCGGCTGCACGTCCAACCGCCCGCTGATGGAAAAACCCATGGCCTGGAAGCTGACCGCGACCGTCCGCGTTTTCTGAAAAGCCGGGGCAAGACGTGCGAGACAACCGGCTGGCGCATTCCTTTGAAATAGGGCAGTCATTTGAGGGCGTGGCGGCGGCATCCCGCCGCTGTTTTTTGAAAAATCACCGTTTTTACAACCGTTGCAAGTGACTTATGCAGAATGCATTGCAAATCACAAAAAAGTTTGACAGTCAAAAACAGGCCCAAAATGAGCCTGTTTGGCAGAAAAACCGGGGGGTCCGCGCGGGAAAATTGCATTTTTTCTCGTGTTTTTTCGTTTTTGGGGGATTTTTTGCCGCGCAAGGCGTTGAGGCTCAGGATTTTCCACGGATTCAACCCCTCCAAAAAAAATCGTGCCTGAAAGCCTACGGTAGGTTTTTGGTCCTTTGCGGGTTCTGGTAATATGGCCGCGTGAACATTGAAAAAGTTCAGCGCGAGATGGGTCTCGCAGCGCTGGCTGGCGCCGACTCGGAGCCAGCCTATCGCGGATTGTTCATCCGCAGGCGGCTCATGGCGTCAATGTGTCGGATATGACCAAATCGCACTAAATCACACTAAATCATACCAAATCATACCAAATATGACCGGATTTTTTTATTTTTTTCCGCCACCATCCGCTTCTTCCCGGCAGATTCGGACAGCTGGAAGAATTTTATTCGACCCCCAAAACGAGGTGAATTTGCATACTTGCATTGAGGGGGTCTTACATCAAGGAAATCGGGCCGCCAAACCAACCTTGATCCAACCTCAATCCGGCCCAATCCAAGCTAATCCGGGCTAATCCGACCTATGGCCAAAAAAAATTGAACGGCCCGAGGAAATTTGTCCCGCGCCCCAATAAACCTTTTCGCTTGCCTTTTTCAAGGGGAGGGGAAGAATGCTCAACCTTTTATGGATGCTCAAACGCAAACGACAGATTATTATATTAAAGTGATGGAATGGGCGCACGCCCGCCGCAAGACCATCATCATCGTGGCCGTCGTCCTGGCGGTGCTGGGATTGGTCTGGGCCTTCCTGGCCTGGAAAAAAGCCCAGAATGAAGCCGACGCCAACGCGCAATTCTTCGCCGCCCCCACCCAGGGCATCATGCGCGGCGGCCCGGTCTCGGCCGCGCCATTGCTGGAGGTGGCCAGGGAGTATCCCGGCACGCCCGCCGGACAACATGCCCGCATGTTGGCGGCCGAAGAGTTGTTCACCCAGGGCCAATATCCCGAAGCGTACCAGCAATTCTCCGATTTTATCGGCCTGTACGCCGATTCCGCGCTGATCCCACAAGCCAAGCTCGGCATGGCCGCCTGCCTGGAAGCGGAGGGAAAAACAGCCGACGCCATCTCCAAGTATCATGAGATCATCCTGTCGTATCCCGCGGAAATGAACATCGTCTCGCCGGCCAAACTGACGCTGGCCCGGCTTTACGAGGAAGCCAATCCCCCCCAGCCGCAGCAGGCGCTGACCTACTACGCCGAGCTGGCGCGCATGCTCAAACAGAACCCGTATGATCCTTGGGCCTCGGAAGCGCAGGAACGCGCCAGTCTTCTGCTGTCCAAACATCCGGAGTTGATGAAGAGCCTGGCCGACAGCGCCGCCCCGGCCGGGGTATCCCTGGACGAGATGGGACATGAGCCTGATTCGCTGCGCGCCACGACCGCGCCCAAACCTTCGCAGCCGGCGCCCGGGGCCAAGGCAAGTCCGAACCTGTTGACGATTCCGAGGGCGTCGTCCAACTCGGCCAGCAAACCTTAAATGAAGCTCACTATTATTGGAACCGGCTACGTGGGATTGGTCACCGGCACCTGTTTTGCGGAGGGCGGCCACGAGGTCATCTGCGTTGACAAAGACGCGGAGAAAGTCAAGCTGCTGCAAGCTGGCGGCATGCCCATCTACGAGCCGGGCCTGGAGGATTTGGTGCGGCACAACGTCGGGGCCGGCCGCCTGCGTTTCACCGCCAGCACGCAGGAAGGGGTGCAACAGTCCGATGTCATTTTCATCGCCGTGCCGACGCCCCCGCAGGCGGATGGCTCGGTGGATTTGAGCTTCATCGAAGGGGTTTCGCGGGAAATCGCCGGGGCCATGACGGCCTACAAGATCGTGGTGGACAAAAGCACGGTGCCGGTCAAGACGGGCGAGAAAGTGGCCGAGACGATCAAGCGGTATTGCAAGGCCAAGGTGGATTTTGACGTGGTGAGCAACCCGGAGTTTTTGCGGGAGGGCTTCGCGGTGGACGACTTTATGAAGCCGGACCGGGTGGTCATCGGAGTGTTGTCGGCCCGGCCGGTGCCGGCCATGAGGGAGATTTACGCGCCCTACCACGCGCCCGTCATCGTGACGGACATCCATTCGGCGGAGTTGATCAAGCACGCGGCCAACTCGTTTCTGGCGCTGAAGATTTCCTACATCAACGCCGTGTCCGTCCTGTGCGAGATGTCCGGGGCCAACGTGCAGGAGGTGGCCCAAGGCATGGGGATGGACGCGCGCATCGGGCGGCAGTTTCTGGACGCGTCGCTGGGGTTCGGGGGCAGTTGTTTTCCCAAGGACTTGAGCGCGTTCATCCGGCTGTCGGAGTCGCTGGGGTACGAGTTTGGGCTGCTCAAGGAGGTGCAAAAGATCAACGCGGAGCAAATGAACCGCTTTGTCAAGAAGATTGAGGAGACGCTGTGGGTCATCAAGGGCAAGACCCTGGGGGTGCTGGGGCTGGCCTTCAAGCAGAACACCGACGACGTGCGGATGTCCCCGGCCCTGGATTTGTGCCAGCGGCTGCACAAGGAGGGGGCGCGCTTGCGCGTGCATGATCCGCAGGCGATGGAGAAGGCCCGGCCCATCCTGCCCGACGCCACCTATGTGGCGGACATGGATGAAGTGGCGGAAGGGTGCGACGCGTTGATCATCGCCACGGAATGGCCGCAGTTCAAGAACCTGGACCTGGAGCGGGCGCGCAAGAACCTGGCGCATCCGATTATTTTCGACGGGCGGAATTTATTTGACGTGGAGGAGATGGAGCGGCTGGGATTCCTCTACAAGAGCATCGGGCGGGGCAAGGCGTGACCGGCACATCTGATTCTTGCTCTTAATCTTAATCATAATCTTAATCTCTTCTGATTTTTACTCTCGGGGCAGCCCGCAGAGATTAAGATTATGATTAAGATTAAGAGACAGAAACCGCTAAACAACATCGTGACATGGACCCAAACTTGACCGGCGGCAGTCCCATTGACGTGGCGGCGGGCCTGGTTTTTCGAGGCGGGCAACTGCTCATCACCCGGCGGCTGCCGGAGGCCCACCTGGGCGGCCTGTGGGAATTTCCCGGCGGCAAACTGGAGGCGGGCGAAAGTTTCGAGCAATGTCTCCGGCGCGAACTGGCCGAGGAATTGGGCATTGAAGTGCAAGTGCATGAGATGGCGGAGGAGTTGACCCATCATTATCCCGGACGCCCGGTGCATCTGAAGTTTTTCCGTTGCCGCTGGCTGCGCCACGAACCCCGCGCCCTGTTGTGCCACGGCTTCGCCTGGATCGGGCCGGAGCAGTTGGCGGCCTACCCCTTCCCCGCCGCCGATGCCCGTTTGCTGGACAAACTGCGGGCGGACTGGGCGCGCCTGGCGGCGTTTCCGGAGGAGGAAGCAGGCGGGCGGTGATTGGTAAGGCATCATGAGAAAATGAGATGGGCCTCTCCGCTCCGCCTTCAAGGTACCAAGTGCCTTGCGGCGGCGGCGAGCATCGCGATTGTGTTGCGCAAGACTGGCTGGCCGTTCCAAGTGTGCGTGACCAAGAACCTCCCGGGCGTGATGCCCCTCATCCGCGCAGGCGGTATTGAAAATGGAACGCTACGGCATAGACTAAGAAAGCTCTCCCACGCTCTGTCGGTTCGGTGCGCAACGGCATTACGGACACGCTTAAGCAAATCCAGGTCTCCTCGACGTGGCAGCGGTGTCACAATGAAGCGATTGCCCGCGCCCAAGAATTCATTCGCACGCGACACAATCGCGTTATAATCCGACCATTCGATAAACCGTTGGGGATGATCTGGATGGCTTAAAAGGTGGTTGGCCAGACGCCAAGGCGCCCCTTTGGTGCGAAACTCACGAACCCCTCGGTGCAGTTTGGACGTGGGGCTGGTTGCGAGGTCTTCGATCAGCAAGTAGTGCGTAAATTGCTCCCAATGTGTCCAAGCCGACAGGAAAAGCCCCTCGGCAATTTTGTGGAGGTCGGGCGCAGAAAGGAATCCGTGCGGGCCGCTGTTCTGGGTGACTTTGGTCAGCACATTGTCAATATGGTGGAGCGTGGCGAGAAACTCGTCGCGTAGGTCTGCCTGGCTCATGATCGGCCTATAAAGCGTGCTTTAGGACTCGTATGGAATGGCGCACTGTTGCGTTTCCGCCACCAAGATCGAGAATGACATTCCAGTACCCTGATCGGGGCGGAGCCAAGCGCGCAGGAAAATGAGTAAAGAATCCCCCATAGTATTGGTATGAGAGCCGAGATTTGTAATTGGAGTAATCGGAATCATCCATAAGGAGAACATTCGCTTGGGTGTCGCTACTAACCTCGACAACATCCCCATCCTGAATGAACAACCTTTTGCACAAGTGATCAGACATGTCTTGCCTTTCTTTTGCTTTTAACTCATGAATTCACAGGCTTATTGAATATCAACGAAAGTCAGTTTGATGTCAAGCCACGTTCATGTCCAGCGGCTGATCGCGCGTGGAGTCTGAACAGTCGGAGGTTGAAATGATGATTTGCCGCCGCGGCGTCGCTTTAACGATTCCCGAAAGATTAGGATTGGAAGAAATTCACCCCGCGTTGGCCAGGGCTTGGGAGGAAATTTGCAACATCCGCTCGATCGGCAGACGCGCCCGCTCGATGAGGGCCTGGCTCAACTCGACGCGCGGGTGGAGATGGGCCATGCAATCGTAAAGCTTTTCCAGCGTGTTCATTTTCATGAATTTGCACTCGTTGCAGCGGCAATGCTCCACCGGCACCGGCACAAACCGCTTGCCCGGACATTCCCGGTTGAGACGGTGAATCATGCCGGCCTCCGTCGCGATGAGAAACACCGGCGCGGGATTGCGCCGGCAAAAGTCCACCATCTTTTCCGTGGAACAAATCTCGTCGGCCAGCAGGCGGACGGCCTTGGTGCATTCGGGATGGGCGACCAGCGGGGCGTCGGGGAACTGGCGGCGGATGCGCGTGACTCCGGCGTGGGTGAACTCGACGTGGGCGTAACAACTGCCCTGCCACAAGGTCATCTTCCGGCCCGTCTGCTCCATCACCCAGGCGCCCAGATTCTCATCCGGGACAAACAGCAGGTCGCGCTCCTGGGGGCTGGCCTGGACGATCCTGACGGCGTTGCCGCTGGTGCAAATCACGTCGCTGAGGGCCTTGACCTCGGCGCTGCAATTGATGTAGGCGATGGTGTACGAGTTTGGGTTGGCGGCCTGGAAAGCCGCCAGTTTGGGCGCCGGACAACTGGCTTCCAGCGAGCAGCCGGCGTCTTTGTCCGGCAGCACGACCACCTTGCCCGGATTGAGGATTTTGGCCGTTTCCGCCATGAAATGCACCCCGCAAAAAACAATGACTTCCGCCTTCGTTTGGGCCGCCTGTTGGGAAAGTCCCAGCGAATCCCCGACGTAATCCGCCAGGTCCTGGATTTCCGGGACCTGGTAGTTATGGGCCAGGATGACGGCGTTGATCCGCTTTTTAAGCTGGAGAATCTCACGCGAGAGCGTGTCCAATCGTTCGGGCGGCAGAGGAATCCGCGTGACAAAATCCACTTCCCGTCCCGGCCGCATGGCCGCAAGGTCAATCATGCCGCCAATGTAGTTCCGGGCCGGGCTGGTCCGCAAACGCTAAAATATTGGGCGAATGAGGATTGATTTGATGGCCTTTGACGGTTAGGCTCAAATAGTCGGCATACTGCATGTTAGGCACTTTAAATCCAGGCGAAGAGGCGCAATTGCGGCAGACCATCGAAATGTTCGAGGTCATTACGCAGTCGCAGCCGCAGGATTACCAGTCGCTGGAAATCCTCAAAGAAGCTTATCTCAAATTGGGCATGGAAGCGGAAGTGATCCTGACTTCCAAGCGCATTGCCGAGGCGTACGTGCAGTTGGGCCAGCTTTCCTCGGCCATCCTCGAATTTGAAACGATCCTGCAACGCCATCCCGAGGACCAGGACGCCATGGCCGCCATGGCGCAAATTGAAAGCAAGGCCAATAATCTTCACAAGCCAACGCCGGAAGTGGAACTGCCGGCGCCGCAACCCACAAGCTCCGGCGCCGCCTTCCCCCGCGGACCTGGGGCCAAGGCCGCCGCCCAACCCGAAGTGGATGACGGGCGGCAAACGATGTTCAAGTACTTTGTCGAGGCCAAGTTGCTGACGGCGGGTGATTTTGACGCCTGCTGGCCGGCGCCCAGCCTGACCACGCCGCCCCGGAAAATAGTCGAACCGTTCCTTTATCATTTGGCGGAACGGCAGCTCATGCCGGTGGATAAATCGCTCAAAGTGGTGGCGGACCGGTCGCGGCTGGCTTTCATTCCGCTGGATAGATATGAGTTGGACATTGAACTGGTGCGGTCGGCCACGCGGGAAATCTGCCAGCGCTGGTGCGTCGCGCCCTTTGACCGCATGAGCAAATCCATCATGATCGCCACCGCCAATCCCTTCAACAAACAAGCGCTGGCCGACATGGAGCAGGTCCTCAAACACCGGCTGCTGTGGTATCTGGCCACCCCGGCCGATTTGATCCGCGTGTTGGGCAAAGCCTTTCATTGATTTTTATGCCACCCCTCAACAAGTCTCTTGGAGAACGCATCGCCGACGCCCTGGTCGAGGACGGCTTGTTGAGCGGCGCCCAGGTGACGGAATTGATGGAGAAACAAAAAAAGGAAGGCACGCGCTTCATCAAACTGGTGGTGGAAAAGGCCTACGTGACGGAGAACGACCTGGTGGTTTCGATGGGACGGGTGCTCAACACGCCGCCGGTCAACGTGACCCGCCTGGGCATCGCGCCGGAGGTGGCCGAATTGATCCCCCGGGACATGGCCAGCAATTACAAAGTGCTGCCGGTGTCCCGGCTGGGCAACCGGCTTTACCTGGCCATGGCCGACCCCCTCAACGTCCTGGCGGTGGACGACGTCAAACGCATCACCAAGCTGGAGGTCTTCACGCTCATCGCGTCGGAAAAAGCCATTGTTGACAAAATCGCCAACCTCGAGTCGTCGCGCGCCACCAGCATGGAGGAGATCATCCAGGACGCGGCCAAGCAGGCGGAGGCGGAGGCGGACGCGGACAACCTGGAAGTGACTTCGGAGGCGGCGGAAACCACGGACTTGTCGCAATTGGCCGCCTCCAGCGAGGAAGCGCCGGTGATCAAACTGGCCAATCTCATCCTGGTGCAAGCCATCAAGGACCGCGCCAGCGACATCCACATCGAGCCCTTCGAGAACATGGTGCGGCTGCGCTACCGCATTGACGGCGGGCTGATTGACATGCCGCCGCCGCCCAAGAATCTGCAAGTCGCGCTGACCTCGCGCATCAAGGTGATGAGCAGCCTCAACATTGCCGAACGGCGCCTGCCGCAGGACGGCCGCATGCGCGTGCGGGTGGGAGGACGCGACGTGGATTTGCGGGTCTCATTCCTGCCCACCGTGCATGGCGAGAAATGCGTTCTGCGCGTGCTGGACAAATCCAACCTCTCCGCCAGCATGGACAAGCTGGGTATTGACACGGAGACGTACGTGCGGTTCAAACACGCGGTGGACGCGCCGCACGGGTTGATCCTGGTCACCGGCCCCACCGGCTCCGGCAAGACCACCACCCTTTATTCCGCCCTCAACGAGCTGAACGGCCCGCAATACAACATCGTCACGGTGGAGGACCCGGTGGAGTTCCAGCTTCCCGGCGTCAACCAGGTTCCTGTCAAGAAGGAGATCGGCCTCACCTTTGCCAACGCCCTGCGCTCCATCCTGCGGCAGGACCCCGACATTATCATGATCGGGGAAATCCGCGACACGGAGACGGCGGAAATCGCGGTGGAATCCGCCCTGACCGGCCACCAGGTTTTGAGCACCATGCACTGCAACGACGCGCCGGGGGCCATCGCGCGGTTGGACGACATGGAGATCGCGCCGTTTTTGATTTCCTCCTCCGTCATCCTGGCTTGCGCGCAGCGGTTGATGCGCAAAATATGCCCCAGTTGCAAGGAGCCAGTGCTCTATCCGGACAAAATGTTCCAGGACCTGGACATTGACCCCGGCTATTTCAGCGGCGCGCCGCTCTATCGCGGGCGCGGCTGCGACCGTTGCAAGAATTCCGGTTACGCGGGGCGTCTGGCCATCATTGAGGCGATGACCATGACCGATGAGATCCGCAAAATGATCATTCAGCGCGCGGGCGCGCAGGAAATCGGCAAGCTGGCCATCCAGCAAGGCATGAAGACGCTGCGGGTGGTGGGGTTGGAGAAAGTCAAGGAGGGACTCTCCACGCTGGAACAAACCCTCCTGGTGACCTCGAGCGAATAAGGCGCGAGCCTCTTCGGGACCTTTCTTCTCTTTCCTTGCCCAATGGCCCAGTTGCCCTTAAAGTGAGGGCATTGGATGCAGCATTCTTTACCAGAGCATTATCACACGTTGCCGCCTTTCCGCGACTTGTTCAGCAAGGGCGTGCCGATCCTGATGTACCACAAAATCGCGTCGCGACCGAGCCGGGTCCGGCTCAAAGGGCTGTACGTGACGCCCGCGAATTTCATTCGGCAGTTGACCGAATTGAAAGAGAACGGCTTCGTCTCGTGCGGTCTGGCCGAGGCCTGTCAAGACGGCGCGACCGCTCCGCGGGTGGCGCTGACGTTTGACGACGGGTTCCGCAACGTGGTGCAAAACGCGATGGAGCCGCTCAACCGGGGCCGCTGGCGCGCCCTGCAATTCCTGGTGCCCAGTTGCCTCGGCCATTTGAACCAGTGGGACCTGCGCGACGGCGAGGTGGCCGAAGCGTTGATGGACGCCGCCCAGGTGCGCGACTGGCTGGGCGCCGGCCATGCCATCGGCTCGCATTCGCTGACCCATGCGCGGCTGACCCGGCTGACCCAGCGCGACGCGCGGGAGGAGATTTTCGCCAGCAAAAAGAAGCTGGAGGACACTTTTGGCGTGGCGGTGGAGCACTTTTGTTATCCTTACGGCGACTGGAACGAAGCGGTGCGGGAGTTGGTGATGGAAGCCGGCTACCGGACGGCCTGCACGACGGAATTCGGCGTCAACACGCCGGCCACGCCGCCTTTTACCCTGCATCGCATCACCGTGCGCCATCCGACCCGCACTCTGAGAAGTCTCAAGCGCCGGTTGTTGGAGAGCCTTTGACCCGGCTTTTCCCGCGCTGCCCGGCGAAGAACCCGCGCAACAAGGCCCGGCATTCGGCCTCGCGCACGCCGCTGGTGATCTCGCAACGGTGATTGAGCGTCGGGAATTGCAGCAGGTTGAGCGCGCTGCCGGCCGCGCCCCCTTTCTCATCACGCGCCCCGTACACGACGCGCGCCAGACGAACGTGGACCATGGCCCCGGCGCACATCGGGCAAGGTTCTTTGGTGACGTACAAAGTGCAATCCGTCAACCGCCAGTCGCCGGCCACTTCCTCCGCCTGCGTCAGGGCCAGCATTTCCGCATGGGCCGTGGCGTCCTTGAGCAATTCAACCTGGTTATAGGCCCGCGCGATGATACGCCCCGCCCGCACGATGACCGCGCCCACCGGCACTTCCTC
>Ga0224555_1002912_pt1 | contig 18807 bp, 13 predicted proteins | sample 714S23034metaG_FD_180687 | JGI IMG/M metagenome (GOLD analysis project Ga0224555, IMG submission 180687) | Peat soil microbial communities from Stordalen Mire, Sweden - 717 S2 30-34 | ecosystem: Environmental > Terrestrial > Soil > Wetlands > Peat | place: Sweden: Norrbotten County, Stordalen...
ATGGAGAGGCCCCGGTGCTTTGTGGCGGAAGACGCGACGAAAGCACCTCTGAAAAAGCCTGCGGCGAGCGTTCTCTCCCGGCAGTTGAAAAACTTTCCTAAGTTACAGGATTTGGGAGCAGCCTAGACTGGAATAATTGGAATCTCACCGCGATCGATGAGAGAAAAGCGACCGTGGGCATCAGGAACTCCGGCGCAACTCCCGCGCCTTGACACGGTGACTTCCGACTTATAACGGCAAGCTAATGAGTTACTGAAGCAGAGCCAGGTCCTCGGGCTTGTCAATATCTGCTTCACCGCCTGGGAACGGCAGCGCGATCAACGGGCAAGGCGGATGTAGCAGCAATGCACGCGCACCCTTGTCGCCCGCAAGCGCAAGCAGCTCGGGGAACGCGGTGCGAGGAAACACCGCCGGCACACCATGAGTGCCTGCATACGCGGATGCCACGATTGCGGATTCATCCTGCGCGGTGAAGTTCTCGATCAACGTCCGCAGATGCTCCGCAGTTAGCCGAGGCTGGTCGCAGCTCAGAATCAGCGCTCCCAACACGCCTGCGTCCAACGCACACAGTCCGGCATGGATTGAGCTGGCGATTCCCTGCTCCCAGCTCTCATTGATCACCACCGTCGCGCCGTCCGGCTCGACGGACGCGCGGATCATCTCGGCATGCGCGCCAAGCACCGCAAGCACCGGAGCGGCGCCAGCCTCTCTGGCCAGCCGGATTGCGCGGCCAAGCAAGGTTTCGCCGCCATGCACGAGCAACTGCTTGGGCTGGCCCAGACGGCGGCTGGCTCCCGCGGCGAGTATTATGGCGGCGACTGGCATCCGCACCAGTGTATCGGGAATCGCATCGGGCAATTGGAAATTTGGCCTCTCCATTCTCCGATCTGATCGGCTAGGATATTCAGAAGGACGCGGTTCCCCAGGAGGTCCCCAGTGGCAGATAACCCTGATCCGGCCATGGGCGATTATGGCGCGCGCGGCGTCGGTGAAATTGGCTTGGCGGGAGTGGCCCCAGCCATCACTGCCGCCGTGTACTATGCAACTGGCGTCCGCGTACGCAAACTCCCGGTGCGAATCGAAGACCTGCTCAAGTCGACCATCCTGGAAGCCTGAGACAATAGAAGAATGACCGATATCGAGCGCATCCTGCCCCTCTGGCGCGAGTTGGAGGCTGCCTCAGTGGACTACGTGCTTGCCACCGTCGTTGCGGTGGAGGGCTCCAGCTATCGCAAGCCCGGCGCATGCATGTTGCTTGCCCCAGATGGCCGCCGCGCCGGAACAGTGAGTGGCGGATGCCTTGAAGCCGAGGTGGCCCGCCGCGCCTGGTGGCTCACCGAGAATGGCCCTATTGTTCAGCGCTACTCCTCAGTGGAAGAAGATGGCGATCTGCCCTATGGCTCAGGCTGCGGCGGCGTGGTTCATCTGCTCCTTGAGCGCCGTCCAACCGCCGCCCCGCTGCTGACCGCGCTGGAGCAAGCATTTGAACTGCGCATTCCACTCGCAGTAGCCACCATTCTCGATGGCCGTCAAATTGGTCGACGCGCCTTCGCGGGGCTGACGAATATCGCCGTAGCGAATTCGGAACCGGGCACTCATTCGAATAACCTTCAAGGTCTGGCCGACACCGCGTTGAAACGCGGGACTTCGATCGAACGCGCGGCCTCCATCGACGGAACAGAGGCCGGCGCATGGGCTGATTTCCGCCCCGCACGTCCCGGCCTCTGGATCTTCGGAGCCGGTGACGATGCAATTCCGCTGCTTGCCCTCGCAAAAGAAATGGGCTGGTTTGTGAGTGTATCCGACGGCCGCTCTCAACTCGCGGCTCGGGCGCGATTTCCCATGGCCGATGCGGTGCATGTGCTGCGGATGAAACAGCTGGCCGGCAACCAATCTTCCGATCCGCCGCCGGCGCTCGCAGGCCTGCAGCCCACCGATGCCGCTCTAGTGCTGACGCACAGCTTCGAGCAGGATGCGCACACCCTTGCCGCGCTGCTCTCGCTCAAGTTTCCGCTCACTTATATCGGCGTGCTCGGTCCGCAACGCCGCACGCGCGAACTCCTCGCCGAAGCAGGCCGCCTGCTCAACCTGCCCGCCAACCAGGCTCAAATCGACCGCTGGCTTGAACAGCTCCACGCTCCGATGGGGCTCGATCTCGGCGCCGAATCGCCGGAGACCATTGCGCTCTCCGTGGTTGCGGAGGTTCAGCAATCGCTCACTGCGGCCACGGCTCTGCCGCTGCGTCAGGTACGCGCCGCCTCGCTGACCACTCCGAGCTGAGCGGTCTCATTTTGATTAAACGGGGCTTTCGGCGACCTTACAGGAAGGTTTCCGCATCCCGCAGCAGGGCGCCGCTGCGATCCTTGTCCGAAATGATTGCGTCCTCCGCTGCAATCGGCCACGGAATTGCCAGTTCCGGATCATTCCACGCGATGGTGCGTTCCCCGGCGGCCGAATAAAAGTCCGTCACCTTGTAGGAGAAGCCGACACCATCGGTGAGTGCAAGAAACGCATGACCGAATCCTGGGGGGATCCACAACATCCGGCCGTTCTCTCCGCTTAGTTCAACGGCCAAATGTTGGGCGAATGTTGGCGAGCTCCGGCGCAGATCCACGGCTACATCGAGCACCGCGCCATGAGTCACTCTCACCAGCTTTCCCTGGGTCTGAATGACCTGATAGTGAATACCGCGAAGCACATTCTTCCTTGAGAGAGAGAAGTTATCCTGCGGCCAGGCCACCGGTAAACCAGCCTCCTCCATCCAGCGCTGGTTATAGGTCTCGCAGAATGCGCCCCTATCATCCCGGTAGATCGCAGGAGTAATCAGCATAACTTCGGGAAGGGATGTATCTTGAATTCTCATGGTCCCACGACCCTCGCGGCAAAGTACGGCTCGTTCAAAAGCGCCAACAGGTACTTTCCGTACCCGCTCTTGCGGATCGGCTGCGCCAGAGCCTCCAGTTGCTCGCCGGTTATGAATCCCAGACGATAGGCAATCTCCTCGGGGCAGGCTATATTCAGTCCCTGGCGGCGTTCGATGGTATGAACGAAGAGCCCAGCTTCCAGGAGCGATTCGTGCGTCCCCGTGTCCAGCCAGGCCATGCCGCGGCTCATAATCTCCACGTTCAGGTTTCCTGCTTCCAGATAACACCGATTGAGGTCGGTAATCTCCAACTCTCCGCGCGCAGAAGCCTTGAGAGAAGAAGCGATACTTACTACATTGTTATCGTAGAAATACAGGCCAGTTACCGCGTAGCGTGACTTGGGAACCTTTGGCTTTTCTTCAATGCTGATCGCGTGTCCTGCCGAATCGAATTCCACAACGCCGTAGCGCTGCGGATATTCAACCGGATAAGCAAAGACTGTCGCGCCCTGCTTGAGTTCCGCTACCGACTGCAGTTGGCGCGAGAATCCCTGACCGTAAAAAATGTTATCGCCCAGGATCAAAGCGCTGGAGTCGTTGCCGATGAAGTCGCGGCCAATCAAAAACGCCTGCGCCAGCCCGTCCGGGCTCGGCTGGACGGCATATTGGAAATTCATTCCCCACTGCCGGCCATCTCCCAGCAACTCCGCAAAACGAGCCGTATCCTGCGGCGTTGAGATGACAAGAATGTCGCGCAACCCCGCCAGCATCAGCGTGCTGAGCGGATAGTAGATCATCGGTTTGTTATAGACCGGCAGCAGTTGCTTTGAGACGACGTGAGTTATAGGATAGAGACGCGTACCCGACCCACCCGCGAGAATAATTCCTTTCATAGTGCGACCCGCTCCGTATAGTTCTTCTTGATCCAGTCGAGATACACGCCGGTCCGCACATTCTCAACCCATTCGCCATGGTCGAGATACCAACGGACAGTCTTGCGCAGCCCGCTCTCAAACTCCTCCGCGGGCCGCCACCCCAGTTCCCGGGCAATTTTTGAGGCATCGATCGCATAGCGCCGATCGTGGCCGGGCCTGTCCTTGACGAACGTGATGAGATCCCTGTGCGAACGGCCGCCGGTATCGGGGCGCATCTCATCCACAAGATCGCAAATCGTATTCACCACGTCGATGTTTGTCCGTTCGCTGTTGCCGCCGATGTTATATGTCTCTCCAACCCGGCCACTCTCGAGCACAGCGCGTATTGCGGAGCAATGATCTTCGACAAACAGCCAGTCCCGCACATTTTCCCCATCGCCGTAAACCGGAAGTTCCCTGCCCTGAAGAGCATTCAGAATCATCAGCGGAATGAGCTTCTCAGGAAACTGAAACGGCCCATAGTTGTTGGAGCAGTTCGTGGTAAGCACCGGCAGCCCGAAGGTGTGGTGATAGGCCCGCGCCAGATGATCGGAAGAGGCCTTTGAAGCCGCATACGGACTATTGGGAGCATACGCGGTCGTCTCTGAGAAGGCGGGATCGTCCGGCCTCAGAGAGCCGTAGACCTCATCCGTCGATACGTGCAGGAATCGGAACGCGGCCTGATCGGTTTCGCTCAGCCCCGACCAGTAGATCTTCGCCTGCTCCAGCAGAACAAACGTTCCCTGAACATTCGTCCGGATGAACGCGCCGGGAGAAGCAATGGAACGGTCCACATGGCTTTCCGCCGCAAAATGAACGATGGCGCGCGGCCGATGTTCGCGCAGCAGGCTGCCCACAAACTCCGCGTCGCAAATGTCGCCATGCGCCAGCAGGTAGCGTGCATCCCCTTCCAGCGCAGCAAGGTTCGCTGGATTGCCCGCATAGGTCAGCAGGTCCAGATTCACGACGCGCGTACCCTTGGTTTCGACCCAGCTCAAAATGAAGTTTGAGCCGATAAACCCCGCCCCACCCGTGACTAGAATCGCGTCAAACGTATGCTTATCCTCGAGCAAACAGTATATCCGTCGAAGTCCACGGCCTATACTCTCGAAGATAGTCAGTGAACCGATTCCCACACCTGGTTGCGAGGAAGTTGAGCGAAGAGCCAATTTTTTCGTTATATTAGAGAGTTCAGCTGAATCCCAGATCGGCAGGGTCTGAACAACAGGCCACCTCATCATAATATCTGGGCGATTCCCAAGCAGGAATCGCAATGCGGTTGTGTCCTTCGGGTCATGCAATGCATTCTGCACCACAAAATTCATTGAGAAGGTCGCCATGATTACATCGGATCATTGTCATCGTACTCCTGAACCGCAGGGTCTTTATCACCCACGGAATGAGCATGATGCCTGCGGTATGGGCCTAGTTGCCAGCATTCGCGGCGAGAAGAGCCACCAGATTATCCGCAAAGGTCTCGAGGTCCTCATCAACCTCACCCATCGCGGCGCCTCGGGCTGCGATCCGGAGACCGGCGACGGCGCCGGCATCCTCATCCAGGTTCCGCACACGTTCTTCTCCCGCGAGTGCGGCGAACTCGGAATGCAGTTGCCCGAGCCGGGCGCGTATGGCGTGGCGATGTGCTTTCTCCCCGTCGACAAACACAGCCGCTTGCAGTGCGAGGGCGTTCTTGAGCGCATTGCGCGCGAGGAAGGCATCAACGTGCTCGGTTGGCGCGATACGCCGGTGAACGGCGACGCGATCGGCCGGGAAGCGCGCGCCTCACAGCCCTACATCGAGCAGCTTTTTGTCAGCCGCCCCGGTGGCCTGGCCGACGAAGATGCCTTCGAGCGCCTGCTCTACCGCGTGCGACGCCGCGCCGAGAACGAGATTGCCGCCTCGGAGATTGAGGGGAAGGAGAACTTCTACATCCCGTCCTTCTCCTGCCGCACCATCATCTACAAGGGCCTTATGCTGGCGCCGCAGATCGAAAAGTTCTATATCGAGCTGGCCAACCCGCTGACCGCGAGCGCGCTTTGCCTGGTTCACCAGCGCTTCTCCACCAACACCTTTCCGAGCTGGAAACTCGCACACCCCTATCGCTACATTGCGCATAACGGCGAAATCAACACCGTGCGCGGCAACGTGAGCTGGATGAATGCCCGCCAGTCTGTATTTGAGAGCCCGGCCTTCGGCAGGAAGATCGACGACCTCTATCCGATTGTGGTCCCAGACGGCTCCGACTCCGCCTCGCTCGACAACGCGGCGGAATTTCTTTTCCTCTCCGGCCGTTCCCTGCCCCATGTGATGGCCATGCTGATTCCCGAGGCCTGGTCCGGCAATCCGGACATGGACGAGGAGAAGCGCGCCTTCTACGAGTACCACGCCTCGCTGATGGAGCCCTGGGACGGTCCCGCAGCCATTGCGTTCACCGATGGCCGCGTCATCGGCGCTACGCTCGACCGCAACGGCCTGCGCCCCGGCCGCTACATCGTCACCAAGGACGACCTGGTGGTACTGGCCTCCGAAGCCGGCGTTCTGGAAGTGCCGGATGAAGACATTCGCAAGAAGGGCCGCCTGCAGCCGGGCCGCATGTTCCTTGTCGACACGGTGCAGAAGCGCATCATCTCTGACGCCGAGATCAAGAAAGACCTGGCCGGCCGCCAGCCCTACGCTGCCTGGCTCAAGGACCAGCAGATTACGCTCGATCATCTGCCCGAGCCGTCGCGCGTGATTGCGTCGAATCATGAAACGCTGCTGCGCCGCCAGCGTGCTTACGGCTACAGCGAAGAAGATTTGAGAATCCTGCTGGGCCCCATGGGCGCGAAGGGCGAAGAGCCGATCGGCTCCATGGGAACCGACACGCCGTTGGCCTGTCTCTCCGACCGTCCTCAGCCGCTGTTCAACTACTTCAAGCAGTTGTTCGCGCAGGTCACCAATCCGCCCATCGATCCCATTCGCGAAGAGCTGGTGATGTCGCTCATCAGCTACATCGGCACCGAGCGCAACATTCTGGAAGAGCAGCCGGAAAACTGTCACACGCTCAAACTTCCGCATCCAATCCTGACCAATCGCGATCTTGAAAAGCTGCGCCGCGTCTCCTCCGGCGATCTGCTGGCCACCACGCTGCCTGCGCTCTTTCGCGCCGCGGACGGCGAGGCCGGCCTGAAGCACTCACTCGAAGACTTGAGCGCACGCGCCGCGCACGCGGTCAATTCCGGTTACACGCTGCTCATTATTTCGGACCGAGGCGTCGATGCTACCTATGCGCCCATCCCGAGCCTGCTGGCAATGGCCGCGGTCCACAATCGCCTGGTGCGCGAGAAGACCCGCACCCAGGTCGCGCTCATCATCGAGAGCGGCGAGCCACGCGAGGTCATGCACTTCGCCTTGCTCATAGGCTACGGCGCCAGCGCCATCAATCCCTACCTGGCCATCGAAACGCTCCACGATTTGAAGCGCCGCGGGCTGTTGCCCGAAAAAATCACCGGCGAATACGCAGAGAAGAACTTCATCAAGGCCATCAACAAGGGCCTGCTCAAGACCTTCTCCAAGATGGGCATCAGCACGCTGCAAAGTTATCGCGGCGCGCAGGTATTTGAAGCTGTCGGCCTGAACTCCGCGCTTGTCGACGCCTACTTTTCCGGGACCGCATCGCGCATCGAAGGCGTCGGTCTCGACGTGCTGGCGCGCGAAGCCCAGATGAAGCACGCGTACGCCTTCCAGCCGCTCACTGAATCGGAAACCGATCTCGTTGTCGGCGGCCACTATCAATATCGCGAGGGCGGCGAGTATCACCTCATCAACCCCGCAACCATCAGCAAGCTGCAGCACGCCGTACGCATCAACAACGCGACCACGTTTCAGGAGTACACCGACCTGCTCGACGAGCAGAATCGCCATCTCTGTACGCTGCGTGGCCTGCTCAAGCTGAAGTATGCTGAAACGCCCATCCCGCTTGAAGAAGTGGAACCGGCCAAGGAGATCGTCAAGCGCTTTACGACCGGCGCCATGAGCTTCGGGTCGATCAGTAAAGAAGCGCATGAGACGCTTGCCATTGCCATGAACCGCATCGGCGGCATGTCGAACACCGGCGAGGGTGGCGAGAGCGAAGACCGCTTCACACGCGACGCCAACGGCGATCTGCGCCGCTCGGCCGTGAAGCAGGTGGCCAGCGGACGCTTCGGCGTTACGGCCAATTACCTGGTCAACGCCGACGAGTTGCAGATCAAAATGGCTCAGGGCGCAAAGCCCGGTGAAGGCGGCCAGTTGCCCGGCCACAAGGTGGATGACGTCATCGCGAAAGTGCGGCACTCCATCCCCGGCGTCGGCCTTATCTCGCCTCCGCCACACCACGACATCTATTCCATTGAAGATCTCGCGCAGCTCATCTACGACCTCAAAAACGTGAACCCGAAGGCGCGCATCGCCGTCAAGCTGGTCTCGGAGGTCGGCGTGGGCACGGTAGCCGCGGGAGTCTCCAAAGCGCACGCGGATGTCGTGCTGATCTCCGGCGACACCGGAGGAACGGGCGCTTCCCCGCTCAGCTCCATCAAGCATGCGGGACTGCCATGGGAGCTTGGCCTGGCCGAGACGCAACAGGTGCTGCTGCTCAACGATCTGCGATCGCGCATTCGCGTGCAGACCGACGGTAAATTGCAAACCGGCCGCGACGTCATCATCGCAGCGCTGCTGGGCGCGGAGGAGTTCGGCTTCGCCACCACGCCGCTCATCGCCATGGGCTGCATCATGATGCGCAAGTGCCACCTGAACACATGTTCGGTGGGAATTGCGACGCAGGACCCAGTCTTGCGCGCGCGTTTCACCGGGCAGCCCGAACACGTGATCAACTTCTTCTTCTTCATCGCCGAGCAGATGCGCCAGTACATGGCCAAGCTTGGCTTCCGCACAGTGGACGAGATGGTGGGCCGCGTGGACAAGATCGACGCCGCTCTCGCTGACGCGCACTGGAAGGCCAAGGGCATCGACCTTTCTTCGATTCTCTACTCGCCCACATTGCCTTCGCGCGTGGCGCGGCGCAAGATGCAGGACCAGGATCACGGCCTGAATGCCGCGCTCGATCACGCACTCATCGCCAAGGCCGCGCCGGCGCTCGAATCGAAAGATCCGGTGAGAGGCAGTTTCGCCATCCGCAACGTGCATCGCACCGTCGGCGCCATGCTGGGCGGCGAGATTGCACGCCGCTACGGATCGGCCGGACTGCCCGACGGAACCATCCACTTCAAATTCTCGGGCTCCGCGGGACAGAGCTTCGGTGCGTTCGTTCCCTCGGGCGTTACGCTCGAGCTTGAAGGCGACTCGAACGATTACCTCGGCAAAGGCCTTTCCGGCGGACGCATCATCGCCTATCCGCCCAAGACTTCGAGCTTTCTGCCCGAAGAAAGCATCCTGGTGGGCAACGTCGTTCTCTACGGCGCAACCACTGGTGAGGTCTTTCTCAACGGCATCGCAGGCGAGCGTTTCGCCGTTCGCAACTCCGGCGCAATCGCCGTCGTTGAAGGCGTGGGCGATCACGGCTGCGAATACATGACCAACGGCACGGTCATTGTGCTCGGTTCGACGGGACGCAACTTTGCCGCGGGCATGAGCGGCGGAATCGCGTACGTCTACGACGACCAGGGCGACTTTGCAGCGCGCCGCTGCAACAAGGCCAGCGTGGATCTGGAGCCGCTTGAGTTGGATGGGGATGTGGAGCGCGTGCGCGGCCTGCTTGAGCGCCATCGCGACTATACCGGCAGTCCGCGCGCAGCATGGGTTCTGGAGCACTGGGCCGAGGCGCAGGCCCGCTTCATCAAGGTGTTCCCGCACGAGTACAAGCGGGTTCTGGGCGTCGTTCGCCTCAATCCCTCACCGGATGCGGTCGCATCCGCCACAACTTCGTCGCCTCTTGCGGCGGCCGCAGAGGTGCACCATGGGTAAGGACACAGGCTTCCTGGAAATCGAGCGCGAACAGCCCACACGCCGCAAAGTCGAAGAGCGCGTGAACGACTGGTTTGAGATTTACGAACCGTTCCCCGAGCAGAAGCAGCGCGACCAGGGCGCACGCTGCATGGATTGCGGCGTGCCGTTCTGCCACACTGGCTGCCCGGTCAACAACCTCATCCCCGACTGGAACGACCTGGTCTACAACGGCCGCTGGCAGGCCGCAATTCGACGCCTGCATGCCACCAACAACTTCCCTGAGTTCACCGGCCGCATCTGCCCCGCCCCGTGCGAAGCCTCTTGCGTGCTGGGCATCGATCAGCCGCCTGTTTCCATCAAGCTGATCGAGCGCTCCATCGTCGAACGCGCCTGGGACGAGGGCTGGATTCAGCCTGAGCCTCCGGAGCAGGCCACCGGCAAGCGCGTCGCCGTGGTCGGCAGCGGGCCTTCGGGGCTGGCCGCCGCGCAGCAGTTACGCCGCGCGGGCCACTCCGTCACGGTGTATGAGAAGGCCGATCGCATCGGCGGACTTCTGCGCTACGGCATTCCCAACTTCAAGCTGGAAAAGCACGTCATCGATCGCCGCATTGAGCAGATGCGCGCAGAGGGTGTCACGTTTGTCACCAACGCGCATGTGGGCGTGAATGTGCCGGTTGAATCGCTCACCGAACACTACGACGCAATCCTGCTGTGCGGCGGCGCCGAGCAGCCGCGCAATCTTAACATCCCCGGCCGCGAGCTCAAGGGCATTCACTTCGCCATGGAGTACCTGCCACAGCAGAATCACCAATGCGAAGGAGACCAGATTGATGCCTCCATCGCCATCAGCGCCGCAGGCAAGCGCGTGGTCATCATCGGCGGCGGCGACACCGGCGCGGACTGCCTGGGCACCGCACATCGCCAGAAGCCACTCAGCGTACACCAGTTCGAGATCATGCCCAAGCCGCCCGCCCAGCGCGCCGCGTCTACGCCGTGGCCGCTCTGGCCGCTGCAACTACGCACCGAAGGCGCGCATGAAGAAGGCGGCATTCGCGATTGGAGCGTGAACAGCATTAAGTTTACCGGCGACGAAAACGGCAACGTGAAGCAGCTTCACCTGGTCCGCGTCGGTCCGCCGCCGAAGTTCGAGCCCATTCCCGGCTCCGAATATGTACTGGATGTCGATCTCGTTCTGCTGGCCATGGGCTTCACCGGCCCGGTGCGCTCCGGCATGATCGAGCAGTTCGGCGTGGCCGTTGACAGCCGCGGCAACGTCGCTGCCAATGCCAACTACATGACCTCGGTGGACCGCATCTTTGCCGCGGGTGACATGCGCCGCGGACAATCTCTCGTGGTCTGGTCCATCTCAGAAGGCCGCAAAGCCGCTGCCGCCATTGACGCTTACCTGGCCGCAAAAGCAGAGCCGCTCTCGCAGCGCCACCACGCGCTGGCGTAAGCGAAAGAGTTGTCGATGAGGATAGAACACAGAGGCCCCAGGTTATCGATCCGGGGCCTTTGCCAACTGGGTATTCTGGGTGACCGACTCCGCCTGAAAAACTGCATATATCACAGCGCGATTCGTCGCCATCTAGTGGGAAAGATTCTTGATCACCGTTCCTCCCTTCATGACAAACACCACGTTGCGCACTGTCGTAATATCGCTGAGCGGGTCGCCTCTCACTGCGACAAGGTCCGCCTGATATCCCGCAGCGATGGTCCCTATCCGGTCCCCCATTCCGAGCGCGTCCGCCGACGCCGACGTGGCGCTGACAATCGCATCCATCGGTTTCTCGCCGGCCTCATTGACGCGAGAAATGAATTCCTCCGCGTTGCGTCCGTGCGATCCAGCCACGGCGTCGGTCCCGAATACGATTTTCACGCCAAGCGCTCGAGCGCGGCGCAGCACATCGATCGTCGGCGCAATCCCATCCTGTATCGTCTTGAGCTGTGCATCTGTGAACGTAAAGCTCGCCCGATTGTCCAGGTAGTTGTGCAGCACCAGCAAATTGGGGTCGAAGGTTGTTCCGCGCCGCGCCATTAGCTTCAGCGTTTCGTCTTTGAGAAAAGTGCCGTGCTCAATCGACGTGCATCCGGCCAGCACGGCATCGCGCGCGCCTGCGTCGCCAATGGCGTGCACGACAGAGCGCAGCCCCACAGCCTTCGCCTCCGAACAGACGGCTTCGATCTGCTCCTTCGTCATGGTCGGTCCGCCGCCCGAGCCGAGCCCTGAAGTTGCGAAGAGCTTGATGACGTCCGCACCGTCGGCCTTGTTCTTGCGCACGATCGCGCGCAACTCATCCGTTGTCCACGCGTGCCGCGGTTCAGGACCACCGCTTGTCCCCTGAATCTGGATCAGCGAGGTGAGAATCCTGGGGCCCGGCAGCGCGCCCTCATTGACGAGGTCGCGCACCGGCTTGTCGAAGGTTGAGCCGACGCTCTGCACCGTCGTGAAGCCGCCTTCAAGCGTCATCCAGGCGTCGGCCGCGGTGTAGAGATCCATCTCTTCCGGGCTCGCGCCGCCGGCCACAGCCTGGTGATTCGCGTTCATGTGCCACTGCAGATGGATGTGGGTATCAATCCATCCAGGCATGAGAGTGAGGCCGCTTAAGTCATAGTCGGGCTTGAGGGTGCCAGGGCCAACGGACACGATGCGGCCGTCCTCGATGACGATCTGCCGATCGCGAAGGATTCCGCCTTTGCCGTCAAGCAGAACGCTCGTTTGCAGCACCACCCGGTTCTGGGCGTGGGCCGAAGTCTGTGCCAGGGAGACCGCTGAGAGAAGAGCAAGGATAAGCAAGCGCATGCGCCGATTGTATCTGGACGTTATTGGACATCAATGAACTATTTAGTCGATCCTGAAAAGCCAACCAAACCCCTATAAATGCTGATGAAATACGACAGTTGAAGTTCCCGGTTCCCCGCAGACGCCTTCTTCCCCGAAGTTGGTTCGATGACCTGGACCGGAAAACTGAACCGATGGGCTTCAGACGTCGTGATATGCAAAGAGCGACTCATCCAATTCGGTCGAGTGGACGCCGCCCGCGCTTTCCATCCCATTCGTCCAATCTGGATCAACAGTACATGAAGGTTTCCCATGCCTCTTGGAGTACATTTCTCGGAAGAATTGAGGGCCTCGCTCAGGCTGAAGCGGATCACGAAGGGTGCGGCAATGCTCGATCGCGCCGAAACGGAGCTGGTGAAACTTCGACCCCGCGACCCCAATGCCGCAAACCTGCTTTTGTTGTTGGCGCAGTGGGTGGACGTGGGATACCGGGATCACGAGTTTTTGGATGTGCTGCCGCGACGCGCGGCGCGCACTGTCTCCTGTGCGTCGAGAACCTGGCGAATCAAAGCAAAAATGCGCAAAGTGAGTTCTCCCGTTTGCCGCGCGGCGCGCACCGGTTCGGTATTGCGCCGCGCGGGTTCATCCTACGCGGTACGGCTTTGCAGCGTGTAGCGGCCGGCATCGACCATCGCACCGGCGATGTCGCGGCCCAGGGCCACGGTATTGACGGGCTCATGTTTGGTGAGTCGCCGGAAGATAGTCATCCGCGTGCGCAGCATGTCGCCTTCGGCAATCGCGCCGAGCAACCGTTCCGCGGCTGTTTCGAGCACTCGAAACGAGCGCGCCGCATAGTATTTGGCCAGCTTGATCGCCAGTGGTTTGCTCCCGTTCATCTTCTCGGTCCGCAACAGCACCGATTCAAGAACCAGCACTTCGGCGAGCATGTCGGCCAGCATGCCCATCACTTCCTGCTGCTCGGCCAGGTCCATTCCGAACTTCTGCGAGGCCGCGCCGGCGCAGAAGAGCGCGAGCTTTTTTGCATTGGCCAGCAACGCGCGCTCTTCCGCCAACGGCCCGTCGAGCGCTACGCGCGCACCGGGGCCGGCCATCACCTCGTCCATCGCTCTCTTGATGGCGGGCAACAGGGCCAGGCGACCCTGCATGGCGCGCTTGACCATCCAGCCTGTCGTGATGAGGCGATTGATCTCGTTGGTGCCTTCGAAGATCTTGTTGATGCGCGAGTCGCGATAGGCACGCTCTGCGGGATACTCTTCCACATAGCCGTAGCCGCCAAAAAGTTGCAGCATCTGGTCCACGACGCGCTCCAGCATCTCCGATCCCCAGAACTTGAGGATCGAGCACTCGACCGCGAACTCTTCGATGGACTTCTGCACCTGCTTCGTGTAGTCCGGCGCGGATTTGTCGAGCGCGGACAGAGCTGCATCGATGGCGCCCACGGTGCGATAGACGAGTGCTTCGGCAGCGTAAAGGCCGGCGGCGCTCTCGGCGATCTTCTCCTGCACCAGGCCGAATGAGGTGATGGGCTTGCCGAAGGCCATGCGTTCCCTGGCGTAGCGGATGCCGCCGCGCAGCGAGTGGCGCGCACCGCCGATGGCCGAAGCGCATATCTTGTAGCGGCCCACGTTGAGAATGTTGAATGCGATCTGGTGGCCCTTGCCGGCTTCGCCCAGAAGGTTTTCAACCGGGACTTTGCAGTCGGTGAGGATGAGCGGGCAGGTGGACGAGCCGCGGATGCCGAGCTTGTGCTCCTCGGGGCCGACGGTCAGGCCGTGCGTTCCCGCTTCAATGAGGAATGCGGTGAACTGTTCGCCGTCGATCTTGGCAAAGACGGTGAAGAGGCTGGCCATGCCCGCATTCGAGATCCACATCTTTTCGCCATTGAGGATGTAGTGCTTGCCGTCGGGCGAAAGCATGGCGCGGGTGCGGATGTTCATGGCGTCGGAGCCGGCCGAAGATTCGGAGAGCGCATAGGAGGCGATCCACTCACCGGAGGCCAGCTTGGCGAGGTATTTTTCCTTTTGCTGCGGCGTGCCGTACCAGATGAGCGGCAACATGCCGATGCCCACATGCGCGCTGAAGGTGACCGAGAAGCTGCCGGAGACGCTGATCTTGTCCGCAATAAGAGCCGAGGTGACCTTGTCGAGTTCGAGGCCGCCGTATTCTTCGGGCACGTCGACGCTGAACAGCCCGAGTTCGCCGGCTTGCCGCATGAGGCTGCGGCTGACGTCGAAGTTCTTGGCTTCAATTTGATCGCTCGCGGGAAGAATGCGCTCTTCGGCGAAGGCGCTGGTGGTCTGTGCGATTTGCTGTTGCTCTTCGCTCAGATCTTCCGGCGTAAAGACATCTTCAGGCCGAAGATCTTCAATGAGGAAGCTGCCTCCGGTGGCCCGTTTTGCAGTGAATGTCGCGACGGTTGAACTCAATGAATTCTCCTTCAATTTTGCAGGTTTTCGAAGATGCCCGCGGCGCCCATGCCGCCGCCGACGCACATGGTCACGAGGCCGTATTTCGCTTTGCTGCGCTTGAACTCGGCCAACAGGGTTGCGGTGAGCTTGGCGCCGGTGCAGCCCAGTGGATGACCGAGCGCGATGGCGCCGCCATTGACGTTGACGCGCTTGGGATCGATGCCGAGCGTCTTGATGACGGCGAGCGATTGCGCGGCGAAGGCCTCGTTGAGCTCGATCACGTCGATCTGGTCGAGCGCGAGGCCCGCGATTTTGAGGGCCTTGGGAATAGCGTGCACGGGACCGATGCCCATCTCCTCCGGATCGCACCCCGCGTAGGCGAAGGCCACCAGCCGCGCGAGTGGTTTCGCCCCCAACTCGTTGGCGCGCTCCTCGGCCATCACCACCGTGGCGGCCGCGCCGTCAGAGGTCTGCGAGCTGTTCCCGGCCGTGACCACGCCCCTGGCATGGAAGGCGGGCCGCAGCCTGGCCAGCGCTTCCATCGAGGTGTCGGCGCGAGGGCCTTCGTCGGACGTAAACAACTGCTCGGTCGTGGAGGTTTTGGCGCCGCCGTTGGGCACGGTGACCACGACGGGAACGGGCACGGTTTCTTCCGCGAAGTGACCGGCCTGAATGGCATTGAGGGCTTTGCGATGGCTTTCGAACGCGAACTGGTCCGACTCTTCGCGGCTGATGCCGTAGCGCTTGGCGACGCGCTCCGCCGTGAGTCCCATGGAGAGATAGGAGCCGGGATAGTTCTCGACAAGCCAGGGATTACAGGCGATCTTGTTGCCGCCCATGGGAACGAACGACATGGATTCCGTGCCGCCGGCGACGATGACCTCGGCGCCTCCGCCGCGAATGCGTTCCGTAGCGAGCGCGATCGACTGCAGGCCGGAGGCGCAGTAGCGGTTGATGGTCATAGCCGCCGAAGTGATGGGCAGGCCTGCGCGCAGCGCAATGATGCGCGCTACATTCATGCCCTGCTCGGCCTCCGGCATTGCGCAGCCGATGATCACGTCGTCGATCTGTTTGAGATCGAGCATGGGAACGCGCTCCAGCGCGCCCTTCACGGCAATCGCTCCCAGGTCGTCAGGCCGCGTATTTCTGAGCGTGCCCTTGGGCGCTTTGCCCACCGGCGTGCGGACCGCGCTCACAATCACTGCTTCTCTCATTCAGGAAATCTCCGTCTTTCGGGTAACGTCGCCACGCGCTTGCGCGATCTGTCGAATTAGTTCCGCAGCGGTTTGCCTGTTTTCAACGTGAACCCGATGCGTTCGGCGGTCTTCTTTTCACCGCACAGAGAGAGAAACGCCTCGCGTTCGAGATCGAGCAAATAGTCCTCGGTCAGTGGGGTCCCGGCGGTAACATTGCCGCCGGCCAGAATATGAGCGACATGGTTTGCCACCTTCACATCGTGGTCGCTGATGAACTCACCCTGGCGCATGAGATGAACGCCCAGCTTGAGCGTAGCCAGCACGCCCTGGCCCGGCGCCGGGATATCGCTCTTGTGAGCCGGCGGCGCATAGCCTGCGCGCACCAGCCGCAGAGCCTGCGTTTTTGCGTCGGTCACCAGCCGCTCGCGGTTCATGGTCACCGCGTCACCGTCTTCCACGATGCGCAGGGCACGCGCTTCCAACGCGGAGGTTGACACCTTGGCCATGGCGATGGTCTCGAAGTTTTGCCGCAGCGCGTCGAGGAGTGCGACCGAGTCGCCGCGATTGTCGGTGCGGACGGCTCCGGCCGCGGCCACGGCGCGCAGCACCATCTCTTTGCAGCCGCCGCCGGCGGGCACCAGGCCCACCCCGGTTTCAACCAATCCCGTGTAGAGCTCGATGTGAGGCTGGCGCAGCGCGGCGTGCATCGAGATCTCTGTGCCTCCGCCTAGGCACATACCGAACGGCGCGGAGACCACGGGCCTGGGGCAGAACTTGATGGCCTGGGTCATGCCTTGAAACCCGCGCACGAAGTAATCGACGTCGTCCCACTCCTCGTCCTGGATGGCGAGCAGCAACTGCATCAGGTTGGCGCCGGCGGAGAAGTTGGCCGCGTCGCTGGCGACGATGAAGCCATCGAAGTTCTTCACGGCATCGCTGCCGGGGGCGAGCTTCTGCATGAGGAACTGCACAATGTCCTGGCCGATACTGTTCATCTTGGAATGAAACTCGAAGCAGCCGACGCCATCGCCCAGGTCGACGAGCGAGATGCTCGCATTCTCGGCAAACACGCCGATGGCGCGCTTGAACGCAGCTACCGGCGCGAGCTTCGGGTTGCGATGAACGGGAACATATACGCCGTTGCGCGGATCGAAGAATTCTTCGCCGCCGTTCCGGTACCACGACGCGCCGCCTGCGGCCAGCAGGGCCTCGGCCGCGGCTGGAATCGCCAGCCCGGCCGCGCGCATCTTGCCGGTGACTTCGAGAAAGCCGGCGGCATCCCACATCTCGAACGGGCCCAGCTCCCAGTTGAATCCTGCCTTCATCGCACGATCGATTTCGACGATCGACTGCGCGACCTCGCCGATGCGATTGGCCGCGTAGGCCCACAGCTCCGGCAGCGCTTGCCAATAGAACTTCGCGGCTTTGTCTTTGGCTGGATCGCCGCCGAGCAGCGCGCGAATTCTGCCCGGCAGAGAATCGTTGGTTTTGGCCATCTCGATTTCAGGAAGAGATGCGCGCACGGAGGGGCGGTATTCAAAAGTGTTGAGATCAAGCACGAGCCGCAGTTCCTTGCCGTCGGCGCCGCGCTCTTTCTTGTAGAAGCCCTGTTTGGTTTTGTCGCCGAGCCATTTGCGCTCGATGAGCTGCTCAATGGCCGCGGGCAAGGTGACATCGGAACGCTCGTCGCTGGCGTTTTTCGCAAAGTTCTTTGCCACGCTGCCGAGCACGTCGATGCCGACCATGTCGGCGAGGCGGAAGGTGCCGGTCTTGGGCCAGCCCACGACCGCGCCGGTAAGCAGATCGATTTCTTCAATTGAGAGGTCCTGCTGTTGCATGATGCGGCAAGTGTTGAGCATGGCGAAGGTGCCGATCCGATTGGCGATGAAGTTGGGCACATCGTTGGCTGCCACCACGGCCTTGCCCAGCCTCAAATCGGCGAATTCGCTCATGGCGGCAAGCGCGTCGGGATCGGTCTCGGGCGTGGCGATGAGCTCGAAGAGACGCATGTAGCGCGGGGGATTGAAAAAGTGCGTGCCGAACCAGCGCTTGCGCACATCGGCGGGCAGCGGCTCGGCGATGCTGGCCACAGGCAGGCCACTGGTGTTGGTGGTGAGGATGGCGGCAGGATGCAGGTGTTCGGCGACCTTGGCGAGCAGCGAGCGCTTGATCTCGAGGTTTTCCGCGACAGCCTCGATGATCCAGTCGTACTCTTTCAGCTTGTCCAGGTCGTCTTCAAAGTTGCCGATGCGGACGAGGGCGGCGCAGGAGGAATTGGCGAATGCGGCGGGCCTGGCGGCTTTCAGTCCTTCGAGCGCTTTGGCGGCGGTGGCGTTGCGGTGCCCGGCGGCAGGGACGATATCGAGCACCAAAACCGGCAGGCCGGCATTGGCCACATGGGCCGCGATGCGAGCGCCCATGGTTCCGGCGCCGAGAACGGCCACTCGACGGATCGAGTATCTTCTCGTTTCCGCGTGGGGAGGGCGGGAAGGGGCAGCTTCCTGCGAAAGCGGCTCTGTGGTCAGCGGGACCATGAATGACTCCTTTACGTGCGAGAGGGGAAGGACCTCAGCGCGTTCGATGCACGAAACAAGGAACGGGAAGCAGGTTGTTGAACAGGGGGTAAGAAAAGCCCGTATTCCGTCTTGCGAAAAACAGAATACTGAACGCTCGGTCAAAAAGTCAACAGCAGAATTTCGGC